>C687J26845_10000395_pt1 | contig 29137 bp, 19 predicted proteins | sample RifCSPlowO2_12_FD_26845 | JGI IMG/M metagenome (IMG submission 26845)
CGGCGCGATCGAGCGCCTCGAACCAGCCGGTCTTCTGCGCGCGCCAGTCAACGCCGGGCAGATAGACGAGGGTGACGGTGTCGGGGGGCGGCGCCTCACAGTAGGCCTGCAGCGCTGCGCTGCCCTCAGCGCCCGGTTTGCCGGTGGGAATCCGCAACTCGAGGAGCTTCTTCGAGGCGAACAGCGACCGGGAACCGCCGGCCATTGCGAGTTGGCTCCACTTGAATCCGGAGTCGACGGAGAGGATATCGCGCTCCGCATAACCGTCGGCGCGCGCCTTGGCGCGGATGCGGTCGCTCGCTTCGAGCGTGAGCAACGGCTCGTCACCGAACACCGTGTAAAGAGCTTTCAGCTCGCGGGAGAGGTGCTGCGGCAGCTGCTCGGTGGTTATTCGCATTGCCGGGTGAACGGTGAGTAGTAAGCTGCTTTTGACTGCCAGATGCGGTTTTTCACCATTTACTTGGTTGCTACGCGGGCAGCGTGCAGCCGGCGCACGAGTTGCTGCACGGCGTCGGTTTGCATGTCGCGGAAGAGCAGCGCTTCCTCCGACTCCTTCGCCAGTGCTTCGGTGTCGTTGAACGAGAAGTCGCGCTGCAGCACGATTTCGGTCGGTGGGATGTATTCAGTGGCGCCCTTGCTGTCCGTAAGGCGATATGACACGCGATACCTGATCTGATACTCCCGCACCCGCCCGCCGCCGGAGAGCGAGAGAATCTGCTTCTCGCGCACCTCGTTCATGATCTGCAGCACCACCTGCGCGTTGTCCGGCTTATCGGTGATCCGGGCCTGACTGCCCGTCGCGACCGCACGCTTTAACTGGACCGCGAACTGCGAGCTCGGCGCGGCCTGCACGTACATGCTGTCAAACGGCAGGGTTGCCGCACCGCGCAGCTTGAAGCCGCAGGATGTCAGCAGCAGGGCTGCTGTCAGAACGATGAACGATGAACGATGAATGATGAACAAGGGCAGACCCCAACCCGGTCTCTCGGTTAACCGATTATAGCGGAATGCAGACGCTCATCGGTCGTTGTTGCGAAACACGAAAGCATTCTACTGCTTTTCGTTCATCATTCATCATTCCGCGTTCATCGTTAAACTACCACGTTCACGAGTCGTCCCGGCACGACCACCACCTTCCTGACCGGCTGGCCGTTGATGAACTTCTGCACGTTGGCGTTGGCGAGCACCAGTTTCTCGATCGCCAGGCGGTCGGCCTCGCGCGGCACGCGCACGTCGCCGCGTTTCTTGCCGTTGACCTGCACCACGAGCTCGATCTCGTCTTCGATCAGCGCTGCGGGATCAGGCTCGGGCCACGGTGCGGTAAGGATGTCGGCGCCGAACCCGAGCTCCTGCCACAGGTGGTGCGACACGTGCGGGGTGATCGGGGACAGCAACCGCAGCAGGATGGAGCAGCCCTCATGCAGCATCGCGCCGGTGAGCACGGAGTCGGCGCTGTTTTTCTGGGCGGATTCGAGCGCATTGAGAATTTTCATCGCCGCGGAAGCGACCGTGTTGAACTGGTGGCGCGCCATGTCGTAGTTGGCCTGCTTGAGCACAGCGTGCACTTCGCGCCGCGCCGCGGCAAACTCGGCCGGTAGTGCCGCACCCTGCGGCGCCTGCGCCGATCCCGCTCCCATCTGGCTGAATTCGCGGGCGAACGTCCATAAGCGACGCAGGAAGCGCGCCGCACCTTCCACCCCGCTGTCCGACCATTCGAGCGACTGTTCGGGCGGGGAGGTGAACATCATGAAAAACCGCGCAATGTCGGCGCCGTAGTGATCGATCAGCTCCTGCGGGTCGACGCCGTTGTTCTTCGACTTCGACATCGTGCCGATACCGCCCGATTCCACCGGCTGTCCGTCGGACTTGAGCACGGCGCCGATGCGGTTGCCCTTGTCGTCGACCTTCACCTCGACATCGGCGGGATTGAAATAGCTGATGCGCCCGCCGTCGGTCTTGCGGAAGAAGATGTCGTTGAGCACCATGCCCTGCGTGAGCAGGTTGGTAAAGGGTTCGTCGAATTTCACGAGCCCCAGGTCGCGCATCACCTTGGTCCAGAAGCGCGAGTAGAGCAGGTGCAGGATCGCGTGCTCGATGCCGCCCACGTACTGGTCGACCGGCAGCCAGTATTCAACGCGCTCGTCGACCATTGCCTTGCCCTGATCGGCGCAGGCGTAACGGATGTAGTACCAGGACGAATCCACAAAGGTGTCCATGGTGTCGGTCTCGCGCCGGGCCGGTTTGCCGCATTTCGGACATGCGCAGTTGACGAAATCGGCGCGCTTGTTGAGCGGATTGCCGCTGCCGTCGGGCACGCAGTCTTCCGGAAGCACGACCGGCAACTGATTGTCGGGCACCGGCACGTCGCCGCAGGTTTCGCAGTGAATGATCGGAATCGGGCAGCCCCAGTAGCGCTGACGCGAGATGCCCCAGTCGCGCAAGCGGTAAAGCACCTGCTTGTCGCCCAGGTCCTTGGCCTTGAGATCGGCCGCGATGGCGTCGACCGCTTGCTCGTAACCGAGACCATCGTATTTGCCCGAGTTCATGCACGCGCCATATTCGACGTAAGCCGCCTTGAGTGGCAGCTCGAGAGCAGCATCTTTCGGCTTGATGACCGGCTCGATCGGCAGTCCGTATTGCGTCGCAAACTCGAAATCCCGCTGGTCGTGGCCCGGGACGCCCATCACCGCGCCTTCGCCGTAACCCATCAGCACGTAATTGCCGACCCACACCTCGACTTTCCCGCCGCTCAGCGGATGGACGACGAAAATGCCGGTGGGCATGCCATTCTTGTCCATGGTCGCCAGGTCGGCTTCCATCACGCTGCCGCGCTTGCACTCATCAACGAAGGCGGCGAGCTTGGCGTTGTCGCGCGCCGCGCGCTCGGCGAGCGGATGCTCCGCGGCAACCGCGACGAAAGTCACACCCATGATGGTGTCGGCGCGCGTGGTAAACACCCAGAGCCTGCCCTGCGACGGAAACCCACCCCCATCCCGGCCTTTCCCCTGAGAGGGAAGATGGGAACGGTTGACCGGATCGGTCAAATCATAGGTAAAGGCGAAGCGCACGCCATAGCTTTTTCCTATCCAGTTGGCCTGCATGGTCCTCACGCGTTCCGGCCAGCCGGCGAGCCCGTCGAGCGCGGCAAGCAACTCATCGGCGTACTTCGTGATCGCCATGTAGTACATCGGGATCTCGCGCTTTTCGACCGGCGCGCCGGTGCGCCAGCCGCGGCCGTCGATCACCTGTTCGTTGGCGAGCACGGTCCGGTCAACGGGGTCCCAGTTCACGACGCCGGTTTTCTTGTAGACGAGGCCCTTCTCGATCATTTTCAGGAACAGCCACTGGTTCCAACGGTAATAGTCGGGCTTGCAGGTGGCGAGTTCGCGGCTCCAGTCGATGGCGAAGCCGAGCGACTGAAGCTGCTTTTTCATGTAGGCGATGTTGTCGCAGGTCCACTTCGCGGGCGGCACGTTGTTCGCCATCGCGGCATTCTCCGCCGGCAGTCCGAACGCATCCCACCCCATGGGCTGCAGCACGTTGTAACCCTTCATGCGGTGGTAACGGGTGAGCACATCGCCTATGGTATAGTTTCTGACGTGGCCCATATGCAACTTGCCCGAAGGGTACGGAAACATCGACAGGCAGTAATACTTGGGCTTGCCGCTCGCTTCGACGGCACGGAACGCGCCCTTCTCTTCCCAGTGCTTTTGGGCTTCGCGCTCGATTACGCGCGGGTTGTATTTCTGCTGCATGAGCGGAGTGTGAAAAAAGTCACGATTATAACTGCATTCAGCCTCACAGGCTTCGCCGTATAAGCCGGCAACAGGAGATCGACCATGCTACGCCAACTTGCAGCCGTGACCGCACTCATGCTGATGGCGTTGCCTCAGCTCGCGGCACAGACCTTGATCGTGGAGGGAGTGGTGAGCCCGGCCTGGGTGGAACGCGGCGGCAAGCGCGAACCGCTCGCGGTCGGCATGACGCTCAGGGACAAGGACAGGCTTCACACCGGACCCGGCTCGCGCGCGCTGCTGAGGATGGCCGAAGGCAGCGCGGTGAAGCTCGGCGACAACGCAATCCTTGCCGTGGATGACTTGCTCGAAAAGAGAGGCGCGGACATGCGCCGGGTGGTGACCGGCGCGCTCGACGTGGTGCGCGGCGCGTTCCGCTTCACTACCGGTGTGTTCGCCAAGCAACCCGCGGAGCGCGACCTCAAGATCAGGATTGCGACTGTCACCGCCGGCATTCGCGGCACCGATGTGTGGGGCAAGTCCGAGGCCGAGCGCGACATCGTGTGCCTGCTCGAGGGCAAGATCACCGTCGAACATGGCGGCAAGCAGTTCACGATGCAGGAGCCGCTGTCGTTTTTCATCGCGCCGCGCAAGGAGAAACCGCAACCCGTGGCGCCGGTTTCGAAGCAGCAGGTGGACCAATGGTCTGAAGAAACCGAGATTCGCGAAGGTAACGGCGCGTTCAGCAGGGGCGGGAAGTACAGGGTCGAGGTGGCGAGCACGCGGGATGACAACGCCGCGCAGCAAAGCCGCAGCAAACTGCGCGAGGCCGGCTTCCCTGCGGAAATCGCAACGGTCCGCGACGGTTATGGGAACGAGGAGTATTACGTGCGCATTGGCGGTCTTGCCGGCGCCAAGGACGCGCAAGCGCTGGCGGCAAAGCTCAAGGCGTTGGGCTTTGCCGAGGCGAGTGCACGATGAACCGCCGCCTCTACAGATGACACCGAGTTTTCTCGCAGGGCTCAACGAACAGCAGCTCGAAGCCGTCACGCTTCCCCACCAGTCCGCGCTGATTCTCGCCGGCGCCGGCAGCGGCAAGACGCGCGTGCTCACCACCCGCGTCGCGTGGCTGATCCAGACCGGACAGGTGAGTCCGCAGGGGCTGATCGCGGTGACCTTCACCAACAAGGCGGCGAAGGAAATGCTGACCCGCATCTCGGCGATGCTGCCGATCAACACGCGCGGCATGTGGGTCGGCACCTTCCACGGCCTGTGCAACCGGCTGTTGCGTAGCCACTATCGTGAAGCCGGGCTGCCGCAGCTGTTTCAGATCCTCGATACGCAGGACCAGCTCGCGCTCGTAAAGCGGCTCATGAAGAGCATGAACCTGGACGAGGAGCGCTATCCGCCGCGCCAGGCGCAGTGGTTCATCGCCGCGAACAAGGAGGAGGGACGGCGCGCGCAGGAGGTCGAGGTCCACGACGATTTCTCGCGGCGCATGCAGGAGATCTACGCCGTCTACGACGAGCGCTGCCAGCGCGAGGGCGTGGTCGATTTCGCGGAACTCCTGCTGCGTTCGTATGAGCTCCTGTCGCGCAGCGCGGCGCTGCGCGAGCACTATCGCAACCGCTTCCGGCATATCCTGGTGGACGAATTCCAGGATACCAACCGGCTCCAGTACCGCTGGCTGCAGTTGCTGGCTGGAACTCCGCCGGCACCAGCCCTCACCCCCGCCCCTCTCCCGAACGAGGGAGAGGGGGGATTTGTGCGCCTTCGGCATTCAATGGACGGTGCCATGCCCTCTTCGAAAGGGAACGAGGGTAACGCGATCTTCGCGGTGGGGGACGACGATCAATCGATCTACGCGTTCCGAGGCGCATCTGCCGCGAACATGCAGGACCTGCAGCGCGATTTTCACATCGAGAAGGTCATCAAGCTCGAGCAAAACTACCGCTCGCAGGGTCACATTCTCGACGCCGCCAATGCGCTGATCCGCCGCAACCGCCGCCGGCTGGGCAAGAACCTGTGGACCTCCGAAGGCAAGGGCGAGCCGCTGCGGGTGTATGAGGCGGCGACCGATCTGGAGGAAGCAGGCTTCGTCGTCGACGAAGTGAAGGCGCTCAACGCCGAGGGCATCGCGCTCGCCAACATCGCGGTCCTCTACCGGTCGAATGCCCAGTCGCGGGTGCTCGAACACGCGCTGTTCAGCGCCGCGGTCTCGTATCGCGTCTACGGGGGCTTGCGCTTCTTCGAGCGCCAGGAGATCAAGCATGCGCTGGCGTATCTGCGCCTCGTCGCCAATGCGGACGATGACGGCGCGCTCCTGAGGGTGATCAATTTCCCCACCCGCGGCATCGGCGCGAGGAGCCTCGAGCAACTGCAGGACATGTCGCGCGAGCGTGGCATCAGCCTGTGGGCGGCGGCGGTTGAAAAAGCGAGAGGCGAGAGGCGAGAGGCGAGAGGCGTCGTCGGCTTCGTCGCGTTGATCGAGGCGATGAAAAACGCGACGCAAGGCTTACCGTTGTCTGAAGCGATCGAGCACGTGGTCGAGGCAAGCGGGCTGAAGCAGCACTATCGGGCGGAGAAGGAAGGCGCCGACCGGCTCGAGAACCTGGCCGAGCTCATTAATGCTGCCGCGACCTTCGTCGCGGAGCGCGACGTGCAGCCCGCGGGCGAGGGGGTGCAGATCGACGAGCCCGACGAGCTCACCGCGTTTCTCGCGCATGCCGCGCTGGAAGCCGGTGAGCATCAGGCGGCAACCGGGTCCGACGCGCTGCAGCTCATGACCGTGCACTCGGCAAAGGGTCTCGAATTCCACAGTGTTTTTGTGAGCGGACTCGAGGAGGGGTTGTTCCCGCACGAGAACAGCCTGACCGAGACCGACGGCATCGAGGAGGAACGGCGGCTCATGTACGTCGCGCTCACCCGCGCGCGGCGGCGGCTCTATCTCTCGTTCGCGCAAAGCCGGATGCTGCACGGCCAGACGCGCTACGGCATCGCGTCGCGTTTTTTTCAGGAAATCCCGGAGCCGCTGATGCGGCGGGTGAATTCAGGATCAAGGATCAAGGATCGAGGATCGAGGAGCGGGGGCCAAGTGCACGGCAAGCTTGAGGTTGCCTCTCAATCCTCGGCCCCTCGCTCCGCTCTCCCCAATCCTGAATCCTGTATTCCGTGGCGTGTCGGGCAGAGCGTGCTGCATCCCAAGTTCGGCGCCGGCGTGATTGTCAGCGCCGAAGGGCGCGGAACGGAGGCGCGCGTGCAGGTCAACTTCCGCGGCTCGGGGCTGAAGTGGCTGATGCTCGAATACGCCAAGCTCGCGCCGGCGTAGCACGGGCGGCTACTTGAGGAACGGGTTGTTGCCGCCGCCGCTCGCCGCAGGGGAGATGGCGGGGGCGAAGATATCCTTGTAGCTCGCGTAGATGGACGGAATCAGCACCGGTGCGAGCAGCCAGATGCTCAAATCAAATTGCCGGAGGGAAACGCTTATAGGTGTCAACGCCAGGATTCCTGCCAGGATTACGGTTCCATAAACCAGAAACGGCAGTACGTTTTTCCAGCATGCCCCAAAACTTACGACTAACGAACGCGCTGGTTTGAGGTTCTCAAAGTAAACTAACAAGGGTGCATACCAAAGCGCCATCAAGAGGGGCAGCGAAAAAGTCAACGCAACCAATGCCCCAGTGAAGACTCTGGGTGCGGCGCGAAGAACGGCTTCCGCTGCTGCGGGGTCGGCGGCTCCACCAGAAGCGCTTTTCATGATGGTAATTGCAGCATCCCCCGTCATCATTGCTCCGATTATGAGCACAAGAAGATTACCCACCAGCGATATTCCCCCGAGAGTAACCAGATGCGCGGTGTTTTTTTGAAAGCCACAGATAAGATGGGTAATTTTCAGGTCCTGACCGCTCTCCAATGCTCTACATCCTTCCATTAGTCCCGCAAGTAGGACCGGCATTAAAAGCACGATAACGATACCAAGAACTGGTACGCGCACCAATATGGTGAAGGTGATGTAAAGGACGAGGATCAGCGTTATCCAAATGACGGGGTTTTTTCTGAACAGAGAGAATCCATCGACAATCCATTGCCACCCATGTCCTGCACTTACTGCGCGCGGTTCCATAGAGGTTTCCAATTTCTCTGGTTGAATGAAAATCCTCGTTTTGCCTGACCGGAGCAATTTTCGGTAGTTTGGTCTCTCGGAATTATATGCGAGTTAGATCGCGAGTGGCGGCAGATCGTGTTCGTTCGCGATATGCTGCTTCAGGATCTGGCGGAAGTGCCCCGGATCCTTGGCATGGGTGAGTTCGCCCGGGCGCGGCAGATGAAAGTCGTAGAGGCGCGATACCCAGAAGCGCAGGGCCGCGGCGCGCAGCATCACCGGCCAGGCGCCGCGCTCGATTGCGGTGAAGGGGCGCACCGCCCGGTAGGCTTCCAGCAGCGCCGCGGTGCGGACCGGATCGAGCCGGCCGCCATTCGCCATGCACCAGTCGTTGACCGCGATGGCGAGGTCGTAGAGCAACGCGTCGGTGCAGGCGAAGTAAAAGTCGATCACGCCCGTGATCTGGTTGTTGTCGAACAGCACGTTGTCGCGGAAGAGATCGGCGTGGACCACGCCGCGCGGCAGGTCGGAGAAGCGGTAAAGCGACTGGAAACGCACCTCCTCGCGCAGCAGCGCGGCGTCCTCCTCCGACAGCAACGGAATGATCTCGGGCATCACCGCCTTCCACCATTTCAGCCCGCGCGGGTTATCCATCCTGAGGGTGTAGGTCTTTCCGGCAAGATGCATGTTGGCGAGCATGACGCCGACCTGTGCGCAGTGGCCGGCCTGCGGGTCGAGGAGGTCCTTGCCCGCGAGGAAACTCACCAGGGCCGCCGGCTTGCCGTTGAGTTTTCCCAGCAGTTCGTTGTCGAGATTGGCGATCGGCTTGGGGCAGGGGATGCCGTGGCTCGACAAATGGGCCATCAGGTTGAGATAGAACGGCAACTCGTGGAGCTGGAGCTTTTCGAACAGCGTGAGGACGTAGCGGCCCTGGGTCGTGATGACGAAGTAATTGGTGTTCTCGATGCCGGCGGGGATGCCTTCGAGGCCGACCAGCACGCCGATCGAGTAGTTCCTGAGCCAGGCGCCGAGCTGCTCAGGTGTGACGGTGGTGAAAACAGACATGAATCGGGGGAGCAGTAAGCGGTAAGCAGTCAGCGGTAGCTGGGTGCCTGCCGGTCGTTACTGCTCACCGCTTGCCGCTCACCGCTCACATATCAGAACTGGTGTATTACCCACATCGGCGGTCGGATGCCGCTGTCCAGGCTGTCCTGCCGGCTGAAGCGGCCATCGCCTTTATGGTCGATCATGTAATAAGGCGCACCGCGGGCCGGTGTCACCTTGATCATGTAGAGTCTGCCGCCAACACGGTATTCCTCGACCGTGTCGGTGCCGCGCTTCAATATGGTCACCTGCGGCTCGAGCGCGGGGTCGAGCTCGAACCCGGCCGGCGGCGGCGGCGGCTCGGGTACCGGTTGCAGGTTCGGCTTCGGCTGGGTTTGAGCGGCCACCGGCAACGCGGCGCAAAGCAGCAGAATGGTGATGAATCGGCGCATGACAAGTCCTGGTATTTTAGACGGGTATTATGGGGCTTCCGTTCCTTTTTTCAAAGCAGGCCCAAAAGCAGGATTGAGGACTGAGGATCGAGGATCACAGGTTGAGCAGCACTTCGTGCTCGGCGGCGGAAGGTTCGAAGCCGCGCTTTTCGTAGAAGTCGAAGATCGCGTCGACGACCGCCTTGGGCTCGTTGATGATTTGCACCAGGTCAAGGTCGGCGGCGTCGATCATGCCTTCGGTGACGAGCGTTTGCCGGAACCAGTCGAGGAGCCCGCGCCAGAACGGCTCGTGCACGAGGATAATCGGCATTTTGCGCTTCTTGCCGGTCTGCACCAGCGTGAGCGCCTCCATGAGTTCGTCGAGTGTGCCGAAACCGCCCGGCAACACGACCCACGCGGTCGCGAATTTCACGAACATTACCTTGCGCGGGAAAAAGTGACGGAAAGTCTGGCTGATGTCCTGATAGAGGTTCGCCTTCTGCTCGTACGGCAGCTGAATGTTGAGACCGACGCTCGGGCTGCGGCCGAAGTACGCCCCCTTGTTGGCCGCTTCCATGATGCCGGGGCCGCCGCCCGAGATCACACTGAAGCCGGCATCCGACAGCAAGCGCGCGATTCTCTCCGCGAGAATGTAATAGGCATGGTCAAGCGGCGCGCGGGCGCTGCCGAACAGGCTCACCGCGGGACGGATCGCGCTCAACCGCTCCGTCGCCTCGACGAATTCTGACATAATGCCGAAAACCCGCCACGACTCGCGCGCCGACCAGGTTTTCTCGGCGAGTTGGGGCGCCAGCGGGTGGGGAAGTTTGGCTTTTTCGGTCATGGGGGAACTCCGTGAAACGTGAATGGTGAAACGTGAAACGTAAGCGCTGAGAGCGAGCTTGCATTTCTTGCATCGCTTTTACATTTTACTTTTCACGTTTCACATTTCACCGACTTTCAATGAAGACGCTGCTGCTGGTTGACGGTTCATCGTACCTGTACCGAGCGTTCCACGCGATGCCGGACCTGCGCAACAGGAACGGCGAGCCGACCGGCGCCATCTACGGCGTGCTCAACATGCTGCGGCGGCTCCACAAGGAGACGCGCGCCGATTATAGCGCCTGTGTCTTCGACGCAAAAGGCAAGACCTTCCGCGAGGATGTTTACCCGCAATACAAGGCGAACCGCCCGCCGATGCCCGACGATCTCGTGGCGCAGATCGCGCCGTTGCACGAAACCATCGGGGCGATGGGTTGGCCGCTGCTGATCATCGGGGGCGTGGAGGCCGATGACGTGATTGGCACGCTCGCCCGAGAGGCCGAACGCGAAGGCATGCGCGTGGTGATCTCGACCGGCGACAAGGACATCGCCCAGCTGGTGAGCTCCCATATCACGCTGGTCAATACCATGTCGAACGAGATCCTGGACGAAGAGGGCGTGGAAAAGAAATTTGGCGTAAAGCCCGGGCGCATCATCGACTATCTGGCGCTGATCGGCGACAGTGTTGACAACGTGCCGGGCGTGGACAAGGTCGGTCCCAAGACCGCGGTGAAGTGGCTTGCGCAGTACGGCACGCTCGATAACGTAATTAAGAATGCCGGCGAGATCGGCGGCGTGGTCGGCGAGAACCTGCGCCGGGCGCTCGAATGGCTGCCACAGGCGCGCGAGCTGCTTACGATCAAATGCGATGTCAATCTGCCGGTCAAGGTGAACGATCTGGCACTCCGGCCCCAAGACGCCGGAAAGCTCGCCGAGCTGTTCGATCGTCTCGACCTCAAATCCTGGCGGCGCGAACTGGACGAGAGAGGGGACAGGAGAGAGGAGAGAGGGGAGAGCGGCGCCGAGCCGGCGCCGGACGATTCGCGCGCGTCTCGCCTCTCGCCTCACCCCTCACGCAATTACGAAACGATCCTCACAGAAAACCAGTTGGACGCCTGGATTAACAAGATCGGCACGGCCGATCTTGTTGCGGTCGATACCGAAACCACCGGCCTCGACCCGCTGCAGGCGCGGTTAGTCGGCATCTCGTTCTCCTTGGAGGCAGGACATGCCGCTTATGTTCCGGTCGGGCACCGGTATGCCGGCGCGCCGCAGCAGCTCGCGCTGACGCACGTGCTCGCCCGGCTGAGGCCGTGGCTCGAAAACACAGATCGCGGCAAGCTCGGCCAACATCTCAAGTACGACATGCACGTGTTCGCCAACCACGGCGTGCGGCTCGCGGGAATCCGGCACGACACGCTGTTGCAGTCGTACGTGCTGGAGAGCCACAAGCCGCACGACATGGACAGCCTCGCCGAGCGCCACCTCGGCGTGAAGACAATCACCTACGATGACGTGACCGGCAAAGGCGCCGGCCGCATCGGTTTCGAGCAGGTGGCGATCGAGCGCGCTACTGAATACGCGGCGGAAGATGCCGACATCACGCTGCAGCTGCACCAGGCGCTGTATCCGCAGATCGAGGCTGACGCGAAGCTCGCGCGCATCTACCGTGATATCGAAATGCCGGTGATGCTCGTGCTGCAGACGATGGAGCGCAATGGCGTGCTGCTCGACGTCCAGTTGCTGGCGGAGCTCTCCCGCGAGTTCGGCGCCAAGATGATGGAGTTCGAAGCGAAGGCGCACGAGCAGGCCGGGCAGCCGTTCAACCTCAACTCGCCGAAGCAGATCCAGGAAATCCTGTTCGAAAAACAGGGGCTGAAACCGGTGAAAAAAACGCCTTCCGGCGCGCCCTCGACCGATGAAGACGCATTGGAGCAGCTTGCGCTCGACCATCCGCTGCCGAGAATGATCCTCGACTACCGCGGGCTCGCGAAACTGAAGTCCACCTACACCGACAAGCTGCCGGAGATGATCAACCGCGAAACCGGACGCGTGCACACCAACTACGCGCAGGCGGTGGCGGTGACCGGGCGGCTCGCCAGCAACGATCCCAATCTGCAGAACATCCCGATCCGCACCACTGAGGGCCGGCGCATTCGCGAAGCGTTCATCGCGGACCAAGGCTGCCACATCGTGTCGGCCGACTATTCGCAGATCGAGCTGCGAATCATGGCGCACATCTCGCAGGACGCGAGCCTGCTCAAGGCGTTCGCCGCCAGCAAGGACATTCACAGTGCGACTGCAGCGGAAATATTCGGACTGGCGCTAGGCGAAGTTGGTGCGGAGCAGCGGCGCTACGCCAAGGTGATCAACTTTGGCCTGATTTACGGCATGTCGGCGTTTGGACTGGCGCGCCAGCTTGGACTGGAGCGCTCGGCGGCGCAGCAGTACATGGAGCGCTATTTTGCGCGCTATCCCGGCGTCAAGCGCTACATGGACGAAACGCGCGCGCGGGCGCGACATGACGGCTACGTCGAGACCGTATTCGGGCGGCGACTGTGGCTTGCCGAGATCAAATCGTCAAACAAAGGGCGCCGCGACGGCGCCGAACGTGCGGCAATCAACGCGCCGATGCAGGGGACCGCGGCGGATCTCATCAAGATGGCGATGATCGCAGTGCAGAAGTGGATAGATGAAGAACAGATCAAGACCCGGCTGATCATGCAGGTACACGACGAGTTGGTGCTCGAAGTGCCGGACGTCGAGCTCGACACCGTCAAGCGCACCTTGACGAATCTGATGAGCGGTGTGGCCGAGCTGTCAGTGCCGCTGGTGGTGAACGTCGGCGTCGGTCCCAATTGGGACAAGGCGCATTAAAGGCTGCAGATCGGAGATCGGGGCAGAGATCGGGGGTCAGGTCTAGCATCATAGTATTCTGCTCTACGGTGTGCCTTTCGCATTCTTCATGTTTGTGTGCTGCCGGGGTCTCCTACAGTCGCAGACGATTCGGTCCACGGTCATGAAGTCCGGAAACGTGCGTTGATCTTCGTCGTCATGGAGGTCGGTTCGCGCCGGTCACCGCGCACGGTGAAGTAGTAGAACACGCCGGTGACCTGGTCCTTGAAGACGTCCCAACGGGTGGGTGAGGCGCCACAAGTGCTATCATGCAAGACCTGACCCCACTAGCCCAGTCGGCCTGCTTTCTCATGCCCGCCAGGCGCAGCGCGCCCTCGATTTTTTTCAGCGTCGGCGGCAGCGGGATCTTGACTTTGGGATTGCCGAAAAAGCCATTCTCCTTGCCCAGCGTGGCGACTGCCGCCGCGGAACCATCGGTCAACGCCTGCCTCAAACATTAATTTTTTTCGCCTCGGCGAAAAAAATTTCGGCGTGATAGCTGGAGCGCACCAGCGGCCCGCTGGCGGCGTGCATGAAGCCCATTTCTTCAGCCTGGCGCGCGAATTCCTCGAACACCGCAGGCTCGACGTAGCGCAGCACCGGCAGGTGATGCGTGGAAGGCTGCAGATACTGCCCGATGGTCAGCATGTTGACATCATGCGCGCGCAGGTCGCGCATCGCCGCGATGATTTCCTCGTCAGTTTCGCCGATACCCACCATCAATCCCGACTTGGTGGGAATGTGGGGGAAACGCGCCTTGAAATCCTTCAGGAGCTTGAGTGAATGCCGGTAATCCGAGCCGGGCCGTGCCTGCTTGTAGAGCCGCGGCACGGTTTCGAGATTGTGGTTCATCACATCGGGCGGGCATTGCGACAGGATGTCGAGCGCGATTTCAAGCCGCCCGCGGAAATCCGGCACCAGGACCTCGATCCTGGTTTGCGGGGAGTGCTCGCGCACCGCGCGGATGCAGTCCTTGAAGTGCTGCGCACCGCCGTCCCTGACGTCGTCGCGGTCCACGCTGGTGATGACCACGTACTTCAACCCGAGCGCGGCGATGGTCCGGGCGAGATTGAGCGGTTCGTCGGCGTCGGGCGGCAGCGGCTTGCCGTGCGCGACGTCGCAGAACGGGCAGCGCCGCGTGCACAGGTCGCCCAGGATCATGAAAGTTGCGGTGCCTTTGCCGAAGCACTCGCCGATGTTGGGACACGAAGCCTCCTCGCACACCGTGTGCAACTGATGGTCGCGGAGAATCTTCTTGATCTCGTGGAAGCGCTGGCTGCTACCTGACTTCACGCGAATCCAGTCAGGCTTACGCAAGCGCTCCGCCGGCACGATCTTGATCGGGATGCGGGACGTCTTGGCTGCGCCTTTCTGTTTTTCGCCTGCTGCGCTCATCGCAATGCTTGTAATAGATGTTGAGTCAGCCTGGCGCCGACAAGTTCCGGAGGATCGGTGATGCCGAGGTCGCGCATCTGCGTCACCTCAAGACCCGGGTAGCCGCAGGGGTTGATCGCGTGAAATGGCGCGAGGTCCATATCGACGTTGAACGCGAGTCCGTGATAACAGCAGCCGCTCCTTATGCGCAGACCGAGCGCCGCGATCTTTGCGACATTCACGTAAACACCCGGCGCGTCGATTCTGCCTTGCGCCGCCACTCCGTATCCGTCCAGTAAGTCTATCACGGCCTGTTCCATGCGCCGAACCAGCGGCCGCACGCTCAAGCCCAGCCGCCGCATGTCGAGCAGCAGATAGATCACCACCTGGCCGGGGCCGTGATAAGTGATCTGTCCGCCACGGTCGATCCTGATGACGGGGATGCCGTTGTCAGCGCGCGGCAGATGCTCGGCGCGGCCGGCAACGCCGAGCGTATAGACCGGCGGGTGCTGCAACACCCAGAATTCGTCGGGCGTATGCGCATTGCGCTTTGCCGTGAATTCCTGCATCGCGCGCCAGGTCGGCTCGTACTCGACCATGCCGAGCTGCCGGATGACGATCGGAGGCAAACCTGTGCCGGCACGCACGGCGGACCTCACCGTCATGGCCGCTCCCGGCTGTCGGCTGTCATCGGCCCGGATGATTCATGCATGTTGCTGTTTACCCCGTTCGCGGCTGCGCGTTATTCCTGGGACAATCGCTCCGGTAATCATAGCGCGAAAGTACCGTATACCCTTAGAATTCAACTTGTGGCAACGGAAACTCTACAGCGGGACAAGATCATCGCGTGGGCGGCGCTGGCGCTGCTCATCATCGGTTGTGTCGCGGTGCTGTGGCCGTTTCTCACGGTGCTGGCGTGGGCGATGATTCTGTCGTTCAGTACTTGGCCGGTATACGCCTACTTCAGGCGGCTGGTCGGGGGCAGGGCGACGCTGGCGGCGACACTGATGACGCTGCTCGTAACGCTGGTACTGCTCGCGCCTTTTGCCGTAGTCGTTGCGGGCCTTGCCGAGAACGCCGATGAACTGGCGGAAATGGCGCAGAAACTTATGCGCGAAGGACTGCCGGATCCACCGGAGTGGATCAAGGAACTGCCGCTGGTCGGCGTCAGCGCGGACGCTTATTGGCGCAGCTTTGTCGATGACGGCGCGCGGCTCATCGGCGAGCTGAGCAAGCTGCTGCAGCCGCTGCGCCCCGCGTTGACGGCCGTCGGCGCTGCGCTGGCGCAAGGGTTGCTGCTGCTTGCGCTCAGCGTGTTTCTCGCCTTCTTTTTTTTCCGCGACGGCGAGGCCGCTGCGGCGCGCCTGCAGACGGCGATGGCGCGGCTTGCGGGCACGCGCGCGCAGCATCTGATCGGCATCACCACGGGCACGATCACCGGTGTCGTTTACGGCATTCTGGGCACCGCCCTCGCGCAGGGCCTGCTGGCTGCGATCGGCTTCGCGATCTCCGGCGTGCCCGGCGCATCCCTGCTCGGGTTGGCGACGTTCTTCCTCTCCATCATTCCGTTCGGCCCGCCGCTGTTGTGGATCCCGGCCGCGATCTGGCTCTTCTATCATGGTGCGATCGGTTGGGCGATTTTCCTGATGCTATGGGGGCTCATCGTGGTGAGCGGTGTGGACAACGTGATCAAGCCGTTGATCATCAGCCGCGGCAGCAATCTGCCGTTCGTGCTGGTGTTCCTCGGGGTGTTGGGCGGCATCGTCGCATTTGGTTTTCTCGGGGTATTCCTCGGTCCGACGCTGCTCGCGGTCGGCTACCGGCTGCTGCTCGAGTGGAGCGAGGTGGAGCAACCCGCGCACACTGACGTAGAACCGAAACCTGTTTCTGACCCGCGCTGAAAAACCGATGTCGAGATTTTTCCCTGTTTCATTGACGGGTGTTGCGGCAGGCTTGTGCTGCTCGCTGGCCGGCGCGCAGGCGACCGGGGACTACCCTGCAAACCTGGCCACGCTCTACAACGAGCGCCATCGGCTGGTGGCGTTCAAGGATGCGTGCAGCCGGGTGCTCCCCCAAGTGCGGCGTGATACCCAGAAGGCGTACGAGGAATGGGTTGACCGGCACGAGGATGTCCTCGAGAACCTCGAGGACCGGTTTCTCCTGATGATCAAGCAGGCATCCCGCGACGAGAAGGAATACACGCGCAACTACGGCAAGTACCAAGGTGCGGTGATGCAGGAGCGGCAGGCGCAGAAAGAGGCCTTTCTCAAGTTGCCCAAGGAAGAGCTCATCAAGGAATGCAAGGAGTTTCCGGCATATCTTCGCAGCCCGAGATCCGACATGTACAACATGTATCCCGAGGAATTCAACGCCGTTTACGGGAAAAAGAAGCCGTAGCCCGAATCGGGGTTCTTCGCCCGCTATACCGTCAGAGTTGGACCAGATCAAAAAGTGGCACTGATAGCTGCGAAGAAGTGACCGCTGCTATCATGGAGCCGCGGCGGGACTTGCAAACCTCGGCGCCTTTCTAAACTAACAACAGCGCCACAATATAAGCGGGAGGACTACATTGCTTCGGGAGGAACTGAAGCCGAATGCGGTTATCGAAGGGCCTTTCTTCCCAGAGCCTGTGCAGGTTCTGGTGACGGTCCCGCTCGGGGACGCCGTCAAGTTGGTTGGAAAAGGCAGGAAATCCAACCAGGTCTACGATCCTGTCCTTACCGACGAGCAGATCGCGCTGCTCGTCGCCTCGCCAGAGACTGAGCCATTCGACGGCGACCCTGCACGATTCCGCCTCGGTATCGAGGCGCAGCGCTTAGGCCTCGCCTACGAATACGACCCTTACTTCTCGCTATCGATCGCGCGGGTGGACCCCCTGCCTCACCAGTTGGAGGCGGTGTATGAGTACTTCATGCGGCTGCCACGCATCCGCTTCCTGCTAGCGGACGATCCTGGCGCCGGCAAGACGATCATGGCCGGCCTGCTCATCAAGGAACTGAAGATCAGGGGGCTGGTGAATCGGATTTTGATCGTCACGCCGGCCAACCTCTCCTTCCAATGGCAGCGCGAGCTCCAGGAAAAGTTTCGCGAGAAGTTCGAGGTCATGCGCAGCGACGTGCTGCGCGCGAATTACGGCACCAACCCCTGGCAGGAAAGAAACCAAATCATTACGTCGATCTCCTGGGTTTCGCGCATCGAGGATGCCAGGGAATCACTGCTCCGCAGTCATTGGGATCTCATCATCGTGGACGAGGCGCACAAGATGAGCGCCTACAGCGCCGACAAGAAAACGCTTGCCTTCCATCTCGGTGAGTCGCTGTCCAGGATGACCGATCACTACCTGCTCATGACCGCGACGCCGCATAAGGGCGACCCGGAGAATTTCTGTCTCTTTCTCTCGCTCCTGGACAGGGACGTTTACGGCGACGTGAAAAGCCTTGAAGAGGCGATGCTCCATCAGGAAGCCCCTTTCTACCTGCGGCGGCTGAAGGAGGCGCTGGTCTCGTTTCCCGACCCGGACAGCGGCGAGGTGAAGGCGCTTTTCACCCGGCGGATTGTGCAGACGGCGCCGTTCGAAATCAGTGACGAGGAGTTCGACCTCTACGACCGCCTTACCCACTACGTCGAAACCCAATCCATACGCGCAGCAAGCGAGGACACCGCAAGGGCGCGGGCCGTGGGCTTCACGATGGCCATGCTCCAGCGGCGATTCGCGTCCAGCATCTACGCTGTGCGCCGTACCCTGGAGCGCATGAAAGAGAAGCGGGAGAGAATTCTGGCCGACCCGGAGAAGTACCGCCAGGAGCAGATTTCGCGCCGGCTGCCAGATGACTTTGAGGACTTGCCGGAAGAGGAACAGCAGGAGATCGTCGCGGCGCTGGAGGATGCGGTCGCCTCATACAATCCGGCTGATCTGCGTGAGGAAATCGCTGAGTTGAGTGCGTTGATCAATCAGGCAAAAACGCTGGAGCGCAAGGAGGTTGAAGTCAAGATTCGCAGCCTGCGCGAGCTTCTGACCGGGCGCGGGGTGTTCAAAGACCCCAGGATGAAACTTCTCCTCTTCACCGAGCACAAGGATACGCTGGACTTTCTTGCCGGCGACGGCAAGGAAGGGCGCCCGCTGGGCAAGCTCCGCGAATGGGGGCTCACCCTCACGCAAATTCACGGCAGCATGAAGATCGGCGACCGCGACACTCCCGGCACCCGCATCCACGCCGAGCGCGAATTCCGCGAAAGCTGCCAGGTACTGGTCGCCACCGAGGCCGCGGGCGAAGGCATCAACCTCCAGTTCTGTTGGTTGATGATCAACTACGACATCCCCTGGAACCCGGTGCGGCTGGAACAGCGCATGGGCCGCATCCATCGCTACGGTCAGGAGAAGGACTGCCTGATCTTCAACTTCGTGACCACGAATACGCGCGAAGGGCGCGTCCTGCACAAACTTTTCGAGCGCATCGCCCAGATCGAAATCGACCTCGACCCGCGACAGACCGGTAAGGTGTTCAACGTGCTCGGTGACGTGTTCCCGGCGAACCAGTTAGAGAAGATGCTGCGCGACATGTACGCGCACAACAACATGACCGAGGAGCTGATCAAGCAGCGCATCGTCGAGGAAGTCGACCCCGAGCGGTTCCGCAACATCACCAACTCAACGCTGGAAGGGCTGGCGAAGCGCGAACTGAACCTCTCGGCCATCGTGGGCAAGTCCGCCGAGGCCAAGGAACGGCGCCTGGTGCCGGAGGTGATCCAGGACTTTTTCATGCAGGCGTGCCCGATGTCGGGCGTCCAAGTGACCCAACCGAGCCGGCCGCGGCCGCTCTACAGAATCGGCAGGGTGCCAAAGAATCTCTGGCCCATCGGCGAGCGTCTGGAACCGCGCTTTGGCAAGCTCGGCCGCGAATACAGCCAGATCGTTTTCGACAAGAAAATGCTCATTACCGACCCGACCGCGGAGTGGGTCACGCCGGGGCATCCTCTTTTCGAGGCAGTGCGGGATGATATTCAGGACCACGTCCGCAAGGACATGGAGCGCGGCGCAGTATTCCTGGATGTGCACCGGCGGAAGCCCTCGCTGCTTACGGCCTTTTCTGCTGCAGTGAAAGATGGTCGCGGCAACGTGCTGCACCGCCGCCTGTTTGTGGTGGAGGAGCAAGCCGGCGGCGCAATGATGATCCGCCAGCCGACCCTTTTCCTTGATCTTGTGCCGGCGAAGCGCGGCAGCGAGGCGCCGCAACTGGTACTGAACGACCAACAGATGGTCGAGCGTTTTTTGGTCAATGAAGCGCTCCAACCATTTCTCGCGGATGTCGCGGCCCAGCGACGAAAGGAGATCGACACCATCTCGCGGCATATGGAAATCAGCCTCAACGAGCTTATCCATCGCCAGAACCTGCGGATTGCCGACCTCCTGTCTCAGCAGCAAGCCGGCGATATGAGCCCGCTGAATGCGGCCAACATCAAGAGTACCGAGGATCGCATCGATGAATTAAACGCACGCCTCGAACGCCGTCGCACCGAGTTGCAACAGGAGCGGCACTGCGCCATTGCCGACATTCAGCTATTGGGAAGAGCCTGGGTATTGCCCCACCCCGAGCGGACCAGCCCCGGCCTCGCTCCATTTGTGCGCGATGAGGAGATCGAGCGCATCGCGATCGAGGCCGCGACCGCGCATGAACGGGCACAGGGGCGCGAGGTGGAAAGCGTTGAAGCGGAAAATCGGGGCTTCGACCTCATCTCGCGCCGCCCGCATCCGGAGGACCCGAAAACGGCGCTGGAGGTCCGCTTCGTCGAAGTGAAAGGCCGCGCCGGCCGCGGCGAGGTGGCCCTGACCACCAACGAATACAAGACCGCCCAGCGGCTCGGACAGGATTACTGGCTCTACGTTGTTTTCAACTGCGCAACCGAGCCCAGTATCAACATCCTGCGCGACCCCGCGAAACTCGATTGGGAACCGGTGGTGAAAATCGAGCATTACCGTCTCAAAGTGGAATCAGTGACAAAACCTGTTACGCTGCGGCAGGACACGGCGGGCTACGACGTTAATGCAGACAAGCACTGAAGAGTTCGCGCGCTGGCTTGCAGAAGAGGAAGGCAGTCGCTTCGAATTCAAGGAAGCGAAGACCACCTATCACTTCGGCGAATTGGTCAAATATTGCGCCGCCATCGCCAATGAAGGCGGCGGCAAGGTGATTCTCGGCGTAACGGACAAGCGTCCGCGCCGGGTGGTCGGCAGCGATGCCTTCGCCAGCGTTGAACGTACGAAGCAAGGGCTAATCGAGCGCCTCCGGCTTCGGTTCGAGGTTGAAGAATTTGCGCATCCGGACGGGCGCGTCGTCATTGTTCACGTCCCGCCGCGCCCGATTGGCATGCCGGTACAGTTTCAAGGCGCGTACTGGATGCGCTCCGGTGACGCTCTCGCTCCAATGCTACCGGACATGCTACGGCGGATTTTCGACGAGACTGGCCCGGATTTCTCAGCTGAGATTTGCGCGGACGCCACACTCGCCGATCTCGACACGGTGGCGATCGAAGACTTTCGACGCCGCTGGACTCGCCAATCCGGCAACCACAACCTTGGCGGATTATCGCCCGAGCAACTTCTCGCCGATGCAGAATTGCTCGTCAAGAGAAAGCTGACCTACGCCGCGTTGATCCTGCTTGGTACCCATCAGGCCCTCGGAAGGTATCTCGCCCAGGCGGAGGTGATTTTCGAATATCGCTCGAACGAGGCAGCTCTCCCGGCGCAGCAGCGGGTCGAGTTCCGGCAAGGATTTTTCGCGTATTACGACGAGCTTTGGCGCGTCATCAACAGCCGTAATGATCTTCAGTCGTACCAGGACGGCCTGTTCCGGTGGGAGATACTGACGTTCGATGAACAGGTCGTACGCGAGGCGATTCTCAACGCTTTAGGTCACCGCGACTATCGGCTTGGCGGCTCGGTGTTCGTGCGCCAGTTTCCGAGGCACATGGAGATCGTGAGCCCCGGCGGCTTTCCTCCAGGAATTACGCCCGACAACATCCTTGAGCGCCAGAATCCGCGCAATCGCAGAATTGCGGAGGCATTCTCCCGCTGTGGACTGATCGAGCGTTCTGGCCAAGGCATCAACCGGATGGTCGAGCAGAATGTGAAGCAGAGCAAGCCACTCCCGGACTTCAGCGGTTCAGACGATTACCAAGTGCGTCTCGTTCTGCGCGGGGATGTACAAGATCCTGCCTTCGTCCGGTTTCTGGAGAAACTGGGGGGTGAACGCATTCAGTCTTTCGGGACATACGATTTCCTCGTGCTGGACTATGTACGCCGGGAGCGTCCTATCCCGGATGCCTATAGCGAGCGCGTAGAGCCATTGCTGGACTTAGGTGTCATCGAGCGTGTCGGCCGCGGACGTGGCGCCCGTTATCTGCTTTCGCGGGCGCTCTATGCGGCGATGGGCGCAACTGGGGCATATACCCGCAAGCGGGGGCTCGATCATGAAACGAACAAAGCGCTCCTCCTCAAACACCTTGAAGGAAGTCGTGACAAAGGTTGCCCTCTGAGCGAGTTACAGCAGGTATTGCCATCTCTTTCCTCCCGGCAGGTTCGGCGGCTGCTCCAAGAGTTGCGAGACGAACGAAAGGCGGAAGTCAAGGGGCAGCGGCGTTGGGCAAGATGGTTTCCCAAGCGGCGTTGGGCAAAATGGCTTCCCTTGTGACGCGGGAGCGGGCTCCAATAGCTTTCGCTAAAGACCCCCTAAAGACCTCAAAGTGGTGGGCAAAATTTAAAACGCTGAAAAATCAATACCGTATAAAGACCAATCTAAAAACGAAAGCGGGATTCCGGTCTTTAGGGATGTTCTTATGCCCACCTACCCGAAGCGGCTGATCGAGGTCGATCTTCCGATCCGGCGCATTTCGGTGCATGCGCGGCGGGAGAAGTCGATTCGGCACGGGCACATCTCCACGCTCCACATCTGGTGGGCGCGCCGGCCGCTGGCGGCGTGCCGTGCGGTGATTTGTGCGGCGCTGTGGCCCGACCCCGTGGACGTGACGGAGAAAGACGTTCAAGCGGCGAAGAAACAGGGCCGCGACATCCAGCTCAATACCTGCCCGCCGGCATTCCGTGAAACGGCGCGAAAACAGATGCTGGCGTGGGCGCCGCATGAGCGCCAGATGCTGCTCTCGGCAGAAAGCCGTCCGCGCTTCGAGGCAGCGCGCAAAAACCCGCGTCACTTCGACAAGCCGACAGAACTCCGCGCAGCGCTGCTCGATTTCATCGCCGATTTCGCCAACTGGGACAATTCCACCGTTCGCGAATACCTCGACACCAGCCGCGCGCTCACCCAGGCCGCGCACGAAGCGCTGGGCGGCGCGCCCGGCACCCGTCCGCTCGTCGTGGACCCGTTTGCCGGCGGCGGTTCCATTCCGCTCGAAGCCCTGCGCGTGGGCGCGGACGCCTTTGCCAGCGACCTCAACCCCGTCCCCGTGCTGCTCAACAAGGTCGTCCTCGAATACATTCCCAAGTACGGCCAGCGCCTCGCCGACGAAGTCCGCAAATGGGGCGAGTGGATTAAGCGCGAAGCCGAGAAGGAACTGGCTAAGTTCTATCCCAAGGACGCGGACGGCGCGACGCCCATTGCCTATCTGTGGGCGCGGACGATTCAATGCGAAGGCCCCGGCTGCGGCGCGGAAGTGCCGCTCATCCGCTCCCTCTGGCTCGCCAAGAAAGCGAACCGCTCCGTGGCCCTGCAACTCGTGCCGAACCCGAAGGCCAAGCGCGTGGATTTCCAAATCATCGTCAAGCAACGCGACGGCTGGGTCGACCAAGCCAATCCCCAAACCAAAATCGAAAACCCGAAATTCGACGGCACGGTGAAGCGCGGTTCGGCGACGTGTCCCTGCTGTGGCTACACGATGCCGGTTGCGCGTGTTCGAGAACAAATCAAATCACGCCGAGGCGGAGCGAACGACGCGCGACTCTTGTGCGTGGTCACAACGCGGGTCGGTGAGCAAGGGCGAAACTATCGACTTCCAACCGAGGCAGACTCACGGGCTGTCAAGAAAGCTGGCGGCGAACTGAAACGGCAAAAGGACGCGCACAAAGGGCCTCTGAGTTTCGTGCCTGACGAGAAACTTGACCTGCGCGGCATCCGCCACACATGGGCCATGATTTACGGAATAAGCGAATGGGGTGATTGCTTCACGGCTCGGCAAACTCTCGCCCTCGGCACATTCGTAAGACTGGTTCGGCAACTTGAGGCGCAGATTGGGACGAAAGTCGACGCTGCTTTCTTATCTGCGATTCAGACCGTGCTCGCCCTCGCAGTTGGGCGATTGGCCGATTACAGTTCAAGCCTGTGTCGTTGGGTAGCCGCTGGCGAATTTATTGGAAACACCTTCGGTCGTCAGGCTCTCCCGATGATGTGGGATTTTTGTGAAGTGTTTCCAGGTTCTGATTCGACAGGTGGATTTCCGGGCGCGTGCGACTGGATTGTGGCGGTCCTGAACCGCGAAGTTTCCTCGTCTCTTCACGGAGGTCACGCGCAAGTTGCATCTGCTACTGCACACCCGTTGCCGGATGATTCTGCCAATGCCATTGTAACTGACCCACCCTATTACGATGCCGTCGCCTATGCGTTTCTGTCCGATTTCTTCTACGTCTGGCTTCGTCGCAATCTGGTCAACGTCCATCCAGACTTGTTCAAGGGGGAAGTTGTCCCGAAGGATTCCGAAATCGTCGTTGACCGTCCGCACGAGTTGAGCAACTCGACTCATGACATCGCCTATTACGAACGCGAGTTGGCCAAAGCCTTTGCGGAAGGCCGGCGTGTGGTTCGGCCAGACGGTGTTGGCACCATCGTTTTCGCCAGCAAGACAACGGCGAGTTGGGAAGCCATTTTGAAAGCTGTCGTGGACGCGGGTTGGATTATCACCGGCTCTTGGCCCATCGACACGGAAATGGAAACGCGCATTGCCGCCGCAGGCCAAGCGCGGCTCGCATCCTCCGTCCATCTCGTGTGCCGCCCGCGCGAAAATTCCGACGGCTCGGCACGCACGGACCTGCCTGGCCGGCAGGCAGGCGAAATCGGCGATTGGCGCGACGTGTTGCAGGAGTTGCCTCGCCGTATCCACGAATGGATGCCGCGCCTGGCCGAGGAAGGAATCGTGGGGGCGGACGCCATCTTCGCCTGTCTCGGCCCGGCCTTGGAAATCTTTTCTTGCTATTCGCGCGTAGAAAAAGCCAGCGGTGATCCCGTCATTCTGAAGGAATATCTGGAACAGGTCTGGGCTGCCGTCGCCAAGGAAGCCCTCACCATGATTTTCACGGGCGCGGATGCCACGGGTTTCGAGGCTGATGCGCGGCTGACAGCGATGTGGTTGTGGACGTTGAACGCGGGCGCTTCTCCCTCACCCCCGGCCCCTCTCCCGGGGGGAGAGGGGAGTGACGGAGAGGGTGAGAACGGGGATGATGAAGAGGACGAGGGTGCCGAGAAAAAGACCAAGAAAGCTAAGGGGGGGTTCGTGCTGGAATACGATGCGGCCCGCAAAATCGCTCAAGGTTTGGGGGCGCACCTTGAGGATCTCGATCACATCGTCGAGGTGAAGGGGGATACTGCGCGACTCCTGACTGTCTCGGAACGCACGCGTTACTTGTTCGGGAAGGAACAGGCCGAGACGCCGGTCGCCAAGCGGAAAAAGAAAGCGCCGCAGATGGACCTGTTTGCCGAGTTGACGCAGCCGGACGAGGGCGAGGCCGCCTGGGGCGAGAAAACGGTTCAGCGCCTTGGCGATACCACGCTCGATCGCGTCCATCAGGCGATGATTCTCTTCGCGGCCGGCCGCGGCGAAGCGCTGCGCCGCTTCCTCGTAGATGACGGCGCCGGCACAATCGCGGGGTTCTGGAATCTCGCACAGTCCCTTGCGGCCCTGTATCCTCAGGGCGTGAGCGAGCGCCGCTGGGTCGAGGGCGTGCTGGCACGGAAAAAGGGTCTGGGGTTGTAGCGGGTTGACGACCAATGACGGAAGGCGCTCAATTCCGGGAGGCACTCAACCGCATTGTCCGGGAGGAGGGCTTTGGGCAACCGTTACAGGCTGCATCGCTTGATGGCCGGCTCGGCGCATGGACGAAGGCGTTGACGGCGGCTGTGGTCGAAAGCTGCGAAAGTCTCGGCTGGCGCGCCTCTGCGAAGGACCATCGGCTGGAACTCCTTCCCGAGCCGCGCAGCGAATATCTGGGCATGGACGTGGTGGCGTTTGGCGGCGAGGGGAAACGCTGGCGCTTCCCGCTGGCAGTGATGGAACTGGAAAACCAGGCCCGCGCCGACCGGATTGGCTATTCGCTGTGGAAGGTGCTGTGCGTGCGCGCGGCATTGCGGGCCGTGTTCTGCTACCGAAAGGATGCCGGTGAGGTATCCTCCCTGATGAACCAGCTCAGCCGTGACGTGATCGCGAGCATGGGTTTGACTGAGCGCGCTGACCTCGCGGGCGAGACGATTGTCGTGGTGGGGAGCCGCGGGGATGCGGATACTTTTCCCTACGGCTTCTTCCATTGGTGGGAGCTTAACCGCAGCACGGGCAAGTTCGAGCGGATCTGACCTATGAAACTCAAGCCCTGGTATGACGTGGTAAAGCCGCGGGAGGACCTGTGTCAGGGCCGGCCGCTGGATGCCTCCGAGTTCGCGGTGCATCTCGACAAGGTACGGCTGAAAAGCCCGAACATCTCCGCCGACTACACCGATCCGCGCCGTTTCTTCGAGCGCACGTTCCTGACCGATAACCTCGTCAAGATGGCGGCAGAGGCGGTTCGGCGCTTGTCCGGCATCACGATGGAGGCGAGCGCCGTATTCAATACCATGACGCAGTTCGGCGGTGGTAAGACCCATGCGTTGACACTCGTCTATCACCTCGCCCACTGCGGGCCGAAGGCGAACAAGTTTCAGGGTGTCGCGAAAATTCTGGGGGAGGCACAGGTCGATAGCCTCCCGAAGGACTGCGCGATCGGCGTGTTCGTTGGGATGGAGTTCGATTCGGTGAAGGGCCGCGGCGGTGACGACGGCACACCGGTACGGCGCACGCCTTGGGGTGAACTCGCCTGGCAGTTGGGCGGTGCAGGGTCCTTCAAGCATGTTGCGCAGCACGACGCCGAGTTCGTCGAGCCGAAGGGCGACGTAATCGACCTGATGCTGCCGGCGGACCGGCCGTGTCTCATTCTGATGGACGAGGTCCTCTCCTACTTCAGCACCTACCGCGACAAGGGCTGGGGCACCAAGCTCTATAACTTCATTCAGGCGCTCACCGAAACCTGCCGGGGCCGCAAGAACTGCGTGCTGATCGTCTCCGCGCCGAAATCCGACTACGATTATTCCTACACCGCGGATGACGTTGCCGACCTGCAGCGCATCGAGGCCATGCTGCAACGGATCAGCAAGTCGGTCATCCTGTCGGCGGAGTCCGATGCGTGCGAGATTATCCGCCGGCGGCTCTTCGAGTGGGACGATCGGGCGGTGACGCCGGACGGCCGGGTGCTGCTGCCGAAGGACGCGTATGACACCTGCCGCGAGTACGCCGAGTGGGTGCGGGAGTATCGCGACCAGTTGCCGGACCTGGTGAACCCGGATATCGCGCGGGATCAGTTCCTGGCGTCCTATCCGTTCCACTCGATGACCATTTCCGTGTTCGAGCGCAAATGGTCGTCGCTGCCGCGATTCCAGCGCACCCGTGGCATCCTGCGCGTGCTGGCGCTGTGGGTTTCGCAGGCTTACCAGGACGGAACGAAGTCCCTGCACCGTGACCCGATGATCTCACTGGGCACAGCGCCGTTGGGAAATCCACAGTTCCGCGCCGCCGTGTTCGAGCAGCTCGGCACCGACCGCTTGGAGGCGGCAGTGACGACCGACATCGTCGGCAAGAAGGACGCGCATGCCGTGCGGCTGGACAGTGAAGCAGTGGATACGATCAGGAAAGGCCGGCTGCACCAGAAGGTTGCTACGACCATTTTCTTCGAGTCGAACGGCGGACAGGTCGGCACGGAAGCGAAGCTCGCGAGCGTGGGTGAGATCCGGCTCGCGGTATGCGAGCCCGAGAGCGACATCGGGAACATCGAAACCGTGCTCGATGAACTCCTGGACGCGTGTTACTACCTGATCCCCGAAAAGACGCGCTATCGCTTCAGTCTCACGGAAAATCTCAACAAGCGCTTCAATGACCGCAAGGCGACGATCCAGGCGCCGCAGATCGACGAATTGATGAGGCAGACCATCTCCCAGCTCTTTCCACGCAAGCCGAATGTCGAGCCGCTGCCGTTTCCTGCGAATAGTATTCAGATCGGCGACCGGCCGGTATTGACTTTCGTAGTTGCCGACCCCGGGCGGACGATGCAGGACGAGAAGGAAACGCTCAAGTTCATCGATCAGATGACGCGTGAGTGTGGAACGTCCTCACGCACGTTCAAGAGTGCGTTGATCTGGGTTGTGGCGGATACGACGAGCCCGATTCGCGAGGAGGCGCGCAAGCTTCTTGCGTGGCGCGCGATCGAGGACGAGGTGGACGATATCCGGCTCGAAGACGTGCAGCGCCGCCAGTTGCAGCAGAGTCTCAGTCGCTCGGAACGCGACCTGAAGGAATCGGTCTGGCGGCACTACAAGCACGTGGTTCTGCTGGGGAAAGACGACAAACTCAAGGAATTTGATCTCGGCCTGGTCAATTCGAGCTCGGCAACCGATATCGTTACGTTCGTTCTGGAACGGTTGCGGGAGAAAGACGAGGTCGCAAGCACGATCAGTGCTGCTACACTCATTAAGGGGTGGCCACCGGCTTTCAAGGAGTGGCCCACGAGATCTGTTAGGGATGCTCTCTATGCTTCCCCGCTATTTCCCCGCCTCCTGAACTCAGAAACGATTAAGGACATCATTGTTCGCGGCGTGCAGAACAGCCAGCTTGCGTATGTGGGCAAGACGCCGGAGGGCAAGTACGACCCGTTTCTCTACGGTTCAGCAGCGAGTGTCACAGCCATGGACATCGAGGTCTCCGACGACATGTTCATCGTGACCAAGGAGACCGCCGAGGCATACAGGAAGCAGCAGACAACGGCTATCCCGGGCGGCGCTCCCCAGCCCCCAGGTACGGCCGCCCCGACGCCCGTTGATCCGGGTCAGCCCTTCTTCACTCCACCGGCAGCGCCAGCACCCCCGGGCGGCCCGAGTCCTCAATCAGTCGCGCGGATCGCCTGGGCCGGCGAAGTCCCGCCGCAGAAGTGGATGAACTTCTACACCCGCGTGCTCTCGAAGTTCGCCACCGGCAACGGCCTGAAGCTCACCGTGACGGTCGAGGCCGCGCCGGATGGCGGCGTGTCAAAAAGCAGGATCGACGAAACGCGCATCGCGTTGCGGGAACTGGGGCTGAACGACAATCTGTCGCAGGAGTAATCTCGGCGGCTCGATTGAGATGATCCCGAACGCCGTGCGCATCGCCGAACTTGTGATCGACAAGCAGGCCCAGACCCTGCTGATGCCCGTTTCCGCGCGACGGCAACTGAATGCCGTTCCGGACGACCTGTGGATCCGTATCAGCAGCAAGTTCTACAACGACGCGGCGGACACCGTGTTCAAGGCACTGGTGGAATAGATCCGGCCCCTCAAGCTCATCAAGGAAGCCCATCAAGGAACCGTGTTGCCTCATTTAAAAATCTGACCGAAATGTGTTTCGTTGCCTCATCTAAAAATCTGACTCAAATAGCCTGCGCGGTACGGGCTGGTTATCGACGA
>C687J26845_10000399_pt1 | contig 29101 bp, 28 predicted proteins | sample RifCSPlowO2_12_FD_26845 | JGI IMG/M metagenome (IMG submission 26845)
GCGGCCCGCCCCGGGCAGGTTCGCGTGGCGATGGAGCCGCCACTGGCGGGCGTGACGCTGGATGTCGAAGTCGCCCCTGACACCCGCGCTGGCTGTGGCGACTGGCGCGCCGCGTTGGATCTGCAACTGAGTCCGGCGCCCGGCTGGCCTCAGCACCACCTGTCGCCCTGGCGAGTGCACGTGCGCGGCCCCTATCCGCTGAGTTGCGGCGCCCAGACCTGGCCCGTGCTGTGGCCAGGTGCCAACGGCGAAGACTTCGCCGCCCGCTTGCTGACGCAGACCTGGCGGCAACTGGGCGGCGAGCTGGACGGCCAGGTTCGCTCAGGCGTCTGGCCCGCTGGCGCCGGCATCTGGCAAAGCTGGACCTCCGAGCCGCTGGCCGAGGTGGTGCGCGACATCAACAAGTTCAGCAACAACGTGATGGCACGGCAACTGTTTCTCACCTTGGGGGGCGCGGAGGCCACCGCCCGCACCGTGCGCGAAGCGACCTCCACCCACGCACCCTCCCCCTGCGGCTCGGCGCAGTTGGTGCTTGACAACGGTTCGGGGCTGTCGCGCACGGAGGGCAGCACGGCCTTGTGCCTGGGGCAGTGGCTGCAAGCGCTGTGGGCCAGCCCCGCCATGCCCGACCTGGTCGCCTCGCTGCCCCTGACCGGGGTGGACGGCACCACACGACGCTGGCAAGGTGCGGCGGGCTACGCCCGCGTCAAGACCGGCTCACTGTCTGGCGTGGCAGCGGTGGCAGGCTATGTGGACGGCGAAAGTGGCCGACGCCATGTGGTCGTCGGCCTCGTCCAGCATCCCGGCGCTGCGGCCGCTCGGCCCGTGCTGGACGCCCTGCTGAACTGGACGCGGCAAGATCGATGAGTGAAAGCAGTCCTTTTGTGAACCACCTTCAAGCCCTGCTGCCCCTGACACCCGCAACCATTGAGTGGCTCGGCGCGTGCGCCGCCATCTTGACCACCGGCTCATTCATCCCTCAGGCCTGGCTGATTTTCCGCACCCGGCAGGTCGAGGGGATTTCGGTGGGCATGTACAGCGCCTTCACCGCTGGCGTGGCGCTGTGGCTGCTCTATGGCGTGGCCATGGGATCGTGGCCCATCACCATCGCCAATGCCATCACCTTGACGCTGGCATCGGCCATTCTGGTGATGCGCGTACGCTATCGCTGAAGCCGCACGCTGACTGCGCGCGGCCACGCATCATCAGAACTGCTCAGTGGCGCGGGTCAAAGCGGTCGAGGCGATGACGCTGTGCAGGGTCCAGGACACGCGCAGGTCATCGACCCACAGATAGTTGGCCACATTGCCGTCACTCACCAAGGTGGCCGTATTGCAATACGCCAAGGAGCTGCTGTCCAGCACGCCATCGGGCCGAACCATCTTGGCGGCATCACACTGGCGCTTGTTCTCGTAGCTGGTGCTGCGCGCATAGGTGTTGGTGAGTTGCGCGGCATCCACGTAACCCAGTTGGCGACCGTTCAAGGCGTACTCCGCGCCCAAACTGGTGATCAATTGCTTGTTGAACGCCACCACCAGGGCGTCCATCTCAGGATTGCACGGACGGCTGCTCACATCGGCACAGCTCACCGCGCTTCTCGCCAGCGCGTACGGCGAATACGCCAGATTGGGGGCATTCACCAACACCACCTTGGCGCCGGTGGCCAGGATCTGCTTGACACCGTCAATCAGCGTGGCGGCACGCACCTTGGCTTCGGCTTCCTTCTGCGCCAATGTCAGACCGCTGTTGTCGAAAATCTCCACCAGATCGTTCTGCCCCAACCACACGGTGGCCAGCACACCCGACGTCAACTGCCCCGCCGATTTGGCCGTGGCAATCTGAGCCGCCAGACCAGCGACCTTGGCCGTCGCAACGGCATGACTCACCGCCCCCGCCTGGGCCAGCTGGCAGTCTGACTTGTAGCCCTTGCCAAAGGCCCGCGCCACATACTGCGTCCAGACGGTGATGGTGGAGCAGTCGTAAATCTGATCGGTCGTGCGCTTGAGATCAGCCGCAGTCAAGGCGGCGTAGTCACCTTTGCCCAGGTCAATGCGGGTGACCACGTTGAACGTATCACCGGTGTTGACGCTACCGAAGTAACCAAAGGTGGGCGCCACCACCCCTTGCACAAAATTGCTCACCGGGTTTTGAACGGCTGCAGGGTCGCACAAACCGGTCGATGCCGTGTAGGTGCAGAAGGTGGTTGTGCCGTTGACCACACTGTTGACCGCATAGGTCAGCCCTTTGACCGTACCCACAACGTCTGCAATGACGGTCCCGTCATTGTTCCTCGAGGGCAGGTCCACGCTGGCAAATGCACTGCTCTCATCCCCAAACGACACGATGCTCGCGGGCTGATATTCCGAAGCCCGGTCGCCCCCGCCACAGGCCGACAGGACCAGGGCCGAACATGCCAAGGTCACCAGGCCGACTCGGCGCAGGGTCACAGGCAGGAAAGATGAAGGGGTGGCAAACATGAGATCTCCGGAAATTCGTTCGAGGCAGCAGCCTGACAGCATAAAACGCGTCACGCCTGAATGTCAGTCTGCCATGTAAAGAAGCGTGTGGTCGACCTGGCGGCGGTGCAGGCCCCGCCTTTCAAGCTGCCGCGCGGTCCAGGCGATCACGCACCCCATCCCAGGCAGGGTCACCCGGAGGCGACTCCACCCAGATCAACTCCACACCGGCGGCGTCCATCTCACGCAGGTCGGCAAACAGGTCGTGCGCGGCCGTCGCCGCATCCCCCGGCATGGAACGGTGCACGATCCCCGGGTGAGGCGGCCGATGCGCCCAGAGGCTGCGCGAGTACACCGCAATGCGGGGCGCCTTGAGTCCTCCGGCGATGACGGCTGCGCTCAACTCGGGCTCGATCACATCAAGCGCGGTGGCCAGTTGCGCATCACTCATCAGGCGCACACGGGCACGCGGCGCGTAGTGCGACAGCAAGGTGCCAGCGGCCTTGGGCGCTGCTGGATCGGGCGCCTCGGGACGCGACCATTGCACCGGCTCGCCTGCCACCGCTTCGATCTCCGCGAGGGTGAGCTTGCCAGGACGCAGCAACACCGGATGCCCGCGCGAACAGTCGATGATGGTGGACTCGATACCCACTTCGCAGGCACCGCCATCCAGCACCCAGACCTCGTCCAGTCCGGTGCCGCGCCCCTCGAACTCTTCGCGCACATGCTGCGCGGTGGTGGGGCTGATGCGGCCAAAGCGGTTGGCGCTCGGCGCCGCCACGCCCAGGATGCCGTGCTGCGCGCAGGCATCGAGCAACTGCCGCGCCACAGGATGCGACGGGCAGCGCAAGCCGATGGTGTCGTGCCCCCCAGCTGCGGCCGTGGCCACGCGCGGGTCACGCGGCACGATCACGGTCAAGGGGCCGGGCCAGAAGGCCTGCGTCAGGCGCTGCGCCACCGGCGGAAAGGCCGAGACAAAGTGCAATGCCGCCTGCGGGTTGGGCACATGCACGATCAAGGGATGATCGGCTGGACGGCCCTTGGCCGCAAAGATGCGCGCCACCGCGGTGTCATCGTCCGCGCGCGCGCCCAACCCATAAACAGTCTCGGTGGGCAGCGCCAGCAGGCCGCCCTCGGCCAAGCGCTGGGCAGCCCGCCCGATCGCATCAGGCTGGGTGGCGGGGTCGAGCATGGGCATGGGCGCGTCCTGTGAGAGGCTGATGAATCAGAAGGGCGCGATGCCCAAGATGGCGGCCACCTGCAAGGCCGTGGCCCGCGCGGCTTGCGGCGTCGTGCCGGTCACCGTCAGATGCCCCATCTTGCGTGCCTTGCGGGCTTCGGTCTTGCCGTACAGGTGCAAATGAGTGCCGCTCAGCGCCAGCACGGCGGCCCAGTCCGGTTCCACCTGTTCGCTCGCGCCACCAGGGAACCACAAGTCGCCCAACAGGTTGAGCATCAGGCAGGGGCTATGCAACACCGGCGCCACCAAAGGCAGGCCTGTCATGGCACGCACCTGCAGCTCGAACTGCGACACGTCGCAGGCATCAATCGTGTGGTGCCCGGAGTTGTGAGGCCGTGGCGCCATCTCGTTGGCCACAATGCGGCCATCTTGCAGCACGAAGAACTCGATGCACAGCACGCCCACGTAGTCCATGGACGCGGCGATCTGGTGCGCGGCGGCATAGGCCTGCTGTGACACAGCTTCGGTCACATGAGGCGCCGGCACCGTCGTCACCGCCAGGATGCCATCGCGGTGCAGGTTCTCTTGCAGCGGGAAATGCACCACCTGACCATCGCGACCGCGCGCCACCAGCACGCTGACCTCGTAAGCCAGCGGCAGCATCTTTTCCAGCACACAGCCCACGCGCTGCAACTCGTCCCAGCCGGCCACCAGCTCGGCGCGCGTCTGGACGCGGACCTGGCCCTTGCCGTCGTAGCCCAGGCGGGTGGTTTTCAGGATGCCGGGCAGCAGGTCATCGCTGACGGCAGCCAGTTGCTCAGGCGTGTCGATCATGGCATACGGTGCGCAGTCGACCCCGCAGGCTACGAAGTGGGCTTTCTCGCGGGCACGGTCCTGGCAAATGGCCACGGCGCGCCCCGCCGGCGCCACCGGACGCGATTCGGCCAACTTGTCGAGCGCCTGGGCCGGCACGTTTTCGAACTCGGTGGTGATGGCGGCCGACACCCGAGCCAGCTCGGCCAGACCCGTTTCGTCCAGGTAGCCTGCGCGGATGTGTTCATGAGACACCAGGCCGGCCGGGCTGCTCGCATCGGCGTCCAGCACGGCAGTGCGGTAGCCCATGGCCTGGGCCGCGTGCACGAACATGCGGCCCAATTGGCCGCCCCCCATCACGCCCAGCGTCGCGCCAGGCAAGATCACATCGGTGCGAGCGGTCATGCCTTGGCGTCCAGGGTCAGGTCATTCGTCATGGCGCGCGCCACCTCGGTCTGGCGGGCGCGGAAGGCGTCCAGCTTGGCACGCAGGGCCGCATCGCCGTTTGCCAGCATCGCCACGGCAAACAGCGCGGCATTGCCGGCACCGGCGGTGCCGATGGCAAACGTCGCCACCGGGATGCCCTTGGGCATCTGCACAATGGAGTGCAAGGAGTCGACGCCCTGCAGGTGGCGCGACGGCACCGGCACCCCCAACACCGGCACCGTGGTCTTGGCCGCCAGCATGCCCGGCAGGTGCGCAGCACCACCGGCGCCGGCGATGATGGCCACCAGGCCACGATCGGCCGCGGCCTCGGCGTAACGGAACATGTCGTCGGGCATGCGGTGTGCCGAGACGACCTGAGCCTCGAAAGGCACGCCGAACTCGGTCAGAATGTCAGCGGCATGGCGCATGACATCCCAGTCGCTGCTGGATCCCATCACCACGCCCACCTTGATGGCGCCTGTCAAACCTGTCGTGCTGGTCACGGCTCGTCCTCGTCACTCAAAACCCTGAATTTTAGGCGCTGCCGCCCTGGCGGCGCCGCACAATCTGAATTCCCCCCCAAAGATCCGCCCACCATGATCGACATCACGCTTGCCAACTTTGAATCCGACCTGATCCAGGCCTCCCTGCAACAGCCCGTGCTGCTGGACATCTGGGCCGAGTGGTGCGGCCCCTGCAAGGCACTGGGCCCGGTGCTGGAACAGCTCGAAACCGAGTATGCCGGCCGATTCTTGCTGGCCAAGGTCAACGCCGACGAGCAGCAAGAGATCACCAGCCAGCTCTCGCAGATGTTTGGCGTGCGCTCCATCCCGTTTTGTGTGATGTTCGTGGGCGGCCAGCCGGTGGACGGCTTCGTGGGGGCCCTGCCCGCCGAGAAGATCCGCGAGTTCCTGGACAAGCACGTGCCCGGCGAAGGCGAAATCGTCTCGGAGTTGGAAACCCTGGAGGCCGAACAGCTGGCCGAGTCTGGCGACACGGAAACGGCGCTGGCCAAGTTGGAAGACGCACTGGCCAAGGACCCGGGCAACGACGAAGCCCGCTACGACCTGATCAAGCTGCTGCTGGCCGAAGGCGCGCTGGAAGGCGCCCAGGCCATCTTTGCGCCCATTGCCGACCGCGCCACGGGCTTGCTGGCCGAGCAACGCGTCAACGCCTTTGCCCGCTACATCGACGCGCTGGCGGCCGCCCGCCAAGGGCGCTCGCCCGCCGAGCTGTCGGCGGCCATCGATGCCAATAAGCGCGACTTTGGCGCCCGCTTCGAGCTGGCGCAGGTCTTTTTTGCCAGCGGCCACTTCACCGAAGCCATGGACGAACTGCTGGAGATCATCATGCGTGACAAGGGCTGGAGTGACGAGTTGGCCCGCAAGACCTATGTGGCCATCCTGGAAGTGATGAGCAAGCCGCAACCCAAGCCGATCCCAGCGAAGGCTGCCGCAGCGGTTGCGGGCGCGGAAGGCAAACCGCAGCTGGAAATCGCCGGCAAGGTGGCGGTGACGGCCAATGACCCGGTGGTGGACAAATACCGCCGCAAGCTGAGCTCGGCGTTGTTCTGAGCGGTGAGCCAAGCAGAGGCCAAACACCGCCGGACGGTCAACCGCGCAGGATGAACGGTGCGCTCCTCTCCCCCACACGATGGAAGAGGCACCGCCCCACTGTATGCCGGTGACTTTTTCAACCTTCTTGACCCAGATCGGGCTTTCGCGCCTTCCCAAGTAACGTGCCCTGCCTGATCATCAAATCAACCACAAAGGGTTTTTGGCATGACCGCTTGCAACACAACTCCCCCCCCCCTGCGTCACACCCATCGGGGCTTTACGCTCATTGAAGTGATGATCACGGTAGCGATCATTGGGATTTTGGCTGCGGTGGCGCTCCCTTCCTACACTGACTACATTCGCCGAGGCAAGCTGCAAGAAGGGTTTGCAGATATGGCCACGGCGCGGGTCAAGATGGAACAGTACTACCAGGACTTCCGCAATTACGGTACGGCTGGCGACGACTGTCCGCCGCAATCGGGCCTTTCTCCCGCCGGCAAGTACTTCACGTACACCTGCAAGGTGGGGGCCACCGATCAGACCTATCTCATCACGGCCTCCGGCAAAGATGACATTACAGGTTATGAGTTCACAGTGAACCAAAGCAATGCCCAGGCCACAACCAAGTTCAAGAACGTGGCAGTGGCCAAAGCCTGCTGGATCACCAAGGCCTCGGAGACTTGCAACTGATGTGCACCGCCACACCCCGCACCTCTCAGGGCTTCACCTTGCTGGAGCTCATGGTTGTTGTCGCATTGATTGGCGTGCTCACCATGCTGGCGGCCCCCAGCATTTCGCTGTGGTTGCAGAACATCCGCATTCGGAACGCCTCTGAAGCCATGCTCAACGGGATGCAGACTGCGCGCATGGAAGCCATGCGCCGAAACACACGGGTCACCCTCTGGATGGTGTCATCCACAGACGCAGGCTGTGCGCTGAGTTCAACCGGCCCGTCCTGGATCATCACCCTTGGAGCAGCCCCCCCCACCTCCTTGAGCAATGGATGCGCCAACGCCGTCTTTCAAGACGGCGGATCGACCGTGCAGCGATACACAGCCAGCGCCGCCATGCTGGGCATTGACCTTACGGCGCAGGACGCTGCTGCTGCTGCCACCAACTGCATCACGTTCGATGGCCTGGGACAAGTACCGACCCAAGGCAACATCGCGTGCGCCAGTCCAATCGAACAGATTGATATGACCTCCGCACTGCCTGACACCGTTGCGCTTCGTGTCACCGTCACAACAGGCGGTCAAGCACGGATGTGTTACCCGGACCCCGCCAACCAACTCAAAGCAACGGACCCACGCAAATGCTGAAGCCTGCCGTCGCACTCCGCCACTGTCCTTCAGCGCTCGCTCAAAGGAGCAAGCAAGGCGGCATCGCCCTCATTGAGGCGCTGGTCGCCACATTGCTGCTGATGCTGGGCATCCTGGCGCTCATTGGACTGCAAGGGCGCTTGGTGGGGGCCAGCACCGACGCCCAACTGCGCGGCGAGGCGACCTTTCTCGCCGATCAGATCATCAGCCAGATGTGGATAGAAGATCCAGACAATCTCAACGGCTACGCAACCTCCAATGGCGCCTGCTCCAATGCCCATTGCAACGACTGGATGACCTTGGTCAACCAAACCTTGCCAGCAGGCACGGCCAACATCACCGTCAATAACGCCAATGTGCAGGTGTCCGTGCTGTGGATGACCCCCGACAACCTGCAGAGACAGGTCCAAGTCTCCTCTGTCATTCAGAACAACTACCCCCCAACACCGTGAGCCAGATCATGATCGCGCCCTCCCGAAAGCATTTGCGTCGGCTTGCAAGCCCCATCGCATCACGTGGGTTCACGCTGGTTGAACTGATGGTCGGCATGCTGCTGGGACTGATCACCGTGCTGGTCGCCTCCCAGGTGCTGTTGCAGACAGAGAGCCGCAAACGCACCTCGACAGCGGGCTCTGACGCCACCACCACGGGGGCCATGGCGCTCTACACCATCGAAAGAGACGCCCGCAACGCCGGGTACGGCATGACTGCGCATCTGGGGGCGCTGGGCTGCGAAATCCGCATGCAGTTCAGCGGACAAGCCATGCAAACCTTCACCTTGGCCCCTGTGGAGATCACACAAGGCGCCAACGGGGCGCCCGACACGCTGCGCTTCATGGCCAGCAACAAAGAAGGCGTGCCCTTGCCGATTCGCGTTGCGGTAGATCATCCTCGCACCGCTGCCAACTTTTTCGTGCAGTCTGATCTGGGCGTCTCAGAGGGCGACATCATGCTGGCGGTGCCGACCACGCCGGACCCCAACAACTGGTGCTCCCTGTTCCAGGTGACCAACAACACCAACCCAGGTGGTGGTGGCGGCAACCAAGGGGGCGGCCAAGGTCAGAACCAGGTCCTGCACAACTCCGGGCAAAGCGCCTGGAATCAGGCCGGCGGACAAACCATCTTCCCCGTGGACGGCTATCCACAAGGTTCGACGATTTTGAACCTGGGCACCTTCAGCTTGCGCACCTACGCCATCGTGAACAACAGCTTGCAGTTGGACTGGTTGGAAACGGCCACAGGCCTCAACCAATCTCGTGAACTGTACCCACAGGTCATTCAATTGCAAGCGCAATACGGTCTCGACTTGACGAACGACAACGTCACCAATGTTCAGAATGCAGACTGGGTGGACACCGCCACCGCAGCCCAGATGGGATCGGTGGTGGCCATCCGCTTGGCAGTGGTGACGAGAAGCAACGTTCAGGAGAAACCAGAGTTGGACGCAGGTGGCAACGAAATCCCATTGACCGTCGCCGGCACGAACGCCAATTGCCAGAATCTCGCAGCCCGGAACCCGCGCGCCGTGTGTTGGGCCGGCGGCGCCATCAACGCGCTGAACACCAACAACCCTGGCGCCACAGATTGGCAACGATACCGCTATCGCGTTTTTGAAACCGTGATCCCTCTCCGCAACATGATCTGGCCGCAGCAAGAATGAGCCGCAATCAGGACCATCCCATGCGCACATCCATTCCCCTCTCCCCTCGTCGGCACCAGAGCGGCCTGTCCCTCATCGTGGTGTTGCTGGCACTGGTCACATTGAGTTTTGCCGCAGTAGGGCTGATTCGCTCTATTGACACCGGCACCTTGGTGATCGGCAACCTCGGTTTCAAGAAAGCGGCCACAGCCTCCAGCGATCAGGCTGTCGATGTGGCCGTGCCATGGATGACAGCTCAGACCCAGCTCGGTGCCGCATCGCTTTACAACAGCCTGCCTGGCAATGGCTATTACGCCAGCAGCCTCACCAACCTTGATCCGGCCGGCAACAGCGCCATGCCCAGTCGTGCCCGCGTCGATTGGGACAACAATGCTTGCGACAACTGCGTGAGCGCGGGCACCTGCTCTGCCTGCATCACCCCCTCCCCCGTCACGAACACTGCCGACGGATACAGCCACCGCTATGTGATTGCACGGATGTGCCGTTGCGAGGGTGACCCCAACAGCAACTGCGCAGGCACCACCGTCCCCAACAGTTGTCCCACCGGGCAGCGCGCCGGAGGCAGTCCCAAAAAAGGTGAGTTGAAGTATGGCGACGACGCTCGATTCGAGGCCAGCGGACTGGGCACGCACTTTCGCATCATCGTTCGGACCACAGGGCCGAAGGACACCAGCACCATCACTGAAACCTACGTCCAGTTCTGACGCACCCTAAATCAGGAGATCACGATGTCTCAATCCAAGACCCTGCATCATCCCCTGCGCAGCACCGCGCGGGCCGCTCAATTCCTGCTGGCTTGCCCGCTGGTGCTCCCGATCGGATGGGCTAATGCGGTGACATTGTCCGACGAGCCTCTGGGGTCTGCGGGCATCACCTCTGTGACAGTCAAGCCCAACATCGCCATGGTCTTGGACGATTCCGGGTCCATGGAGTGGGACTACATGCCCAACGGCGGCAACAGCAACACCCTGTGCTACGGCAACAAACTGTACAACACGATTGCCTACGACCCCACCTATACCTATAAACCTCCCTACAAACCCAATGGCAGCGTCCCCGCTGGTGACCCCTACCAGGACAACCTGCCGCGCTACCCAATGGCAAGTTTCACCAACGCCAAAACCGACGGTTTTGGTGTTGTTTCGGGCACCGTTAACCTGTCCACTTCACCGCCGTTCAGTTACACCTACACCAGCAACAACAAGCAGTACACCCAAAAGTACTACTACAGCAACTACACCGCCACCAGTGGATCGGGCATCTCATGCCCCAGCAAAAATCCCAACAACAGTTACGCAGCGATCATCAGCGATGCCAACATCGTCGCCCCCGTCTTTGTAGGTCTGACGGCGAAACAAAATTACGCCAACTGGTATTCCTATTACCGCACCCGCATCAACATGATGAAGTCCTCCACGGGTGAGGCGTTCAGCACGTTGAGCGACAACTACCGTGTCGGCTTGTTCTATCTGCACACCGCCAACAATCCCGTCAAAATCGCCGACTTCGACCCCACCCAGCGTGACCTCTGGTTCACCCGCTTATACGGCTCAACCGTCAATGGTGGCACCCCTTTGCGCGAGGCCCTCTCCAAAGTCGGCCGCATGTACGCAGGCAAAGGCCCCACCAACTATGGTGACCCCGTTCAATACTCCTGCCAGCGTAATTACACCATTCTGTCCACCGACGGCTACTGGAACGGCAACGGCTCCCAAGACCTCAACGGCAACGCCATCAAAGATCAGGACGGCAACGCCCCCCGCCCCTTTCTGGATACCCACAAGCAAGCCGACACCCTCGCCGACACCGCCTACTACTATTACGCCACTGACCTGCGAACCTCCGCACTCAACAACTGCCAAAACACCATCAACGGCATCACCTACGCCGATTTGTGTACCAACAACGTCAAAGCCGGCAGTGCCAAAGACAAGAACGACCAGCAGCACATGACCACCTTCACCCTGGGACTGGGGGTGAATGGCACTATCGTCTACAACTCAAAATACGAGGGAGAGACAGACGACAAGTCGCTCACCCAGTACATTGACATCCTCAACGGCACCGCGAACTGGGCCGCCATCACCGACTGGAACTGCAACAACAACTGCCCCGCGCAAGTGGACGATCTGTGGCACGCGGCCGTCAATGGTCGAGGCACCTACTTCTCGGCCTCTAGCCCTGCTGCGGTGGAGGCAGGCTTGACCAGTGCATTGAAGGATGCTGATGCAGATCCGGGCGCTGCCGCTGCGGTAGCCACATCCAATCTGGAATTGGTGTCCGGCGGCAACAACATGGTCTATCTGGCGAGGTACCGTACGGTCAAGTGGGATGGCGACATCCTCGCCCTGCCCATCGACAGCATGTCTGGCGCAGTCAGCGGCACACATACCTGGAGCGCGCAAAGCGCCCTTGACAAACAGGTGGCCAACGCCGCCCCCGGTGATGGCCGCAACATATATTTCTACAACTCTGCGACCAAGCAACTTGCGTCGTTCACCTATACCAACCTGGACGCCGATGGCAAGGGCGCGCTGTTCACCAATGCCTGCCCGAGCAGCGGCGCACCGCTCACCCAATGCGCTACCTTGAGCGCAACCCAGAAAACCGCCGCCAACAACGGTGACAACCTGGTCAACTACTTGCGCGGCCAGAGCACCTACGAAGCAGACACCAACACAATCAACCCGCTCTACCGCGAGAGGGAGCACATCCTCGGCGACATTGCCAACGCCATGCCCGTGTATGTCCAAAAGGCGCCTTTCTCCTACGAGAAGTTCGACCTCAGCTACGCAGGCTTCAAGTCGGACAAGAGTACCCGCTCGGGCACGGTGTACGCTGCGGCCAATGACGGGATGCTGCACGCCATCGACGCCTCAGACGGAACAGAGCGCTGGGCTTACGTACCCAGCGCTGTCATGCCCAATATGCGGCTTCTATCAGACACGGACTATCAGCACCGTTATTTTGTGGATGGCTCACCGACCGTGGCAGACGTATGCAGTTCACCAAGCAGCGGTGGCGGCAGCCCCAGCGTATGCGATAGCAAGTCGGCATGGCACACCGTTTTGATCGGCGGGCTCGATAAGGGTGGCTGCGGCTACTACGCCCTTGACATCACCAGCCCGACAGCGCCCAAGGCGCTCTGGGAGTTCAAGCATGAGAAGCTGGGCTACTCCTTCAGCGACCCAATTGTCACCCGCCGCAAAGATGGCAAGTGGGTCGCCATTTTCTCTTCTGGCTACAACAATGTGCCCAGCAACCCCGCGTGCGGCAACGCCAATGCAGACGGTCGCGGCTATGTGTTCGTGGTCGATGCCATGACGGGCGCACTGCTCGACACCATTGCCACCAACGAAGGAACAACCGCCCAACCCAGCAACCTGGGTCGCCTGAACGCATGGGTCGATGATGCGGCACTGAACACCGCAGACGCCATCTATGGCGCAGACATGCTCGGCAATGTCTGGCGCTTTGACTTTGACGACAACTTTGGAGCATCGGGCAAAGAGGCCTTCAAACTGGCCACCTTGTCCAACGCGTCGGGCACCCGGCAACCCGTGACCAACAAGGTGGAACTGGCAGTGGTCGGCAAGCATCGCGTGGTGTTTGTCGGCACGGGCAGCTTGCTCAATACCAACGACCTGAGCAACACGGAGATTCAATCCATCTACGCACTCAAGGATGACCTCAAGGCATCCACCGGTCTGGGCAATCCGCGCAGCAATACAACGATCAAGCCACGCACACTGGCGAATGCGACCTCAGGAACTGTCAGCATCCGCACTGTCAGCGGCGCAAGCATGGACTGGTCCATTGACAACGGCTGGTACATCGACCTGTCAGCCGGAGAGCGCATCAACGTTGACATGCAACTTCAGTACAACATGCTGAACGTGGCAAGCAACGTGCCCGAGGCAAATGCCTGCAACTCCGGAGGCTACAGCTGGCTCTACTTCATTAACTTTGAAACAGGCAAGAATTTCACCACGGCGACAGACGACATGCTGGGGATGCGCTTGACCAACAACGCGCTGACAGCCGGTATCAAGATGGTGAAAACCGAGAGTGAAAAAACGGTCACGATTGTGAGCGACACCCGGGGCGAGGTGGAGGGCATGGGAACCCCATCTGCAGGGGGTGGGGGTGGCCTGACCAGCACCCGTCGCACCATGTGGCGCGAAATTCAGGACTGACGCCCCTGGCGCTTCTCTCACGCACTGTGACCCTTGCCGCGCTGGGCTCGGCAGGGCTGCATGTCGGGCTCATGCTTTGCCTCTCTGGAGGCGGGCATGAGCCTTCTTTGCCAAGGCGTGCTCAGAGCACCCCGTTGGTGGTGCGTACCTTGCCCGCCAGTCCGATCCGGGAATCGGCCGTCATCGCCTTGGCACCCGCAACAACTGTGCCCCCTCTCGCCGCTGAAACAGACCCGCAGCAGCAGACACCACAAACATCCGAGTCCAGTGAGCACCAACCCGCCCAGGAGAGCGCACCGCCACCGGACACACAACCAGACTATTGGCCACGCAAATGGCTGACAGCGTCGCCCACGCCACTTGAACCGCCACTGGTTCTGTACCCTGAATCGGAAACTCAAGGCCAGACCGAAGGCTGGGTCATCCTCGAGCTGTTCATCAGCGCCAGCGGGCATGTTGACAAAATCGACGTGCTGACTTCTGAGGCCCCTGAAGAGTTCATCGAATCAGCGCGCAGAACCTTCCTGCAAGCCCCCTTCACGCCGGGACTGAAGGACAATGTGGCCGTCCCCAGTCGCATCAAGATCGAAGTGCGCTTCGAGCAACGCTGAGCCACGGGTGAGTCATTCCATGAAATCCGCCGCCATCCAGATGATCTCCACCCCCCGTGTGGACGACAACTTCACCCAGGCCCGCGCCCTCATCGCGCAGGCGGCCCAGGCCGGCGCCGAGCTCGTCGCCCTGCCTGAGTACTTCTGCCTGATCGGCCAGCGCGACGCCGACAAGCTCGCCATCGCTGAGCCACTCGCCGATGCAGACCAACCCGCCACGGCCAGCACGCCCATGCAGCACATTCTGGCCGAAACAGCCAAGGCGCACGGCATCTGGCTGATCGGCGGCACCCTGCCCATCCGCGCACCTGACAGCGACAAGGTCTACAACAGCACCCTGGTGTACGACCCACAAGGCCGTCGTGTGGCCCGCTACGACAAGATCCACCTGTTCTGCTTCGATGACGGAGAGCGCCGCTACGACGAGGCCACCACGCTGCGCCCCGGCCAAGAGCCCGTGGCCTTCACGCTCACTGACCGCAGCGGCATCGACTGGCGCGTCGCCCTGAGCATCTGCTACGACCTGCGTTTCCCGGAGCTGTTCCGGCAACTCGGGAAAACGCAGCCGTTGGACCTCATCGTCCTGCCCGCCGCCTTCACCGACACCACGGGCAAAGCGCACTGGGAATTGCTGCTGCGCGCCCGCGCCGTCGAGAACCTCTGCCACGTGCTCGCCCCTGCGCAGGGCGGGCGCCACGAAAACGGCCGCACCACCTTCGGTCACAGCATGGTCATCGGCCCTTGGGGCGAGGTGCTGGCCGTACAGGCAGAAGGCCCCGGTGTGATCCTGGCCGATCTCAGCCAAACCAGACAACGGCAGGTGCGCGCCCAACTGCCCGCCTTGGAACACCGCGTGCTGGGCTCAAGCTGAGCCACCGCGCGGCCTCACACCTCAGTCAACCCGTGGTCAACGCCAACGCCCTTCAGGGCATCAGATCGGCCCAGTCGGTCCCGGCCGCATCCCCACCCTCGGGCGTCACCACCTGACCGGAAGAAGACAAGCCAGCCTGTCCGCCCCCATACAAGGACAGCGCATGCGCCTGCATGCCCTCCCGGACATGCTTGCGGTCAAACAGCTTCGCCTGCGCTTCCAGCGGCAAGTCGGTGATGCGCAGCACGTTGCGGCGAATCAGCGCATCGATCAGGTCTTCCAGCACGCGAACCAGGTTCGCGTCCATCTGGGCAAAAGAGCGCTCGCCATCGCTTCCCAGAAATGCCTGCACCTCCGGGTGTTGAACCGGCATTGGCTCCGCCCCTGGCACCGGCTCACGGTGCAGGCTCACGATGGTGCCCTGAGGGTCACGGATGGCGTAGCGCATGCAGACAGATTCCGACACAAGATGGCCGCAGTGTATCGGGCCGCGTCAGAGCGTGCCGTAAGAATGCAGCCCTGACAGGAACATGTTCACGCCCAGGAAGGCAAACGAGGTCACCAGCAAGCCCGCCAGCGCCCACCAAGCCGAGAAGGTGCCACGCAGCCCCTTCATGAGGCGCATGTGCAACCAGGCCGCGTAGTTCAGCCACACGATCAGGGCCCAGGTCTCTTTCGGGTCCCAGCTCCAATAACCGCCCCAGGCCTCCGCCGCCCAGAACGCGCCCAAAATGGTCGCGATCGTGAAGAATGCGAAGCCAACGGCAATGGCCTTGTACATCACGTCGTCCAGCACCTCAAACGAGGGCAGCTGCGCCGCGATGCGGCGACGCGCGCCCACGATGGCCGCCACGATCAAGGCCGCAATCCCGAAGTACACCGCCCAGAAACTGCTGAGCCACTGCTCGCTGCCCGGCTTGGCGCGAAACACCACCGGCTCGAAGCACAGCACCACGCCCACCAGCCACAGCGGCGCCAGCTTCCACCAGCGCGTCTCGGTGGCCTGGTGCTTCACAAGGTAGGCAAAAGCCACCATCGCGGCCAGCGCAAAGGTGCCGTAGCCGATGAAATTGGCCGGCACGTGCAGCTTCATCCACCAGCTTTGCAAAGCGGGCACCAAGGGTTGGATCTCGTGGGCGCCACGCTCCAGTGCGTACCACAGCAAAAAGCCCACCGCCGCACTGACCACCAGCATCACAAAGGCGCCCAAGGAGCCCAGATCGCGCCCCATGCGGGCGAAGCGATCCTCGTAGTACAGCCAGTACGCTGCCGTCAGCCAGGCAAACAGCACAAACACCTCATAGAGGTTGCTCACCGGGATGTGACCGATGTCCGGGGCGATTTGATGGCTCTCGAACCAGCGCACCAGCGTGCCCACCAGCGCCATGAAGATCCCTGCCCAAGTCAGGCGCGAGCCAAGCTTGGTGGCCGTGGCGCTGCGTGCCACCAAGCCAATCCAGTAAAACACCGTGCTCATGAAGAACAGCACGCTCATCCACAAGATGGCACTCTGGCTGGACAGAAAGTACTTGAGCCAGAACACCTGATCGGCATAAGCCAGGTCTGCGCCGTGGGCATCGGTGTGCCGCAGATACAAGGCCATGGCGCCCCAGGTGGCCAACCCCACCAGCAGCAGCAGCAGGCGCAAAGGCCGCCAGAACCAGCCCATGGCAATCACGCTGGGCACGGCCGCCGCCAAAATGGCCTTTTCATAGCCATCCATGGCCGCGCCATAGGCCGCAAAGCCCCAGGCGCCCAGCGCCAGCGTCAGCAACGCAAACAACCAGTCGGTGATGGGGCGACGCAGGCCGCCCGCCGGAGCCAGCACCGCGCTGGCAGAACTCGAAGTGGTCATGGAGATCAGCTTTCCTTGGGAGTCGGCGCCGTCAGGTCATTCGGCGCCTCGCCCAGCACCGTCTGGCGCAGGCGGTCAAATTCTCGATCGGTGTCCAGCGTCTGCCGGGTGGACGACAGGGCCATCTGCACCCGGGTGCCGCCCCCAGCATCTTGCTGGAGCCACACCCACAAGCGTCGGTCGCGGATGTAAAGCATCGCAAAGACACCGATGATCAGCAGCACGCACCCCAGATACACCACATTGCGACCGGGGGTACGGGTCACCTGGAACACACTGGCCTGGCGCTGCTCGAAGCTGTCGAGCATGAACACCACCGGCACCGGATACAGCATGGCATCCGACAGCGACAGCACCGCGCGGCTCATGAAAGCCTGCACCGCTGGATCGTCGATGGACTGCGCAGGCAAGCCCGCCTTCGTGCGGCTCAGGTTGTACAGCTCGAACAACGCCCCGTTGAGGATGCGGATCAGCGTGCCCGAGGTCTGCTCGCGCTGCGCGGGCGGCACCACCTGCTCGATGAAGCGCGACAGCGCCATCAGCCCGCCATTCGGCACATCGCTCGCGGGCTGCCCCGCCGCCGTCTCCAGCGCCACGGCCCCGGCAAACAGGTCCAGCGAACGCTGGGCCGACACGGTCAACTGCTCGCGCACCTCGGGTCGATCTGCCGGACCCGAAGCCGCGCCAAAACGACGTGCCGCCTCGTCCCGCAGCACCTTGTCGTTGAGCGCCTGGCGCAAGCGCAACCAGCCTTGCAGGCTCATCGCATCATCGGCCGGCACCCGCAGGTAGCGGAAGCTCTCCGCTGGCGTATCTCGCACCCCCAGCAGGAACATGCGGTGCCCGTCCAGCTCCACCGGCACCATGAAGTTCTGATACTCCCGGGCCTGCCCGGCCGCATCGCGCAGCTTGTAGGTCACCGAAGGGCCAATGTTGACCAACTGTTTGTTGCCCGCTGGCCGGGCGCCCGAGCCCAGGTGCTTGCTCAGGTCTGCCAGATTCACCCCACGCACATCGGTGGCCGACGACGCAGGCGCCGCGCTCTGCGCGTCGGCCAGGTTCTCGACGTTGATCACGCGCAGGCTGGTCACCTCCAACTGCAGAGGCGTCGCCCCCTGGGCCAGCCAGTCGACGGGCAAGGCTGCCACCGAGCCGCCCACGGTGGCGTCCAGCACCTCCGGCCCACTGCGTCCGCCCGACCGGTCCAGATACAGCGGACGCAACTTCACGAGCGAGCCGCCGTCTTCAAAGCTGGACTGGAAGATCGTCACGCCGTCGTACACCACCGGGTGGTTCACCTCGACCGTGTAGGGCTTCGCAGCCTTTTCACGCGGATCATGGATCACGATGTCGCTGGCAAAGCGCTTAGGCATGCCCGTCTCGTAGTACTCCACCACAAACTTCTTGAGCTCGATCTCGAACGGCAGCGGCTGCACCAGCATGCCCTGCTCCAGGTGAATCACCGAAGCATTCGTACGCTGACCTTCCGAGACAAACAACTGCGCCCGATAAGCCGGATTGCGCTCGCTCAGCCGGCTGTTGGCCAGCTCCGTGCCACCCCGAAACGGTTGCAGGTCCTGTGCCCAGGCCTGCACCTTGACCACCAGGTCGCCGTCGAACAAGCCCCCCAGGCACACCAGCACGATGGCAGTGTGCGCAGCGATGTAGCCCACCTTGTTGGCCTTGCCCAGCCGGGCCGCGATCATCACCCCCGCCTCGCCCTGAGCCGACGCGTCGCGCTGTTGCGTCTTGATCGACCAGCCCTGCGCTTGCAGCGTCTGCAACACCTGCCCCTCGATCACGGTCACCGGCTCGCCCAGTTGCCCCGACGCCTTGTGATGGAAGGCCTGCAAGGCCCGTTCGCGGATGCCTTCCTTGTGCGTGCGCCAGTCCGCCAGAATCTTGGGGGTGTTGCGCGCGATGCACAGGCTGGTCGAAATCACCAAAAAGGCCAGGATCACCAGAAACCAAACCGAGCTGTAGATGCGATACAAACCGAGGGCACCGAAGGCCTCGGCCCAGAACGGCCCGAACTGGTCCACGTAATTGACCATCGGCTCGCCCTGCTTGACCACCGTGCCGATGGCCGAGGCAATGCAGATCACCGTCAGCAGCGCAATCGCAAAGCGCATCGACGCCAGCAGATCAAGCAGTTCACGGCGTCGCGAATGGCGCGCTGGCACAGGGGAAGGAAGGGCTTGAGCAGTCATAAAGTCAGACAGAACCGTGGCGGACTATAGCGACAAGGTCCGTCACCACGTTGTCGTGGGGGCATGCGCAACAACCCTGGTCGCACAAAACAAAAGGCGGGCACCCCACATTCGGGATCCCGCCTCGGCATGGTGAGCACATCTCATCACGTCACGACCGGCGCCCCGGCTTTGCCCGAGCGCGCCGTCACGATGGATCAACGCAGACCGGCGATGTAGTCGGACAGCGCCTCGATTTCCTTGTCGCTCAGGTTGGCGGCAATGGCCGTCATCTGAACGCTGTTGGCACGCTCACCCTGGCGGAACGCGGTCAGCTGCGCTTTGGTGTAATCGCTGTGCTGGCCGCCCAGACGCGGGTACTGCACGGGCATGCCGGCCCCGTTGGGGCTGTGGCAGCTGGCGCACGCGGCAATGCCCTTCTTGGCGATGCCACCGCGGTAGATCTTTTCACCGATGGCAACCAGATCCTTGTTTTTGGCGGTACCCACCGGCGCCTTTTTGCTGGCGTAGAAAGCCGACACATCGCGCATTTCTTCGGCCGTCAGGGGCGCCGCCATGCCCGCCATGATGGCGTTCTTGCGCTTGCCTTCCTTGAACTCGGTCAGTTGCTTGACCAGGTACTCGGGGTGCTGACCCTGCAGGATCGGGTAGGCAGGCAGACCGCGCGAACCGTCCACCGAGTGGCAGGCTGCGCACACGGCTGTGGCCTTGGCTTCGCCCGCCGCCAGGTTGGGCTTGGCGGCTTTGGGGTCGGCGCCATGGGCCAGGCCGGACAAGGACAGGGCCACCGAGGCAAGGGCAATCAGGTTCGAGAAGCGCTTCATGGCGTAGGGGCGGTGAGTTGGCTGTGGGGTGGAACCGGCGGCTGACGGCGCTTTCCCATGTATTTCCACGGGGTCGGCAATCAGCTTTTGGCAGATCAATCCGGAGATTTTACAATGCCCTATGACCCGTCACACACCCAATCGCCCCGGCTCGGCCAAACAGGCCCCCACCAAGACGGCCAATGGCCCACAAAATGCCGCCACCCCGGCTCGTGTGCCCACCCACGATCTGGCTCGCCACCCCGCCAAAGAAGCCCTGGCCTGGGCCCACACGGCCCGCTTCTACATCACGGCCGCACAACTGCACCAGGTGCCTGTGAGTGAGTTGCCAGAGGTCGCATTTGTCGGACGCTCCAACGCCGGCAAGTCCACCGCCATCAACACCCTGGCCCAACAACGACAGCTCGCCTACGCCTCCAAGACCCCCGGGCGCACGCAGCACATCAACCTGTTCCACCTGGGCCCCAAGGCCGCGCCCAACCAGCTCTGGACCGACTTGCCCGGCTATGGCTATGCCGCCGTCGAGCGCTCGGCCAAGTTGCGCTGGCAGGAGGTCATGGCCAGCTACCTCGAAGTGCGCCGCAACCTGAGCGCCGTCGTCCAGATGGTGGATTCACGCCACGGCCTCACCGAGCTCGACCGGCAGCTGCTGGAGTTCGTCACCCCGCGCGTGCGCAGCGGCGAGGTCAAGCTGCTGGTCCTGCTGACCAAGGCCGACAAGCTCAACCGCAAGGAACAGGCCGAGTCTCTGCGCAAGGCGCAAGAGGTGCTCGCCGACCTGGTCACCGAAGAATCCGACGTCAACATCACGCTGTTCTCGTCACTCAACAAGAGTGGCGTGGGCGATGTGGCCGAAGTGCTGCACGGCTGGGCCGCCTCACCCGAAGTGGCCGAGGCGCTCGCGGCAGCCCAAGCCGCCCCCGACGTCCTCCCGGACACTTGGGACGCCCCCCCCCTGCCCGAAGACGATCAGGCCTGACCGGTCAGGCGCACCAGGGCTTCCTGGTACTTGGCGGCGGTCTTCTCGATCACATTCTGGGGCAAGGCCGGCGAAGGCGCGGTCTTGTTCCAGGGCTGGCCGTTGACCGTGGCCTGCTCCAGCCAGTCACGCACGAACTGCTTGTCGTAGCTCGGCGGGTTGGCGCCAGCCTGGAAGGCCTGCTCATAGCCTTCCACCGGCCAGAAACGCGACGAATCGGGCGTCAGCACCTCGTCCATCACGGTCAGCGTACCCTGCTCATCCAAACCGAACTCGAACTTGGTGTCGGCAATGATGATGCCCTTGGTCAGCGCGTAGTCGGCCGCCGTCTTGTACAGCTTGATGGCCAGATCGCGCACCTGCGCCGCCAGGTCTGCGCCGATGATCTCCACCATCTTGTCGTAGCTGATGTTCTCATCGTGGTCACCCATTTCGGCCTTCGTGGCCGGCGTGAAAATGGGCTCGGGCAGCTTGCTGGCGTTCTTCAAACCCGCCGGCAGCTTCACGCCACACACCTCGCCGTTGTCCTGGTACTCCTTCCAGCCGCTGCCGGCCAGATAGCCGCGCACCACGGCCTCCACGGGCAGAGGCTTGAGCTTCTTGACCAGCATCGAGCGGCCTTCCACCTGACGGCGCTCTTCAGGCTGAACCACGCTGCAGGGGTCTTCACCGGTCAGATGGTTGGGCGCCACATCCTTGAGTAACTCGAACCAGAACAGCGCCATCTTGGTCAGCAGCGCACCCTTGCCCGGAATCGGCTCGCCCATGATGACGTCGAAGGCACTGATGCGGTCCGACGCCACCATCAGGATGCGGTCATCGCCCACGGCATAGTTGTCGCGCACCTTGCCACGGGCAAGCAGGGGCAGAGAAGTCAGGGCAGAGGTATGCAGGGCGGAGGTCATGAGGCGGTCACCTGGTCAAGCGTGACACCGGCGACGGCGTCACTGAAATCGGCAAAGCGATATTGTGCCGCCTCCCGCCCCTCTCGCACAGTGCGGCACAGCGCCGCACCGCACCGCCGCGCGCTCAACCCATCCGCGCCAGTTGATCGGCTTTGCGATCGGCGGCCACCTTCTGAGCCGTCGGCCGCTGCTCGACCAGCTTCACATAGCTCTTCCAGTCGATGCCAGCCGCTGCCACCAGATCCTCGCCACACACCAGCTTGCTGGCCAAGGCAGCCAGCGGCAAGCTCGTGTACACCGCACAGTCCGCCATCGTGAACGTCTCTCCCGCTGCGTACGGCGCAAACTTCGCCAGCTCACGGAAAGCCACCAGATTGCGGGCCAGGTCCTTCTTGACCCGCGCCACGAACTTCTCCGACAAGGTGCCGCCGAAGAAGGCCTGCGCATACAACTGGCGCGCGCACAACTCCACGTGCAGATCGCAGTACGTGATCAACTCGCGCACCTTGGCCGCCTGCCACGGATCCGTCGGAATCAAGGCCGGACTGGGCCAGCGCGACTCGATGTAATCCACGATGACCTGGCTTTCACACAGAAAACCCTGCTCGGTCTCGATGTAAGGCACCTTGCCAAGGGGCGATTTGTCGGCATGCGCCTCAGGATCGCTGCCAGGCCCCACCGGCGCATGCACTTCCTCGAACGGAACGCCTTTCTCCAACAAGACCAGCTTGACCTTGTTGTAGTAGTTGGACAGCGGGAATCCGTACAGCTTGAGCATGGCAACACTCCGAAGAGCCTGTGAGACAAGCTCTCAGCTTAAAGCCTGCACCACGACGCGCGGACCGCCACAAACCCGCATCCCGCGCGGCGCCGGCCCTGAAAGACAAAACCGGCGAAGGCTCACGCCCGCGCCGGTTGTTCTCACCCCCGACCGTTCGGTCGGCTGTCAGGGCTCAGTCCGTATCGATCAGGACACGACCTGAGCCAGCTTGCCGCTGGCGTACGCCGCAGCGATGTCCACCAGGCTCACCGGCTTGATCTTGCCGCCCTGGCCTTCGCACCCGAACTCCAGATAACGCTGCTTGCAGACCTGCTTGGCAGCTTCGCGCGCGGGCTTGAGCCACTCGCGGGCGTCAAACTTGTCCGGATTCTCGAACATGAACTTGCGCACGGCGCCCGTCATCGCCAGACGGATGTCGGTGTCGATGTTGATCTTGCGCACACCGTACTTGATGGCTTCCTGGATTTCTTCGACCGGCACGCCGTAGGTTTCCTTCATCTTGCCGCCGTACTGGTTGATGATGGCCAGCAACTCTTGCGGCACCGACGACGAGCCGTGCATCACCAGGTGGGTGTTGGGAATGCGGGCGTGAATTTCCTTCACACGCGAGATCGCCAGGATGTCGCCCGTGGGCTTGCGCGAGAACTTGTAGGCGCCATGGCTGGTCCCGATGGCAATCGCCAACGCGTCCAGCTGAGTGGCCTTCACGAACACGGCGGCTTCTTCCGGGTCGGTCAGCATCTGGCTGTGGTCCAGCTTGCCTTCGGCGCCAATGCCGTCTTCCTCGCCGGCTTCACCGGTTTCCAGATTGCCCAGGCAGCCCAACTCGCCTTCCACGGTCACACCCACCTTGTGGGCCATCTCGACCACCTTGCGGGTCACCTCGACGTTGTAGTCAAACGAGGCCGGGGTCTTGCCGTCTTCCATCAGCGAGCCGTCCATCATCACCGAGCCAAAGCCCAAGTCAATGGCGCCTTGGCAAATCTTGGGCGACGTCCCGTGGTCCTGGTGCATGACCAGCGGAATGTGCGGATACGCTTCCACCGCCGCCTGAATCAGGTGCTTGATGAAGGACTCACCGGCGTACTTGCGCGCACCGGCCGACGCCTGCAGGATCACCGGGGCACCGACCTCATCCGCCGCCGCCATCACGGCCTGAACCTGCTCCAGGTTGTTGACGTTGAAAGCCGGAATGCCGTAGTTGTTTTCAGCAGCATGATCCAGCAGCTGACGCATCGAGACGAGTGCCATGAGTTCCCCAATAGCGGTGTGAGCAAAACAGAAGACGCGCGCACGCGCGTCTCAAACTGTGCGAGATTCTACCGAGAGCCGCGCTCCACCCCAAGCCCCCGAAGCGAACGCCGACGCATTTGCCGGGCTTCTCAGTGCACGGCGCAGACTTTGAGCATGTTGGTGCCCCCTGGCGTGCCCATCGGCTCCCCGCAGGTGATGGCGTAGGTATCGCCCGGGCGCAGCAGCCCGCGCTCCACCAAAAAAGTCTCGGCCTGGCGCAAGGCCTCGTCCCGATCCGCATAACTGGGCACCAACAGCGGGTGCACATTGCGGAACAAGGCCATCTTGCGCTGCGCAATGTCCCGCGCCGTCAGCGCAAAAATCGGCACATGGATGCGATGGCGGCTCATCCACAAGGCGGTCGAGCCTGACTCGGTCAACGCGATGATGGCCTTGCAGCCCAGGTGATAGGCCGTGAACAGCGCACCCATCGCGATCGACTGATCGATGCGACCAAAGGTCTTGTTCGTGAAATCCGCGTCCAGCGACACTTCCTCGGCGTGCTCGGCCTCCTGCACGATGTTGGCCATCTGCGCCACCGTCTCGACGGGATACTTGCCCGCAGCCGTCTCGGCGCTCAGCATCACGGCATCGGTCCCGTCCAGCACCGCATTGGCCACATCCGACACCTCCGCGCGCGTCGGCACCGGGTTGACGATCATCGACTCCATCATCTGCGTCGCGGTGATCACCACCTTGTCCATCTCCCGCGCCATCTTGATCATGCGCTTTTGCAGCGCCGGCACCGTCGCATTGCCCACCTCGACGGCCAGGTCGCCACGCGCCACCATGATCCCGTCCGACGCCTTCAGAATGCTCTCCAGGTTCGGAATGGCCTCGCTGCGCTCGATCTTCGCAATCAGCGCCGGGCGGTGCTTCCAGGGCTCCCCCGCCACATTGCACAACTGGCGCGCCATCTCCATGTCCGTCGCACTCTTTGGAAACGACACGGCGATGTAATCGCACTGAAAGCTCGCCGCCGTCTTGATGTCGTCCATGTCCTTGGCCGTCAAGGCCGGCGCAGTCAACCCGCCCCCCTGCTTGTTGATGCCCTTGTTGTTGGACAGCTCACCACCGAGCTTCACCACCGTGTGCACGGCCTCACCCTTGACCGCCTCGACGGTCAGCACGATCAGGCCGTCGTTGAGCAACAACGTGTCGCCAGGCTTCACATCTCGCGGCAACTCCTTGTAATCGAGCCCAACCCCTTGCAGGTCACCCAACGCGGTGCGACTGGCATCCAGAATGAAAGGCTGCCCCGGCTCCAGCATCACCTTGCCGTCGGCAAACTTCCCCACGCGAATCTTGGGCCCCTGCAAGTCCGCCATGATGGCAACCACCTTGCCCACACGCTGCGCCGCCTCCCGCACCAGTTGTGCGCGATCAATGTGATCCTGCGCCTTGCCATGCGAAAAGTTCAGCCGGACCACATCGACACCGGCGCGCAGCATTTGCTCCAGCACCTCCGGCGTCGACGAAGCAGGACCCAGGGTAGCGACGATCTTGGTGGCACGAGGCATTTTCAAAGCTCAACAGTAGTTGGTTCTCCCTCAGTGTCACACCAAACGCTTGGCCTGAAAATATCGCTTGCCCCCGCACGGCATCACGTCCCCGTCGTGACGCCCGAACGCAACAACACCATGGCCCCGCCCGTCCTCCATCGCACCATCGTCTTTTCGCACGCCAACAGCTTCCCGGCGCGCACCTACCAGGAGCTCTTCGAGCGTTGGCAAGAGCAGGGCTACATCGTCCATGCCATCGAGCAATACGGGCACGACCCTCGCTACCCCGTCACGCCCAACTGGCCACACCTCGTCACCCAATTGCGCGACTTCATGGCCCAGGAAGTCGGCCACCCTGCCTACCTCGTCGGACACTCACTGGGGGGCTACCTCAGCCTCATGCTCGCCAGTCAACACCCTCAATGGGCGCAAGGCGTGGTAGTGCTGGACTCGCCCATCTTGCAAGGCTGGCGCAGCGCAGCCGTGGGTCTGGCCAAACGCATCCACCTCATTGACCGCGTCATGCCGACGCGCGTGGCCGCCCAGCGCACCCACGAGTGGCCCAGTTTGCACGCAGCCCAGCAACACTTCGGCGTCAAAGCCAAGTTTGCGGCCTTCCATCCCCGGGTCCTTCAGGACTACCTCTCACATGGGCTGAAGTTCTCGCCGGTGCATCCGACCTGCCGCCTAAGCTACCAACGTGACGTGGAAGCCGCCATCTACAGCACGATGCCGCACCGCCTGCTGGCCGCCTTTCAGCAGCACCCGCACCAGTGCCCTCTGGCCTTCATCGCAGGCACCCATTCTCGCGAACTGCGCCGCGGCGGCCTGCACGGGGCTCGCCAGTTGGTCGGCGAGCACCTCAGTTGGGTCACAGGCAGCCACCTCTACCCCTTCGAGCGCCCCGACAACACCAGCGAAGAAGTCCTGCGCTGGCTCGCACATTTCGAAGCGCTGCGTGCACCCTGATCGCCCACGCGCCTTTGCACCAAGCCCGCACGCAACTGCGCTTCGCTTCATCCGCAGTGCCCCACTAAAGGCGGGACTGGCTCCCGAGTTCGCCGATGCTGGGCACATAAACAAACAGCCCCGACCTGTTGGGATCGGGGCTGTCTCATTCAGCACATGGCGCGCTTGCTGAAAATCAGCCCGCAGCGCGCTTGCTCAGAATCTCGAACGCCGGCAAGGTCTTGCCTTCCAGGATTTCCAGGAACGCACCGCCACCCGTCGAGATGTAATTCACGTCCTTCTCGATGCCGTACTTCGCGATGGCCGCCAGCGTATCCCCACCGCCAGCAATGCTGAAAGCGGGGGACGCGGCAATGGCACGCGCGATCGTCTCGGTGCCATGCGAGAAGGCTTCAAACTCAAACACCCCTACTGGGCCGTTCCAGACGATGGTCCCGGCGGACATCAACTGCTCAGCCAACTTGGCCGCCGTCTTCGGTCCGATGTCCAGAATCATGTCATCGTCCGCGACCTCGTTGGCCGCCTTCACTGTGGCCGGCGCATCCGCCGCAAAGGTCTTGGCCACAACGACATCCTCAGGGATGGGCACCGCGGCACCGCGCGCCTTCATCGCCTCGATCACCGCCGTCGCCTCGCCCAGCAGATCCGGCTCAGCCAGCGATTTGCCAATCTTCAAACCGGCCGCTAACATGAAGGTGTTGGCAATCCCGCCCCCCACAATCAGACCGTCCACATTCTTGGCCAACGCCTGCAAGATGGTCAGCTTGGTCGATACCTTTGAGCCGGCGACAATCGCCACCAGAGGACGCTTGGGCGCCTCCAGAGCCGTGTTGATCGCGTCGATCTCAGCGGCCAACAAAGGCCCCGCGCAAGCCACCTTGGCATACTGCGCGATCCCATAGGTGGTCCCCTCCGCGCGGTGGGCCGTGCCAAACGCATCGTGCACAAAAATGTCGCACAAGGCCGCCAGCTTGCGAGCCAACTCTTCGCTGTTCTTCTTTTCACCCTTGTTCAGGCGGCAATTCTCCAGCAACACCACCTCACCAGGATGGACGGACACACCATCCACCCAGTTGCTGATCAACTTGACCTCGCGCCCCAGCAACTCGCCCAAACGCAGGGCCACCGGTGCCAGTGAATCCTCAGGCTTGAACTCACCCTCCGTCGGGCGCCCAAGGTGCGAAGTGACCATCACTGCGGCACCAGCCTTCAGAGCCAGTTCGATCGCCGGGACAGATGCTCGAATACGGGTGTCCTCGGTGATGTTGCCCGCGTCATCTTGCGGAACGTTCAGATCAGCGCGGATGAACACGCGCTGGCCAGCCACACGCCCTTCGGCCACAAGGTCTTCAAATCGGAGAATATTCATGGTGGCAGCGCCTCAATGTCGAAAAGGTGAAAACCGACATTGTAAAAAGGTCTGTGCTCTTTTGAGGGCAACTGCGCCTCCACGGCACAATCCGACATCCCGCTTCTGGCATCAGCCGTCGGGCTATACCAGCCTACTCGCCGCCACCCGGCTTGGGTCCAGACGCCGCACCGACATCGTCCTCAGATAAAGCATCAGGCGTAGCCGCCTTGGCAGTGGGTTTCAACGGCACGCCTGTACGCGGAACGACCGGCGCAACACCTTCAATCTTGTTCTCGCGCATGTACTCATCCATCTCGCGCCACCCCTCGAACACTGCGGACTTTTCTGCCTTGGGATTGAGCAAATAGCAGTCCTCAATGGCACGCATCGCATGTCGACACGCCGCCCCAACTGCCTTCGCTTCCGCCCCCTTCCGCTGGGCGACCTTCTCTGGGGTGTCAATGCCCAGTTGGTCACACCCACCAAGCAAGCCCGCCACAATGACGATGACCGTCAAAGATTGGAATTTACGCATATCAGCCACCATCAGAGTCATGGTCCCTCTTTCATGCAACGGCGCATGGCCGTTTAGAAGATCTCACTCGGCGCGAAGCCTGTAAAAAAGGCTGAACGCTCAACACTGGAAAAATCAGTGCATCACACGGTCACAGTCGTCCACGAACAACTCATCCAGAATCAGCGCATCCGGCTCCTCGCCTAGACTCCAGAACACCAGCAAAACCAACACCTTGAAGTCGTCCAGCGCCACGGGTCCCTTGGGTACCGCTGACACACGATCCAGTACCACCTCGCGCAAGCGGGGCGTCAACACACCCGCAGACACAAGGAACTGTAGGAAGCCCAATGCCTCGGAGCCCAAACGATCCAACTCTGTATCGCAGTACACCCGTGTGCTGGCAACGTCGGGTGATACAACGATCCCCTGAGTCAACGCCTGTAGGCCATCCAGCCAAAGAAGGGCATCAGAGATCTCCTCTGGCTCAAACCCAAGTGCAGTAAGCTTACGCGCCAACAAACCAGATTCTGGGAAAGCGTCAGGACGCCAGTAGTGCTCGTAAAGATACACAAGTACGTCAAACATAGGCTCACTATACTCCCGTCGATCACATCACCCACTCCACTCCGCGCCGGGCTCGTCTCACTTGGGCAGCCCTCCGGGGAAGTCAGTGATGCCGGCACTTTATGCACCATACGCACGCGACATCCCAACCGCGAATGTTTTGGGCTCTATGCCGTTTTGTGTGGAACGCCCCTGCCTCATTTCGCTGATGCCGGGTTGAAGGGGTGATCAGGCAGATGGGCCAGCTTGGACATGCGAAGGTA
>C687J26845_10000411_pt1 | contig 28832 bp, 29 predicted proteins | sample RifCSPlowO2_12_FD_26845 | JGI IMG/M metagenome (IMG submission 26845)
CTAAATTACGATACACAAGAGGAAACAATTGATACGACCGCCCATCCAGCCTATCAATATCAGACACGATAGATTTCCAATCAGTCCAAGCCTTAACAACATCATCACCCGACAAAAGCGCCGCCCGAAGCAAACACTCGTGCTGCTTTTCCGGCAAGACATCCGCATTCTTATTCATTCGCACCATCGACATTTTTCCTTTTCCGGTCAAGCGCCGCCTTTAAAATGCGCGCATAATCAACCCGCAAAGATTTATCGCGAACGCCCATATTAGAACCGTGCAGACGCCTTTGCAAAAGAACTTTATCCAAAAGAACACCTTTAAGATTTTTTTCTTTCGCCTTGAAATACCAGTCGATGAATTCTCCAACCCTTAGCGACTCCTCAAAAAACCCCACCCGCAAAAAAGATGAACGCTTAATCAGCAATGCGCCCGCAACGCGCCCCGGCATCGCCTGCATCGGGCCCTGTATTTTTGCCTTCATCTCAACAGTCAATTCAGGACTGTGAAAGTTTTGAGCATGACCAAAAACCATATCAACCGACGGATTTCGCTCAAAAACATCCAGCTGGCCTGCCAGCTTATCAGGCACCCAAACATCATCGCTGTCCAAGAAAGCAAGAAAATCACCTGACGCTTTAGTCACGCCAACATTCCTTGCCTTAGCCGCCCCGCCATTCGGCTGATAAAAATAACTGACTTTTTCACCGAACCGCTTCACGATATCAGCGCTCTTATCGGTAGAACCATCATCAACAACAATGATTTCGCAAGGCTTCAAAGTCTGACCAATAACGCTCCGAACCGCTTCCTCAACATACCTTTCACAATTATAAACAGGAATTATAACGCTTATACGGTCATTTGCCATCATTCAAACTACCTTCCTTAATAAATTTCAAAATGACTTCAGGAATCTCTGAAATGTTCGAGCCAAGCTCCAAAAAATAACTCGGAACAGCCCTGACAAGCGCGGCCAACTCTCCCATATCCTTTTGACCATCAGATTCACCCGCAAGCTGCAAAATAGTGCTTGGAGCCAAAGCAACCAAACTCTCAATCGCAGACGCCCTGCGAAGACGCGTCTCTTCTCGCAAAGTAATCTTAGGAATAAGAATCGCGTGAATCGCAAAACCTTGCGAAATCTTCCCAGAAAACTCATCATTAAGAAAAAGAACCGTTTTCTGCGCACCAGGAAACCTCTGATTTTTAAACATCTTTTCAAGCGCAGGAAATTTATTTATAGCATCTGAACGCAACTTAACAGTGCTGTAAATACTGCTGACTCTCGGAGGGTTATTTTGTATGAGCACATAGTCATCGCTTGCATACTTAAGCCCTCCAAGCAAACAAGCAAGAGAAGCAGTCGACTTTCCGCTCCCCCCCTTGCCCACCAGCAAAACTCCACGGTCATCAACTCCAACCGCGCCAGCGTGAACAAATTGGACATTTTGAATGCGCAGCCAGCAATACAGCAAATCCCTCAACGGCGCGCCCACATCATAATAAGGCATATTTTTCGCATCATCAACCCACACAAGCGCGAGATTTTGCTGTTTATCAAGAAGATTAAAACAAGTCCTTGAAGGACCGCTGTCAATAATGATAGTCATACGTTTGTCCGAATATCTTTTCTGCTCATCCTTCAAAGGCAATCCTTTATTGTGCCAAGGCGGAAAAGGAAGTTTAGACTTCATTGAAAGCCCATCCCACAAACAAACAGTAAAATCAACAACACCCTCATTCTGCACTGCCAAATGCTCAATAGCAGGAGTTATGACCGAAAGCAAACTCGAACCCGCAAAACGCAGTTCAATAATTTTATTCGCGATTTTGTAATGCCGTTCCACAACTCCAAAATCAGAAGCAGCAGTCTCAAACGATTTTCGCAAAATCTCAAAATACCCTACAGAAGTATCAAATCGTTCCGAGCCTTCCTCAGACTTCGTTCCCAAATCAGGCCGTTCCATCTTTTTTCCACGGCCATCCCTGCTGCTCATGAACTTCATGAACCGGATCCAAAAGCAAGAGGTCCTGCATGTCCTCAAACTTCACCAATCTCGGAGTCTCATAAGCAAGCTTTTGAACGGCCGAACTCTGCTCTTCAACGCTACTCATTGGAGATGAGCTTGCGCTATCTTCCATAATGACAAGAGACTCCTTTAGCAATTCCTGAGTAAACACATCAATTTCACGCCGCGCGATTTTCACATCAACATCAAATACTTTCGCAATTCGCTTCGCAGTATCAGCCGAGTCAAGATTTTTCATAATGCAATCCCAAACCAACGCGCCAACTTTTCCAATACTAAAATAACACCCCGTCTTAAGATTCACAACAATCGCTTCACCTTCAATAATTTCCGAAACCGCATGCGGAGCGTTGACTTTAATTCCCATAAATCACGCAGGCACAGGACAGTATATAAATTTTTGTTGACTCCCAAAACGATTCATATCATTAATACGCACAAGAGAACTGCTGCCGCAAAGGACATAAGAAAAAAGCAGCCGTTCTTTTGCCCTACGTGCGCGCTTACGAACGAAGCGCTAAAGCCAAGAAAACGCCATTGCGTTTTCCGTCCTCAAAAAATCTCGGATTTTTAGAGCCTCACACGGGAGGCAGAACCTCGTTATGAAGCCTTCACTTAATTAGGCTCATCAACTGATAAGTTTATAAAGCAAAAAAAGCCCCAGTCCTCACGCCTAACGAAATCATACTCACATGACCGACTCGCACCCGAAGAAAAAAAAGAACCGCATCACGCGCCCCATCATCAAAGACAATGATGAAACCACGAAACGCGCGCCTTCACACGCTATTGAATCCTGCATCGTGTGCAAGCGCAGCGGCATCATCCTAACACACTGCCCAACGTGCAAGGCAAACTATTGCGGGGCACACCTCACTTCTGACGATTGGAAAAGCGTCGCAGCAGGCATCGATTACCAATACCGTTACGTTAAGTGCCCGAAAGGACACGAATGGCGCGATGAATCATACGCATAAACACATTCCTGACAGCGTTTGGAACTGAAGACTACACGCTTTAAGCGAGCTCTAGAAGGTTAGTAAGCATACCTTAACTTAAACGCTGGACTCTATGAACTTAAACAATAGAAATTGAGGGGAATTTATATAGATTGTGTACGAACTTGACCACTGAATGGAATCTTATACTGAGAAACTCATTAAGGGCAGGATTGCAGAAGTGTTGGCTGAGCGGCTCTTAAGAGAGTTGGGCTTTTTTGTGCTTCCTTTTGGGAAAGAACACACCGCTGCGCCAATCATTGATATGAAGTCTTTCATAAGGGCATGTGGCGGTAAATTCGAGTTTGATAAGTCAGCTAAAGACTCAACTACTGCTAAAGAAACCTTAGATCATTCGCCTGATTTGATCGCGGTTCATTCATCAGGAAGGACAGAACTTATCGAGGTCAAGTATAGGCAGAGTGGATACCTTGTTGAAGAGGCTAAGACGTTTTTCAAATTGTATCCTGGGGCAGTTCTTCTTGTTATTAATTTAGAAATGATTCGAGATTTTGTAGAACCAAAAACGCCAGCCGATAAACAGTTCGTCGCGAACTTGCGAAAGACTCGGTTCCACATATGGCGACATGATGAACCTAAAATAGGAACTACGGCTGATAAAGTTACCAATCCTGTTCCCTTAAGTCAATGGTTAATTGAAGAATTCAAGTGCGATACTGTGCAAGTTGAACAAAAAGTCAAAGAATATGAGTCATACGTCACTAAGTGGTTTCCCAGAACAGTCAAATAATAGTTTCACTTTTCAAAGTTTTTCCAACGCTTTCAAAATCTTCACCATCCAGTGTGAGTGACAGTAAAATGAGCCAGAGTATCTTTATCGTCAGGACTTTCAACTTAACACATTATAAAACAGATGATTATTGCACGGGTTCGAGCTCTTGGATTGTTCCTTTGTAACCAAGAGTTATTTGCTTTTTACCATCGAACTCTTGTACGAAACCTTCTATGCGATATGCCTTGCCGGTTTTTACTGCGTTCACCATATCATTCCACAAAATCAGCTTTATCCTGGCGGTTTCATCTTCCACCTCGCAAGAGGCCATTTTCAAGTTTCGATCAGGAAACTCCTTGTGAAAAATCAGCGAAACAATGAAACCTATGATTGTGACGCTGTCGCCTACTCTGACGTGGCTGATATGGCTGGCAGTTCTGTTTTGTTTCCTCAACTTTTCCAACGGATGTATCGATTTAGTTTCAAGTTTAGCCTGAATTTTTCCTTCTCTAAGCGCTGTTTCGCCAACTACGTCAGCATAGCAGGATTCACAATAAAGCTCTACTCCTCCTGAGGGCATATTGAAAGAGCGAGTGGCGGGCATTTCGACAGGCAGCGTGCATCCTTCTAGTTCATCCAGTTCTTTTTTACACGTTACGCATTTTCTGATTCGCATAGTATTCCAAGTTCAACTTAGAGTCCTTATGGATTAAATGGAACTTGGTACATGCACGGTACCATTTCCGTGGGCTCCAAACTAAATCTCCGAAGCCAAGAAAATGCCTGCATTTTCTGGCCTTTGAAAACCGAGTACAATTCCTTGAAATCGATTCTGGTTCCCTCATCAGTCGATAAATGATGAGATTTTCAAAGCCTCACACGGGAAGCGGCACCCTCTTCGTAAGCACAAACGCGCTATTTTGGAGGTGCGAGAATCTGAATGGTGGAAAGAGCAACCTATATTTATTTGTTACTTCTTTCGCCCAACAGCCCACATTTGATGAATTGCCAGAGGCAACAATACCCGTTCTTCTTGAACTTGGCCTGCCAGATTAATGCATGAACGAAGAAGATCTTCAGCACCATAGCTCAATCCCAACACGATTGGGCGTATTTATAAGCTCGTCATTTATATATCAATTGAGCTACATTTAACTTTTAATGGCTTAAAATGGCAATCTTTATATATCAATTGAGCTACATTTAACTTATGAAAAAGGAACATTTGTTAAAAAAGCTTGAAGGCGTTCACACTCTCCAGTCAGTTATGTCCTTATTGCACGTTGACAAGCAAAAGGCGATCTATTACATTCATCGGCTTCGTAAAGAGGGTTACGTTAAAACTGCCCGTGCTACGAACAATATGAGAATATATTCCATATCCTTTGAAAATAAGCTCGGGGGAACGAGTTACGAGGAACTACTTAATGCAGTCTCCCCCGTAAAGCTCTCCACAGGAACAGTCCACAGGGTCTATGGGAAAGTACCAACTGCAGAGGAAATGTTAGTGCACGCAGTTAAGACCAAAAGTCTAAGGACCATTCTTGCGGCGCTTGCTCTTTTCAAAGAAGAAATTGACTGGGATGCATTGTATCGACTGGCAAAAGCCAACCATTGTGAACGACAAATTGGCGCGCTCTATGATTTAGCTCGTAAAATCATGCGAACAAGGCGTATGGGAACCCGATTTAGACATCTCGCCATACCAAAATCCCAACACGCCTTCGGATACACCATTCCAGGACTCAAATCTAAAGATTTTCAAGATATTGAAAATCTCTGGAGAGTTCACTTACCTTTCAATAAGACTGATTTGGAGGCGTACGCGTGATTTCGATTGCGGCGCAACAGAGTTTGCTCCTCGCCATAGCACAGAAATTGACTAAACCTATAACGGTTTACGCAATTGGTGGCACTGCTATGATGTTTCATGGCCTCAAAGATACTACGTTGGATGTTGACTTAGTCTTTGAAAACACCGAATCTCGAGACGTCTTCAAAACCGCACTTCTCGCACTCGGATACAAAAAAATGGATTCCGTACTCGTTTATGGAAAAAAGAAAAATCACCCTGAAATGTTCACATTAGGAAAGGAAAGATTTGACTTATTCGTAGGGGACGTCATTGATTTCGTATTTTCTAAGCAAATGCAAGAACGGGCAGCTGCAACCCATCAATTCGAAAAGACATTGATGCTGAAAATTGCCGACCCCCATGACATCATCTTAATGAAATGCGCAACGGATCGCCTCAAAGACAAGGACGACGCTCGAAAAATCATCGAATCAAGACCAATAACTTGGAACATCCTCATTGAAGAAGCCAAGAATCAAGTCATATTAGGACGCGAAACTGCGGTCTTTGACTTAGGCGACTTCCTCGAACATCTGAAGAATCAAATGCAGGTTACAATTCCCACGGATGTTCTTGACACACTCTTCAAATTTGTCGAAGAACAAGCTGCAGCAAAAATCAGTAAGTAACTGACTTCACGGCAAGATTCTTTCGGCTCGACCTCTGCTGATTCTTGTCGTGCACTGTTCGTGGGTTGCTCGGCTGATTGTGTGGGCCTAAAACGGAGGGAACCCGACTATAGTTCTCAAGCCTCACGCGGGAGGCGACACCCTCTTCGTAAGCACAAACAGATTACATTGGAGGTGCAGGAATCTGGATGTTAAGAAGTGGTGGTTGTATATTTACTTTTCGTTTGAGTAATTGTATGAATCAGCTCAACTATAACACCAGTAAAAGAAAGATAGAGAGAAACTTTCGATTCTGCAAAGAAAATAGATAATTTCTACGATCAATTAACAAAATAGCAACAGGCTTTCTGATGGTCTAAGAAGTTAGGGGTTGTTGTGCATTTCGCTTAATAGTTGTTAAACTCAATTTTGTGCCTATTTTACTAAGGAGACCCCCGCTCAAGTGGCTTCACTACATTTAGTCTTGCGCTGCAAGAAATACCATAGGTGCCTAAAAAGATATAAATAGTATCTTAAACTTGTTGTATTAATGACAATTGGGGGTATATTCAAAAAGAAGGAAAAATTAAAGATTTCTAAATTTGAAAATCAAGACGTATTAAATGAATTAAAGATATGGCGTAAAAATATCGCATCCAAGAAAAAAATTCCTTCCTATTGTATTTTTCACGATAGTACTTTAGTCAGCATAGCAAATCTAGTACCGAAGACAGAAGAGGAGTTAGATAAGATTAAGGGCGTGGGTAAAAGAAAAATCCAAGCTTACGGAGAGGATATACTAAAAATAGTAAATAAATATAGCCGACCAGGTTTGGTATTGAATAAAGAGATAATAACTAAGATCCATGACAAAGAGTTACACGAACAATTAAAAAATTCAGAATCTTTAAAGACAGAAATATTTACAGTTGGAGAATTAACAAAGTACATTAAAAACGTATTAGAGTCTGATAGAAAATTAACTAATTTGTGGGTAAGAGGCGAAATATCAAACTTAACACGTCATGCTTCGGGACATACATATTTTAGGTTAAAAGATAAAGAGAGTCAGATTAGGTGTGTCTTGTTCAGAAGAGCAAATGACCATCTTAATTTTAATCTTGAACACGGAATGAAAATAATTGTTAGAGGAAATATAGGAGTATACGAACCTTACGGAGACTACAACATAATTATAGAAGAAATTCAGCCAGATGGTCTTGGAGCATTGAATTTAGCTTTTATTCAACTTAAAAATAAATTAGAAAAGGAAGGTCTATTTTCAAATGATCATAAGAAACCATTACCTAAGTTCCCTAAAGTTATCGGCATTATTACATCTTCTACCGGTGCTGCAATTCAAGACATCTTAAGTATCATAAGAAGACGTTATCCTCTTGTTAGAATACTAATAGCACCAACAGTTGTACAGGGAAAGGAAGCTGCTACGTCCATTGTTAAATCTGTTAAATTAATGAACGAACTTCCCTATGTCGATGTGATAATTTTGGGCAGAGGTGGCGGTTCTTTAGAAGATTTATGGTGCTTTAATGAGGAAATTGTTGCTAGAGAAATTTTCAAATCAAGAATACCAATAATTTCAGCTATTGGACACGAAACAGATTTTACAATTGCTGATTTTGTTGCCGATTATCGAGCTCCAACACCCTCGGCTGCTGCAGAAAAAGTAGTACCAGATATTCAAGAACTATATGAAATCATCAGGAGTTTTCATATTCGTAATATACAGGCAATTCGTTATGTTGTAGAGTTGTATAAATCTAATTTAAAACAAATCTTAAATAGACCGATTTTTAAACGCCCATTTGATAGGATACATTCATATTACAGGGAACTGGACTATGCCTTTTATAAACTACAAACCATTACTTTAAAAAATACAACTTCCAAAAGAAAAGTGTTAGAGATTATGGAATCTAAAATATTTGCTTTAAGCCCGACATCCATTTTAGAAAGAGGATATAGCATAATCATGAACGATGATAAAATAGTTAAAAATTTTTCAGATGTTAAACTACAAGACAAAATAACTGTAGTATTACATAAAGGAAAACTAGATGCTCAGATTAAAAAAATTATGAGGAACTAAAATGTCACCAGAAACTATTTCATTTGAACAAAGTTTAGAAAAACTTAAAGAGATTATCGAAGACCTAGAGGGCGGAAATTTGCCTCTAAAAGAATCTTTAGAAGAATTTCAAAATGGAATCGATATAATTAAACAATGTCATAATGAATTAGAGACTGCAGAATTGAAAATTGAAACTATCATCAAAAAAGACGGTAAGATAATTATGGTACCTTTAACCAAAAAATAATTGAAGTATCTATTATGCTTATAATTTCGGCGGAGGTGTCCAACTTTTAATTTAGGCACGAAAATTCATCTCACGTCGTTCGCCATTTCTTAGGGTGTTAGCGTTCCTCTTTTAACTTGTTGTTTGATTGTTCATTTTAAGCTTGGTTTGTGCATGGCTTATTTTTCGTTTTGTTCGATTCAGCCACACGATTTTGCAGCTTTTCCAATATTGTTCAGTTCATAGTGAATAAATTTCGTGTGGCTGATTCGAGTTGTATAGCTATGCACGCACAGACTGAGAAGAATCTGCTTCACGGTCTGTCATGGTCTGATTTTTTCTTGAAGGGCTGCTTTTTGGCTTTGACCATTCTGTTTTGTTTTATCGTCGAGCTTTTTGTAATGGTCTAAACTATTGCATTAAGGGGAGGGAGGGGGAGAAACACAGGGAGACTGCTAAAGCGGATAGATGTTGGTTAGTGGAAGGCATTGCAGGGGCAGGTAGGGAAATATAGGGCAGTATGGCGGACGAGAGAGCGCAGGCGCGGGGGGTTACTTGTGCAGGGCGTCCTTGTACTCGGATGCCTTCCTCTGGAGCAGTGCGCGGAGATCAGGGTCGTTCTGCAGCCACTCAAGGAACGGACTCTTGATGTCAAGAGGGTCACGCTGTGAATCTTCCAACTGAGTTATCTGCTACCTCTGTTCGAGAGGGGCATTGGAAGATTTCCAATCTGGTTGGCGATACATTTAAAAATGAAGGAAACGTTCTTTATAGAAACAAGTTGTGGTGCTCTATGCTTATTACGAAGGAAGAGGCAATCTCTTTGATCCTGGCATTTTCCAAGGACCATAAGATTTCCTCGAAAACGAAACTGAATAAACTGCTTGCACGCTTGAATCTTTTCATGATTCCGATTGATGTAGATTTTAACCTCAATAAGTATGGATCATATAATTCCGAATTAGAACTTGCGACCACTCCTTTCTACGAGACATACACCTATCCGTGGCAAGGTGCAAACTGGAGCGGTTTGCGTTTAGTTCCGCAGGGAGAACTCCTCGCAGAGAAGGTTATCAACACCAAGATAAAGAAAATTTTACCTGAAGAGGACATTACTAAATTGAAAAAGACTATTTATTCGCTGAGTGAACTTGGCGCAGGTCAAATATCAGAAGAAGAACATAAAGACCTGCTTGTTGACCCAGACGAAAGACACAAGCTGCAGCAGCGTATCAATATCGTTCATATTGAACTTCTGGACTTAAATTCCGAAGCGAAAAAAATAAGTGATGAAAACCCCACAGACGTGCGCTTTGCAGCATTGGTAGAATACTGCTATTACCTCAGCAAATATCTCAAAGAAAAAGCTTTCAAGAACCTCGAAGAAACGGAGTACGATTTTGAAGCGAACATGTTCAACTATTACTTTATGTATATTCTTGCAAAGGAAGTGGTTCCTTTCCTTAAAAAACAAATTCAAGAAGAGCGGAAAGACATTATCCGAATCAATCGATATTACCAATATTTCGTCAACGTTGCACGTACTCGCTACTCTTTTTCTCTTGATAACCCTGATCTCAAGAGCTTAATTTCATAATATGGGCTTACATAAAGACAATATTTACTCGTTCGATGAGAACTCCATCTTACATACTTGTGTCGTGAAGATACCTTCCGCATATATGCAAATCTTTGGTAAAGCACAGCTGAAACACAAGAATTGTGATATGATTCACCAAGTGCTAGCTGCACTAAATCAACAAAACATCAAGCCTCATCGATTCATACCATCCGACAATCTTGATATGCATCTCCTGAGTACTGCAAACGAACTAATTGAAGCAACCCAAATAAATCCCGCATTCCTTGGCAAGACATTCAGAGTGGAGATCATGGATCAATTAAAAGAATTCACAGAATCGCTAACAAATTGGGCAGACATTCCTAAACCAAATCAGTTCCAGCATATCAAAGAGTTCTTCAAACGAAACGAACAACAATTGAAAAAAGCGAAAATCGGCAGATACACAAACATTCCTGAAGATGATGATTGCCAGATTCTAGCAGGACTCATTGGAATCCAAGCAAGCGGGAAAAAGTTTCTCATTAGCCACGATGAACACTTCTGGGGATATTCCGACCCGATTTCCAAAGAGTATGGAATTTCAATAGTTGAAGAGTGGGCGTGCCGAATAATTCTTTAACGCATTCGGGCGTCACACCAAGCTTGGAAGCACCTCCTTCAAGGTGTCGTTTCCGCCTGACGCATTTTTGGCTCCGCCTGACTGGTTCAAAATATCGTCGAGGTTTTTCGTCAGGCGGAACTCGTACCCATTATCTTATGCTTCCCCCAGTTCATCTAAGGTTCACCCCATCATACCCTGATTTTGGTCAGGGTATGAATGTTGGAGCGCAGGGTATGACAATTTGCGGGTCTCGTCGATGTTTTTGTCATACTCTGATGTTGTTGTATGGGGAGGATATCAAGTACTAGGGAAGACACTATTACCTTGGCAGGGACTCCTTGAACTGCATCGCCTTACGCTGGAGCAGCTCGCGCAGGTCAGGGTCATTCTGCACCCACTCAAGGAACGGGCTCTTAACGTTATTTGCGGGTTTGTCTGCCTCCTCAATCTTACTCTTCAACGCAAGGGAGGGGTCAACAATCTCAGCACACTTGCAACAATAGAGCGCATTAGCGCTGTTAATCTCTTGACAGCGCGGGCACGCCCGCAATTGCGGCTTGTACGCTATTGGTTTCTCTCCCGGCTTCAAACCGTTTATACGCAGAATGTCTTCATCCAAGTCCTTGCCAGAGATGTGAACATACATTGCAGGCATACGGCTCCCCTGAATCCAACCAAAATACGAATTCATTTGAAATTCGGTCAAATGCCGTGCAAGCTGAGAAGCTCGCGAATGCCTGAAAATATAAGGATGACAACGCTTCTTCAAGCCAACTTTCTTGAATGTCTCAATCAGAATCTTACGAATTCCCTCATACGTTGTTTGCTTGTGGTAGTCTTTCGTTCCGATGTTAATCCAAAGTGGCGCGTTTGGGTTTTCTTTGTCAGGATGAATGTCGAGCCACCTCAACAAGTAAGGTGTTGCTGAAATGACTCGCAGTCTGCGCCGTCCAGTTTTGCCAGAAACAGTCAAGACCGTGCCGCTCGCATCAACATGAACTTGCCCAATCGTGAGATTGCCAATCTCACCAACTCGCGCACCACTTTCCGCAAGAATGGCAATTACCGCTTTGTTGCGTGGATGATCCGCTGTAGCAATTATCTTGTTAACCTCATCTTCCGAAAGCAATTCTGATTCATTCGTCAAAGGTTTCTCTTTGTGCGGAATCGTTGTGCAAATCCACTTCACAATTTTTGGATAGTCTTCACCATCTAACCAGCGATAGAACTGTTTCAGTATGACTTTAACGTCGTGTTTTGTCCATACTGAATAATCGCTGATTTCAAAATGGTGCACAATTTGCTTCATGTCCTCAGTTGTGGCTTCTTTGAAGGGTTTGCCAAGCATATCACCAATAACGGCAAGGTTACGCACCAGCTTGATTAATCGCGCAAAACCAACGCCATCAGCCTTGCAGTCGCGAGCAAAGCGCTCTACGAGCTGCTTATCCGCTTCCTGCATCTTCGACTTCCAAAGGCGCGTAAACGAAGTCTGATACTGCTTCGCAAAATGGTGGTAGTCTGTCGTATCCATGTTTGGTCTCCAGACTCTCGCACCAATCCATTCAATCGTTTGCTTGTTGTCCACGTCAATCATAGTGTCCACGCGTTGTTATCAACTTTGTATTGCAAAGCAATATACAAGCTTTGTAGACCAAAACGGTACCACAAAAGCCTTGTCCGCATAACGTGCAGACAGAAATTAAAGCGTTCACGGACTTTCGTAGGACAACTTCAAGCAACTGCTTGAGGACAGAAAAACACCGCTCGTTCTTCTGCCCTTGTGTGGGCTTACGAACGGGGTGCTCAAGCCTCCGGAGGGATTTGAACCCTCGACCCTCTGCTTACGAAGCAGATGCTCTGCGACTGAGCTACGGAGGCAGTATTATTTCAATTGTTTTAGAAGCGCGTCTTTTGTCAAAAACTGTTTTTGACACTCGTGGCATACTGGATGCATCTTGCCCTTACTGTCCTTGACGTAAGAGCCGATAATCTTTTTCAGGAACGTTTCGGCCAGCGTCTTGCTGCAAAGGTCGCACTTCATCTCCCTTCGAACTCTGTGAAGGGTATTTAAAGATTGCCTCAACCGGCTCTGCTTTAAGCATGATGTTCACAAGGCCCATTTTTCTAGCGGACGCCTTGACATTCTTCCAAGCACCAGTATCGTAAACCGATCTTAAAGTCAAAAGGTCAGTTATCTTCTGCAAAGACCCTTCCAAATCGCGAATGCAGAATTGAGAATCCCTCTCTTCCATAAAAGACAGATAACCAATACTAACATTCGCAAGATGCTTTTTCCAGCGCTCATAAGCGCGCAGCTTCGCATCGTCATTATCCGCATCGCTCATAAACGGCACTATCAAATCTCGCCTCATACGCACTCCATGCTCGCACCTCTCACCGTGCATTTTCATAGCGTGCAAAACCTCATAAGTCCTAAACAAGTGCTGAGCGCTAGGAAGAACGATGAGTTCATTATGATATACCACAACACTGTCAGATTTATCAACCATAACCGCCGCAGCGCCCCTTTTGCCCTGCTCGAGCTGGTCTTCCACTTTAAGCTCGCCAGCTTTCTTTGTTTTAACCAACTTCTGAAGACGCTCAAATTCTTCTGACAAATCATCAAACTCCTCAGCCTTATCGCACACAGCATTGAATTCATCCGCAGGAACCATAATCATGTTATCATCACCTTTCACACATAAACGCGCGCGGCGCAAATCCTGCTCAAGCGATTGAATCTTTTGCCGCAAGGACCTCACAAAATCACTGCCAACACTGATTTCAGCTTCATCCGACTCACGCTGAACCGGAACCTGCACTGCATTTTTCGCTTTAGCATACAACGCGTGAACTCTGGTGTTCTCTTTTTGCAACGCGGCAATTTGGGATTCATACCGCTCAATCATTTGTTGAGCGTTCAACAAAGCGGTTTCCAAATTACTTTGAGGCAAACGAAGACTCTGATTCTCCTTAAGAATGGCCTCAATGCGCGCCTCATACTCAGGAATAGACTCCGCTCTTGCGCGCAACATTATAATATTCTTGTCCTGACGCTGCCGTTCAGCATTGCTTTGCACAAGCAATTCCTCAAGCTTTGCGATACGCGCCTCGTATTGACTCGCAGAATCCAACACTGCTTGCTTTTTATCGCTTTGAATCAAACGCTCTTCCAATTCAGCATTCCGAAGCTCATATTCGGACCTTGCGAAGTTCGTTTGCGCAATAGAAACAAACACAGTCTCCGAATAAGTCTTAATCTTAATCGCCCCAGAAGGCACAAGACTAGGATACGTTTCGCCCACAGCCAAACGAACAGAGCCCTCGCACTCAGAAACAATCCTATCAGAAAACTTAGGCAAATATTCCTTGACCATACGCGCACTGATAACAACAGTCTCGCCAACTTTCAAAGCTTCGCTAGCGCCAACAGCCTCATCAAGCGCCTTCTTCACGACTTTCTCAGAAACATCCAACTTTCGAGCAAGCGCAGCTGAATCAAAAACAAACATACGCTCGCCAGTGCGAACGTGGTCATCTAAACGATACTCCATAGTACAACGCCCTCATCATGTGGTATTAAAACATTGTTGTATTGCATAAATATATTCTCCACACACACTATATCACACAGCGCTGCGTTTTTGGAAAACACCCCTGCACAAAGAAGAACCGCAAGAACACTCAAGCAGCACTCCATCACGCCCATAATCATAGAAAATCTCCTCATCTTGAGCTATTTCTCTTAACGCCCTAACTTCCAAACGAGCACTATCTATATACGCATTCGGCACGCACGAATGATTCATCCAATAAATAAGAACATCAAACACGCTTTTATTCCTGACAACGAACGACTCGGGAAGAAACAAATCAAACACGCCCTTCGAGGACAAAGCGCCAATAACTTCGCCCGTCTCTAACTTTTTCAACGCGAACACGCCAAAACCATGAACGCCGCTCCTTCGAACAGTATAGCTTCGCCCATCCATCCATTCGCCTTCATAAAAACAGAACATAAACCCGCGTGACAAAACTATTCTTACCAGACTATCACTTCCCGTCCACAAACCTTTTAAACCACTTGAGGAACAAGACACGCAATGGACTCAAAAAAAGCAATCGGAGCATTCATAGCCTTCCTAATGATAGCAAGCATCTTCGGCGCCACACTAGACTACTTCACGACAGGCGCAGGAAACACCCTCGAATACAACGACCACGAATTCAGAACAGTCAACGGGCAATACGTCACAGTCATAGACGATGAACCGCGAGCGTTCAACCTCTACCCCGCAGACATAGAACACATCACGCTAGACGAACAAACACGAACGCTTCTCGAATCACCAGTACTCACGATAACATACAACCCAAACACAACGCTCGCGCCAAGCTTTGCCGAAGCACAATACTATCTAGAATACCTAACTTCCGGCAAAACCATAGTAGAACGAGCGCTAACCAACAATACCGGAACAGAACTTCCACAAAAAACCTGCGCGGACGCAACACCAGCGCAGCCAGTCATCCTATTCCAAGAATTAAACGAAACAAGCATCACAACAAAGGACAACTGCATTTCCATCCACACACTCGACCAATACGACACAGCGCAATACGCAGAACGACTAGCATACCACTTTTTCAAAATAATACCATGAACGAATACACAAGAAACTTCCTAATAGGACTTGCAGCCACAGTCGTCCTCGCATTTCTCGTCATAGTCTACGCAATACCATCAAAAACGATTCCTGACAGCAATGTTGTCGAATACAACTATTTCACATTCACCGAAGTAGGCGGGCTTTGGGAAACAAACATAGACCTAGACAACCAGCTATACTCCGCAATATTTCGCTACAATCCAAAACAAGTAGAAGACGTCTACATCACAGGAAACTTCACAGGATTCAAAAAAGACCCAATCTACATCACGTTCGACCCCGACTCCGACAAAAAAGAATTCCCATACCTCGCTCTAGCCACAACAGAACTAAGCTTGCATTTAATACGCGCGCTAAACTTCTCAGTAGAAGCCGCATGCACCAAAAACCTAACAGACGCCTGCATTGACCGGCCAATCGTCACCTGCGACTCAAACGAAAGCGTCATCTACCTACTCGCCAAAGCGCCGACTCAGATAACCCTAGACAAAAACTGCGCGACACTAAGCGGCGAAGGACTAGACCTGCTAAAAAGCGTCGACCGCCTGCTCTTCCAATGGTACAAGATATTCGCTCCGCTAACATAGGACGGATGACGCACGACGGTAGGAAGGCTGACGGACGGACGACAAGACGGCAAGGCGGCAGGACGGCAAGACGGACGACGAATAGATGCTGCAACGCCACCAGCACAATGAATATAAACAATCCTCATCATTTTCAGCACAATGATCTCCATCTATTGCAGCGAAAAACTTGACGGGCTAGCAAGCGCCGCGATAGCTTTGCGCCACGCAACGCTATCAAAACTACCCGCCCACTTTGCAGGATTTCTACACCAAGACACTTTGCACGAAGAACTAATAGACATGGCAAACCTCAAGGGACAACTAATATTCATTCTAGACATCAGCTTCTCCCCTGAAGATTTGCCGTTCATAGAAACAATAACCGCCAGCAACAAAATAATCTACTGGAACACAACCGACAAAGAAAGCATCATCATACCATCAAAAATCACCGACGCCTCAAAAGAAAACAAGTCAAGCGCCGAACTCACCTGCTCAAGATTCATCCCCCTCGACTTCGTCGCAAAACAACTAGCGACACTCGCCCACCAAATAAAATACTGGCAGCTAGGGGACGAAAGAGCGCTCAAACTCCAAGACATCATAACATTCGGATACGACCCAAAAGAACTGCTCGAACACCTAGCAAAAGGAATACTCTGGACAGACAAATTCGAAACATTCCATTGCGAGCACAACGCCAAAAAAATAATCGCATTCGAAGAACTAATGCGAACACTAGCAATAAAACCATACCTTAGCTACAGGTTCGGATTCGCACTCGCATCACATCTACTCTCAAGCCCCGACGCCTGCCAAAAAATACTCGACTCGCACGCAGGAGTAGACGTTGCAATCGCCCTTTACCGCGACGGCAGAATAGCACTTAGAAGACGAGACAACTGCCAAATCAACGTAAAAAACCTCGCAGAACTATTCGGCGGAGGCGGACAACCATACGCCGCAGGCGCACGCCTAAAAACGACGGTCACAAAAGACACATTCGAACAAGCACTATTCAACATAGACCAAGCGTTCAAGAACCACTATTTGCAGAGCAGCCCCTAGAACTCTATCTTCAAATCTATTGAAGAAATTTTGCTTTGGAAATCCTCAATAGTCTTCTTATAGACCTCTCCCGCACGTCTATAAATCGTATCAATATCGTTTATAAGGTCTTTTGTCTCCTCTTTCACTTTATTAACAAACTCAGGGACTTTCCAATTGCATTTTTCACTTGGCAGCGCAATAACAAATCCATACTTCATCCAATTTGACTGTATACAAATAAAGTGACCGCCTCTTTGCGCCACCAATGAATCAACCCTTCTTGCGACAGCAGTCTCTATCATTTCCTCAAGACGTTCAACATTTGTATATCCAAACTTTGGAAAGTCTGCTCCATCAAACTTAACGTTAATCATAGGAATATAAAGCCGCGACTTCGCTCCATCCCAACAGGATACTGGAAGTTCCATATTTTCACAATCAACTGCCAAGAACAGAGTTTGAATGGGAATGACAAGACTATACTGGGGGAAAGAAGACCACTCTTCATAATTTCTCCAACCCAGTCCCTTTAAAATCTCGCTCGGTATTGCTCTTCCGTACATCAAAACTTCCTCGTTCCAAGGACATTTAATATGAGCGGGAATTTCGCTTTCAACTTTGTTCGCTCTGAATCCTATCTTCTTAAGCTCAAGGGTTAGCTTTTCGTGAACTTTTTTCCCTTCATCCGAATAGGAGGAATATACTTTTTTCATCTTGTCATTCCCACTTTTGCTCTTGTTTATTAAGCTTTTGTTGTCCTAAACGGTCGACAAATGGCAAAGCTTAAAAGTAGTCAAATCCTTTCGTGAATTATGACTGAACAATACATTGACGCACTCAAGGACTACGGATTAACAGAAAACGAAATCAACGTCTACGTTACGCTCTTGAAAATAGGAGAGGCAACTGCACAATCAATCGCTAAGCAAGCAGGCATTCCAAGAACAACCACATACCACCTGCTTGACAGCCTGCTTCAAAAAGGACTAGCAAGCTTTGTAGAGAAAGGAGTCATCAAATACTTCCAGGCAACTCCCCCCGAACGACTTGTTGAACTGCTGGCCGAGAAAAAACGTCGCATAGAAGAAATAGTACCTCAACTAAAAAAGATAGCGCTCACCATAAAAGAAAAACCAAAAGTCGTAGTCCACGAAGGCTCGCAGGGAATCAAAGCAATCCTTCAGGATATCCTCGACGAAAGGAAGGAAATCTTGCACTATGGAGATATCATCTCATTGCAGAAAGTTCTTCCCTTCGCATTTCCAAATTTCATTCGCAGAAGAGTAGAGAAAAAAATTCCAATACGGATATTATGCAAACGAGAAGAACCCCACAAAGACCTACTCAAAACAGCAAAAAAAGAGTACCGCTCTTTTGCGTTCATACCCAACGAGTACACTTTCAAAACAAGCATTTTCCTATATGCCAACAAAGCAGTAATTCTAAGCCTGCACACAGAACCATACTTCGGAATCGTTATTAGTAACAATGATTATTATCAAACACAAAAGAATCTTTTCGAACTTCTTTGGAAAGCGTACAAAAATTCAGATAGATAATTCATTCTTCCACGATTCACTGGACACTTTCACGTGAGGTTTATAAGTTTGAACTTTAAATTGAATATAATGGAAAACGCACTTATTGTCTTTCAAGGAAAGAACATTAGACGAACATGGCATAACGACGAGTGGTGGTTCTCGATATTCGACATCATTTCCGCTCTTACAGACAGTTCTGATCCAAAACAGTATATCAAGAAGATGAGACAACGCGACCCTTTCTTGAGCGCGAACTGGGGTACACTTTGTACCCCACTTGAATTAACGGCTTTCGATGGCAAAAAACGTGAAATTACGTGTGTCAATACTAAAAACGCATTCAGAATAATCCAATCAATACCTTCCCCGAAAGCCGAACCATTCAAACAATGGCTTGCACAGCTAGGCCACGAACGCATACAAGAAATAGAGAACCCTGAACTTGCGCAGAACAGAGTGAAGGAGTATTATGAATTGAAGGGCTATCCAAAAGAATGGATTGACAAACGACTGCGAGGCATAGCCATACGACAAGAACTCACCGAGGAATGGAAGACCCGCGATGTCACCCAAGAAAAAGAGTTTGGCATACTCACCAATGAAATCACAAAAGCAACCTTCGGCAAAAGCGTCCAAGAGTACAAAGAATTCAAAGGACTACCAACTAAAAATCAGAATCTGCGAGACCACATGACTGACTGGGAACTCATTCTTACAATGGTGGGCGAAAAAGCAACAACAGATATAACAAAAGCGAAAAACTCACAAGGCTTCAACGAGTGCAAAACCAGCGCGCAGGACGGTGGACAAATCGCGCACAATACGCGCAAAGAACTCGAACAAAAGATTGGAAAATCAATTGTTTCGTCAGACAATTTTATCGAACTTGCAGAGAAGAAAAAACTCGCGCATCGAAAGCAAATGAATAAATCATAACCATGCCGGTCTATAGTCAAACACCACATTTAAATAACGCATCGACACACAATATATGATGCTCTTCGGACTCTTAGAACTAGTCGATGTCATCGTAATGACCCTCGCAGTAGGGTTCATCTTCAAAGATTTGTTCAAACAGCTGGATAGGCCGTTTCTTTTCAGCTGCCTTGTAACCGCGCCCGCTATCATATTGCATGAACTTGGCCACAAATTCGTAGCACTAGGATTCGGCCTTGAAGCCACATTCAACGCAGCATACAGCTGGCTAGTAATCGGAATCCTGCTAAAGCTGCTAAACACAGGATTCATATTCTTCGTACCCGCCTATGTCAGCATCAGCGGATTAGTCACTCCACTTCAAAGCGCGCTCACCGCCTTCGCAGGACCCGCGCTAAACCTCATATTGTTCACGACAGCATACTTCCTACTCAAACAAAAAAAACTCAAAACAAGAACGTTCATCTTCCTCACAGTCACAAAACAAATCAACCTGTTCCTATTCATATTCAACATGCTCCCGCTTCCATTCTTCGATGGATTCAAAGTATATCAGGGAATCTGGCAGCTATTCTTCTAGCGTACCCAAACATTTAAAAATAGACGGGCAACCAGCACGAACAGGCGGAAAATCATGAAAAACACCCTCCTAAACATCTACGACAAACAATACAAAAAACTCATGGCGCTGAGTTTTTTCATCCTCTTACTATCGCTCGCAAGCCTTGGAATGACCTACGCCAAAACAGGCGAATTCTTCGCACAATCAGTTAGCCTCAAAGGCGGAATCACACTCACAACACCAATAATCGAACAGGTGAATCCAACAGAAATCCAAAGCGCGCTATTACTCGCAAACCCAAACGCGGACATAACAGTACGAGCCATAACCGAAGCCGGCACGCAAAAAGCGCTCATCATCGAAGCCGCAGACATAACACCTGAAGACCTGACATCCAGCATCACAAACGTAGGCATTCCACTAACTGACGGAGACTATAGCATAGAAACAATGGGAAGCTCCCTTGGAAGCCAATTCTTCAAACAAACAATCAAAGCGCTCGCACTAGCATTCATCGCGATGAGCCTTGTAGTCTTTTTGACATTCAGAAACTTCCTTCCAAGCCTATTCATCATACTATCAACAGTATCCGACATCGCATCCACACTCGCAGTAGTCAACATACTAGGCATTAAAATAAGCACGGCAGGCATAGCAGCATTCCTCATGCTCATAGGCTACGCAGTCGACAACAACATACTGCTCACAACCAAAGTGCTCAAACGAAAAGGAGAAGGCGGCACAACGTTCGAACGCCTCATAGCATCCAACAAAACAGGAATGCTAATGACGATCACCGCCCTCACAGCATCACTAATAGGACTAGTCTTCACACAATCAGAAACAATACACCAAATCATGATAATAATCACAATCGGCCTGCTCTTTGACATCATATACACATATTTCCAAAACGCAGGAATCTTACGATGGTATATGGAGAAACACCATGGCGGCAATTAAAAAACTCCTAAAAAACAGCAGAGTGCTCATCCTTATAGCGTGCCTCATATTAGGATTCGTCGCAATCAATCCAAACCCGTTCGCAAGCGGGGTCGTGATAAAAGCGATTGAAAAGAACAGCACAGCAGCCCTTGCAGGAATGCTGTCCCCAGACGCCAAAATCTCGGTCACAAAACACGAACACATAACCGCCATAAACAACAAACCAATCGAAACAATAGAAGACTACTACTCAATCATATCCGCGCTCAAACCAGAACAAAGCCTCACAATCAAAACCACAAAAGGAAGATACACACTCACAACAAAACCACTAACCGTAACCACAATCCTAGATGAGAACGAAACCATAACTCTCAATGAAACATACGAAGTCAACGAGACAATAGACAACGAAACAGTCCTCATCAACAAAACACGAACCAAACGAATCACACAGCCAAAAACTGAAACCAAAACAATAGGCACAGAACCACTAGGCATTAGCGTCGCACCAGCTCCAACAAGCAACCTAAAAAAAGGACTAGACCTTCAAGGAGGAACAAGAGTCGTACTCAAACCAGAAGGCAACGTCACACCAGAACTAATCGAAGAAGTCATAGACGCGCTAAAAGAAAGACTCAACGTCTACGGCCTATCTGACGTCGTCGTCAACTCAGTCTCATCAAGCCCAGAATTCCTCGGCGGAACAAGCGACAAATACATCATCGTAGAAGTTGCGGGCGCGACAGAAGCCGAAGTCAAAACACTCATCTCAACACAAGGAAAATTTGAAGCAAAAATAGGCAACGAAACAGTATTCATCGGCGGAAAAGACATAACATATGTCTGTAAATCAGCACAGTGCGCAGGACTTGACCCCAACAGAGGATGCGGACGCACAGAAACAGGCTATGCCTGCGGATTCCAATTCAGCATCACGCTAAGCCCCAGCGCCGCGCAACGCCAAGCAGACCTAACCTTTGCGCTCACAGTACGAGACGGAACCCTCTCAGAACCACTAATACTCTACCTTGACGACCAAGAAGTCGATTCACTAAACATCGCAGCAGACCTTCGAGGAAGAGCAGTCACAGATATCGCGATAACAGGCGGCGGAGAAGGACCAAATGAACAACAGGCAATCGACAACACGCTCGCCAACATGAAACGACTGCAAACAATCCTCAAAACAGGAAGCTTGCCAGTCAAACTCAACATTGAAAGAATAGACACAATATCGCCAATCCTTGGAAGCGAATTCCTCAAAAACGCATTCTACGTAGGACTACTAAGCCTTGTTGGCGTCAGCATAGTCCTGATGATAGCCTACCGCAGACTCTTGATTGCCTTGCCAATAATGATAACGGCGCTCTCAGAAATATTCCTCACACTCGCAACAGCATCCATAATCGGATGGAACATAGACCTTGCCGCAATCGCAGGAATAATACTCGCAGTAGGAATGGGAGTCAACGACCAAATCATCATCACAGACGAAGCCATACGAAAACAAACAGAACACGCCCACAACTGGAAAGAACGCATCAAACGAGCATTCTTCATCATAATGAGCGCGTACTTCACACAACTAGTAGCAATGATCCCACTATTCTTCGCAGGCGCAGGCTTGCTAAAGGGCTTTGCGGTCACAACCATACTAGCAATCAGCGTAGGCGTCTTCATCACAAGACCAGCATATGCTGCCATAGTGCAGACACTTGTGGAAGAATAAAAGGTAGGACGGAAGACGGTTTGTCGGTGGACGGCAGGACGGCTGACGGACGGTAAGGCGCAGTCTATTATAACAGAACATTTCTCGCAACTCATATAAAGCAATACTTCCCATATAATCACATGAAAACCGAGCTTTCAGCGCTGGACTTGCACTTCCTACTAAAAGAACTAGCCACTGCCCTAATCGGAGCTCGAGTAGACAAGATATACCAGCCAGACGGGTTCTTCTTCCAACTGCACAAAAGCGGAGAAGGAAAGCTACTTCTCAAAATAGAAAAAAACTGCCTTTGGCTCACAGGCGCCAAAACAGACATGCCAGAAACCCAAAAAGGAATGTGCCAGCTATTACGCAAAGTACTCGAAGGCAAGAAGCTAATATCACTTGAACAAGTCAATGGCGAAAGAATACTAAAACTAACATTCGCCACACAAGCAGAACAGTTCATACTTTATGTTGAGCTCTTCTCCACCGGAAACCTCATACTCTGCGACTTTGACGGCACGATAAAAATGGCAGTAGAAGAAAGAGCGTGGAAAGACCGCCAAATCAAAAGAGGAGAACCATACCAACTGCCACCAAGCAAAAAAAACACTTTAACTTTTGAACGAGCAGACTTCACATTCGGAGAATACCCAATATCAAAACAGCTAGCCCAACTGGGCCTAGGCAAAACATACGCCATGGAATTATGCGCGCGAGCAGGAGTTGCGCCGCTCGCAGAAACAATCGATTCAGCACAAGCAGACAAACTATTCCTCGCCTACAAAACAATACTATTCGAACCAATAAGCGCGCGAGCTTATGTCAACGGAGAAATCGCGCCCATAGAACTCAAACATTTAACAGAAACATTCACACAATACTCAAGCTTTAGCGAAGCACTCGATAAACACCTAGGCATAACTGCCAGCCAGCAAAGACTAGACAAGAAAAGACAAAAATTCCTCGCAGAAAAAGAAAGAATACAACACGCAATAGACATGCAACAAAAAAACCTAGAAAAAGCCGAACTCGAAATAGTCCAAAACCAAAGAGCAGGAGAACTAATCTACGAACACTACCAAGAACTACAAGAAATAATCGAAGAACTGCGCAAAGCAAAAGAAAAATTCTCACTTCACCAAATGAAAGAGAAACTCAAAGGACACCCCACAATAAAAGACATCGATCCAAAAACCTCGGACGTGGTGATAGAAATTGATACCTAAAACACATATCGACGCAATAGAACTAATCGCGTTGAAACTAGAAGCAGCAAAGCTGCCTTATGCACTGGTCGGCAGCTGCAACCTTGCATTGCAAGGAATTGAAGTGACTCCCAACGATGTCGATATTTCAGTACACAAAGACCACCTTGTATATGTGCGAGACATATTCAAAACGCATAACCCAACAGAAATAACCGAGTACAAGACAACCACTTCTAAGCAAGCATGGGGCGTCAAAATGACAATAAACAACGTGCCTGTTGAATTCGTAGGCGAGAACGACGACGGACTCTACTACGAACACGTCAAAAAGAAACAATACACAAGACACTACCACGCGAACGAAACACCAGTCAACTGCCTGAACCTCTCTCTTGAAGAATACAACTATCGTATAACTAACAGGCCGGAAAAAGCAGCGCTCGTGAAAAAAGAAATCGACCGAATGGCCAAGGCATTGACGTGCCCCGGGTGATTATTTCTTAGAAAATTTGAATTGAAAGAAAAAAGGGCGACAGCTTAGCGGATTTCCCTCGAAACGAAGTACACACCGCTACGGAGACAGGTTTAACTTCCAGGTTCGAATGAGTCTGGGTGGAACCCTGCCCCTATGGCCGTCTAACATAACAAACAAAGGGAGGGGTTTATAAAGATTACTATTTTCTAGCTCATAATGGTGGCAAAGAGGCTCAATGAAGCTATCAAACCGCACGGTTAAAAAAGAGCAAGTAACATTTTCAGGAGTCTTAAAACTAATTTTTCAAACAGTACGTTCATATAAGAGTGCAGTAACGGGAATAATATTTCTTGGCATATTATCGGCAATCGCTTCGCTTATCGGTCCAAAGATTTTCCAGTACATCATCGACGGCCTTCCCGCAGGCACACTTTCATTCGAACGCGCAGCACTTTTCGCAATACTAAGCGCAGCAGCAATACTGCTTTCAGCGATTTTCACCCAAATCGCCGAAAAACTCAGTTTTTTCATAGCAACACAAGTCGAAGACACGTGGAGATACACTTCCCTGCTACGATTTTACCAACTTCCGCTCAAATGGCACGACCAACACGACTCCGGAGAAATCGGCGCCAAAATCGACCGCGGAGGAAGCGCGATATGGAGCATACTCTACGAGATTTTCGGACAAAACTTAATAGTGTTATTCATCACACTGGTATTCATCCTAGGCTATATCCTCTGGCAATACCCCTCATTTATACTGTTATTCATCCTTCCCATTCCAGTATACATCGCAGTCACTTACGTAGTTTCGAACAAAATAGCCGCGATGCAAATAGGCATCAATAAAATAGACCACCGAGCCAACAGGACATTCTATGACGGAGTTGGCAACCTGCGCTATGTCAAAACATTCGGCAAAGAATACTCAGAAACGCAAAAATACGCCACCATCTGGGACGCGTATCACCGCGCAGAGTATAACGTGATTCGTTTATGGGCATATCAAAGCTCGCTGCAAAAACTAATAGAAACAATCACCCGCGCAATATTGATAATCGTGTGCGTCATCGCAGTAAAATCCAACACTCTGACAATAGGAGAACTGGTTCTGCTAGTAACCTACCAACAGCTCAGCTACAGCCCGCTTGAAAAACTCAACCAACTATTCACGCGCCTTCGAAGAGTCACCAAACGAGCAAGCCATCTCTTCGACATCGCAGCTGAAATAGACCCACTAGCTGATGCGCCCGACGCGGTAAACCTTTCCCAACTAAAACGCGAAATACGATTCGAAGACGTTCATTTCGAATACAGCAAAAAACTCCACACACTCCATGAGATATCCTTATCAATAAAGCCAGGAACAACCACTGCCATTGTCGGACGAAGCGGAGCAGGCAAAACAACCCTTGCGATGCTCCTTGCACGATTCTACGATCCTGACGCAGGAAAAATAACCTGGGACGGAATCGATTTACGTAAAACAAAACGCTCAAGCCTTCGAAACAAGCTGACACTCATACTCCAAGACACCACACTTTTCAATAGAAGCATAGCAGACAACATCGCATATGGCAAACCAAGCGCGAGCCAATCTGAAATAGAAAAGGCAGCAAAACTAGCACACGCACACGAATTCATCAAAACACTCCCCAAAGGATATCATTCTATAGTAGGAGAACGAGGAGTTCGATTATCCGGCGGGCAAAGACAAAGAATCGCTATCGCACGCGCGCTACTTGGAGCGCCAGAACTCTTAATCATGGACGAAGCGACATCACATCTTGACAGCGAAACAGAACTTGCCATCAAAGAAGCAATAGAATATCTGCGCGGCAAACACACCCAAGTAATCATCGCGCACCGCCTATCAACAGTACAACACGCAGACAACATAGTGCTAATGGACAACGGAAGGATTCTCGCCCAAGGAAAACACGAAACTCTACTCGCGCATCCACTTTACCGCAAACTCTGCGCGCTCCAGCTCCACAAATAGAGACGCCACTTTCACAATCTTTTTAACATACTCTGAACCCGACTCCTCCATGAAAGCATTCGTAACAGGAGGAGCAGGGTTCATCGGCAGCCATCTTGTGGAAGCGCTCGTCAAAGAAGGACACGAAGTCACGGTCTTCGACAACCTGCGCTCAGGCAAGGAATCCAACTTGTCAACTGTTCGAGGCAAAATAACATTCATCAAAGGAGACATAACAAAACCACTCGACCTTGAAGCGATACACGGACACGATGTCTGTTTTCACCTTGCAGCAATCCCGAGCGTACCATATTCAATAGAGCACCCAATTGAAGTTCACGATGTTAACGCCACAGGAACGTTAAACGTCCTTGAAGCCTGCCGAAAGCATCACATCAAAAAAGTCGTTTATTCAAGCACAGCAGCAGTCTACGGCGACGAACCGACACTACCCAAAACCGAAACCAGCGTTATCAAAGCGCTATCGCCATACGCCGCAAGCAAACTTGCCGGCGAATACTATATCCACCTTTACGCGTCGCTCTATAACCTTCCAACCGTGGCTCTCAGATACTTCAACGTCTACGGACCACGCCAAGACCCAACCTCACCATACTCAGGAGTCATCACAAAGTTTGTAACGCTTCTTCGACAGGGCAAACAGCCAACACTATTCGCCAACGGAACAAACACACGAGACTTCGTCTACGTAGGAGACATAGTGCAGGCGAACATCAAGGCCGTCAATGCGCCGTCAGGAACGTACAACGCCGCCACAGGAACACAAATCACGATAAAAGAACTCTTTGATGAAATACAACAAATCCTAAAAACTCGCGTCACACCAATAAACGCCCCACCCCTCGCAGGAGACATCCCCCACAGCAAAGCGAACATAACCAAAATCAAAACAATCGGATACGCTTCGACAACCAACCTTTCACAAGGACTCGCTCTCACAGTACAAAACCTTTAAAACAACAACAGCTCAAATCAACTCATGTCTGCCAGCAAAAAGACAGAGGTGTGGAAAGAACTGCTAGAAACACTTTCAACACACATCAAAGCGCCAATAATCTGCGGACCCGCAGTCTTTGGCAAACTCCCATTCTTCCAAGAACTACGAAATCGATTACACGAACAACCTTACACGAACGTTCCAGGCATACGCTATGTGAGCGTCGACATTGAAGGAACACCAGTACACGCAGGACCGTTCAAGACAAACGAACCGCACGCGTTAGACGAAGAACTCTCAGATGCGCGCGTCAAACTACCAGAATGGCAGCCCCAATACGAAGAACTAATCACGCTCTCAATAAAACAAGCGCACCACGCAGGAACCAAACTAGCAATCGCAAGCGAAAGCCTAGCGCGCGCCAAACTACTATTAGAATTCAGCCAATCAGTTTCACACGCGCGAACACTAGAACAAGCGCTAACACTCGCAGCACAATTCATCGTCAGCAAATTCAAACTCAGCAACGCCCTATTAACCGCCAACGGCAAAACAGCACGCTATTACGACCTAGTGCCTTGCGCGCTCCTTGCCGAACAAAAAATAATCGCACAACTCAAAGAATCAAACAGCCCAATCATCGTGCAAAACAGCCACACAGACATATTCTTCTCAAGCATAAAAGACATCAAGAACGCCCCGCCCTGCATGCTCGGCCTTCCAATAAATCGCGCCCGAGAACACATCGGGCACGCAGTACTATACGCGGAACACATTCCGCACATAGAAAACATAACCGAAGTCCTATTCGAACTCGCGCTAGAACTCGAACGCCTCAACGAATATGAAAAAGCGCAGGAAAACGCCACAACAGACTCGCTCACAGGCTTACACAACAGATACGAACTCGCGGCCAAAGCGAACGCGATGCTCCAACGGCTTTCCTCATCCAACCAACCAATCAGCATCATCATGATAGACGCAGACAACTTCAAAAAATACAACGACACCCACGGACACGTCGAAGGCGACAACATACTAAAACTCATTGCCCACATAGTCAAACAATCAACACCGGAAAACGCATTCGCCTGCAGATACGGAGGAGAAGAATTCACCATCGTGCTCCCTGGCGCCGAACAAAACGCTGCCAAAGACTTCGCTGAAAAACTACGAACAGACGTAGAACAATCCTGCCAGCTCACAATCAGCATCGGCATCTGCACATGCATGAACAGCACGGCAAGCCTGCAAACACTCCTAAAAGAAGCAGACGCGCAACTTTACCGCGCAAAACACCTCGGCAAAAACAGAACCGCAGGGTCTGTCATGATAGACAAAAATCTAGGAGTAATAAATATCTGACTATTTAGACGTCATAATCTCAATAACATCCCTGTGCTTTAGGAACGTGTCCCGGCCAATCTTACGCCTTGTTTTCACGTCAACTGCCGCAACGAAGTTCTTTTGCAAACTTTTAGA
>C687J26845_10000413_pt1 | contig 28748 bp, 29 predicted proteins | sample RifCSPlowO2_12_FD_26845 | JGI IMG/M metagenome (IMG submission 26845)
CCTGCCTGCCGCGCCCGCGGCGCAGGCAGGTCAGGTAGCCGTCGACGCGGCAACCTGACCTACGTCTCTCAATCCCGCTCACCGCTCTCCGTTCACCGGCGAAACATCACTTGCCGACGACTACCGTCCCCATCTGGACAAGCATGCCGAGTTCGTCGCGCATCACCCATTCCTCGACGATCTTGCCCTCATTCAGACGAAACTGAACGATTGCCGACCAGTTAAGCTCCTGATTTCGGGTGAGCTGCACTTCGCCGGCGCGACTGCGAAAGGTATGAGGACGTATCGTGGTGCGGTGGAGGATGCGCACGGAAACCATGTCACCGTCCGCCATCAGGCCGGACAACTCCGAGACAAAAGCTGTGTAATCCTGACCCGTGGCGCGCAGCCGCCGTATGGCGGCCTCCAGTCCAATCACGTCGAAACCGGGACGGTGCAAGACCACATCGGGCGCGAGAAGCTCCGGCATCACATCGATTTTTTTCTGGTCCAGAACCTCATGAAAGTAACGCGCGACGATGGCCTTGTTGCGGGCTTCCTGGGCCTTGGATGCGCTTGATGGGAATTCCATGATGATCTTCCTTTCGATGCTGTTAGCCAGACGTAGGTCGGGGTACGCGCAGCGGTCCCCGACATCTATTTAACGTCAGGTAGCCGTCGACGCGGCAACCTGACCTACGTCGCTCAATCCCCCTCACCACTCGACTCGCCATGCGCTACACTCTACCTCGGTTGGTTGCGGCTCGTCCGGGTTGGGATATTATGGGCTTTCTTTTGGAGCGCAGGAGAAAACCGTCGTGAGCAAGATGCCCGGCGTAGCTTTCGCTCACATCGGCCTTTACGCGCGCGATCTCGTTGGATGAGCGTGCCGCCCGTGCTACGCTGCCGCCGTCGCAACTCACAGGGAGGATGAATCATGTGGCTGCTCAATAAGCCCGCCTTATGTCTGCTGGCTCTGGTCTCGATTCCAGCGTTCGCCCAGACTTATCCCGCGCGGCCGATACGCGTCCTCATCCCTTTCACTGCCGGCAGCGCGGCGGACATCATCGCGCGCGCAATGGAGCCCTCGATGCGCGAGAAGCTCGGGCAGCCGCTCGTGATCGACAACCGCGGCGGCGCAGGCGGCAACATTGCGGCCGAGATGACGGCGAAGAGCACGCCGGACGGCTACACCATCATGATGGCCACCATCGGGACGCACGCCATCAACCACAGTCTCTATTCGAAGCTGAGCTTCCACCCGATCCGCAATTTCACGCCGGAGGAATTCGCGCGATTGATCGAATCCGAAATGCAGAAGTGGGCGAAGGTGGTGAAAGCCGCCGGCGTGAAAGCGGATTAAGGGGTGCAGCCCTAACGGCACTACCTTAAGCTGAAATGTGCGCACGATCGCGGCTCAGAAGGTGTGTCGTTCCCGTGAAAACGGGAACCCATACGGCGCATCATCCTGCGTGAACCATCCTATGGATTCCCGACTTCTCGGGAATGACAGCGCGTGTTGGGTCATCATTCCGCTCAATCTGCCTTAAGGTAGTGCCATTGGGGTGCAGCCCGTCTCCGGGTCATTGCGGCAGTTTTTCCGGGTTGTGCGACGGGCGGAGTAGTATTAATCTACGCGCACCGGCCGAGCGCGAGAACAAATCAGACGCCGCCGCCAAGGTGGCGACCCCGCTTGAGCCGGAAGCCGGGCAACTCAAACCAATCGAGGAGGAGAGTCATGCGGCACACACTCAAAGCAGCGTTCGTCTTCAGCCTGACCATTTTGCCCTGTCTGTACCCGGGAGCAGCAACGGCGGCCGAGGCCGCGAAAGATTATCCGACCAAACCGATACGCTTCGTCCTCGCCCAGACGGCCGGTTCGTCGATCGATACGATGAGCCGCGTGATCGCCACCAAGCTGGGCGAACTGCTGGGTGAGCAGCTCGTAGTGGACAACCGCACGGGAGCGGGCGGCACGATCGGCGGCGCGATCGTTGCGCACTCGGAGCCGGACGGGTACACGTTGCTTGCCAGCGCCACCGCGTCCCAGGTGATCGGGCCCCAGATCTACAAGAAGGTCACCACTTACGATCCGTTCAAGGACTTCACGCCTATCTCGCTGTTCGCACTCACGCAGAACGTGCTGATAGTGAACCCGAAGGCGCCGTTCAAAAGCGTGAAGGAGGTGATCGCCTACGCCAAGGCGAATCCGGGAAAGATCAACTGGGCAAATGCCGGCACCGGGTTCCAGAGCCATCTGGCGGGCGTGCTGTTCACCCACGTGGCGAAGATCGACGTGCTGCACGTGCCCTACAAGGGCGCCGGTCCAATGGTCGCGGGGGTCATTTCCGGCGAATCCGACATTACCATCGGCCCCGCTCCCGCCTGGATGGTCCACGTGCAGGCGGGGCGCGCGCGCGCGCTGGCGATGGGGGGCGAGAAGCGCTCGGTGCTGTGGCCCGACCTTCCCACCATCATCGAATCCGGCTTGCCGGGCTATGTGTCGAACGGTTGGGCCGGCCTGGCGGCGCCGAGGGGCACGCCGAAAGCCATCCTCAACAAGCTGCACGCCACGCTCGTCAAGGCGGTGAACGATCCGGCGACCGGCGAGGCGTTGAAGCGCGTCGGCGCAGAGCCGTTGACCAGCACTCCCGCGGAGTTCGCCGCGCTCATAGCGAAGGACTGGAAGAGCTTCGGCGAAGCAATCCGCATCGCCAATCTCAAGGTGGATTGATGAACGATGAGTGATGCGGATAGGATCGCGAACGAATTCCTCCGTCTTTCCCTGCTTATCGACGGCGCCTCGCGTTCTTCCTGCTCTTTGCCGCAGGCTTGAGCGCTCGACGGACGCGGGGTTGCGGCTGGCCCGCAACGATGATCTCGTCGATCGGGAACGGTGTCAGTTCGAGGACGCCGGTCCCGGTAATGGCGTACGAGCGCGAGAAGAAGATGCCGAAGGTGCCATTCGGATTGACCGGCGTGATTTCGATGCTGTAGGTCATGCCCGGCTGCATGGTCATGTCGTACGGTTCGCCCTTCACTTCGTCAACCGAGATGAACGGCAGCGACGTGATGAGATCCAGGCCGTGCATGCAAATCGGCCGCGACTGAGCGCCCCTCTGCCGGAATGCGCCCGCAGCCGCCTTGCGCACCGCCTCGAGCGTGTTTCCCGGTTTCAGTTGCCCCTGGATCGTCCTGAAACCGGGCACGACCACGTTCTTGAAGAAGGTGTTGTATTTTTTGGTGGGCGGGCCGACGGTGATCGGGTGCCCGATTTTTGCCGAGTAGCCCATGTACGACATGGCGAGTTCGGACAGGATGATGTCGCCCTCGCGCAGCACGCGGCCCGATGGATTCGGATTGGGAAAAATGATGCATGGATCGCGCATCGACGTCGAGGCGATCATCATCAGGTGGACCCGGCCGCCGCCGTCCAGCACGGCATGGGTGGCCGCCGCCTCGAGTTGATAATCGCGCACGCCGGGGCGCGCCGCCGCCGCGATTGCCTGCAGCGCCTTCATGGCGAGCTCCCCGGCTTTGGCCATCGCGCGGATTTCTTCCGCGCTCTTGCGGTGGGCCAGTTCGTGCAGCAGGAGCGGCAGGAAGACAAAGGTCGCCTGCGGCAGATAGTGTCGCAGTTCCTGATACGCATTGACGCCCATGTACTCGGGCCCGGTGCGGTCGGCGGCGGCGATGCCGATGCGGCCCGCCTGCAGGCCCAGTTCCGTGAGGCGCTCGGCAAGGGCTCTGCCGTAGTGCCCGTGCTGACCGCCGCAGACATCGCGGATCGACACCATCTTGCGGACTGCCTCGATGTGGCAGCCCGGATGCGGATAGATCAGGGTCGGCTCCCCTTCCCGCGGCAGAACCATGTACTGGCACATGCCGCGCATATCGAACAGCCCCGACGCCCAGGTCACGCCGCTGCCATGACTGTAAATATTGCAATTGCCGGTGAGGATCAGCGCGTCGAGCCCGTCGCGAGCCATCAGTTCGCGCGCCGAGGCGTGCCGGCGCGCAAACTCCTTGTCCGAAAACTTGTTGTAGACCGCGTCCGCGTACCACGGCGAATTGCAGATCTCGGCGAAGTTGGACGATTTGTCGAGCTCGTAGCGGACCGCGTTCCAATCGTTAGCCATGTTAGGCATGAATCTCTCCTCAATGCCAGAAAGTTTCCTGCTGAATGACGGGCGCGCCAGCCCGATAGCTTGACTATTGACTATTACCTCACCCTGCGTGACATCTAAGAAGAACGTATCGCATGGCGCAACCACCCCGTCCGCTTCGCGTCCACCCCTCCTTGGAAAGGAGGGGAGAAAAATTCTCCCCTCCTCTGATGAGGAGGGGTGCCTCCACAGGAGGCGGGGTGGTGTGGATAAGTGTCACGCGGATACCTAATGCTCAATAGAGGCGCTATAAGCCAGTCGCCCCCTTGTACTTCTTTTCGACCTCCTCGGCGGGCAGATATTTTGCTTCGAGCTTTTTGACCTTGGGGAATCCGGCAAAGTCGTTGATCGTGCCCAGCGGGTGCTTCAGCACCTTCTTCTCCAGGTCGATTTCCGCCTGCACGCCGCGCGTCTTCAAGTCCGCCGCGTAGTCCCACACCGCCAACAAGCTCGGGCGCAGGCACGCCTGCGATACGTGCATGGCTTTGTACCCCAGGTCGGCGAGGGTCTCGAAAGTCGTCAGCGGGAATTCATACCATTTGAGGTTGGCCGAATAGTTGAAGTACAGCGGAAATCCGGGGTAGGCCTTGTGCATCTCCTGCGCAAATCGTTTCGGATATTCGAGATCCGCGGAGGGGAATTCACAGAACACCATGTCGCAGCCGATCCGCGCGTATTCCCTGCCCCGCCTTATCGCCTCATCGAGTCCGCCGCCCGTCGCAGCGACCGCGTCGGTCCGGGCGATGATCACGAAATCCTTGTCCTTTCGGGCCTCGAGCGCGGCCTTGAGCTTGCCGACCGCTTCCTCGAGGGAAATAATCATCTTGCCGGCGACATGCCCGCAGCGCTTCGGACTCACCTGGTCTTCGATGTGGATGGCGGCGACGCCGGCCGCTTCGAAATTCTGGACGGTGCGGATCACATTGATCGCGTTGCCGTAACCGGTGTCCGCGTCGGCAATCACCGGAATATCAACGGCGCTCGCAATGTTGCGCGCGGTGGCTACCATTTCGGTTTCGGTGATGAGACCGACGTCGGGCAGGCCCAGCAGCGCGAGCGACACGTCGTAGCCGCCGACGTAGGCGTAATCGAAACCGGCTTTCTCCACGATCTTGGCGTGCACCGGCGTGTCTATCCCCATGCTCGTGATGAACTTCTTCTCCCGCAGCAACGTCCTCAGTCTTTTGCCCATGCTCATGCCTGTTTCTCCATGGATGTTAATCGAATTTGATATGGGCCGCGGGGCCTCGCACACATAGCCGAGCGCCGGCGCAAAAAAGTGAAGTGCAACAATATCATGGATCGATAAGCCTCGATCAAACGTCGGAGATATTTACGATTGGCCATGTCCTCGACCGGCGTCGGCACCCCTTGGGACACGATGCGGTTCGGCAGCGCCTCGCCGCTCAAGGCATAGAGCCGGGAGGAATCGGTCCCGAGCAGTTTGCCGCGACCATCAAGACCGATCGCGCGCGCTGGCAGAAAGTGATTCGCCAGGGCAATATCCGGGCCGAGTGAGCCTATCAAGTCGCCGGGGACAGGTTCTCCCTTCGGGAGCGGCAGAGACGTAGGTCAGGTTGCCGCGTCGACGGCTACCTGACGCTAAATTTCGGGAGCGACAGGATTATACTGACCAAGTCTTTTTTTTGCGCGAAGGAAGCCGTCATGTCGAGATCCCATTTCTCCTTGTTCCTGCTGGCCGCTGTGCTGGTCGTGACTATGGCGCGGGCGCAGACCAAGCCCGAAGCGGGCCTTCTGCCCTGGCCCCAGGTGAAGCAAAAGACCGAGGCGCATTGGAAGACCACCTATCCCACGGAAAAAATCCTCGCCATCGAGCCCAAAGGCGGCACCGAGTATTCATCGTCGCAGCGCGCCGCTCAAGACACTACGATTTCCGACTGGTGGGGAACGACCTGGATCACGACTTACAAGGAGATCCACGGCTCGTTCGCGCGGCAGGTCGTGCTGGTGACGGTGGAACGCGCGAACAAGTCGCGTGCGCGTTTCGAGGTTGCGGCTCTCTACAAAGGCGAAGGCAAGAGCTGGCTGTTCGACAAGATCGCAGTGGGGCCGGTGACCGAGCTCGGCAGTCCCGGCGGTCCCGCAGCGCCGGCCGATCCGCAGGCCGCGGCAATTTTCAAGCAAGCGTGGGCGGCGACCCGGCCGGATTTCGTCGTCGCTTCAATCAACGTGCTCGCGCCGCCCAAGCTCGGCCAGTCAGGAGAGCGGCGCTGGCTCAATTACCGGCTGGCGATCGACGCCGCCGCGACCGGCAAGGCGCCCGCGAGCATGCAGGGAAAGAAGTACCGCTGCACACCCGCTGACTACGCATCGGTGCTCAAATGGGACCCCGACAAGAAAGTCTGGGCTGCGGACGACAAGATGATCCAGAACATCAACGAAGCGCGCGACTGCGATCTTGCCAAGTAACGGCGTCAGGATCAGCAGGGGACGGGTTCAGATTAGGATGCGAAGGAAAATCGACGCCGACTCCGATCAGGCTACGTGCAAATATTTGGGCCGCTCGTGCTGAGCCCGTCGAAGCATGAACAGCTCCCCGCGTCAACGCGGCGATTTCGCTGAAATCGAGATCGAAAGTCAGAACCGCTCGTTTTTCCGATGCGGCTTTTCGGAAGGTATCGCCGTTAGCCAGGCGATGTAGTCCTGCTTCGCGAAGGTGTACCGTATCGTGTCCTTGGCTACGGAGCCACTCGGCGACCCTCACATCCACGCACATGTCCACCAGAAAGCGCATGGGCGCTTAGGAAGCGTGAACTTCTTCCTCGCTCAGCCACGCCGCATATTCGATCGCTTGCTGAATGTCCTCAGGCTGCAGGTCCGGATAGCCTTGCAGGATCTCCTCGACTGTGGCCCCATGGGCGATCTGGCGGACAATGACGGACACCGGAATGCGCATGCCGCGTATGCACGCCCGCCCGCCCATGATCTGTGGATCAAAGGTGATCCGATCAAATTTCATCGTTTGCTCCTTATCCGAAGATCCGGAAAGCCTTATCTTGGCACCGCAAGCAGCATCGCGTCCAGCAGCCGCTTTTCCTCGCTCTCGCGCGGATAGAGGGCGGAAAGGGCATTGGCAAGACGCAGGAAATCAGAACCACGCTCCTGTTCCGCCTTGAGCAGGTTGCGCAGCGCATTCGACTGGCCGCTCCTTTGCAGCAGTATCGCAGCGTGCACCCAGTCGAGGGTGGTCGCCTCGCGCCGCGTTGGCGCGGCGGCCACTCCCGTCTCGCCCTTCTTGCGGCCGCGGCCTTTCACTTTCGGCAGGGGAACGCTCTCTTCCTCGGGAAAGAGCGCAAGCTGCGCCGCGGCCGCCGGGCTGCGCTCCAACTGCGCGGCGACCGTCAAGGCGCTAGCAGCCTGTCGGACTTAACAATCCGTACAGGCTGCTAAAAGCAAAACCGGCTGACAATTCAAAAAACCCAGCCGAAGCGGTCGAATTTGCGGAAAAACGCGGGTAGATTCGCACAACTGTTCGTCCTCTTCCGCAATTCTCCTGGCGCCGGTTTTGCATTAGGAGTTTGTCGGGGCTAAGTCCGACAAACTCCTAGGCATATGCTTTTCCCGCAGACTTCCACTGGCGCACTGAAGTTTCACCTCTTGCGTTTTCTTTCCGGACGGCTCTCTTCAATTCCAAGGACTCGCCGTGCGTCTTCCTGGAGTTCCCGCAACTGTTTGCGATCTTTTGGATCGCACTCTACCAAGTGCTGCAATAGACGTTTCATCTTGATGGTATTTGGGCGCTTGATCATGATTCGGTTGCTTTAACTTTGTCAGGGGGAAAAGGAAACATAACACGTCTCTTCTCACGATTTTATAGCTCTGGCGATGGCGGAAAAATCGCCGTCGGTCGCTGCGCAGGATATTCGCGGCCATCAGTGCGCCATGTGCGGTGAAGACCCATGGCTGATAACGCCGGCCGCCTCGGGAGGTGGTCACAAATTGTGACCAGTTCACTGCATCACTCTGATTTTCAATGGTTTTCGAGTTTGAGGTCGCAAATTGCGACCTCAAGTTGGCGAACTCGGCGGCCGTTAGGCCGTTAGTTGGATCGCAAAATCGCCAGGGAAGCGTTGACGTTTGAGCGACAGCGTACACCCGCGATCGTCGAGACGAGAGCCGGCGCCCGGCCGGTATAGCGGAAGACGAGGAAAATCGTCTACGAGATGCTGACGGGCGCTTTGCACAACAAGAGCCTGCCCATGCCGGATCGACTTCTCCCGCGCCGCGTGCTTCGATACCACCGCGATCGGGAAATCCACCTCTGCGAGGCGCTTGCACTCTTTTGGGATCATGCGGCCCTCGCCAGCCGCGTCAGACAGGCGATCGCTCGCCGCAGGCTCTCGGCTCGTCGGGCAGCGATCTCAGGTCGCCAGCGGCCCGACACGAACTCGATCAGTCGAGACGAGTAGGCGGGTCCGACCCGCCGGCCGCCTTCCGGGCGAGGCACCAGGTCTTCCCGGATATCCCTGCGGCGTGAGGTCCGCGCGAGATTGACCAGAGTCTCCTTGGGATCGTTCAAGCTCTCGGGTTGCGCGGGAACCCTGCTGCGAGAGACACCGAGGAAATCAGCCAGCCGCTCGACATCGGCGAGCAGCCACGATTCGACCTCGCGCACGGCGACGCGAAAGCAGAGATGCGATGCGGGCTGCGGCAGCCAGGCGTTGCGCAGCGGCGGCGCGCAGTCAGCGTCGCGGTCGAGATCCACGAGGACGATCCACGGGACCCTTTGCGCGGCGTTGTTGTAGCCGGCGATTCTCTGCCGCAGCAAGGATTTTCCTTGCCTGCCGTACACCGCTCCGGGCGTGCCACCTGCGTGTGCGATGAGCCTGCGCACCACAGCTTCATCCACGATTCCTTCAACCGCCGCGGAGATCATGGTGCCGTTGGCCATCCTCAAGAATCCGCAAACAAAGTCAGTTGCTCCGCCCGCTCGGGCCGCGTCTTTGGAATGACCGCCTCGGCGAGGGTCATACCGCCCTGAAGAAGGTCCCGGATATCCTGAAAGCCGCTCGCAGGATTCACCTCGGTGCCTTCTCCTCCCGGATGCAGCAACAGCACTTCGTCGAGCCCGATGCCCTCGTCTCGCAGCAGGTCTGGGGAATGGGTGCTGAGGATGATCTGCCTGCCCGTGCGGCGCTGCACGCGCGCGAACATCTGCGGCAGGAACCGCACGATCTCGGGATGAAGCGAGAGTTCCGGTTCCTCGAGCAACAAGGGCCCGCCGCCTTCCATCGCCACCCACAAGAGCCCCATGAGACGCAGAGTGCCGTCTGAAAATTGCTCCTCGGTCTGCCACGCGCCCTGCGGCCGCCAGTGTTCGTACTTGCCTCGCAAATGAGGAGTTCCGCGAACATCACGGTGCAACCCGATTTCGGCAAGCTGGGGCACTGCGATCCTCAGCGCATCGCGAATTCGTCTCAAACGGGCCGTTTGCGTTTTCGCTGGGGCCTTGGCGATTTGCTCGAGAAAATCGCCGCCGAAGGGGTCGTTCGCACGCCCGACGGAGCGGTCCGGCTCGCGCACGAGTTGCGGCACGATGTGTAGGTACCGAACTGATTCAAAAAGGGCGGCCAGTTCCCGGAAGTCGCGGTTTACGTTCACTTGCTCAAGATGCGTCTGCGTTAGGAGCGCAGGGTCCGAGCGATCAGGGTCGTCCGGACGGTTCAACAGTTCTTTGCCATCGCGCAGGACTCGCTCACGGGCGATGCGCGCACGGCGCAGCGCGTCCTGTTTGAACGCGAGTTCGTATTCCCACTGCGGCGCGCCACCCAGCGGCTGGACCATGACGCGAACCTCGATATCTGGATAACGCCGCGCGGCGAGGCAGCGGATCGCGCTTACGCCCCCACGGCGGCGAACCGCCTCTTGAAAGCCGCCACCTGGCGAAGCGAGGTCGCGCAGAAAGCGGAAAACATCGAGGAAGTTTGATTTTCCGGAGGCATTCGGCCCGACGAGAAAAACGCGGTTCGCGACCGCCACGTCGCACGCGGCGAAGTTCTTCCAGTTTCTCAGCCGGATGTTGGAAAACCGCAGGGTCCCGTTTTTCTCACTCATCAGGTCGCTCCTTCTGCCAAGTGCCAACCATACCGCCTCGCCCACCAAAGATGCAACATGCTCGGGTGACCCTTGGGCGTAGCTTTCTCGCGCGCGGCATGTTTCGACACCACCGCAATCGGAAAATCCACCTCCGCGAGGCGCTTGCATTCCTTTGGGATCATTTGTCGTTATGCGCTCGACTTACTTATCCCTGCGTTCTATGGCCTCAAGCTTCGACGGTGGAAGTTTTGCGTACATTTCTTTAACTGTTCGCGGATGTGTGATCATCTGGTCAACTATCAAATTGACAAGATCGAATATTCTTATCACAAATTGTTTTCGTGACGTGATTATCACATCAGCCCCCGATACGCTTCCACTGCGCGTCCGGCCCGCGGCCGAGGCAGCGCACGCGCGCCCTCGGCGCGCAGGCCGTAGAGGGCGCGCACCAGCGTTCTGCGGCTGATTCCCTTACAGGCGCGCGCCAGCTCACCTCCACGTTCTGGATCACTCGGCTTCAGTTCCGATTCCAAACCCAAGCCACCGGCCAGGTCCAGCTACGATATTACCCCCTTTCTTACCCTTTCTCGCGGCCATTACCCCTTTCTCCGCCACTGCGCCCCGGGACCTCGTCCGATGCACTCGACCTTGCCGGCACTCTTCAATCCACGCAGCACCCGGCGAACCATGTCGCGGCTCACGCCGGGACAGGCGCGCTCGACTTCCGCCAACGTGAACGCTCCGGCGAAACCGTGGACGGCTGATTCCACGATTTCCGTCTTGGCGCCTCGCGGACTCCTTATTTCACCAACGCGTTCTTCGAACTCGCGGCAGGCGGCCTTGAGTATCGACAGCAGGTAATTAACGTAAGGCCAGGGATCATGACGTCCCTCGTGCCATCGCCGCGAACTCTGTTCGAGCGTTTCGTAGTACCGCTCCTTGTTCTGCTCGATCAAGCGCTCCAGGCTGATGTAGCGCCCGACTTCGAAACCGAGGTGATAGCACTGCAAAAGCAAAAGCAGCCGCGAAACGCGGCCATTGCCGTCGCGGAAGGGGTGAATGCATAGAAAATCGAGATTGAAACCCGCCAGTGCGAGGAGCGGAGGCACCCAGCGTTCAGCAAGACAACGCTCCCACAATGTCAGGAGTTCGGACACTGCCTCGGCGGTCTTCGCGGCTGGAACGGTCCTGAAGCGCACGCGTTCGGAACCGTCCGCGTAGCGCTCGATGATATCGCTGTTCTTTTCCTTGAATTTTCCGGCGTCCCAGATCTCGCCGCGCGCAAGGCGGTGCAATTGAAGGACCGTTTTTTTTGCGAGCGGAAGCCCCGCTCCTTGCTCGTGGATAAGCTTGAGCGCATTGCGATAGCCGCGTACTTCCTCCTCGTCGCGATCGCGCAGCAGCGGCCTGCCCAGGATCAGGGTCTTGATGCGCGATTTTTCCACCGTCACGCCCTCGATCCGGTTGGATGAAATCGCGCTTTCGATCAAGGCATGTTCACGCAATGCTTTCAGCCGCTGCGGGGCCTGCCGCGTAAACAGGTCCTGCTTGCCGCGCGCCTCGGACAGATCGGCGAGGTACCACGCCGCGCTCGCCGGCAATGTCTTCGGACTCGTTGAGAACTGCCGCAGCGTCATCATGAGTTACCGTCTCCGTAAGGCGAGGAATCCGGCTCGCTGACCTTCATCGGCTGCGTCATTGCGTTGACCTCCAGCCAGTAGTGCTGAACCTTAATCACCTCGTGCCACGGAATACGCGCGGGGTCCTTGATCGGCTCCTGGAGCTGCGGTTGTTTGTCGCAGTTGGTCACCACATAGAGCAAGTAACAGTCGCGCCGGTCCTCGGCTACTCGCCGTTCGTTCGGCGTAAGCAGAATCCGGCCAGTCGCGGCGCCGAGTCCCTTGATCTCGATAAGTCGCAGCTCCCCAGAATTGACATCGAGGCTCGTAATGTCGTAGCCGAGGTTCTTGTCGTGAACGTCCGTGACCACGCGACCTTGCGCGCGTTCGAATTCCATGGCCACCCGCATTGCGGCAGCTTCGGTCTCGTAATTGGGCCGCAAACGCCGTACATCCGGCGCCTCGCGCTCAGGATGGGGCGTTACGACGACACTGGTGAGGCGCTCGACGCTCTGGAGAGAAACCGTCTGCTGACGCTCCAGCTCGCGGCGGCGGCGCTCGCGGCGTACGCTTAGCTCTGAATGCCGCGCCTCGGCCTGTGCCACCCATTCCAGATTGTGCCGTTCCGCCGTCTCGCGATCGGTTGAACTCCGCGGGTAGCGCGCCGCCAGTTGTGGAAGTTTCCAGTTTGGCTCCCGCTCGTGATGGCGGAGCGCTGTGGGGGTACGCCCGGGCTCGAAGCAGTGCGGCACACCCGGAACGGGTTTGACCGTAAGCCCAGCCAAACCGCGCAGTTTCAGTTCGCGGATGAGAAGGCCCGCCATAATGGTCTTGCCGGCGCCCGCGTCATCGGCCAGCAAAAAGCGCACACGCGGGAGCTTGAGTAGGTAGTCATACACTGCTGACAGTTGATGCGGCAGCGGGTCAACGCGCGAGATCGAGAGCCCGAAATACGGGTCGAACTTCCAGGCGATGCCAAGGGCGTACGCTTGTAGGCCCAACCTCAAAAGCCGACCGTCGCCGTCGTAGGACGCAATAGTGCTGGTGATCTTGAGGCTTTGAATCTGCTCGAACGTCAGGGTAACGCTTCTGAAGCGCTCGGATTTGGTGCCGACGAGGCCCGCCACCCAAGTGCCCGCACCTGCCGGGCGCACAGTCTCGACCCGCATCGGTTCGTTGAATAAAGACCCTTGCAGGATTTGGCCCGGCCGCATTGGCACGACAGAATCCAACGAACAACCTCCCTGAATTGTTTGTGGTGGTTCGAAAACCTGACCTGTTCGACTATTCTACGACTAGCGCGTCATTTGTCTTAGCCTTTTGACCGAATCTTTGCGTCACGCCGTTTTCTGGACTAAGGCTTGCGTCGCAGTGACGTGGTTCTTGCATCAGGCCCGGGCATGTTGCGCTTGATGGCCCGTGCAGGCGATCGTATTGCCTTTACCCATGTAAATGCCCGATACTGAAACGGACGCCAAAGCGAGTCTGTTCTTGCGCGAAAGGCTGTCCATGGAAATTCCAAACAGTTACCGCGAGGTCATCGAGCCGCTGATTGCGAAGGCGCGCGGTTTTCTGGAGGCCGGCGAATCGCTCTCACCCTTCGCTTTCGTGGGGAACTTCTCTACGAAGCAGATTCTTCCGGTGCTAATCAATACCAAGGATGAGGACGCCAAGGACCGCGCGGCGCTTGCCATCCAAATGGCTGCCGCTCAGACAGACGCGGATTTTATTTTCACCATCATCGAGGCGTGGGGGCTGCCGAAGGACAAGCTTCCCCGTCACCAGGAAATCCTGCACCGCTATGGCTCGTTGGCGAACAGCCCTTACAAAATCGACACGGTGGGATTCATGCTGGAAACGCGCTACGGCATGTGGGGAGCCCAGATGCCGCTCAAGCCCAAGGGGCGCAGCAAGAAAAAACGGACTTTCGGCGAAGTGACGTTTCAGTTCCTGGATGGGGCTGTGGGGCGATTCGCGGGGTTGTTACCGGTGCCAGACGATGCCCCGTCAGGTGGCGCGCCGCTCCATTGAGTTTGTTTTGCGGGCGCCCCGTACTCGATTTCGCGTTTTCGACAATCGATAGCAATCGATAGGGTCAGTCTCGATTGATGGTGGTTTGCTGGCGATACGCGTCTGACTTATGGTCTCCGCCCCTCGCCTTCGGCGCCATGCGGCGCTTGAGCCGCGGTTTGAGCTTACGCTTAAACCGGCCTTCCCCCAACACCCAAGCCCTCTGGAGCTTTTCCAGGTAAAAACGGTAATCCGCATCCGCCGAGAAGATCGCCTGGCGGTTATTTCCGCGCTGAGCGTGAGGCAAACGGGCCAGGCTCGAATTATTTCAGCCGGGACGGCTTCCGCGCTACTTCGGTACGAGTCCGATGTCGCGGGCCACTTTGCCGTACTTGTCGTATTCGCTCTTCATCAGGTCGCCGAAATACTCCGGTGACTCGGTCCAGAGGTCCAACCCCAAGGCTTCCAGCTTCGCGCGCACGTCCGGCAGTTTCATGGCGGCGTTGGCTTCCCGGTTGAGGATCGCGACGATCTCCTTCGGCACCTTGGCGGGAGCGACGAATCCAAACCAGCCACCGGAGGAGAATCCCGGAACCGTTTCCGCGATGGTGGGAAAGTCGGGATAGTTGGGCGCGCGCGTGGCTTTCGCGATGCCGAGCAGCCGCACCCTGCCGCTCGCGATAAATGGGTACATGCCGGTGAACGAGCTGAAGGCGGCGTCCACCCGCCCGGCCATGAGTTCCTGACCCATCTGCGGCACCCCCTTGAACGGGACATGCAGGTACTTGAAGCCCACCTGAGAACGAAAGAGCTCCATCGCCATGTGCAGGAAAGCGCCCTCGCCGTTGGTCGCGAAGGCCACCTTGCCCGGGTTGGCCTTCAAGTACTTGACGAATTCCGCGACGTTCTTGAAGGGCGTCGCGGGGTGCACCACCAGCGCGAGATAGTTGGTCGCGACCAGCGCGATCGGCGCGAAGTCTTTCAGCGCGTCGAAGGGCACGTTTTTCATCGTGTGCGGAATGACCGACATGTTGCCGCCCTGCCCGCATGCGATTGTGTAGCCATCCGCGGGTGCCTGAGCGGCGATCGCCAGCCCGATCGTGCCGCTCGCGCCGGGCCGATTGTCAACGACCAATTGCTGGCCGAGGTGCTCGCCCATCTTCTGGCCGAGCACGCGGGCAAGGGTGTCGCAGGAATCGCCGGGCAACTGGGGAACGATGATGCGTATCGCCTTGGTGGGGTACTTCTGCGCCAGCGCCGTACCCGTCACGCAAGCGCATGCGACGAGCATCGAAACGATACGTGCGATATAAGTCACGGTTTTCCTCCTTATCGATCTAAATTATCTCCGGGCTTTGATCCCGGCCTCACCCGTGCGGGCCACGCTCGAAATCGCCCGACCGACCTCGATGCCGGTCGCCTTCACCGCTTTGCTCGAGTAGAATCAATAGGGTCAGACTCGATTGATCGTGGTTTTCTGGCGATACGCGTCTGATTTATGGTCTCCGCCCCTCGCCTTCGGTGCCATGCGGCGCTTGAGCCGCGGTTGGAGCTTACGCTTAAACCGGCCGCCCCCCAACGCCCAAGCCTTACTGGTGGCCTCGCGGATCGCATCGAGCGTCTTGTCCGCGATCCGCGTCCTGAACAGTTGCCGGTACGCCCCCTGCCGTTTTACCTCTTGCGTTTTCTTTCCGGACGGCTCTCTTCAATTCCCAGGACTCGCCGTGCGTCTTCCTGGAGTTCCCGCAACTGTTTGCGATCTTTTAGATCGCACTCTACCAAGTGCTGCAGCAGACGTTTCATCTTGATGGTATTTGGGCGCTTAATCATGATTCGGTTGCTCTAACTTTGTCAGGAGGAAAAGGAAAAGCTTTATTCTAAACGATACTGCTTATTGGAGAGCATTCAAACTCGATTGTCCCACGCAAACTTTTCAAGATTTTATAGCTCTGGTGATAGAGGAAAAATCGCCGTCGGTCGGCATGACGAACAGGCAGCGCCCGCCGCTTCGCGATGCCCACACCGCGCCGACCGCACGCTTTTCCTCCGCGTCTTCAGCCGTGTAGCGATCCTTGCCTTTGTATTCCACCGCGAGCACATGACCGTCGGCGAGCTGGCAGATAAAATCGGGGTAGAACCAATCCGTGGAAGTTTGCAGCCGGAACGACGAAAACTTTCGCACCAGGTTTCGCATCCAGAACTTCACTTCCGGCAGCCCGTCGAGGAACTGCGCGCACTTGAATTCCTCCGTCTGCTCGCCGCCCAGGGTTTTTTCATGCAGTTCGCCCGGCTTCGGGCCGAAGTAGTGCTTGTTGAACTGGAAGCCACCCTCGTAGAGCCAGCTCGGCTCGTAGTTCATCGTCCTGAAGTTGATCGCGCGCTCGGCGCTGACGGCGAGGGTCGAATCCGGCAACAGGAATTGCCGGAATGCCGCCTTTTGCTCGCTGTCACGGTGTTGTTGGATGCGTGCCTCGATCTCGTCGCGCAGGCGGAAACGGTCGAGCGCGAGCACGTTCAAGTCGGTGATGCCGTGCTTCGCCATCAGTCCGCGGATGACCTTGCGCAGAAACTCCGCCGATTCGCCGGCCGGAATGTCCAGATGATCGATATGCCCGTCGAGCCACACCACCAGGCTCTCCAACGTCCAGTCGCCGGCATCGCCAAGCGCCAGTACATGCTGGTGCAGGGCGCCGACAAAATCGGCTTCTTTCGGCTCCAGGGCAACCCTGGTTTGCACCTCGCCTTTTGCTCCGACGTCGACATATCCAGCTTCCGCGACGGGTCTGACCAGCGGGTTGTAGAATTTGGAAAGCGCGGCGTCCTTCTCACTGAGCTTCCACGGATGCTCGAGCAGGAAAGTGCTCTCGAACTCGAAAAGCTCCTTATTCTCCTGCACGCACAGCAGCGGCACGATGAAGTCGAGTTGCTGCTCATAAGGCGAGGGCACGCGCGTTTTCCCGCTGCCGCCGAACGCTTTCTCCGCTTCGCGCACGAGTTCAACCATTGCTTCTACTTTGGCCTTGGCCTCGGGCGTCTTCACGCAACTCGTCAGCTTCTTGGTTTCGGCCGTGTCGAGCGGCACAAAGACCGTGATTTCGCCCTTGGCGGTGTCGATACGCACCTTCCCGGCCAGCGCAGCGACCTGTACTTGCGCCACAGCGGCGTCGATTTCCTTGCCCGGCTCGAATTGCACCGTTTTCGGCTGAGCGCCCAGCGGCAATGTGCCCTGCGTCACCGGGATGATGATGCGCTCCGCTTCCGCGGCGGTGAAGCCGTTACTCTCCAGTGCCTCGCGCAATTCGTTCAGCACTTCGGGCAGCGAATCCGATACCGAGAACGCATAGGCGCAGTTGAGGTCGGGGTGCTGCTTGGCTCGCGCCTGGGGCAGCCGCAAGATGCGCCCGACGATCTGCTCGATTGCCGTGGCCGAGCGCGTTTCCCTGAGGCTGCACAGCACGTAAGCGAACGGGCAATCCCATCCCTCGCGCAGTTTCTGGACGGTGATGATGACGCGCACCGCGCACTTCGGCGACGCGATGTCGGTGACGCTCTTCAACTCGTCGAGCGTGCCGACGGAAATCTTGACCTCGTCCTTCGCAACGCCGAAGTCGCTCACGAGCCGGTCGCGCAGCGGCTCGCACCCATTCACGCGCTCCGCCTGCAAGAGCAGGATCGGACGCAGGTACTCGCCGGTCTTCTGCGCCTCCGCCGCCGCGAGCTTTTCGAGGTCGGTGCGCAGCGTGACCGCCTCGGCGAGCAATTGATCGCGCTGACTCGGGTGCCGCGTAATGACGCGCAGCGGCAGCTTCACCATCTCCGCCGCTTTCAGTTCCGCCGCCGAGACGTGATGCAGCACATTGGACGGTGTGCCTTTGCGCGCCGGGGTAGCGGTGAATTCGATGATGCACGACGGCAGCACGGCGCCAAGCGTGGAGAAAGAAAGATCGGTGCGCGCGTTATGCGCCTCGTCCACGATGACGATCGGCCGGCGCAGCCGCAGCATATTTACGAGCGAGGGCTTCGGCTTGCCGTCTGCCCCCGGCAGTAAATCGGCAAGCCGATCGGCCGGCACGTTGAGCAAGTGCTCCGCGAACGCGCCGTTCTGGTCGTAGACCTTGCGTCCCGTCGTGTCCTCGACGCGGAACGCCTGTATCGTCGCGACGATGACGACCGTTTGCCCTTCGACCGTCGCACGCGAGAGGCGCAGCGCTTCCTCGATGGTCACGACCTCCACCGCGCCGCACGCCAGTTCCAGCGCGCGGCGGTAGGGATGGCGCGGATCGCGCAGCGCGTCTGCGGTCTGGTCGAGGATGGTAGCCTTCTGCTACGCGCCGCACACGTTCGGCAGTGACTTCTCTTGCAATCTTCGGCTCGATTTCCACGAGGATGAAGCGGCGAGGTTTCTGATCCGGCGTGGCTTGATTGAGCTTCAAAACTGCGTGGCCGGTTGTGCCTGAGCCAGCGAAGGAATCGAGGATCAGATCGCCGGGATTGGTGGCAATTTGCAGCACGCGCTCGATCAGGCGCGTCGGCTTTGGTGTAATGAAAACTTCCTCGGATGATTCAAACTCAAGAACGGCGAGAAGCTCCTTCTTCGCTTCCTGCGTATGGCCGACTTCGCTATGCAGCCAAAGCGTTTGCGGTATCACCCCATCCTTAACGTCACTGAGAAATCGCTTCAAACGGGGCATATTATCGCCCTTCGGTCCCCAATAAATACGGCCATCTCTATCTAACTCGAGGAATTTATCCTTGGATACGCGCCAATACATTCCAGATCCCGGTCCCGGAATTACTCTGCCTGACGGACAGGTAATCGGATAGGTGCCCTCCGAGTAGTAGTTTCGCGCTTGCAAATCACCCGACGTCCAAGGGCCACGCGGATCTCTGTCAAGATTCTTGTAGCGATTCTTGGCCTCGTCGCTTCGCGGCACAAGATTCGGTTGCCATACGTTGGCATTCCGAGCAAAGACGACGACATAATCGTGATCCTCCGAGAAATGCCGAGCAGTGTTCTTCGGCGCAAAAACCTTTTGCCAAAGGACCGTCGCAATAAAGTTTGTCTCTCCGAAGATTTCATCCATTACGTAACGGAGCGTTTGAACTTCATTGTCGTCTATGCTGATAAAGATTGCGCCGTCTTCACGGAGGAATTGCTGGAGCAACGCGAGACGCGGGTACATCATGCACAGCCAGCGGTCGTGCCGGTCGAGCGTCTCACCCTCCTTGCCGACGGTCTTGCCGAGCCATTCTCGGACGACTGGGCTGTTGACGTTGTCGTTGTAGGCCCAGCCTTCGTTGCCGGTATTGTACGGCGGGTCGATGTAGATGCACTTCACCTGTCCGGCGTAATAGGGCAGCAGCGCCTTCAGCGCGACGAGATTGTCGCCCTGCACGATCAGATTGCCGTCGCCCGGCTGGCCGCAGGCGAGATCGGGTACGTCCCTGAGCAGATGAAAGGGAACTTGCAGGTGGTGGTTCACCACCGCCTCCTTCCCGATCCAGTTCAGCGTCGGCATGGCGCGTTCAGACGGAGGACGCGGGCGGGTGCGCGCCGAGCTTCCTGGCCTGCCTGACAAGCTCATCGTCGAACGTGGCGAACCGTTCCGCCCTGGCGCTCAGCGCGAGATGGAGCGCGTCGGCGAGGTCCATGCCCTGTGCAGCCCAGCGCAGCGCCTGAAACACGGCATCCGGCGTCTGAAGACGCACGGCACGCAACGTGAAAAGGTCGTGCAAACGCGCGACGACCTCCCCGCCCGGAATCTTCTTCATGCGCAACACCCAGGCGAGTTCGAGCACCACGGTAACGGGAATCCAGAATTCGGCCTTTGCGTCCTCGATCAACGCGCGCGCCGCCCTGGCCTGATCCGCCTCGTCCGCCAGCAGATAACGGGCGAGGACGTTCGTGTGGAGCGCGATCACGGGCGCTTGCGGCGGGCGCGCTTGCCGTAGGCCCGGGTGCGCGCGTCGTCTTCCGCCACAGCTTGAAGGATGTCCTTGTCATCGCCGCGCCCGGAGCCGCGACCCGTGGCGTAGCGCGCGAAACAGCCTGCGAGCCGCCGCACCTGCTCGACGTGGTCGGTCGGCTTGACGGTGACTTTGAAGGCCTTGCCGGGCAGCAACTCGACACCCAGTTCAGTGCCGCTGCGGATATCGAGCGCCTCACGCACCGCTTTGGGAATGATCATCTGCCCCTTGCTCGACGCCTTGATTGACTCCATGACCTGTTCCGGTAAGACAATAATGTAAGACGATACTCCGGGACGCGGGTCTGGTCAACGGCGCATGGCGGTCACGGCTTCGCCAGGCCCAGCACGGTGTACAGTGTCTTCATCTCCGCATACTCGGTCTGCCAGTGCTTGAGTGTGTCAGCACTGTCCTTGTAGCCATGGTCCGACAGGCTGCGCTCGAATTCTTTCAGCCACTCCGTGTCCTTGACGACGCGCGCTGCCACGCCGTCCCAGAAAGCGATTTGCGCCGGGCTCATGCCTTTCGGCGCCACGAGTGCGCGCCAGACGTCGACGGCGCTCTTTACGCCCAGTTCGCTCCACGTCGGCACTTCCGCGAGTTCGCCCTGCAGCCGCCGTGGCGCTCCCACGGCAACCACTCTGAACGTCACAGGAATTGGCGCCGACAGCGCTCTTATGATGGGCTCGTCCAATGAGCGCCCTATGGATTCCCGCCTGCGCGGGAATGACATCCACGGAAAAGTCGGAAGCACCAAGATAAAGGGGCGCTCTTCCCCAGCGCCAATCTACGTTCCTCCAGGTAAGCTTGGGATGTCTTTGCGTATTAGTCATCCCAGGGATTGATACAGGCCACGCCACAACGTTCGAAGTCTCCGACGTTGCGGGTAACTACGGCAAGGCCATGCACCAAGGCCGTCGCCGCGATGAGACTGTCGATCACCGGTAGCGGCTTGCCTCGCTTTTCGGATTCGCCAACGAGCGTGCCCCAACGCGTGGCCGTCTGAATATCAATCGGAAGCAGCCTCCGGCCGAACCGCGTGATGAGATCGACGCGGACCCATGATTGCAGTTTGCTCCGGCGCGCCGAAGCGGGCAGCCTGGCGATCCCCTTCTCAATCTCGCCGATCGTTATCACGCTGAGATGGAGCGATGCCTCATTCTGCTTGTCGATCCAGTCGAGGACGGGACCATGAGGACTTTTCCTGACCAGCTCCGAGATGACGCTGGTGTCAAGGAGCAGGCTCACAGGTCGATCTCTCTGCCGGTATCCTTGCTGCGCGTGAGGGCCAAGTCAACCCCGACCAACGGGGACTTGCGGAAGAAATCGACCAGCTTGCCTTTAGGCCGGGATAGATTGCCATAGTCCTTAGCCGAGACGACGACCGCCGCATCCGATCCGTGCAGGGTGATGACCTGTGGTCCCTCGCGTTGCGCTCTGCGTACGACCTCGGAGAGCCGGTTCTTGGCTTGCTGAAGCTGCCACTTGGTCGTTGACATGAGAAGTTCCAATTCTGGCTAGTCTGGCCATTTTACGCTGGCCGGCCGGAAGAAGAAAGTCTGTCTGCTCTCCCCTTCGACTGAAGAGAGGAAAGCGAAGTCACTGTCGTCATATAAAACAATAAATAAAACAATGTGTTATGTGAATTACACGGCGTGAGTCGCAGCACACGAAGAGCCGAAGGAGCTGGAATCCGGCTTCCACCGGAGTAATGGCGTTGCGGCAGGAATAGCGGAGGAAACAGTGTGTCCAACCACCCCGGCGCTAACACGCCACCCCTCCTTCACAAGGAGGGGAAAATTATTTTGTTATGCGCTTAAGCGTTCGGCGTTGCGCTTGCGGAACGCGGCGAGCACCGCCCGCACGTAGGGCTAAGTGGTCGGGTCTTGCCAACACCCGCTCATTCGAGCTTCCGCCCCGGGGCACTACGCGACTTCCGTGCATGTTCTGATTTCCGCCGCGCGGGTTAGAATTATCGAGCATTGCGTAACCGCGTTACACTGCTCGACCCTCTCTTTCCCTCCCTTTGCGTCTTTGCGTTGAAATTCTTCACCAAATTTCTCAACACTGAACTGATAAGAGACTAAAGTGGATTTTATGTTTCAAGCTCCGCTCTTCCTGATCTCCTCAAAATCCCGATACAGCAGCGAGTAATCCTCCTCGATCATCCCCCGCGTTACGGCTTTTTCGAGAAAGGCGAAGGTGCGCTCACCGAGCTCGACGTCAGCGCCACACTCGCGGGCAAGACGGACGGCGAGCCCGACGTCCTTCCAGGGATTGTAGATACGCGCCTGGGCGTTCCACGAACCGTTGAGGATATTGTTCGGAAAGCGGTGGCGGCTGGCATAGCTGAAGGCGCTCGAGACGTTGAAGACGTCGATCATGTCGGCTACGCGCATCCCCATCCGTTCGGCAAGGCGGGCGCCTTCGCAGGTGGCGAGGAAGATGGTGTGAAGCACCATGTTGTGGATGAGCTTCATGGCATGGCCCGAGCCAAGAGTGCCGAGATGGAAGATGTTTCCCACAAAGGGGGCGAGGTATCGCTTGATCCGCGTGAGGACCTTTGCATCGCCCCCGACCATAAGGGTGAGATTTCCTTTGAGGATGCCGGCCGGGCCGCCGCTCATGCCGGCGTCGATGTAGTGAATGCCCCGACGGGCGGCACGCCGGGCGAGCTTGCGTGTTTCTACAGGATCGGAGGTGGTGAGGTCGCAGATGACGAGGCCCTTCCTGGCATTCTGAAGGACGCCGTCTTTTCCATTGAGGCAATCCGCTATTTCCTTCGAGGACGGTACGACGAAGAAGAGGACGGAACATTCCCGGGCCATCTCGCCGGGCGTCGCAATGCGTATGTTGTCTTTGTTTTCGAAGGGCTTGCGGCAGGCAGGGACAGTGTCCCAGACCATGACGGGGAACTCTGATTGCATGAGTCGCTGCGCGACCGGGCCGCCCATCCTGCCAAGGCCGACGACGCCGAGCGAGTTTCGTTTCATAGGGGACAGACCACAATGGCACTACCTTAAGGCAGATTGAGCGGAATGATGACGCAACATGCGCTGTCATTCCCGAGAAGCTTGTCCTCGAATGCTTTAATCGGGGATCGGGAATCCATAGGATGGTTCACGCAAGATGATGCGCCGTATGGGTTCCCGTTTTCACGGGAACGACACACCTTCTGAGCCGTGATCTCGGTAAGTGGTCTGTCCCCTACTTTGCCTCTTTCAATATCCCGGCTTTGCTCATGATCTCCCGCACGGCGGTTCTGCGCTTGTCATACGCAGCGACCACCTTGTCGGGGGGAATGTAATCCCAGCGGGCATTTCTCTCACCGACGAATTTGACGAACTCGGGATCCTTTACCGCCTTCTCAATGGCGTTAGCCAAGATCGTTACGATTTCTTTCGGCAACTTGGGCGGTCCCATCACGAAATTGCTCGACTCCCAGCTCACGTCGTATCCCAGTTCTTTCACGGTGGGAATCTTGTCATACGGTGCGGGCGCCCGCCCTTCGCCGAGGGTCGCCAGGAATTTGACCTGTCCACTCTCGATCATGCTCTTTGCTGAAGCAAGGGCCGCAACTCCCAGTTCGGCGTGTCCGCCTGCCACCTGGGCAACGACCAGGGCGCCGGCGCCCGGCTGCGGAATCGTATTGACGTTGATGCCTGTTCCACCGATGAAGGCCGTGGCGGCGACCCACCAGCTCTGCCCGACCCCCGCCGTTGACATGTTCAGTTTTCCGGGATTGGCCTTCGCATGGGCAATGGCTTCCTGGATGGTGTTGAATTTGACCGGGCTCTTGGTGGAGGCGATGACAATGGGGAAAAAGGTTGCATAGGCGCCCAGCTGGGTAAAATCATGATAGTCGAGCGGCGAGACGCCTTGCAGTTTGTTGGTGATAATCGTCGCCGATCCCCAACCGAGTGTATATCCATCGGGCTTTGCGCCGTGAAGTTCGCGATAGCCGATGGAGCTGCCTCCCCCGGGTTTGTTCACGATCACTATGGGCTGGCCCAACATCTGGGAAACCCTTTGCATGATCGGACGGACGAGGACGTCTCCGTCGCCTCCGGCTTCAACCGCAACGATGAATACAATCGGTTTCACCGGGTACTTCTCCGCGGCCTGCACCACCCCCAAACTGAAGAAGCCCAAACACCAAAAAACGCTCGAGATGGCAATGAATAGTCTTTTCATGTTCCTCTCCTTTTTTCTGATTGGATTGGATTTCAGTTGAGACATCTTTCGAACAAGAAGGCAAACACCATTTTGAGGGTCCTCGTTCGATGAATGATCTCACCTCCTTTCGGCGCTGTCTAGAACTGAACTTGGTCTCTGAACTTGGTCTCTTGCAATGATGTTGTAGGCCCCGGGAGATTTGTCTTTCATGGCGCGCCCTTTGAGAAGCTTGTTAAGCCTATTTAGAGCAATTTATCCTCTTCTATTTTCAGCGCATACTTCTTGCCCAAAGCGGCAGCCATGAATTTATAAGCCAGGAATGCCGCTGCCAAAGCCAGCAAAGTGATGGACAGCGGCCGATCCACGACAAGAGATACGTCTCCCTTGAACATCAACAACGTCTGGCGAAGACTGTTTTCCGTTGTCGGACCCAACACGACTCCGATGATAAAAGGAGCGATCGGATATTTCCATTTACGCAGGAATAATCCAACGACACCTGCGGCGATCATCACCCACACATCGAAGAGAGAATTTCTCACGCTATAGACGCCGACCAGGCAGATCACGCTGATAATGGGCAACAGGATCTGGGGACGGATCACGGCAATCCTTGCGAAAGCCCCAACGAGCGGCAGGTTGAGGATCAGGAGCATGAGATTGCCCAGATACATTGCTGCAATGAACGTCCAGAAGACATCCGGGTTAGTTGTGAAAAGCATGGGGCCTGGTTCCACGTTATGCATCCTGAGCCCCGCCAGCATAATGGCGCTCGGCGCCGCAAACGGGATCCCCAGGGTGAGCAGGGGGACCATCGAACCCATCACCGCGCTGTTGTTGGCAGACTCCGGCGCGACTACGCCTTCCACGGCGCCGTGTCCGAATCGCTCTGGGGTCTTGGATATTCTTTTTTCAAGAGCATACGCGACGAACGTGGAAATCACCGTGCAGGGCCCCGGCAGCAACCCCACGAAAAACCCCAGGATCGAACCGCGCAGCATCGGACTGACGGAGCGCCTGATTTCGTCCTTGTTGGGATAGAGCTCTTTCAGGCGGACTTTTCTGACCACCGGTTTCACGTATTTTTCAATGGCAATGCTCAAAATTTCAGAGATGCCAAAAAGACCCACGGCGATGGGCAGGAAATCGATGCCGAGCATCAGCTTTTCCGAACCAAAGGTGAAACGGGGATAGCTATCCATGGGATTGATGCCGATGGTGCTGAGAAAGAGTCCCAAGGCAATCATCAGCGCCCCCTTGAGCGGCGCCTCGGCCGAGAGATTGGATAGCAGGACAAAGGCGAGGATCATGAAGCAAAGGAACTCGGGCGGACCGAAGGAGAGCGCGGCATTCCCCAAGAGGGGCGCAAAGAACTGCAGCCCGAGTATCCCGATGGTGCCTGCAACGAAAGATCCAACTGCCACCAGCGCCAAGGCTGCCCCTGCCCGCCCTTGCTTGCACATCTGGTAACCGTCGATGCACGTCACCACGCTCGCCGCTTCTCCCGGAATGTTGACCAGAATCGAGGTGGTCGAGCCTCCATACATGGCGCCGTACCAAACCCCCGTCATCATGATCAAACCGGTCGTCGGCCCATACGGCAAGGTGAAGGGCAGCATCAGTACCATCGTCGCCGTTGGCCCTAAACCCGGCAGAACGCCGACGAGGGTGCCTACCAAAGCTCCGATGAAACAGGCAACGAGATTTACCATCGTGAGGGAATTAATAAACCCATTAAACAGAAGACCTAACCCCTCCATAGTCGCTCTCCTATCCCAGAATCCCTCGCGGCAAGTCGATATACAGCCAGTAATCGAACAGCAGATAGATAAACAGAGCCGTCCCACCGGACACAGCCAACGGCTTCCACCACCCCTCCAGCTTCATGACCTTGCAAAAGGCATAGGTGGCGAGAAGCGTAACGACGACATAACCCAGGAGCGGCATCGCAACAATCCAGAGACAGAATGTCAGGGTCATGAAGACGACCGTCTTGGCGCACCCTTTGTCGAGGATGGATCTACTGGTGTCGGACCTCAATTCCGATATGAGGATGAAAAGAGAAAAAACGGAAATCGCCACGCCGATGAAGAAGGGATATAAACCCGGCCCTGGACGCCCGAGACTCCCAAAACCGTACCCCCAGGATATGATGCTGATGACTAAACCCAGAACGAGCAGAAAAAAAACAAACAATGTTTCGAGCCTGAACTTAGGCGCTTTCTCCATGTCCGCTACCTTTTGGTAAAGTCCAAGATCTGCTGTAATCAGGCCTGCGGATGAATCCCTCCGCCCCACACGGCAAGCTTCTTTCCGCAGGCCGCCTGCGATTCAAGGAAAGCGGGAAATCGCTCAGCCTGCAACTTTCATGAGCTCGGCAGCAACAATCGGCCCGAGCCGCTGCTGCCGCGACTTGACGCGCGGGCGTATCAGCGGCGCCCAGCGCCCGATCTCGGACGCCGCCTTCCACTCCGGGGTAGCGGGAAGGTCGGGCCGCGCGAGCAGATACAGCGCGGAATAGACGAGCCATCCCGCCGCGTTCGGCGTCGCGTCTTTGAACCGTATGATCCCGAGTACACCGTCGACACGCAGCAGGTTGGGTATGTGCTCGGCATCGTAGATCTCGTTGAATTCCGGCTCGTCTTCGGGCGCGATCTCGAAAGTCACCATGTAAAAATAACGCGCCGCTCCCGGATTGGTGCTCTTCACCGCCATGAAAGTCATGCCTCCATCTGAATGACAGGGTTCACTTTTTCCTTCGCGTCCTTTAACGGGAGCTTGATTTCCGCTTTGATCAGGTTTCAGGCCTTTTCGGGCGTAGACGTCAGCTCGATCAACCGCATGACCTCTGCGGCGGCGCGCTGGGCTTCCTCGCGGGTGAGCTTCTCCGCGGCGTCGGCGTCGCGCTTCTTGATCGCGGCGAGCACCGCGCGCAGACCTTTGACGCTCTCCTTCGAGCGCTGCGCCGAGCGCTGCGGATGGGAGAGGCCGAGCGCCCGCCAACGCCAGATACGCGCGTGCAACGTGTTCAACATCGAGGACAGGGTTTCGCTGCCGGCGCCCGCGAACAGCACGTCGTAGAAACGGTTCTTCGTCTCCAGCACTTCCTGCGCATCGCCACGCTCGTAGGCGGCGGCCACGACATCGAGCGCCTGCGCGAGTTGCTTCGACTGAGCGCCGCCGGCGTTCTCGACGAAGAGCCGCGCGGCCAATCCTTCGAGCACGGCGCGGATGTTGTAGAGATCCTTTGCTTCCGCCAGCGACAGCTCGCGCACCACCGGTCCCTTGTTGGGGATGATCGCGATGAGCCCCTCGGACTCGAGCTGGCGCAAGGCTTCGCGCACCACGGTGCGCGACACGCCCATCATTTCGGTGAGTTCGCGCTCGGTGAGCCGGGCGCCGGGGGCAAGCCGCCCGTCGATGATCGCCTGGCGCAGCGCGTCCAGGACCTGCTGCCGCAGCGGCGCGGCAAGCCTTTGAACTTCAAGGGTCGGCAGAGGGTCCATGATCCGGGTTGACTGATTCGTAATACCGTAATACGATATTACGATTCATCCGTTTTAGCAACTACCCTCTCAGGAGCATTCCCATGAGCAGCCCCGTCAAAGTTGGCATCGTCGGCCTCGGCCGCTGGGCGAAGGTTCTGACCCGTGCCGCAGTCAAGTCGGACAAGATCAAGATCATCGCCGGATACAGCCGTTCCGAGGAAAAGCGCGCCGCGTTCGAGAAGGAACTGGGCGTAGCCGCCGTGCCTGACATGAAGGCGATGCTGTCGAACCCTGAGATCAAGGGCGTGATCCTCACCGTGCCCAACGAGCAGCACCTGCCGATGGCGGAACAGGTCGCGAAAGCCGGCAAGCATGTCTACACCGAGAAGCCGATCGCCCAGACCCTGGAAGACGGGCTGAAGATCGCCGCGCTCGAGAAACAGCATGGCGTGACCGTCACCGTCGGCCACAGCGCGCGGCTGATGGCGGGCATTCGCATCATCAAGGAAAGAATCGACCAGGGCGAGCTGGGCCGCGTCGCCTTCATGGAAGCGAATTTCTCCAACGAGCGCGCGCTCGAGCTCACGCCCAAGACCTGGCGCTGGTACAAGGACCGTGCGCCCGGCGGCTGCCTGTCGCAGCTCGCGATCCACCAGTTCGACGTGCTGCACCTGCTGGGCGGTGAAATTAGCGAAGTCTCGTCGATGGCCTCCAAGCTCTCGCCGGTCGGCGCGGAAGTCGACGACCAGTCGATGACGCTGATCAAATTCGCCGACGGCAAAGTGGGCTACGTCGGTTCGTGCTGGACCTCGCCCGGGGTTTTCGCGGTGCGCGTGTTCGGTTTCAAGGGCCTCATGCACTACGAGATCGATTTCGGCACCTGGGACACCCCGCACCGGCTGCACGAACATTCGGTGCTCTACATCCAGCGCGGCAAGGACGGCTACGCCAAGCGCGAGGAAATCAAGCTGCCCGAGAGCGACATGTTCCGCGCCGAGCTCGAGATGTTTGCCGAGTGCTGCCGCACCGGCAAACCGGGCGAGCTTACCGCCCACAACGGCAACGTCGCGGTGGCGGTGGTCTACGCGGCGCTAAAATCGCTCGACAGGAAAGGCCAGTGCGTGCGCATCGCCGACGTCATGGAAGAAACCCGCGCCAGGATCGGCACCCAGGCGCGCGCGGCTTAATGAAACCCATCCCCACCCTTGCCCTCCCGTTCCCTCATCCCCGACCCTTCTCCCGGAAGGAGAAGGGAGGCTCGAGCTTCCTCTCTCCCTCTGGGAGAG
>C687J26845_10000416_pt1 | contig 28702 bp, 16 predicted proteins | sample RifCSPlowO2_12_FD_26845 | JGI IMG/M metagenome (IMG submission 26845)
AGGGACCGGGAGGGCCAGGGTGGGGATGGGTTTAGTGTGGCAGCCATTCTTAGCATTACCCCACCCCCTAACCTTCCCCCTGAGGGGGAAGGAATGTTTTTTCCGTGAACTTCCCGCTGAGGGGGAAGGAATGTTTTTATCCGTGAACTTCCCCCTGAAGGAGAAGAAATGTTTTTTTCCGTGAACTTCATAACACAGGAGCATTAAGGGGGATTGGCGCATCACGATGCCGGATCGCGTAATGGCAAGCGGCTCGCGCGCACCACCGGCGCCCATTTTTCGGACTCGGTGTTGATGCGCGTGGCGAACTGCCCCAGCGATACCGTGGCGGGCTCGAGGCCGAGCGCAACGAGATGAGATCGCGTTGCGGGCGTTGCGATCGCTGCCGCAATACGCTCATTCAGCCACACGATGGTGGCGGCGGGCGTGCGCGCATGGGCGAACACGCCGTACCAGGCTTCGATCTCAAAGCCGGGGAAGCCCGATTCCGAGAGCGTCGGCAATTCAGGCAGCGCTGCGACCCGTTTGGCGCCCGTAATACCCAGCGCCTGGATGCTCTCGTGCGACAGATACGGCAGTGCCAGCGGCAACGCGGCGAACATGAACGACACCTGCCCCGTCGCGACCCCGTTGAGCGCAGCGAGTCCTCCGTTATAGGAGACATGCACGATGTTCATCCCGGCCGTACGGCGAAAGAGTTCCCCCGCCAGATGCCCGGTGCTGCCATCACCCGAGGAACCGTAATTGATTTCCCCTGGGCGCACCTTGAGCCAGGCCGCAAGCTGCCGGATGTTGTTCACCGGCAGACTTGAATTCACCATCAGCACGAACGGCATCGTGGCAAGAGGCGCCACCAGCACGAAATCGCGCATCGGGTCGTATTCGACGCCGTGGAAATAATTCGGGTTGATGATCATCGTCGCGTTACTGGCGAGCAGCAGCGTGTGTCCGTCCGCCCCCGATCGCGCAACGGTCAACGCGCCGCGCGTCGTGATCCCGCCCGGCTGGCGCTCGAGCAAGACCGGCTGCGGCGATCCGCTTCGAATCGCCTGCGCCACCAAAGCTGCGAGCTGATCCGAAATCGCGGGTGGAGTGTGCTGCGCAATCAGCTTATAGGTCTTGGTCATTCGCGCAGTGCCCCGAATGTCGGTCGGGCCGCTGATCGGATAAGGATTCACGATCCGCACCGGCTTTGAAGGAAAGCCTTGACCCTGTGCCAAGCCGGCACATAGTGCCGTTATGGCAGATAGTATGGCAATTCGGCTGTACATCACGTCATCAGTTTGCAGGGTGCGCTGCGCGCACCGGCAGGCGGTGCGTGGAACGCACCCTACATGTGCTCGTGCCTGCCCCCTTTATCAAAGGGGACGGCGAGCGGAGAATTTTTTCTCCCGGTCGCGAGGTTTCGTAATTCTCCATACTAAGGTACCTTGAAAAGAGTGCCGCAGCGCCCCGGCCACGTCAACCGTTTATTGCGGTTGCCTCCACCGCAGCGTTATTGGATACTGCGTCGACAGCTTGAACCAACAGCACGCCGTGTCCTTCCGATGAAACTCCTCGACGCCGCCCGGGTCATTCGCAGCAAGAACGCGGGTCCGACCACGCTCACCATCGATTTGATGTTCAATGACGAGGCAAGTTTCAAGCGGGCCCTGGCCGCGCCCTCCTTGTCACCTGCAGCGCTCGCCGCGCGCTACGGGCTGGAACCCTCCCAAGTTGAAGTCATTGCCTATCCGCCCGCCATCGCCATCAAGATCGTCATGGACCGCAAGCTGGTCGCAGGCGACCCCGGGGACAACGACGTTTATGGCGCGCAGCAGCACGGCCCTTTGCTGGAGGTCGAAATATGACCGCGATCGGACGGCTGCGTAAAGCAGTCACCACCGGCGCCAGGCTGGGGCCGCTGCGGGTGCTCTCCGCCTCCGGCCAACTGGGCTACGGCGTTCCCGAACCGGCCTTCTCCGAGGGACTGAAACGCCAGCCGCATTTCATCGGCGCTGACATGGGCTCGATCGATCCGGGGCCCTACTATCTCGGCAGCGGCAATCTCGCCACCAGCGACGCCATGACGCGCAACGACCTCGCCCGCGTACTGCGCGGCGCGCGGCACCTCGGCATCCCGCTGCTCCTTGGAACCGCCGGTACCGCGGGCGCGGCGCCGCATCTCGACAAGACTCTGCAGATGGTGCGCGACATCGCCCGTACCGCAGGCCTGCATTTCCGTCTCGCTTCGATCGCCGCCGACATGCCGCGCGATCTGATCAAGCGCGCGATTCGCGACAAGAAAGTACGCTCCCTCGGCGCGATACCGGCGCTTACCGAGCGTGATGTCGATGACGCTGCGCACATCGTCGGCCAGATGGGTATCGAAGCCTTCCAGCGCGCGCTCGATGCGGGGGCCGAGGTGGTGATTGCCGGCCGTGCCTGCGATACTGCGGTGTACGCGGCGATCCCTGCAACGCTGGGCTATCCGCTGGGGACGGCGATGCACCTGGCCAAGATCGTCGAATGCGCCTCGCTCTGCACCACACCGGGCGGGCGCGACGCGCTGCTCGGCACGTTCGACGGCGAAAGCTTCATCATCGACAGCATGAACCCGGTTCGTCATGCGACGCCGATGTCGGTGGCCGCCCACAGTCTCTACGAACAGGGCGATCCGTATCGCGTATACGAGCCGGAAGGCACGCTGCACATCGACACGGCGCGCTACGAGGCGCTCGATGCGCACCGCTGCCGCATCTCGGGCGCGCGCTGGGAGCCGGCCCGGCAGTTCACCGTGAAAATCGAGGGCGCGGCCAGAGTCGGCGAACGCGCCATACTGCTCGCCGGCTGCGCGGACCCCAAGGCGATTGCGGCGATCAAGGATATCCTGCCGACGGTCGAAAAAACCGTGCGCGCCCTGGTCGCTGAGACCGTGACCGTTCCGTTTCAGATGCATTACCATGTCTACGGCCTCGACGGCGTGGTGGCCTGGCCCGCTCCGCCGGCTGCGTTGCCGCGTGAAGTGTTTATCCTGGTTGAATGCATCGCCGAAACGATCGAAGCGGCGAAGTCGGTGGCGACTGTATTCAAGCAGTTTCTGCTGCATCACGGTTTCCCCGGGCGCATCTCGACCGGCGGCAATCTCGCTTTTCCCTTTACCCCACCGGAAGTGATGGCGGGAACGGCTTATCGCTTCACCGTCTATCACGTGATGGAAGTGGACGATCTCGCCAGCGAAAGACCTGATCGCGCTCGCCAGGGCGAAGCCCGGACAGCTCAATTTCTCTTCTGCAGGCGTGGGCAGCGGCACGCATTTTGGAGCGGAACTTTTCAAGAGCATGGCCGGCATAGACGTCGTGCACATTCCTTTCAAAGGCATACCGGAAGCCATCACCGAGACCATGACGGGGCGCGTGCAGTTCTTCCTGTCGCCGCTGGCCAGCGCCATGAACCTGGTGAAGGAAGGAAAAGTTCCGGCGATTGGCGTCACCAGTACGCAGCGCGTGTCTCAGTTCCCCGATATTCCAACGGTGGCCGAATCCGGGTTGCCCGGTTTTCGCTGGGACTTCTGGTACGGGTTGCTTGCCCCGGAAAAGACTCCGCGCCCTGTCGTCGCCCGCCTCAATCAGGAAATCACGCGCATCCTCAACCTGCCCGATGTGCGGCAACGTTGGTCCGTTCTCGGAGCGGAGCCCGCACCCAGCACGCCCGAGCAGTTCAATCAGCTCATCGCCGGAGAAATCGCGACGCTCACCAAACTCGCGCGCGCCGCCAACATCAAAGCCGATTAGCAAACTGACCCCTCTCCCCGAGACGGGTGGGCCAAGGCCGCCGCGCGGGCTAAAACAAGGACGGCTTGGCGATGTAAACCTGAACCCGGTTGCGTCCGCCCTTTTTCGCCAGATACAGCGCTTCGTCCGCTACGCGCACCAGCGCCTCTGCGTCGTCCGCGTGCGTGGGATAGAGCGCAATGCCGAACGATGCCGTCACCCGGTCAAGAGGCTGGCCTGAGACGGTGAGCGCCATTTGCTCGATGCCACGGCGGATCCTCTCGGCCCGGTCGATTGCCACCGTCCGTGTGGCTTCAGGCAGGATCACGATGAACTCTTCGCCGCCATAACGGCAAGCAATATCCGAGCCGCGGACGTTCTGCCTGATGACTTCTCCGGCGGACTTCAACACCAGATCCCCGGCCTCGTGGCCCCAGGTATCGTTGAACCGCTTGAAATGATCGATATCGAACAGAATCGCCGCCACCGGTAATACCGCGCGGCGCGCCCTGAGCAGGTCCCTTCCCAGAAAATCCCACAAGTAGCGTCGGTTGTTCAATCCTGTCAGTGGGTCGGTGATCACCTGTTCGCTGAGTTCCCGCAGCGCCCGCTTAAGATCGGCGTCCCGCTTCTGCAACGCCTGAGCCATTTCGTCGAGCGCGTTTCCCAGTTGGGAAAGTTCCTCCTCGCTCGGCGGGAACCCGGTCCGCGCGGTCAGATCGCCCGCGCGAATGCGGCTGGTCACGCCAAGCAGCGCTCGAACCCTGCGCAGCACGGCTATTTCAGCTCCGTACCACGCGCCCAGCGCCAGCAGCAATGTGGCGGTCACGATCCCGATGGTGGTCTGCAGCAACGCGAGATCTGCATCAGCGAGGATAATTTGCCTGGGAGTGCTGACCAGCACGTGGAGCGGAACGCCACCGTCCGGATTGATCCCGACGCCCTGCACCGCGAAAAGGCGTCGCACCCCATCGGTATCGTCGGCGTCGAACAGCTGTTCCCCCGACGCCTGTATCGCCTCGATAACCTTCGGAATGCGAACTGTCTCCCCTATTCGTCCGACAACATGCGGGTGCAGGGCAAGGATTACCCCACTGCGATCGAAGACGGTCAGTCTGCCGTCCAGTGGCAACGGTGTTCTTGCCGTGATCTCGCTCAACTTGTCCAGGTCCAATTCCGCGAAGACCACGCCGATCGCGTTGCGTTCGGCATTCATCACCGGATAGCCGAAACGGATACCCCGCAGTCCCGTGACACGGTCAATCTCGTAGTCGCCCACTGCGAACTTCCCGGCGTCCGCGGTCAGACGAAAATAACGTCTGTCTTTGGCCCCCGGACGGCCGTTCGAGCTCACGGTGCCGCAGATCAGGTAACCATCCGCGCCATGAATGCCGATCGAGCGGTACAGCCCGCCGCTGGATTCCGCCAGCTTCGTGAAAAACTCCTGGCATTTTTTCGGGTCCTTTCTGAGCGACTCCGCCGTCCCCGCCAGCGCGAACAATAGCTGGCGCGCGCCCTCGACGGTTTCTTCCTGGTGTTTGGCCGCGAGAGCGGCCGACTTCTTCAAATCCTCCCGGGCGCTGATCTCCGCCTGTGCCCGCCGTTCGAGCCCGTTATAGATTGATAACCCGAGTGCCGGCAGCGCGGACACGATAACGAGCAGCGCAAGGCGGCTACGAGTACTGACGTTTTGCATGACGCCTCATTTTCCTCTCTTATAGTAGCGCTTTTTCTTCAAGCGGAGTGCCGGTATCGGCGCGCTTTCACGAACCCTTCCGCTCGCGGAGCATGGCGGCGAGATCGTTTGCGGGCAGCGGCTTGCTGACCAGATAGCCCTGGATCTCGTCGCATCTGAGCAGTTTCAGTAATTTCGACTGCTCCTCCGAATCAACCCCTTCAGCGACCACCTTCAGCCGGATGGAGTGAGCCAGAGAAATCATCGTCGAGACCAGCGTCATCGAATCCGGCTCGTTCAGCATCGTGATGATGAAGGAGCGGTCGATCTTGAGTGATTGCAGCGGCAGCTTCGCCAGGTAGGCAAGCGATGAATAGCCCGTCCCGAAGTCATCAATTGCGATATTTACCCCCATGTCCCTGATCGCGCGCAGCTTCTCGATATTGCCCTCGATGTCCTCCATGATCAGACTCTCGGTGATTTCCAGATCCAGGCCGTGAGACCCGGCCATGGAGCCCTTGATCGCGTTGCGCACGACGTCCACGAAATCCTTCTGCCGAAGCTGGATGGGCGAGACATTGACCGCGATCCGCGGCGGCTGCAGCCCTTGCTTGTGCCACTCCCGGTAGTCTTCGAGCGCCTTGCGGATCGCCCAGCGCCCGGCCTCGAGAATCATCCCGGTTTCCTCAAGTAACGAAATGAACTGCATCGGAGGCACCAGGCCGGTTTCCGGGTCGTTCCAGCGGATCAGTGCCTCGATGCCACTGATGGTTCCTTTGGCGAGGTCGATCTTGGGCTGGTAGTGCAGCACGAATTCCTCCTTCTCCAGCGCCTTGCGCAGCTTGCTCTCAAGCGACAGTTTCTCGAGCGCGGCGGTATTCATTCCGCTATTGTAGTACTGGTAGTTGTTCGTGCCCTGCTGTTTCGAGTAGTACATGGCGGCGCTGGCGTTTTTCAGCAGACTGTCGGCGTCGTTGCCATCGAGGGGATAAACGGCGATGCCGACGCTTGCGCTCGCCACAATTTCATTGCCGTCCAGATCGAACGGCTGCGAGAGCGCTTCGAGGATACGGCGCGCGACCTTGGCCGTGTCCGGCGCTTGGTTGAGGCCGCCGAGCAGCACGGTGAACTCGTCGCCGCCCTGACGCGCGATGACGTAATTTACCTCGTTGAGATCGTTGCGCGTGACGTAATCGCTCTGGCGCAGCGTTTTGGTGAGACGGCTCGCGGCTTCCTTCAGCAGCAGGTCGCCGACCTCGTGGCCGAGCGTGTCGTTGATGCGTTTGAAACGATCGAGGTCGAGCGAGAGCACCGCCAGCACTTCGTCGGTGCGCCCGGCCCGCGCCAGGGCGTGGCCCAACTGCTCCTTGAACAAATGCCGGTTCGGCAGACCGGTCAGGCTGTCGTACAACGCAAGCTGCCGAATCTGCTCCTCGGCGCGCTTGCGCTCGGTGATGTCTTGGGTGGTCCCCTGCATGTGCGCCGGCTTACGGTCGCCATCATAATGGACTTCTCCCTGCTCGTGCACGATGCGGATGCCACCGTCGGGACGCACGATGCGGAAGTCCACGTTGAAGGGCTGTTGCCGGTATAGGGCGGCGTATAGCGCGTCCTCGACGATCGGTCGATCGTCCGGGTGCACGATGTCGAGGAATGCTTTGGGCGCGGCGGATAACTGCTCCGGGGTGCGGCCGACGATGCGGTAAATCTCGTCCGAGCGCTGCACGTGATCGGTCGCCACATTCCATTCCCAATGTCCGAGTTGCGCGATGCGCTGCGCATTGGCGAGTCGCGCCTGGCTTTGCGCGAGGTCGAGAAACGCCCGGTTCGCCCGCAGCAGATAGCGCACTCTGTGGACGAGCATGGGCCAGGCGATCGGCTTGGTGATGAAGTCGGTCGCGCCGGCTTCGTAGGCACGGTTGATCGAGTCGGAATCGTCCAGTGCGGTCATCATCAGCACCGGGGCATGGTTGCCGCCTTCGAGCTTGCGCAACGCCGCGCAGGCTCCGAAGCCGTCGAGGATCGGCATCATTACGTCGAGCAGGACGATGTCCGGCCGGAGCCGCTCGAACGCGGACACGCCGGCGTGGCCGTCGTTCGCCTCCTCGACCGCGAAGCCGCCCTGCTCGAGCGTTGCGCGCGCGAGCAGGCGCATGATGTTGTCGTCGTCGACGACCAGAACGAGCTGCTTGGGGGCGAAATTACTCATGACTGAGGGTCCTGATGGCAAGGCGCCGCTCAGGCTTGAGCACTCGTTCTCGGTAGCGCGGCGCGCACGCGGGCGTACTCGTTTTCGATCCGGTTGATCCATTGCTCGGCATCCACTACGCGTCCGGCTCGTGCCTGGCCTTCCATCTCCTTGCATAACTCGGCGAGCTGGAGCGCACCCAGGGCGGCGCTGCTGGACTTGAGCGTATGTGCGGCGCGCTGCAGCGCGCCGTTGTCCCCGGCCGCGATCGCTTCGCGCATCGCCTGACAGAGACGCGGCGCATCGTCGAGATAGAATGTAACGATCTTTTCCAGCAGGCTGGGCGCGCCGGGCTGCTGCAGCGTGCGGATATTGTCGAGGGCCTTCATATCGATGGCTGCCGTGCGCATGGCCTCGTCCAACGTAGCCGCGTCGGGCGCGCCTGGCGCAGGCGCTGCGGGTCCGGCGGAATGCAATTCGGACGACCGGGCCCTTGCGCGCGTGATCCAGTTCGTCAGTACGCTCCATAACTGCTCTTTCTTGAACGGCTTGGCGAGATAATCGTCCATGCCCGCAGCGAGGCAGCGCGCGCGGTCACCCCCCATGGCATTGGCGGTCAGCGCGACGATCGGGATGCGCGCCGCCGTGGCCGCGCGTGCCGCCTCCAGCTCGCGTATTGCGCGGGTCGCCTCGAAGCCGTCCATCTCCGGCATTTGACAGTCCATCAGGATGAGATCGAATCGGCCGCGGTAAAGTGCGGCAACGGCGTCGCGCCCATTGTTCGCCAGTTGGACTTCGCAACCAAAACTTTTCAGCATGGCCAGCGCGACCTCCTGATTTACTGCACTGTCTTCGACGAGCAGCACGCGCGCATCGATACACCGTCGCTCCTCGTTCATGACTGCGAGCTGTGGGGTCTGCGGCGAGCCGCCGACCGCTTCCGAGATGGCGCGACGCAAGTCCGTCTGCCGCACCGGCTTGCTGAGATAAGCGACTATTCCTGCCTGGCGCGCTGATGCGGCTTCGCCCGGCGACATGATCGAGCTGAGCATGATCAGGCGTACCCCGGAGACGGTCGGGTCGGCTTTGATTGCACGCGCCAGCTCGACGCCGTCCATGCCCGGCATCTTCATGTCGATGATGGCGAGGTCGTAGGGCGCACCGCGCGCGGCCGCGGCGCGCAGCATGTCCAGTGCCTGCACACCGTGCTCGGCACTGCCATCGCTCATGCCCCAGCCGGTCACTTGATTGTGCAGAATGGTTCGATTTGTGGGATTATCCTCGGCAATCAGCACGCGGAGCCCGTTCAGTTCTTCGCGCGGCGCCCCTGCCGCCGGCACAAGACCGTCGGCGATGTTGGTACGCATGCTGAAGTGAAAGCACGATCCCTTCCCGGGTTCGCTGCGCAAACCGATCTCCCCGCCCATCATCTCGACGAGTTGTTTCGAGATCGCCAGACCCAGGCCGGTGCCGCCGTATTTGCGCGTCGTCGAACTGTCGGCCTGGGTAAACGACTGGAACAGCGACTTGGCTGTCTCCGGCTCGATGCCGATGCCGGTGTCGGTCACTGAGAAATACAGCCGGCAGTCCCGCGCGCCGCTCTCCGCGCCGTCTCCGGGCATGCGCTCGACCTCCACGATGACTTCGCCGCGCTCGGTGAACTTTACGGCGTTGCTCACCACATTGATGAGTATCTGACGCAGCCGGCCGGGATCGCCGTTGATGCGGAGCGGAACGTCGGTATGAATGTGGCAGGCAAGTTCGAGTCCCTTGTTGTGGGCATGCTCGGCGAACATCTCCGCGACGTCCTGCACAACGTCGTGCAGGTCGAACGCGATGCTTTCCAGTTCCAGCTTGCCTGCCTCGATCTTGGAAAAATCCAGGATGTCGTTGATGATCTCGAGCAGCGCTTCTCCCGAATGATGGATGGTCTCGGCAAAGCGCCGCGGTTTCTCGGCGAGTGCGGTGCCGAGCAGCAGCTCGGTCATTCCGAGAATCCCGTTCATCGGCGTCCGGATCTCGTGGCTCATATTGGCAAGAAACTGCGACTTTGCCATGCTCGCGGTCTCGGCCGCCTTCTTGGCTTTGTTCAGTTCCTCGGTGCGCGCCTCGACCTGCTGCTCGAGCCGCTCGCTGTGGCGCTCGAGTTGTTCGTCGCGCGCCTGGATTTCGGCCAGCATCGCGTTGAAACCGTCGAACAGCGTGCCGAGTTCGTCCTCGCCGTACTTCGTTACGCGCAGCGAATAGTCGCTGGTGCGCGAAACGGTCTGCGTCGCTTCGGCCAGCCGCAGCACCGGATCGGTAATGACCTTGCGGAACATCAGGCCGATGTAGAGCGCCACTGCAAACGACAGCAGCGTCAGCGCGCCGACAATCATGACCTGATACGCAATCTGTTGCCACATCCCGCGCAGATCGGCCTGGAGCCGAACCGAACCGATTTCCTCTCCGTCCGAGCTGATCGGCCGCTGCAAACCGATCCTCTGCGCCCAAAACGGCGCGGCGCGATAGTCGGGAATCTGCTCTGCCGGGGGGGCGCCATCGGCCGTCGCCACAGCAGACGTGCCGCTTGCGCCGGGTTGGTAGCTCGCGAACTGCCGGCCCTCCTTGTCGTGGATCTGGGCGCCGATGATGAGCGCGCTCACCCTGAGCGCACCCAGCGTCTCCGCGGCCGCCTTCGAATCGTGGAATAACAGCGTCGGCACACTATGGATCGCAGTCGCTTCCGCCAGGGTCTGCAGGCGGTCTATGGTCTCGTCGCGCATCTCGTAGATGCCGAGCAAGGCGAAGCTCAAGAACGCGACAGACAGGCCCGGCAAAATCGATATCAGCAGCGCCATCACGAGCTTGCGCGTCAGCGAGTAATCACCAAATCTGGTCAGCATGCTGGCGCTCCTTTCAACGTTCCTTCACCAGCCTGGCGAGACGCAGGAGCTGGGAACCGATCTTCAATTTGGCGCGCTGCGCGGCCTCGTTGTTGATTTCGAACTGCACGCGGTTGTCCGCGTTGATCAGTCCGATCATGCCGCCGGCTTCGGCGAATCCGTTGGCGTCGCCGATGGTCAGCACGGGCGATCCCTTGACCACGCGCAGCAGCTCGGGGATGCGGCGCTCTTCCGACTCGGCGATGAACATCATGTGGCATGACTTGATCTCGTCCGGGCGCACCCCGCGTCTGACGCGAATGGTGCGTCCCTGCACAGCTTTGCCGTCGATCGCGGCAAGCGCCGCCCCATACGGCTCGCCGGCAAAAGCGCACAGCACGATCTGGCCGTGGGTTGCGCCGGAAGCAGCCGCCGGCCACTCCGTAAATTTGGCGAAGTTAAAGATGAACGCTGCCTTGACGGCGTATTCCGATGGCGCAGCCTGATCGGCGCCGTAAACGGGCGAGCCGGTCAACACATGCCACAGCACTGCGCAGGCGATCAAAAGGAGTCTAGCGAAGTTCATCAGTCGGACATTTTTTCGGGATCGGCATCTTCGGCCTACAGTGCACCTGAATGACGGTTGCGCACCGATAAAGACTCCATTTCAGCCTGTCGGCTCGACGGTAACCCAGCGCGACTACCCATGCGTTCATACCGACCGTTCATGATGGCAAGTCCGACAGGCTGCTAGAAGCGATAAGTCAACTTGAAGCGGAAATTGCGGCCGTCCTGCTGGATCACGTCGCGCGTCGGCACGCCGACATCGAACGCAACCGGATCGGCGTATTTCCGGTCGAACAGGTTGTAAACGCTGGCCGAAAGCTCGAGACCGGGTGCCAGTCTCTCGCTCAACAGCGTGAGGTTGGCCGTCAAGAAACCACCGGTTTCCCCGAAGGTGGTGATGCGCCTGCCGGTATACTGCAGCTCGACTGCGGCGCGCAGCTTGTCATGGAAAACCGGAGTCGAATAATTCAGCTTCGCGAGATGCTTCGGTGAATTGCTCAGCGCCGCTCCGGTTTCGTCCCGCGCCATTTGGGCCGTAAAGCTGCCTCTGAGCCTGGCCCCGCCGCTCCAGGAATGCTCGGCCTCGAACTCGACGCCCTTGGCGTCAACGTTGTCGAGATTCTGGTATTGGAGCAGGACGCCGCCGGTCTCCGGATCGGCGACCGGCACCTGGGTGATAAGATCGTTGACCTTGTAGTAATAGCCGGAGGCGGTGACGCGCCAGTTTCCCGGAAGGTAGCGCTCCAGCACGGCTTCCCACGTCTTGATTTTCTCAGGCCGCAGCGATGAATTGCCGATCTGCTGGCCGGGAAACGCGTAATAGGATTCGTAGGCATTCGGGGCGCGGAACGCAGTGCCGTAGAGCACCTTCACCACGGTGCTTTCGTTCATCCGGTGGATCACCGCAAGCCGCGGGCTCAATGTACCGCCTATGGTTGAATAGTTGTCGTAACGCAGACCCGCATTGAGCAGCCAATTGTCCCGGACCGCGTACTCGTCCTGCAGGTACACGCCGGCCCTGCGGCTGCTGCGCTTGTCGTCGAGATACGACGCGAACGGCGCCTGGTCGAAGTTCGCCTGGTTCTGGCGCCGGTTCTCCTGGTATTCGCCGCCCATCACGAGCTTGTGCTTGTCGAATACGGTCTTCACCAGTTTCAGCTCCGCGCCCCACCATTCGCCCAACGCCTGGTCCTTGTTCACGGTAACCGGAGGAGCGTCGTAGATGTAATCGCCGTCATACTCGTAGCGCCCAAAGTAAATCCGGCCACTCACGTCTGTGCCGCCGCCGGTAGTGTGATAATAACCGAGGCTGGCAAAGGTCTGCTCATCGACGATGCGATTGCGCGGGTCGTTGAATACCGTGCCGGTAAATCCGGTCGGTATCCCCTTGTTGCGCCGCGAATGGCCGGCGTCCAGGGTGAATCCCGAGTAGGAAAGCTTGGCGAAGAAATTCGAATCGCGGTCGTAGTCGGTGCCCTGGGTAATCCCGTTGTTGGTGGCCGGATCGTTGAACTCGGGAAAAAACAGCGACGGGCCCCGGCTGTCGAAACCGGTCACCGACACTACGGCATCGAGGCCGTTTTCAAAGCGGTGCCCGAAGCTCGCGCGTCCCTTCTTGGTATCAAAGCTCCCCACTTCCGCCGAAACTTCCGCGCCTTTCAGGTCCCGTGCCGTCCTGGTGATTACGTTGACCACGCCGAAGAAAGCGTTGCTGCCGTACACCGACGAACTCGGCCCGCGCACGATCTCGACGCGGTCGATAAGGTCGACGTCCAGGACGAATTCGCTGCCGATATATCCGGTATCGAAGACGGGGTCGTTGACGCGGTAGCCGTCTACCATCACCAGCACGCGCGAGTTGTAATCGCCAGGCCGCGCGAAACCGCGCACGCCGATATAGCTGTAGGTGCGGTCGTAAGTCACATACATGCCCCGCACGCTGCGCAGGATATCGGCGAGCGTGCGATAGCCATACGTCTTGATGTCGGCGGCAGTGATGACACTGACGGATGACGGCGCGTTCGAGCCCTTCTGGCTGAAGCGTGAAGCGGTGTAAACGGGGATGTCGAGGAGCTGTTCGAGCGAGAGCTGGGTCAGGTCAGGCGCGGATGGTTCTGCCGGTGGGGCGCCGTGCGCCGCGGAGGTCGCCAGCGCCAGCGCAGCAAGCAGAAGCTTGCCTCTGCAATAACTGGCGAGGGTGGTCAGGCATTGAATAGCCTGCGACGCAGACACGGCCTGTGTCGTGATCTGGATCAACAATCCGAGTGAGGAGCGCGGAACCCGGTCCGGGGGAAACTCCAAGTCAAGGAATGCCATGAACCACTTCAGTGATTTGCAACGGCTCTCGATTCTGTTCATTTGCTTCGCCCTTTCATCCTGGAGATATCGGTGTAGTCGGCCGCTCCTTTAAGATGCCGGAGGCATCGCTCTGGCTGATGTTATTATCAGCCCGTCATTCCCGGGACGCCTGCGGTGCTAGCGCCGGTTTCTGAAGCAGCGTCACCAGTTCCGGCGCGGGTAGCGGCTTGCTGATGAGATAGCCCTGGATCTCATCGCATTTCAGCAGCTTCAGGTATTTCGACTGCTCCTCGGTTTCCACCCCCTCCGCGATGACCTTGAGGCTGAGAGAGTGGGCAAGCGAGATAATCGTGGAAACAATGCTCATGTTGTCGGCGTTGCTTGCCATGGTGATGATAAACGAGCGGTCGATCTTGAGAGCGTTGACCGGCAGCTTGGCGAGATAGCCGAGAGATGAATAGCCGGTCCCGAAATCGTCGATTGCAATGTTGATCCCCATATCGCTCAGCATACGCAGTTTTTCGATGTTGCCCTCGATGTCGTTCATTATCAGGCTCTCGGTGATTTCCAGATCCAGGCCGTGAGACCCGGCCATGGAGCCCTTGATCGTGTTGCGCACGACGTCCACGAAATCCTTCTGCCGAAGCTGGATCGGCGAGACATTGACCGCGATCCGCGGCGGCTGCAGTCCCTGCTTGTGCCACTCGCGGTAATCGGTCAGGGCTTTCCGCATCGCCCAGCGGCCCACCTCGAGGATCATGCCGGTTTCTTCGAGCAACGGGATGAATCGCATTGGAGGAACCAGGCCGGTCTCCGGGTCATTCCAGCGGATGAGCGCCTCAAATCCGCTGATGCGGCCGCTGGCGAGGTCGATCTTGGGCTGGTAGTGCAGCACGAACTGTTCCTTGTCCAAGGCCCGGCGCAGCTTGTTTTCGAGCGACAGCGTTTCAGCCACCGCTGCGTTCATCTGCGGATGATAGAAGAGATACCGCTCCCCTGCCGCTTTGGCTTTTCTCAACGCTGCTTCCGCATTTTTAAGCAGTGTATCGGCATCGTCGCCGTCTCCCGGAAACACGGCGATTCCGGCGGTCACCGAAATTCTGAGTTCTTTGCCGTCGATTTCAATAGGCAGGCTCAGCGCAGCCGCGAGCGGTTTCTCGATCAGATGCGCGATCTCGGCCGCATCCTTGATATTTGCAAGAACTCCAGCGAAGCAGTCGGCAGCCATATGCCCCAGATTGTCGGACTCCGGCCAGAGTTGCTTCAACCGTTCTCCAAGTTCGCGCAGCAGCGCATCACCGGCTTGTCGTCCGAAGGTCTCGTTGATGTGGCGGAATCGTTTGATGTCGCACATCAGTACAGCGGCCTTGGTTCCTTCCTCTTTGGCTCGGCGCACGACACGGTCTAGACGGTCTTGGAGCAAGGTGCGATTGGCGAGTCCGGTCAGAGCATCGTAGTAGGCCAGGTAATTGAGCTTCTCCTGACGGGAGATCGATTGCAGTGCAAACGAGACGTCCGCCGCCACCTCGCTGAGGAGCGCGAGCTCGTCCTCGTCGAAGAATCCGCGCCCGGCCGCGAAGAGAATGATGGTGGCCACTACATTGTCATCCACCACGAACGGCAGGCACATTGTGGAACGGCAGCCCTTCTTCATTGCCTCCTGGCGCAATATACCCACAGGCGCCTCGGCATCGATGTCGTTGCGGACCGCCCTCCTCCGGGTCCGGATAACCTCGCCTAGCAGCACCCCTGGGGCGTTGATGCTAGTCCAATTTACCGAATGCGCGGTCTCCGACGAGAACCCAGCCCATGCAACCGGCTGGACCTGCTGTTTTGCTTGGTCGAGCAAAGCGGTCCATACCAGCTCGAACTTCCCGTGCTCGACGGCGATACGGCAGGTTTCGCGCAGCAGTGCCTCGCGCTCGCGGATGCGGACGATGGCGGCATTGATCTCGCTCGAAACCGCGCGGATCCGCGACAATTTTTCGAGCTTCTCCTCCTTGCCGATATTTTCGAGAGCGAACGAGATGTCACCGGCCAGTTCCGTCAGCAGACGGAGTTCGTCCTCATTGAAGAAGTCCGGCTCCGTGGCGTACAGTGTGAGGGTTCCCCAGACGTTCTCTTCCACAAACAGGGGCAATGCGACCAGAGAACGATAGCCCCGGCGTATGGCTTCTTTTCGCTTGGCGCTTCCAACATCGGGGGCGGCTGTGATGTCGTTGCAGAACACTGGTTTTTTCTCCCTTATGGCGCGCCCGACGACGCCTTGGCCCCGGGGCACGTCCGCACGCGCGGTAGACTTCGAGCTAGCAATCTGCTCACTCGCATCGATTCCTGCCCAAGCAACTGGCGTAACATCCAGCGTTACGGGATCGAACTCACTGATCCATGCCATTCCGAAATTGCCATGCTCGACGGCGATGCGGCACGCGTCCTGGAACAACTCCTGGCGATCCTTGACACGCACGATTACGGAATTGATACCGCTCAGGACCGCGTACACCCGGTTGAGGCGGCGGATCTTGTCCTCCGCCAGTTTGCGTTCGGTGATATCGCCGTGCGTGCCGGTCATGCGCAACGCCCGGCCGGCTGCATCGCGCTCGACCACCCGGCCCACTGACCGGATCCAGCGCCATTCGCCGTTTTTCGCCCGCATTCGATATTCAATGTCTAATACTGGAACCGATTCCTTGACGCACGCCGCCACCATCGATTTCACCCGCACCAGGTCGACCGGATGCGTGAGATTCTCCCAAGCCTCTATGCGCAGGGGAATTTCGTCCGGTTTGTACCCCAGGATAGGCCACCAGTGACGACTGAAGCGCACGTCCTTGGTCGCGAGATTCCACTCCCAGACTGCGAGCGCGGAAGTCTCCAGCGCAAGATCGAGCCGATACTCACTGTCTTTCAAAGCCTCTTCATTTCGCTTGCGCTCGGTGATGTCTTCGGCCACGCCGGCAACGCGGTAAATTTCGCCGGCATCGTTGCGTATCGGGAAACTGCGTGCGTGGATCCAGCGGAGGGTCCCGTCCGGACGCACGATCCGGTACTCGTATTCGAACTTCCCCGCCGACATTTCTTTCTTGTATTTCTCGTAGGTCGACGCCCGGTCATCCCGGTGGAACGTCTCGGTCCACGATTCCGGATTCGCATACAGGCTTTCCCGGCTGTGGCCCCAAATGTCTTCGTAGGTCGGGCTGATGTACAACATGCGATTGCTGTCCGCATCGACGAGGAAGAACACGTCGCGAATGTTCTCGGCCAGCTGCCGGAAACGCTCTTCGCTCTCGCGCAACCCAATCTCAGCCTCACGGGTCTCCCGCTCCAGCCGATTGCGGTCGAGCGCCGCTCGCACTGCCGCGCCGAGCCGCTGGAGCCGTTGCTTGAGCACATAGTCGATGGCGCCGGCTTTGAGGCACTCCACCGCCTCCTCCTCGCCAAGTGTGCCGGAGATGACAATCACCGGCAGATCCGGTTGCTTCTCGCGGACCCGCTTCAACGCCGACATCCCGTCGTAGTCCGGCAGGCTGTAATCGGTCAAGACCAGGTCGAATGCCCCCCGCTCGAGCGCCGACTCAAAAGCTTCCTTTCGGTCCACCCAGACGATCTCGCAGGAAAGTCCCTCGGTTTTCAGCTTCTGCCGAACCAGTTCCGCATCGCGCGGATCGTCCTCCAGATGCAGCACTCGAATCGGGTGGTTCATCCCGGCCTCTGGTTTATATCTCTCACGCGCTTAGTATCCAAGCCGGCCGCCCCTAGGAGTTTGTCGGGGCTAAGTCCGACTAACTCCTAGGCACACTACCCGGCGGCGGCTCGTTCAGGACCGCCCAGAACGCCCCCACTTGCTTCACCGCGTCGATGAAATCCTTGAACTTCATCGGCTTTACGACATAGGCGTTCACGCCCAGCCGGTAGGCGGCCTGCAAATCGCGATCCTCGCGCGAGGAAGTCATGACCACCACCGGGATCGTGCTGAGACCGGGCTCGCCCTTGATCTGGCGCAGCACCTCTATTCCGTCCACCTTCGGCATCTTCAGGTCCAGCAGCACGACCGCCGGGTTGCCGTTGGCCCGGCCGGAGAACTCGCCCCGCCGATAGAGGTAGTCCAGCGCTTCGGCGCCGTCGTGCAGGTGCAGGACCTCATTCGCCAGGTTGTGGGCCGCCAGTGCGTGGAGCGCCAGTTCCGCGTCTCTGGGGCTGTCTTCGACCAGCAGGATACGTTTGAGGGAAAGCATAGGAGTTAAGAATTAAGAATGAAGAATTAAGAATTAAGAGTTAAGCATTAGGGGAAAACAGATCGGGATTGGCTATCGTGCGGGTGATGACCGCAGCCCTCGAACCTATTCGCAATTCAGCCTGCTTATTCATTTTTTCAACTCTTCGCTCTTAATTCTTAACTCTTCATTCTTCATTCTTAACTCTCTCTTTTTCCCGTATTTGGAACTGAGAAGAATGGACGAAAGAATCCTGGTGAGCTGTTCGGTTTCGTCCACCAATTCTTTCAGGGCGGCGGGAGCGACCAGTTCGGCTTCGCCGATCAACCGGAGCCAGTACGCGGACTCGCGCGCCTCTTTGTAGGCGATGGACACTTTAGCGATGAAATCAGGCCGGCTCTGTCCGCCTTGGGCTTCGTGAACATTCGCGCCGATGGACGTTCCCGATCGCAACAATTGCCGGCCTAAAATTTGCCCGACGCTGTCCCGCGCCAAGGTGCGATAAAGCCGGATAATGCGCAGCGAATAGGCCACCGTCCGCTCGGTGATGACCGGAGCCCTCGAACCCATTCGCACTGCTGACTGCTCATTCATTGTTTTCACTCTTCACTCTTAATTCTTCACTCTTAACTCTTAATTCTTCACTCTTAACTCTTAATTCTTAATTCTTCACTCCCTCTTTTCAGCGTGAAATAAAACGCGGCGCCCTGATCCGGCGCGGCCTCGGCCCACACCCGGCCGCCGTGGCGGGCGATGATGCGCCGGACGTTGGCCAGTCCGATGCCCGTGCCCTCGAACTGGTCCGCCCGGTGCAGCCGCTGGAACACCCCGAACAGCTTGTCCGCGTACTTCATGTCGAACCCCACGCCGTTATCGCGCACGAACAGGACGAGCCGCCCGTCTTCCTCGCCGGCGCAGCCGATCTCGATTACCGCCGGATCTTTGGGGCGCGTGTACTTCACCGCATTGCCCAGCAGATTGGCGAACACCTGTTTGAGCATCGCAGGATCGCCTGTTGCCGCCGGGAGCGGCGAAACCTTCCACACGATGTTGCGCCCCGGGGTGGACGTCTCCAGATCGCGGATGCCGTTCCGCACCAGAGCGCCCAGATCGACCTGGGTCTCGCGCATCTCGGCGTGATTCATGCGCAGGAACGAAAGCAGATCGTCGATCAATTCGCCCATCTCCCGCCCTGCGCCGGCAATAACGTCCAGATGGTGCCTGGCCTCGGGCGACAGCGTGCTGCCGGCGTCCTCACCCAGCATTTCGGCGTAACCCTGGACGTGCCGCAGCGGCGCGCGCAGGTCGTGCGAAACCGAGTAGGAGAGCGACTCGAGCTCTTTGTTCGCGGCTTCGAGCTGCGCGGTGCGCTCGGCCACCCTGCGCTCCAGGTCCGCGTTGAGCCCCTGAATCACGTCCCGCTGCGCCTGCATCAACTCGAAGGCGTGGTCCAAAGCCGCCATCAGGTTCCCGATTTCGCCGCGCGGGTAGGGTTTGCCGATGCGCGCGCCGAAGTTCCCGCCGCTGAACCGCGCGACGGCCGCAATGATGCGCGCTGCCTGGCGGCGAATGCCCAACTCCACCAGCGCCCACGCGCCGGCGAATACCAGCAACCAGACAACGGCCAGCGTCGCAAGCGCCTGACTCAGGTTTCGATTCGCCGTCGCGAGCAGATCCTTCCTGGACACCCCGACCAGGACGTGCAATTGTGCATCGGGAAACTCGGGCAGCGCACTGACCGCCCAGATCCGCGATACTCCGCCGGCCTCGATATCTTCCCGCACATCCTTGCCTCGGTGCTCCCGAGCAAAGCGAAACAGCGGCGAATCCGCGATAGACGTGCCGCGCAGTTTCTCTCCATCGGGATGCCACGTGAGAACGGTTCCCGTGCCGTCCACGAGCGCGATCACCGCATTTTGTCTTGGCAGCGTCTGCGAACGGGACTGCATGTACTTTTCCAGGTTCAGCGATGCGAGCAGCACAAACCTCGGCTCGCCCGTTTCACGCCGCGCGGCGTAGGCGATCTGCAAGACCGCGATTCCGGTCAGGCGGCCGAACGCCGGCTCGACGGCGAGCGGGTTTTCCGAGGTGAGCGCCTGCTGGAAATAATGGCGGTCGGTTAGGTGCAGATCTCTGCCGGTGCGCAGGGAATCGCAAAACAGATCGGCCTGCGGCGTTATCGTGAGTATCCCGGTGTACTGCGGATACTCCTTGAGCACATCGGCCAAAAAGGCGGAGCACGCCGCCCGGTCCTGCGTATCGAGATCGCGCGCCCGGGACAATCCGTAATGAAGCTGTGCTGTGCCCCGGACCGTATCTCTCAGGTCTCGCGCAACGCGCTGGGCCGCGGCAGCCAGATCGCGCTGCGCGGCGCCGATCTCGAAGTCGCGACGTTCGAGAAACTGCATCCCGCCCACCAACGCAGGGATGAGCGTGGCGAACACAATCAGGAGCAGCAGCCGGGTGCGGATGCTCAAAGGCTGGCCTCCCGAGAAGAGTGCGGGCACGTCCTGTTCATTGCCCTTGTTCTGACGGTGATGGCTTCATGGTGAAATAGAACGTGGCGCCTTCGCCGGTCTTGCCCTCGGCCCAGATCCGGCCGCCGTGCCGCGCGATGATGCGCCGGACGTTGGCCAGGCCGATGCCCGTGCCTTCGAACTCATCTGCCCGGTGCAGCCGCTGGAACACGCCGAACAGCTTGTCCGCATACTGCATGTCGAACCCCACGCCGTTGTCGCGCACGAACAGGATGAACCGGCCATCCTCTTCTCCGGCACAGCCCATCTCGATCTGCGCCGGATCGCGCGGACGCGTGTACTTGACCGCATTGCCCAGCAGGTTGGCAAGCGCCTGTTTGAGCATTGCGCGATCGCCGGTCACCGCGGGCAGTGGTGCGATCGTCCAGCCGATGTTGCGCCCGCGCGTGGCCATTTCCAGGTCGCGGATCGCCTCCCGCACCAGCGCATCGAGCTCGACGCTGCTTTCATGCATCTCGGCCCGCCCCGTGCGGGAAAACGCCAGCAAATCGTCGATGAGCCTGCCCATGTGCCGGCTCGCATCGACGATCACTTCCAGATAGCGCTGCGCTTCCGGGGAAAGCTTGCCTTCGGTGTCCTCGATCAGCATCGCAACGTAGCCTTCGATATGCCGCAGCGGCGCGCGCAGGTCGTGCGACACCGAGTAGGAAAACGACTCAAGCTCCTGGTTGGCGGCTTCCAATGCAGCCGTCCGTTCCTCGACTCGCCGTTCGAGGTCGCGGTTCAGTTCCAGAATCTCCTCATGCGCCTGGCGAATTTCTTCCAGCGCTTCCTGGAGTTCGGTGTTCTTTTCCTCCAGCTTGTGCACCAGCACTTCGCTGTATTGGTGGAGCACATGAGCCTCGTCCGGCTGGGGAGACTGCGGGCGGCGCTCCGAGGCTTCTTGAATCGCCTCATGCAATGCGTTGAGAACGACGGACGTGGGAGCGGGCTTGATGACGTAACGGTCGGCCCCCACGGTCTGCGCAAGCTGGCGGTCGGAAGCCGAATCGTAGGTGCTGGTGTAAAGGATCAACGGGAGTGCGCTGAACTTTTGGTGCTGGCGAACCTTGTGGCAAAACCGGTAGCCATCCATCCGCGGCATGAGGATGTCCGACACGATGGCGTCCACCGGCTCGCACTCCAGCACGGCCAGCGCCTGCACGCCGTCGGTGGCTTCCAACACGGCGTGCCCCTCGGCCTCGAGTTGCGCGCGGAGCAACTTGCGATTGGTCACGTGGTCGTCAACAACGAGGATGTTCATGGGATGAGCCTTAGGCTTCGCCCTGTTCGGACGACGCAGGGCTGTTGGCCGCGGCGCCCACGATTTGTTCGTGCAGCTTGCGCGTATCGACCGGCTTCACGATGTACGCGTCGCATCCGGCGGCAAGCGCCTCTTCCTTGCTGAATTTTTCGGGCGCGGCGGTGATCGCAACGATGGGGATGTGCAGCGTGTTCGGGTCTTTTTTCAATCGCCGCGCGAGCGCGAGGCCGTCCATGCCGGGCAGTTTCAAGTCCAGCAGAACGACTTCGGGCTTGCGGGCCTTGATTTCCTCCACGGCTTGCTCGGCGGAGGCCTTTTCGAGGACGCGATGGCCGCTCGATTTCAGCACCGCGCTCAACAGCTTCGAATCGGTCGGATCATCTTCGACGAGCAGGATGTTCATGGGTCAGGTTCCTTTCGCTTTGGGTGAGGCGCTTCGTTGGAGGATTTCTGCCACCTGCACGGGCAGTTTGCGCGTGTCGATCGGTTTGGTGATGTAGGCATCGCAGCCGGCCTCGCGCGCCTTCTGGTCATCGCCCTTCATCGCGAAAGCTGTCAGGGCCACAATGCGGACATGCTGGTAGGCGGGGTCCCCTTTCAAAAGCCGCGCCAGGGTCAAACCGTCCATGCCCGGCAGGGCGATGTCCATGAGGATCAGGTCCGGCACGGAGTGCCGGAGCATTTCCTGGGCACGCTCCGCGTCTTCGGCGCTCTCCACGACGTAACCCTCGCATGCCAACACCTCGGACGCGAGCTTCAGGTTGGTCGGATTGTCGTCAACGATGAGGATTTTCATATCACGCCGCCGAAACTTTCGCCGCGCTGAGCGGCAGGATCACCGTGAAGGCGCTTCCTTTGCCCGGCTCGCTCTCGATCTTGATGCTGCCCTTCTGGAATTCGACAATCTTCTTCGTGAGCGCCAGACCTAGACCCGTGCCTTGATAACGCCGCGCCAGGCTGGAATCGACTTGCTGGAACTCGACGAAAAGCTTCCCCAGATCCTCCGGCTTGATGCCGATGCCGGTGTCTGTCACTCGCATGCGCACTCGGTTCGGGCCGTCGAGCGTGGCGACGATATCCACGCTGCCTCCGTCGTCGGTGAACTTGACCGCGTTGGAGAGCAAATTGAAGAGCACCTGCTTGCACTTCTGCTGGTCGAGCGTGACGCTTTCGACTACGGCGGAAATGTCCTTCCCAATGGCGATATTCTTCTTCTTCGCCATCGGCGAGATGACGGAGCAAACCTCCTCGACCGCTTTCGCGAGCGAAAACGTTTCGGGGAACAATTCCATCTTGCCGGCCTCCACTTTCGACAGGTCGAGCACGTCGCTGATGAGCTGCAACAGATGCCGTCCGCTATTGAGGATGTCGCCGAGATACTCCTTTTGCTTGCCGTTGACCTTGCCGGGCTTCTCGTCGATGAGAAACTCGGAGAAGCCGATGATGCCGTTGAGCGGGGTACGCAGTTCGTGCGACATGTTCGCCAGGAACTCGCTCTTCATCCGGTTGGCTTCCTGCAGCGACTGTTCGAAGCGTTTGCGGTCCGTGACATCGCGCGCAGCCGCGAACACACCTTGCAGCTTGTTATCCCGGTCGTAGAACGTGGCCGCGTTGTAGGAGACGACCGTTTCGCTCCCATCCTTCCGGCGCGCCGTGAGCTCGTAGTTGGTGACCTTGTTTTCGCGCAGCACCAGTTTGATGCCTTCCTCGGCGCGGTGGGGGTCGGTGAAATAATTCTTGAAGGGCGTGCCGATCAGCTCCTCGCGCAAGCGGCCCGTCAGCGCGCACATCTGCTCATTGACGTCTGTGATGATGCCGAGCGGATCGGTGGTCATCAGCGCGTCGATGTTCGATTCGATGAGCGAGCGGGTGTAGAACTGCTGGCTGCGCAATTGCACTTCCAGTTCCTTCTGCGCGGTGATGTCACGCGCGCCGGCCAGGATGCCGAGCGGCTGGCCCGCGGCATCGGTGAACACGCCCGCGTTGAAGGACACCGCGATACGCCGGCCGTACCGCGTGATGAGCACCAGCTCGTAGGCGAGCACGCGCTTTTCCCGCAACGTCTGCTGGACGCCGTCGCCGGCGCGCTCCGGCTCGGTGAAATAATCGGCGAAGCGGGAGTTGATAAGGTGTTTGCGCGAGTAACCGGTGAAGCGCGTGGCCTCCTCGTTCACGTCGGTGATCGCGCCGTCGGGCGCAATGGCGAACAGCGCGTCGGCTGAGGCTTCGATGAGCGAGCGGTTGTAAGCCTGCTGCTCGGCCAATTGGCTTTGCAGGCGCGCCTGCTCGGAAATGTCGCGCGCGCTGGCAAAAATACCCTGCACGCGGCCGTCCGCCGCGCGGAACACGGACGCATTGAACGAAACCGTCGCCTTGCGCCCCGTCTTGGTTTTCAGCACCAGCTCGTAGTTCGTGACCACGCTTTCAGCGAACGTGCGCTTGACGCCCGCATCCGCGCGGTCCGGCTCGGTGAAGTAGCGTTTGAACGGCGAGCCGATCAATTCCTCGCGCGTGTAGCCGGTCATGCGGCACATCTGGTCGTTCACGTCGGTGATGAAGCCTTCGGGGTCCACCGTAATAAGACCGTCCACGGACGACTCGATCAGACCGCGCAGGTAAGTCTGTTGCTCGCGCAATTGCTCCTCCAGCCGGACTCGGTCGGTGATGTCGCGGGCGCTGGCGAAAATGCCTTTCACGTTGCCCGTCGGATCTTTGAAAACCGAGGCGTTGAAGGACACCTGCAACTGTCGGCGAGAGCGGGAAATCAGCGTCAGCGCGTATTCGGTGACGACGCCCCGGTCGAAGGTCTGCTGCACGCCGGCGCGGGCGCGCTCGGGCTCGGTGAAGTAATCGGCGAATGGCGCGCCGATCAACTCCGTGCGCGTGTAGCCGGTCATCTGGCACATCCGGTCGTTCACATCCGAGATTGTGCCGGCCGGGTCCACGGTGATGAGGCCGTCCACCGACGACTCGATGAGGCCGCGGTTGTAAGCCTGCTGGTCGCGGAGCTGTTGCTCCAGTTTCTTCTGCTCGGTAATGTCGCGAGCGCCGGCGAAGACGCCTTGCAGCTTGCTGGCGGCGTCGTTGAACGTGACGGCGTTGTAGGAGACGACGGTCTCCCGGCCGGTCTTGCCGCGGGCGGTGAGTTCGTAATTGGTGACTTTGCCCTCGCGCAACACCAGCTTGATGCCTTCCTCGGCGCGCAGCGGATCGGTGAAATAATTCTTGAAGGGCGACCCGATGAGTTCCTCGCGCGAATGGCCGGTCAGCGCGGCCATCTGCTGGTTTACATCCGTGATGATGCCGAGCGGATCGGTGGTCATCAGCGCGTCAATGTTGGCCTCGATGAGCGAGCGCGTGTAGAACTGCGACGCCTGAATCTGGCTTTCGAGTTGTTTCTGCGCGGTGATGTCGCGGGCGCTGGCGAAGATGCCGCGTACGTTGCCGGATGGGTCTTTGAACACGGCGGCGTTGAACGACACGGGCACTTGCTTGCCCGTGGCGGCCTGCAGGGTGAGCACGTAGTTGGTAACCGCGCCCTCCTTGAACGTGAGCCGCACGCCTTCCTCGGCGCGCTCGCGCTCGGTGAAATAGGACGCAAACGTCGAGCCGATGAGTTGCTCGCGCGAGCGGCCCGCCATGCGGCACATGGTTTCGTTCACGTCGGTGATGGCCATCTTTTCATCCACCGTGACGAGGCCGTCCACCGAGGCTTCGATCAGACCGCGGTTGTAGGCGCGCTCTTCGGCCAACTGCTTTTGCAAGCCCGCCTGCTCGGTGATGTCGCGGGCGCTGGCGAAGATGCCGCGCACGTTGCCCGTGGGGTCTTTGAAAATCGCGGCGTTGAAGGAGACTAGGCTTTCGCGGCCATCCTTGGTGCGAAGGGTCAGCTCGTAATTCGTCACCGCGCCTTTGTCCAACGTAAGCCGGACGCCTTCGGTGGCGCGCCTCGAGTTGGTGAAGTATTTCGAGAACGGCGTGCCGATAAGATCCTCGCGCGAGTAACCGGACATGCGGCACATCGTCTCGTTCACGTCCGTAATCGCTATCATCGGATCCACAGTGATGAGCCCGTCGAGAGAGGCTTCAATGAGACCGCGGTTGTAGGCCCGCTCATCGGCGAGCTGGGTTTGCAGGCGGGCCTGCTCGGTGATGTCGCGGGCGCTTGCGAAAATGCCGCGTACGTTGCCCGACGGGTCCTTGAACACCGAAGCGTTGAACGAGACGCGCAACTGTTTGCCGTCACGTTTGGCGAGCGTGAGCACATAGTCGGTGACGACGCTCTTTTGGAACGTTTCGTTTACGCCGACCGTCGCGCGCTCGCTGTCCGCAAAGTAATCGGCGAAGGGGGTGCCGATAAGTTCCTGACGGGAATAACCGGACATGCGCGACATCTGCTCGTTCACATCAGAAATGCCCCCCTTGGGGTCCACCGTTATGAGACCGTCCACGGAGGCTTCGATGAGACCGCGGTTGTAGGCTTGCGATTCGCGCAGCTGCGTTTCCAGTTCCTTCTGCGCGGTGATGTCGCGCGCGGCGGCAAACACGCCTTGCAGCTTGCCGTCCGCGTCGCGGAAGGTGGACGCGTTGTAGGAAACGACCGTCATCTTGCCCTGTTGCGAGAGCGCGGTGAGTTCGTAGTTCGTCACCTTTCCCTCGCGCAGCACCAGCCGGATGCCTTCTTCGGCCCGTTGCGGGTCGGTGAAGTAGTTCTTGAACGCCGAGCCGATGAGTCCCTCGCGCGTGTAACCGGTGAGCGCCGCCATCTGCTGGTTGACGTCCGTGATGACGCCGACCGGGTCGGTGGTCATCAGCGCGTCAATGTTCGATTCGATGAGCGAGCGGGTGTAGAACTGAGTGGCCTTGAGCTCCTCGGTCAGGCGGATTTCGTCGGAGATGTCCTTCGAGATGAGCAGGTAGCCGATGGCTTTGCCGGCGGCGTCGCGGCGCGGGGTGATCACCACCCGGGCGGTGAAGCGCTGGCCGTTTTTGCGCGCCCGGGCCAGCGTCCCCTCCCATTTGCCATCGCGCAGGGCGGCCTGCATGATTTCGCGGTGCTTGCCGGATTTCACATCCTCCGGTACGTGCAGGATCGAGGAGTTCGCCTTGCCCACCACCTCCTCGGGCTCGTAGCCATACAGCCGCCGCGCTCCCTCGTTCCACAACAGGATTTTCCCGTCGAGATCCTTGCCGATGACCGAATACTCGGTGGAGGATTCGAGGATGTTGGTGATGAAATTCACCGCCTCCTGAGCGTCCCCGACGATGGCGCTGTCGAACAGTTTGGCCCGGGAGATCTCGTCGGCGAAGCGCTGTTCGTTGGTGATGTCCTTCGACATGAGCAGCAGGCCGATGGGCTTGCCGATCGCGTCGCGCCGCGGGGTGACCACGACGCGGGCGGTGAATTGTTCGCCGTTCTTCCGCCGGCGGGTGATCGTGCCCTCCCATTTGCCGTCGCGCAACGCCGCCGCCTGCATCGCGACCGGCTTGCCGGCCGCGATGTCCTCGGGCGTGTGGAGGATGGCCGAGTTGGCCCGTCCAACGACCTCCTCCGGCTCGTAGCCGTAGAGCCGGCGCGCGCCCTCGTTCCAGAGGAGGATCTTGCCCTCGAGGTCCTTGCCGATGATCGAATACTCGGTGGACGATTCGAGGATGCTGCCGATGAATTCGAGCGACTCTTCGGCGGTCCCGACGATCGTGCTGTCAAAGAGTTTGGTTGGCATGGTTATCTCCGCGTTTTGGGCAAGGAAAAATAAAATGTCGCGCCTCTCCCAGCCTCTCCTTCGGCCCACACCCGGCCGCCATGGCGGGCGATGATGCGCCGGACACTGGCCAGGCCGATGCCCGTGCCTTCAAACTCGTCTGCCCGGTGCAACCGCTGGAACACGCCGAACAGCTTGTCCGCGTACTGCATGTCGAACCCCACGCCGTTGTCGCGCACGAACAGGATGGCCCGGCCATCCTCTTCCCCGGCACAGCCCATCTCGATCTGCGCCGGATCGCGCGGACGCGTGTACTTGACCGCATTGCCCAGCAGGTTGGCAAGCGCTTGTTTGAGCATTGCGCGATCGCCAGTCACCGTGGGGAGTGGTGCGATCGTCCAGCCGATGTTGCGCCCGCGCGTGGCCATTTCCAGGTCGCGAATCGCCTCCTGCGCCAGCGCATGCAGTTCGACGCGGGTTTCGCGCATCTCGGCCCGCCCCATGCGCGAAAATGCCAGCAAATCGTCGATGAGCTCGCTCATGTGCCGGCTCGCCTCGACGATCACTTTCAGATAGCGCTGCGCTTCCGCGGAAAGCTTGCCTTCGGCGTCCTCGATCAGCATCGCAACGTAGCCTTCGATGTGCCGCAGCGGCGCGCGCAGGTCGTGCGACACCGAGTAGGAAAACGACTCCAGCTCGCGGTTGATCGATTGCAACGCGGCGGTCCGCTCGGCGACCTTCATTTCGAGTCCTTCATTGAGCGCGCGCACCTCCTCCTCCGCTTTCGTGCGTTCAATGACTTCCTTTGCGAGTTTCGCGGTCCGCTCCTCAACCAGCCGTTCCAGGCGTTCAGTCAAACGCGCTCGCGCCAGCGCGACGCCCAGTTGGTTCCCGACTGCATATAGATTCCTGGCATCTTCCTCGCTGAACAGGCCGCGCTCGCTCCCGACCAGATTCATGACGCCCAGCGCCTGTTCGCCGACCCAGATCGGCACGCTGGCGTGAAACCGCAAACCCTGCGTGTCGCCTCGCGCCTGCTGCAACCGCTCACATTCAAGAATGTTCGTCATCGAATCAAGCTCCCCCGCAAGCAGTTTGCGACGGCACAAGCACGGCCCTTCCAACGCCCCGGGCTGCATAAGCGCCGGCGGCACATTACGTGAAGCGAGCAACACAAAATTGCCGCCCTCCTCCAGGACGGAGATCCATCCGGCGCGCACCCCGGGAAGATCCAGCGCCCGCTCCAACGCGTTCTCGCATACTGTGCGTTGTGTAGTTGCTTTGTTGAGCCCGTCCGCGATGCGGAACATCGCGGCAAGCGACATGTTGGAATGCGCCAGCTCCGTTCCCCGCAACGTGAGCTCGCTGTTGATGGCGACCGCCTGCTCGTAGGTCGAGATCAACAGATCCAGGATCTGCTGCCGTTCGGCGGTGATGAAGTGCTTGCGCCCTCCGAGTTCGATCTCCACCCCCATCTGCATCTTCTGGTTCTTGCGCAGCTCGAGGTTCATCAGCAACTGCTCGATGCGCGTCAGCAGGTAGCGCCCCTCGTACGGTTTGCGGATGAAATTGTCCGCGCCGCACTCCAGGCCCCGAATCACGTCCTGCGAGTCCGAGAGCGAGGTCACCAGCATGACCGGGATGTCCTTCAACCGCTCGTCG
>C687J26845_10000428_pt1 | contig 28317 bp, 20 predicted proteins | sample RifCSPlowO2_12_FD_26845 | JGI IMG/M metagenome (IMG submission 26845)
TATATAATCTTTTCGGGTTTAACGAAATTACCGTGTATTATAGGCCATGAGTTCTCTGGAATAGTTGAAAAAGCAGGAAGCAATGTAAGAGAATTTAAAAAGGGTGATAAGGTTGCTGTAGAAAGCATCATGTGGTGCGGCAGGTGTCTGTCGTGCAGGAGTGGATTTCCCAACCAGTGCAAGCATATAGAATTAATGGGATTGAGTGCCGACGGCGCTTTTGCTGAATATGTTTCAGTAAATGAAAGATACTGCTGGAAGATCAATGATTTAACAAATATGTATCGTGAGGAAGATATCTTTGATATTGGAGCCCTTATTGAACCAGTAGGTTGTGCATATAATGGTATCTTTATTACTGGTGGTGGATTTAATCCAGGTGCTATAGTAGTAGTATATGGATCTGGGCCAATCGGACTGGGTGCGATAGCACTGTCTAAGATTGCTGGAGCAAGCCAAATTATAGCCTTCGATATATTGGATGAAAGAATAAAAATAGCGAGAGATATGGGTGCCGATGGTGTTTTTAATGTAAACAACCTCGGTGGACGGAGTCCGGCAGATAAAGTAATGGAGCTTACTAAAGGTTATGGGGCGGATATCCAGGTGGAGGCCGCCGGCGCCGCGAATAAGACAATCCCTGAGATGGAAAGGTCTATGGCTATTAATGGAAAAATAATTTATTTAGGCAGGGCAGCAACCTCTGCGACAATGCATCTCGATACGCTTGTATCAGGCGCCAATAAAATTATCGGATCAAGGGGGCACGCCGGTTATGGCATATTTCCTTCAATTATCAAACTCATTGCATCCGGCAAGCTCAATCTTGAGAAAATGATTACTGTAAGGTATCCATTTGAATCAGTCCTGGATGCTATTAAGGCTTCCTCTAAAAGATCAGACGCCAAAATTCTTGTAAAGATGTAAAGTCATGCTGTTTAAGATATGCGGAGATCGTCCTTAACCAAAAGAAGTTGTATTGGGATAGTTCCTTACTAAAAGAGTTTTTACCTTTTCGGCAAAAATATTTTTTACTATGTCTCAAATTCCACTATTGGTAAGACTATGAAGCGGTGTTTAACCTTGCCCAACTTTTTGAACTTTTTGACATATTCAGGTTAAATACTAGCGAGGTAAAGCCTCAAGCCGATGAAATGAACATTTAGAACTTGACTCATTTGTAAAGATAAATTGCGTATAAAGTATTTAATACCTGAATCTTGCACTAAATTAATTGCTAATGAATATGTTGCTCTGTAAGCCCTATTGTTATTGACTTTGAGCGAGATTTACGCAAAATAGGCATTTAATCCAACGGGTTAAATATTAAAACCAGCAAAATTCTCTCTAAGCCTTTATTAATAAGGGTTTTCTAAGAGAGCATCAAAATTTCGTGCAATATTCAGTTAATACATTGTACTAACCAGAACGAGTATGAGAATAAATATAACGCGAAAGTAGTATCTTGGTATTGAGCGTAGCACAAAAGAAAAAAATTCTTCCGACTCGTACGGATAGAATAAGTACAAGTAAATTTTTCTTCTCCAAGGGTATCCTGTGTTAAAGTTCGCTTTTTCAACACATGTGAGGCCGAAACAGACAGGGCCGTGCGGTATCAATATGCATTATAGGGGATAGCGTGATCATAAAGGACAACCCCTTGCGGGATTTAGGTCGGCTAATAATCTGGTATCCTTTCCGATGGATAGTAGTGCTCTTTCCTATGCCTATGGTGATCGGTATTGGACGGATGATGGGAAAAATTGAATCACTGTACAGTAAGAAGCGAATGACTATTATAGCGCAGAATATCCATCGAACATTGGGAATCGAACTTAAGGATGCGTATGATATAGTCCGCAGAAATCTTGAACTGCACTATATCCATCTGCTAGAGTATTTCAAGTTTCCATATTTTTCTAGAAATAATATAGATCGTTATATTGAATATTGTGGGTTAGAATATCTGAATGACGGCTTAAGGCAAGGAAAAGGAATCATACTAATTCATCTTCATTTCGGCACCATGCAGATGCCTCTTATCGCTCTGGGAGTCAAAGGATATCGCATGAACCAAATCGGCCAGAAGGAACCGGAGAATAACCGCCTAAGCTGGGTACATCGGAAGGTTGCTTTACGCCAACGTCTGAAGATCGAAGAATCCATGCCGGTCAATTTTATTAACATCGGAATAACCAATTTCTTGCGGCCGGCTTTCCGTTGTTTAGAAAAAAATGAAATCCTGCTGATCCCGGGGGATGGACGAGGGGGTACAAAACCGGTAGGAGAAAATTATATTCTAATCAATTTTCTCAATCACAAAATCTACTTTCCTCGCGGCCCTGTAATCTTAGCTCGTAAAACCAGGGCAAAGATGCTACCCTTATTTTGCTTTCGGCTTCCGGATGGACGGCAACGGGTAGAAATCCGCCCACCGCTGCCACTCTGTTTCAGCCAAGATAAGGAGGCAGATGTCCTGAATAATACTCAAATTTATGCCGATGCCCTTTCCGAGGAAGTACGTAAGCATCCGGATCATTGGATGTTCTGGCAAGAGTTCGCTCCTGGGTTGATGATCTATAAGGAATGATAATCAAGTATGCAGTCTATAAGGATTGCCAAATTATATGGACAGCGTTTACAACATTAACAAAGATGGGCGTGATAAATGTTGTACCTTCAGAAATGATGCGCTAAAACCCTAGAGAAAAAAAGATGCTTCAAAAAATGCTCCAATTACCAATAGAAACAATGCGCATGAGCAAGGCTATTCGCCTTAAACGTTATGCTAGCATGCTTCTATCTCATAGTACCAGTTCAAAGATTCTCAACTTGATTCGAGTGGAGTCGGAATTGCGGCAACAGGCTATCCATCTCAGGGGAATCCCCTATATTCTTAAAATAGAATCCACCAACCTGTGCAACTTGCGCTGCAGGGTTTGCTACGAGAATCGCAAGTCCCATAATTTCGAGGGCGGCAGGGGATACGGCAAAATGGATCTTGATCTATTCTGCAGCTTGATTGACGAGATTGGCAAGTATGTTTACCGCATCAATCTGTATGGATTTGGAGAGCCTTTTATCTATGATAAAACCATTGATATGATCCGGTACGCTACCAATCGCAACATTTCGGTAGGGATTACTTCCAATTTCAATACAGTTGATGAAGGAATAATGGAGAGAATCCTACTGTCTGGACTGGAGCATCTTGTAATATCAATTGATGGAATAGATCAGCTCAGCTATGAAAAATACCAGGTTGGGGGTGATTTTAATAAGGTGATGAAGAATATACGAACCTTTCAGAAAATGAAAGAGAAGATGAAAAAAAAGCTACCATTCCTCGACTGGCAGTTCCTCATAATGAAACATAATGCCCAAATGCGCGCCCAGGCAGAAGCAATAGCTAATGAGCTGGGAATTGGGCTGCGTTATTCGTGTATTGGAATTGACATCAACGATAATTTTCAACGGGAAGAATGGCTTCCTGAAAATGAATCCCTTAGCCAGTATGATTATAAGACTTTGACCCCAAAATGTGTCAAAGACCTTAAAACCTGTTCCTGGCTGTACCGCACGGTTTTTATCAACTGGGATGGCGGTGTTTCTCCTTGTTGCAACTATTATACCGGCGATAAAACTAGTGATTTCGGCAATTTGAACAATCAGAGTTTTAGAGAAATCTGGAATAATTCCGCATACATATTGGCCAGGCAGTTGGTAAGCAAAAAGAAACCTCTAATCGAAGAGATTAAAAAGAATAATATTTGCGGACAATGCAATAAATTTTTTGCATAAAGCTAACTCTAAAGGGAACGCCTTGATTGTAACTATAAAGTATAAATAATTATCTTGCATCGGATTACAAATTAACGCAGGAGAGAGTTCCTTCATGAAAAAGAAAAATATTATAATATTTGGAGCGGGTCTTCTAGGGTTGAGAATAGGCGATTTGCTTTCTCAAAAAGGTTATCATGTAGAATTGGTAGAGGTTAGTTCCGCTCCTGGCGGAATGATGGGAACGTTTAAGCGGGACTTTGAGGGAAGGGATTATTATTTCGATTACGGCCCGCACCTGCTCTTTCACAACTTTAAAGATGATTATCGAGATCTTATTGGAGACGATCTATTGGATATAAGCAGTAGTTTCTCCATGATGGTAAAGGGTAAAAGGTTAGCCTATCCCTTGAAGATCAAAGAGATGTTAATGAACCTTCCCTTCCGAGATGTTGTTCTTACAGGAATGGAGGTGATTTATAATCAAATCGCTAAACGAAATGTTCATTCTGATTCCTTGGAAGAGTGGATAACCAAGCGCTTCGGGAAGATACCATTTCAGCAATTCTATGCCCCTTACATTCAAAAGTGCAATGGATTGCCTCCCAACGATGTTGCGGTAGATTGGGTTACTGAGCGGACGCATGTTACTGGTAACAGCCTGTTGGGAACTGCATATGAACGGATCAAAACCGCCTTAAGTAAAAAAGATACGGCTCCAAATAATCTTCCCAGTTCCGACCGGATAACAGCCTATTATCCCAGGAAAGGGGCAGGAGAAATAACCGATGCCCTAGCTAAGCGAATACAAGACAAGGGAGGGATTATTCATATTAATAGCCGGGTAAATAAGGTAATAGTAACTGATAACCGTCTGGTAAACGGGATATCCGTTAAACACGGAAAACAGGAAGTAAAACTATATGCAGATTATTATATTTCTACCATTCCCTTGCCAGTATTAATCAAGAACATTACCCCCGCTGTTTCCATTTCGTACTTAGAAGCAGCTAATTGCTTGAAATATCGTCAACTTATTTTAATGTACTTAATTATCGATCAACCTCGGGTTTTGGATTGCATAGAGGTATTTTTTGCAGATAAGGAAGTGATTTTTAAGAGAATTTATGAACCGAAAAGTTTAAGCGACTATATGGCTCCTCCACATAGGACATCCCTTTGTCTGGAAATTTGTTGTAATGAAACAGATGATTTCTCGGAGGAGGAACTCTACCAGAAGGCTATCGATAACTTACGCCAGACTGGAGTTGTTACCCCAGATAAAATCAGCCACTACTTTACTATAAGAGTACCTTATGCTTATCCAATTTACTGTCAAGGATTTAAAGAGAAAGTAAATTTATTGCTGGATTATATAAAGAGTATTAATAACTTGACTACCATTGGCCGACAAGGTCTCTTTAAATACCATGCCATGACCAATGAAACTATGGAGATGGCGGTACAATTAGCCAATTCATTTTGAGTTGAATTCGGGCAGGGAATTGATAGCCTGTTTGAATTCATTGAAACAGTGTTCAATGCCCCAACGTAACGGGTGGTTTGCAACTACAGTCTTTGCAGAGACACGTAGATTATTGGTAATAAAGATATGATAGTTGTCGTCAGCCTTATTCCATTTGTCAAAAATGACTACAAACTTGATGGGCACATCACAATATTTCAGATTATACACAATAAGAAGAGGGTCGATGGTAAAAACAGGGTGGCGGACGGAGTAAGGAAGAGATAGAGTTTCAAGAAGTAGGAGTCATAAAGGTAGTAGGGCAATTTGACGGAGGGAGAATAACAGCAGACGCAGGGGGTGCTTTTATTGGGAGAGGTGGAACATGCGAGAGGTCTTCTTAGGGACTTATCTGTTATTTTTATCAATAGCGTTTACAAAAACATGATCTTTTCTGATGAAAATGAAAATATTTTTTTATGTGTATTTTTTAACAAAGTAATGTAGGAGATTGAAACTTGGAACTGCGAATATATTGGGAAATACTCTGTAGGAGAAGATGGCTATTCGCTCTTATACTGTCCGGGAGTGTCATTTCAACCCTGATTTTATGTTTTTTTGTCACTCCTGTTTATAAGGCAACCACAAAAGTGTTAGTCAAAGGTGAGGATGTAAATACCATCCTTGCTACTACAGTTTCTTCGTCTCTTGGCAAGCTTGAAAGTAGTCTATCAGCAGACACTTTAGCTGGTTCAATCAAGGCAATGTTGGAGAATAAAGAAATTGCTATCCGTTTGATAGACGATCTCCAATTGCAGAAGCAAAAAGGCATTCCTTTTTTAGCTACAGAGATTTTGGATTCGGGACTTATTAGCCTGCTTATGAATAAGACAGCTATAAGGGTTAAACGGCTTGAAGAAAGTGATATTTTTGAACTTTCAGGATTTTCATCTGACCCTGCGCTTGCTGTACAGATTTCGGAGAAATTAACTTTGTACTCCTTGAAATTGAGGGAAAATCTAACCAGGGAGGCTACTGGAAAGGTCGTACGCCTTTTGACTAAGGAGACTATACGGCTCAAAAGAATAATAGAAGACTCAGAAGAAATAATAAAAAACTATAAGGTGCATAATATGGCCATAAACCTTGACGAAAAGGCCACGAGTTATACTTCGCAGCTTAGTGAGTCTGAATTATCCATTGCAAAATTAGCTGCAGAAAAAAGAGAAAATCATCCGGATATTCGAGTGTTATTGGAACAGATAACATTCATCAAAAGGGAATTGCAGGATATTACGAGCAAGCAGAATAAACTTTTAAAATTAGAAAGGATGAATACAGCATTGACTCAAGTGTACTCCTCTCTTTTAAGCGATCTGGAAAAGGCAAAAATTTTAAAGGCTATGAGCATTACTAATTTTATGGTTATAGAAAAAGCCCAAATCCCTGATACCAGTAAGAAATATTATAAATACTTTCCCAAGAAAAAGAAAATGCTCGCTCTTGCTCTGATTATCGGCAGTTTTCTGGGAGTGATAACAGTATATTTTACAGAATATATTGACGATACCATAAAAAGCCCACGAGAACTGAAGGCATGGACAGGGCAAAAAATTCTGGCAACGATCCCAATGCTTAAAGATACGAAAATGTTTCCGCCAACAGAAGTTCTCCCGATTTTAGAGGCATTGAGCGACTTATGGCTCTCTATAAAAATTGCTGCAACAACTCAGGAAAATAGGAAATATCCTCATATATTAACGGTTACAAGCTATGGGGAAAAGGAGGGAAAGAGCCTTGTTTCTGCAAACCTTGGCCTTTTGCTGTCAAAAAATGGCCACAAAACCCTGATAGTTGATTTTAATCTGAGAGTACCTTTCCTATCAAAATTGTATGCCCCAGATGAAAAGGGTCTGACTGATTTTATTGCCGCAGTAGCAGAGAATAAAAAGGTTGATTTGCAGCTATTCACTCTGTTAAGCAATAACCTTTATTTTCTGCCAACCGGCTCAATAAGCAGGGCAGATATGGTTAAAATAGCAAACTCTCCTCAACTCCCGGCCTTTATAGAAAATGCAAAAAACGAATTTGATGTTGTTNTTATTGATACAGCTTCTCTAAATAAGAGCAGAGAACCATTTTTCATGGCAAAAGAGAGTGATGCAACTATCGTGGTAGTTGAAGCAGGCAGGTACCAGATCGAGAATATTAGATGGGCGATAGATGAGTTAAAGGAAAACAACGCCATAATAGCCGGAATAGTTCTAAATAAACTTGTAGGTAAGTCAAATGCTGGAATCGCGCAGTAGCCTTTTAAGCAGAATCGCCAAGAACTCCGTAGTAGGAATGGTTGAGAAACTGTTTGAAATCTTTACAGGGGTTGTATCAATTTTTATCCTTGCGAGATATCTCAATGTTGAATCTTTTGGGTTATATACTATAATTCTAACCTATATAGGTTTATTGATAACACTCGGCATTGTAGGCCTCGATCGGATAATGGTTAGGAACATAGCAGCTAACAAAGAAAAACTCCTTGAACACCTTCAGGATATGAAAGGCGCAAGCATTGTGATCGCAGGATTTAGCCTGATTTTAATAATCATAATATCTTACCTTTTGCGCCTGGACAATGAAATGACAATTGCCGCCGTCTCTTTATTTGCCATATCAGAGCTTCTGGCAATGTATGGCACGATTTACATGTCAGTATTCAAGGCTTTTGAAAAAATGGAATATAATACCTTTATAACCTTTTTTGCAAAGGCAGCAGGTTTGGTGGGATTAATTACAGTAACCTATCTCAACCTGGGGTTTTTTGCAATATTTGCTGCATTAGCCGTTGCCAATATATTTAAGGCATTTCTGACAATTTCAATATTTAAAAAGTATTTCAGCCGCAAGCATATCCCTGTGTCATTCACTAATTCACGCGCAATAATAAAAGAAGTATTAATCTTAGCTGCTTCTATATTTTTTACTGTAGCATCCTTGAGGATAGGTGTATTTATGTTAAAGGCATTTGGAGCTTTAAAGGATGTTGCATACTTTCAGGCTGCGAATACCGTGTTTCTACAAGTACAGCCTATCTCTTCTGTATTTGTAGCAGCTCTCTATCCTGTAATATCCAATCGGGAGCAGAATCCCCTTTTAATATTCGAAAAGGCCGCAAAATATATTTTTATTACAAGCCTTCCTGTAATGGCAATTATGTTTTTTTATGGCAATGAATTGATTGTATTAATATATGGCAGCAATTATATGGCTGCCATACCTGCCATGAAGATCCTTATGCTTTCGGTGGCCTTTGCTTTTCTTGCAAACCTCTTTGAGATATGCCTGTTGGCAGAACACAGGCAGAATATGCTTACTATAGGGTGGGGTATCTCCTTTTTTGTGAATATTGGGTTAGGTGTTTTTCTGGTTCCAAAATATGGCCTTCTAGGCTGTGTTGCTGCTATGTCCTTATCCTACCTGGCGCTGTTTTTTGTATTATATTATTTTACGTCAAATTATACTGTGTTCAAAATTAAAAAAAATATCTTTTTCAAGCCTGGGGTGGCATTTCTTGTAATGGTATTCTATTTGTACTTTTTTACCGCTACAGGTAAACCCTTAAGTATAAAGCTTGATATATTAAATAGTTTGGTATCTCTTTTTTTATATATGGCAGTTTTATTTATGTTAAAGGCATTTTCCATTAAAGAAGTTGAACTCGTAAAAAATTTATTGGCGCCAAAAATGGTTAGCAAGTGACCGTGATAAGAAAAATCATTTTTTTAGATAATAAAAATAGTTCTATTAGGGCTTTTGTCCTTATTGCGATATTGGGGTTATTAACTGTATTCCTAATTGGATACCTATCTGTTGACCAAACTCCAAGAGTTTATATATTCATTATTAGCGCGATTGCCATTATAATGGCTATGGCGTTTTTTTTAAGAAATATAAACATAGCTATTCCTGTATTAATAATCCTTTTGCCCATAACCAACATTGCGTTTATTCTAAAAATTATTTCTTCTAGAGATCCTTTGACAATAATTACTCTAATTGACATATTTACTGTTGCTGCGATCATTTGTCTGTTGCTATACAAGAGCGCAGCCAAAGGCGGAACAACCGTCGTCCTTAAGAAGAAATCGGGTCCCGGATATCTCAGCTTATTATTATTTGTGTTGGTAGCATTTGGCATGTTATCCGTTATGTGGTCACCCAACATAATTTATGGATTGAATTATTGTATAAGGTTGATATTGAACTGCCTTCTTTATTTGCTCTTGGTTATTTTATTAAAAAATCAGAGTGATATAGTCAGGGCAATCAGAACTTATATTGTCATTTCGGTTATAACCGCTATTACAATGTTATTTTCTACTTTGCCTCTGGGGTCTATAAGTAAAGAGTACTATCTTGCCGATGGTCTGACAATGACCGTTGACTTTATCACCTACCAGACAAGGGCAAAGTCTTTTGGCTATGGCGAAAGTCATTTTGGACCGTATATATTAAATTTTGGTATATTGTTCGCTATAGGGCTTTTGAGTCAAAGCAAAAGGAAAAGCGAGAAAATGCTAATGCTCGTAATAATTTGTTTTCTATTTTGGGCAGACTTATACAGCAAAGCACGGGGACCAATAGCTTCACTCCTCCTGGCCATGATATTTCTTGTATTTACAATAAAGGATTTTAGAATCTGCTTTTTAAGAAACTTTTGTGTCATTGCCGGGTGTTTTATATTCCTATTTGGCATATTCAAAGTCACTAGTAGTTATATTATGGACTATAACAAGCGTTTTCTTCCTCCTGTACCTATACAAGGAGAACATTCTTTAAATGATCGATTTGAAATGTGGGGCAAGGCATATAATGCCATTGAAAATAATAACGCATATATATATGGATTAGGGGCTGGTGGAGGCACTTATTATGTTTTTCCTGAAGCGACTACTCATAATATTGTTCTATCTATATTTTGGGATTTTGGTCTAATAGGGTTTATTTTATTTTTTATATTAATGTTTATATATATTACCAAGTTATCTTTAGCAATAAAAAACTTAAAAGAAGATTTTGCAAAAGCGATGTTATTATCAACTTCAGGATGTATTATCGCATTCGGTCTTACATCAATTCTGGATTCTAATTATAATGTTAATATGTTATGGTTTATAATGGGGTTAAGCACTGCAATCTATAGATACGCTGTTTCAACATCGAAAGAAAGTTTGTCTAACACGATAAATTGAAAAAAACAAAATAATACACAAGGAACGTCGAATTTGACCTCAGATAAGTTAATAAAAGACAAGAAAAAAATAATACTGGTTATCTTTATAGCAGCCTTATTGTTGAGAACAATATTTATTATCGGTGTTGGTACCGTAGTTAAAAATCCAATCATGAAAGAGGATTTTGAATACGGCGTGATCGCAAGAACACTAATAAAGGGCGAAGGATATAGTGTCCCCATACTGGAGATATCTGGATGGAGCGAACCTAAAAAAGAGACGCATAATTACAGACCAACTGCAGACCAACTGCCGTTTTATCCGCTGGTGCTTGCCATGGTTTATTCTATTTCAAGTAACCCACTTTCATTCTGGATTGTAATATTTTTACAGGCTATAATTTCTGCCTTGACTTGTATAGTTATTTACCTGATAGCTTTAAAGATGTTTCATAGAAAGGCGGCAATGATTGCCGGAATTATCTCGGTAATTTATCCATCATTTATCCTCAATACAGCAAGGATTGTTCCTGAGACATTTTTTACTTTTTGGCTCTCCTTAACAGTGCTACATCTGCTGCTTTTGAGAGAAGTCCCGTCGCTAAAGAATCAGTTAATTTCTGGTGTTTTGCTTGGCATTACCCTTTTGAATTCGAATGTTATAGTGCCGGTAATTCCATTTATAGGCATATGGCTTTTTTTGTTAGCCGGTACATGGAGAGAAAAGGTTAAGAAGGCTTTGTTAGTAATAGCCACTGCATTTTTAATTGTTTCCCCTTGGGTCATAAGAAATTATATTGTCTTCAAGGAGTTTCCTCTCATGAAAACAACATTGGGGGTAAATTTATGGCTTGGCAATAATCCAAGGGCGACCGGCACTTTTTTTCTTCCATCAGGTGAACCTATGGACGCCATCCTGCCGGAAGCATGGTACAAAGGTTTTGCGTTTTCAGAAACGGAACAGGATAAGATCCTTTATGATGAGGCTATGGTGTATATTAATAAAAATCCTCAGCATTACGCAAGACTTTTACTGAAAAGGCTTTACTATTTCACATGGTTCCCTCCAGACAATCTTCTTTCAAAGGAGGGCAGGCTTTATAAGAAACTATTTAAAATACCATATGGTTTTATTCTCATGAGCAGTGCTATAGGAATCACTCTATTTTTGAAAAGGAATTCGAGAGATACATTCCTTCTGTGTGCAATCATTCTTTCTGTCGTAGGGCTGTATTCTTTTTTTATAGTTGGGCATGCGAGGTACAGACTTCCTATAGAGCCGTACTTAATAGTTTTTTCAGCATACGCAATATGCGTTATACTTGACAAATATCAGTTCATTATTTCAAAAGAAGATAGAAATGAAGGAGGATAAAAATAAAAATTTCCAACCATTATTTGCCGGCAAGACGTGGCTAACTTATACCTTGTTTCTGTTAATTGCTTCAACAATGTCCTTATTCTTTACGACCCTGCATTTTACCCTCTGCAAAGAACCGGAAACCGTAACGTTATCCTCTCTAATTAACAATTCTGCAGATGTGCCATTTCAATTCCGAGTGTTGGTTCCATGGATGGTAAACTTCTTATATAAGCTCAACCTGCCATTTTTAGGTTCACCAATCATTTTATTTAAATGTGTTGATTTTTTGTCCGTATTTTTTTTGATAATTGCATTCCGTTCCTATCTCTCACTATTTATTAAAAATGATCGTATAGTCAGCCTGTTTTCTCTTGCATTAATCTTCATCTTGCCATTCAATTACATTTTTTATAGTAAATCCTTTGGCGCTTTTTTATATCCGTGGGATATGCCCTCAATCCTTTTCTTTACTATAGGTTTAATCTTAATCTATAGAAAAAACTGGTTTCTGTACTATCCTGTTTTTTTTATTGCAACCTTTAACAGAGAAACTACTATCTTCCTGACTTTTATTTATTTCCTTACAGCCATTGAGAGGAATAAAATAACGACTGTCTTATTTCACTGCGCTTCTCAGGTAACTGTTTGGATGATAATTAAAAAATTTATTGCTATTTTGTATGCTAGCAATCCCGGGCCTGGTTTGTTTTTTTGTCAATTTTTAAATAATTTAGCATTACTTTCAGATCCGCTCAAGGTAGGCATCCTATTAAGCAATTTTGGTTTTGTATGGATTGCAGTTGTCTTTTATTTTCGCTTTATTAAAGACCATTTTGTAAAAAGATCTCTCCTGGTAGTATTTCCATTTTTTTGCGGAATGATGATTGTCGGAAATCTCACGGAACTGAGGATTTATGGGGAACTAATTCCAGTAATTTTATCTGCATTTTTATTGATATTGAACAATTTATTTCAATTAGATATTCCACAATCAAGTAACAATAATAAAAGTTAAACAGGGGGTAAAATGAAAAATTTATTATTAATATTTGCTTTGTTTTTATTTGCAGCACCGGTATTAAATTTAAGGTTTTCAATACAAGTATTAGCACAAACACCTGGCGATCTGATCCAACCTGATGAGATTGCAAGAGTTTTAGGAGATGTTAAAAAGAAACCTACTTCCACCGAGACTCTTGAGACAAGGTTAAGGGTTTTAGAGACATGGATTATATTGTCAACCAAATCTGGCAAGGGGGAAGAGATAAAGCAAACCGTATCGCCGGAAGCATTTAAAAATATTGTAAAACTCAAAAAGGATGGCAAAGAAAATCAGGCTTTTAAGGCGACTGATGAACTTTTTCTAAAAATGGAAAAGATCGGGTTGCCTGTGGTACCCGTAAGTGCAGAAGGCAGTCAGATACAGGGTAAATGCGGCGATGGCATATGCGATGAATTTGAAAGAGCCCATCCAAATTTATGCCCTCAGGATTGTACCCCTGAAAAATCAACAGAATCTTCAGGTAGTCAGAAATCTACAAAAGAGCAAAAAGTATCTCCAACAACTGCAAACGTAAATATAGATTATTCCAAGGATCTCGGGAGATTCAGTCCATATCTATTCGGAACCAACACCCGATGGGAATACGAAGCTGCCGCTGCCGCCGGTTTTAAGTTTTGCTTATCAGCTGCAATACCGGCAATGGCAAACCCCAAAGATGCCAACAGCCCGTCTAATTATAGTTTTTTCCCGGCGGTGGATAAAGAGATTGCATCTACTTTTAAGGCTGGAATGGAACCTCATATAGGTTTTATGTTGGCGCCTAATCAAGATATTGATCAATTTTCTATCTACATAAAAAGAGTCGTCACGCATCTTAGAGATAAAAAATGGACAAATAATAAAAGAATAAGAATTATCCGTTTCGCCAATGAACCGGATAGTCCTGATTTCTGGTCAGGTACCCAGAAGGATTTTTTTAAGTTCTATACCGTTTTTGTCAGATCGGTAAAGTCGGTGAGTACAGATTTTATTATCGATGCCCCCGGGTTTGCGATGGGTGACACAGATAACTCATCATGGGTGAGGACATTCTTATCATATATGAATAAGAATAAAGTTTCCGTTGATCTCCTCGATACGCATCTGTATTCACCATCGCCTAATGAATTTTACAAACAATTCAGATTGTTGAAAGAGGAACTTGAAAAATATCCCAATCTCAGCACCGTATATGGCACTCCTCAACTTGCTTGTAATGAATGGAACCTTATGTATGGCAATCCATGGTCTGGTAGATATCATGAGCAATTTGATAAAGCATGGCTTGCCAGCCACAATATTGCCGTTTTAATCAATATGGTAGATCACGGGGTTGTCTTGTCTTTACCAATGAATGAACTCAAGGTTGGAAGTAATGATTACCTGTTAGTTAACAATAGTGGGAAATACAAACCAGCCTACTACGCATTTAAAGGTTTCAACCAACTTGCAAATACCAATCGTTTATCAACTTCCGGCACCGACCGTATGAATTTTGCTGCTATCAGTGGAAAAAGCGATACTGGCGTCATAGTCGTGATTTCAAACTATGATGTAAAAATGTATATGGATAAATACTACAAAGAAAATGCAATACCCAGAACCTTTAATATCAACTATGGCTCGCCTCTCGCGCGGTCTAAATATAATACTTATGTCTCCGAATACGGCAATCCCAAAGTTTATAACAAATACACCCTGACACTTAATAATCTCCCATGGAATTCCTCGGACAAAGTCACCTATGAAAGATACATCGTGGATGACAGTAAAAAGCTGGAATTAACAGAAACTAAAACTATGCCAGGAGATAGCACTTTGGTGTTCACCCGAGATATTTCCGCGCCGTCAGTGGAGGTGGTGAAGGTGTATGTTAAATGAAGGCAGTAGCTAAGCTTCATTACAATGAAATGTTATAAGGTAAAGCAATTGCATTAGAGCCTCTTGCAAAAGGCTTCACTCCGGAGTTCGGGGGTTCCCAGAGGAGAATGACGACAACGTGGATCATGTTTCTGGTGAAGTCCCTTATCATTTTCGACCTGATTTACCTGTATCAGATTGCAGTTTTGAGTTTTGTTTGATATAATTTGAATATAATGTTTGTCAATAGCTGAAGCATCTGGAGTCAGTGTGAGCGACCCAAAGGATATATTAAGATGGCTTTATTGGTACCCTTTTCGGTTTATTATTCAAGCATTACCAATTAGGGTAATTTATTTCATAGGAAATATAGGGGGTAATGTTTTATACCATTTTTCAAAAAAAAGGTACGAATCCTTGAAATCTGCTCTGCCATCAGTTGTAAAAAAAGAAGGCGTTACCGTAAAAAATGAAAGGGCTATTATACAGGATGCATTGAAACTCTTCTGCCAGAATGAGCTTGAAATGTTTTTATACACGAAGCTCAACAGTTCTCTCATAAAAAAAATGGTTGTATATGAAGGCTTGAGCTATATCGATGAGTCTCTAAAACAAGGGAAAGGCGCCATGCTCGTTTTTGCCCATTTCGGTGCGAACCAAATGATCATGCCAGCCATCGGGTACCGCGGTTATAAGATGAGCCAGATGAGTGCGCCACCGACAGTATGGGTCGAAAAACTGCACAACAAAAAGTTCAGCTCTATGGGTAAACGGGCATTGGATATACGATGGAAGCAAGAACTTTCCCTGCCAGTTACTCATATAAATATATTCGGCTCATTAAAAGCAGTCTTTGCATGTTTAAAAAGAAACGAAATACTTGGTATTGCTATTGACGGAGGGGGGGGGAAATCCAGGGTTGCTGTAAATTTTCTTGGAGAAAAGGCGCTTTTTTCAACAGGGGCTATAGAAATTGCAATGAGAACAGGATGCGTGGTCTTGCCGGTATTTATGATCAAGGGCAGGAATGGCAGGCACAGGATGATAATAGAACCACCTCTTAAAATTATAAAAGAAAACAAGGAAGACGCTGTTATAAAAAACATAACTGCTTTTGCAAAAAGGCTGGAGGAATATGTTCTGACGTATCCATCTCATTACTTGAATTTCCTTGCATTAAGAAAATTTATGGAAGATATTGACGGCATTCCATTTATTATTAAGAACGGAGGAGGATGAATGTTTAAAGTATTGCTTATTAAACCCCCTTATTCAAGACTTAAAAGCTTGGGACAATCACCCTACTTTCCGCTCGGATTAGGCTATATTGCTGCCGTACTGGAAAAAGCTGATTATGAGGTCGGAATATATCATGCCGAAACTCCACGCAGTCCGGCTGAATGTATAATCGAAGACGAAGAGGCAATATTCCATCAGAGGTCTAATGCTCAGAATCGGTATTACGAGGCGGTCAGTAACGATGACCATCCTGTTTGGAAGGAAGTAAGGCAAACCATTGATGATTTCAAGCCGGATTTGGTTGGGATATCCGTGCTCACCGTTGAAGTTCCGGCTGCGCTAAAAATCAGTAAAATATGCAAGACATACAATTCACAGATGCCGGTTGTGTGGGGTGGTATACACCCAACCTTTCTTCCTGAGCAGGTTTTAAGATACGGTCCGGTTGATGTTGTTGTAAAAGGGGAAGGAGAAATGTCCTTCCTTGAAATTTGTAATACCCTAAGAAAGAAAGAGGCAGATTTAAGCGGTATTGCCGGTATTTCTTACCGGAACGCTGGAAAGGTTTTTCATAATGAGCCAAGGGCACTGATAGATGATATTGACAACATACCATTTCCTGCAACGCACCTTATCCTGTACCCTGAATCATTTAATTACAAATCCATGGGGAGCATGATAGTATCGAGAGGTTGTCCGTGGCGCTGCACCTTTTGCTCATCGAGGCTTTTCTGGGAAAAAAAGCTGCGCATGAGATCGCCCCAGAATATTATTGATGAGATAAAGGTTCTTAAAAGGCGCTATAATTTAAACTATATAATGTTCTGGGATGATTCTTTCAGCGTCCATAAAAAAGTCATTACAAAATATTGCAAAGGACTAGCCGATGCAAATCTGAACGTGAGATGGAGAACGGCAACCAGGGCTGACCTTGTTGATGAGGAAATATTGCGGTGGATGAAAAAAGCCGGCTGTGTGAAGTTGGAAATAGGCGTTGAGACGGGCAGCCCCCGCATGCAGAAGATAATAGCAAAGGATGTAAATAATGAACTTGTAAAAAAGGCATTTGGTCTTATAAAAGCGAATGGAATTGCCACCGGCGCATTTTTTATGGCGGGTTTTCCAGACGAGACGGACGAAGACATGACACAGACATTCCAATTGATGAAAGAGCTTGGTATTGAAGAAATAGCATACAATATTTTTGACCCAATGCCGGGAAGCGATGCGTTAAAAAGATGTGAAGAATTAGGATTGGTGGCAAAAGATGCAGACTGGAGTAACTTCAGGTTTTGGCCTGACAGCCATTTTATGATAAATATGACCAGGGAAGATTTTTTAGTAAAAGCAACGGAAATCGGTAAATGGGTCTATGCTTATAATAATAGTTTTCCTGTAAAATTTAGAAAACTAAAGGCATTGATCTGGTTCTATATTTTAAACGATCCGGGTACGCTGGTTAAAAAAGCGGTCCATTATATTAGCCGTCGTAATAAAGTACGCCGTTTAAATTATTAACACACGTAGTATTTTTTATAAATACTCTATATCAGAAACTCAAATATACCTTACAAGGAATAAAGGTATCTAAATGAAGATTACATTAATAACCCCTACTCCTCCTGATATAGCTGCCTTTGGCATCAGAGCCTTATCAGCTTATCTTAAAAGACACGGCAAAGATGTCCGCACTATTTTCCTTCCCGGAGGGGTTGAAAAGTTCAAATACAGGGCTGGTTTCAGATACCACTATGAAGAAGGGATAATTGGTCAGGTTACTGAACTATGCAAGGGATCAGGGCTTATCGGGGTATCTTTCATGAGTAATTACCTTGACCGTGCCCGTCAACTGTGCGAGACTATAAAAGCAGCCTACAAGGAAGTGCCTCTTGTGGTCGGAGGTATACACCCAACGGTAATGCCGGAAGAATGTCTGAAATTTTCCGATATAGTCTGCATCGGTGAAAGTGAAGATACCCTTCTTGAACTCATAGAATGCCTTGAGAAAAACGACGATTATTCCGGAGTTAAAAACCTTTTTGTAAAAAAGGGCGAACGTGTTTACCGCAATCCTCTGCGACCGCTGATTCACAATCTCGACGATCTTCCCTTTTATGATTTCGGCATGGAAGATCACTTTATTTATGATAATATAAAGAAACGGATTGAACCCATGACTAAGGATCTTCTGAAACGTTCATTCCCACGAGAACCACATGTCGAGGGTTCTTTCTCCGATTCCTACAGGCGCACCCTTTCGTACAAAACTATGACCACCAGAGGTTGTCCGCATCACTGCACCTTCTGCGCCGAGAAAACGATGGCGGATATGTATGGTGGTCAAAAGTATTTACGCAGAAGGAGCATCGGCCATGTAATGGGAGAGCTGCTCTGGGTAAAAAGGGAACTTCCCTTTGTCGAAAGCATATTCCTTTTTGATGATACTTTTCTAGCCAGAACCACTGCTGAAATTCAGGATTTCTCAAGAGCCTATAAGGACAGCATAGGCTTACCGTTCCATATCCAGGCTAGCCCCACTACAGTGAATGAAGAGAAGATGACGGCACTTATTGATGCAGGCCTGGTATTTGTTGAAATGGGTATACAATCTACCAGCAATATGGCAAAAGACCTTTATAAACGAAAGGTTTCTGAGGAAACGATCTTACGTGCGGCAAACGTCTTCCATAAATACAGGGACAGGATACATCCGCCTTGTTATCATGTTATCCTTGATAACCCCTGGGAGACATCCAAGGATGTCCTCGAAACTTTGAATTTGGTTTTAAAACTCCCAAGGCCCTTCTGGCTAAAAAGAGCATCTTTAGTCTGTTTTCCAGGAACAGAACTCTACCACAAGGCAAAGAAAGACGGGATAATAAAAACCAAGGAAGATGAACATAGAGAGATATATGCCAAACATCTTCATATGCCAAAGGGCAAGTATGTAAACTTCCTCATGTACCTGGCAGGATTTTCATATTTCCCGAGATGGATAGTTAAATTATTAGCAAATGATATCTTCGTAAAAGTATTGGACAGGAATTTGATGAACGGTCTGTACACCTTCTTTAACAAGGCAGGTGAATCGATGATAATTGCATATAAGGGATTCAGGTCTTTCACAAAAGGGGATTTTTTCAGGATATATAAATACATAATAAAGGTCACTTCAAAGACATCGTAGTTATATAATGATAACTAAAACCACCATAAATGATAAATATCCACATGTAATAAAGACATTAATCTGGCAGGAGTTGAAAATAACGGTGAATAATCAAGGATCTGCAGTATGAAAGTTTTACTCACACAGCCTTTAGTAGCATTGGTAAAAGACCCTCCACGCATACCTGATGTAGGCATTGGGTATTTAGCCTCTGCGCTTAAAAAGCATAGACATGAGGTATACATCAGGGATTGGAATATGAATCCATCTATTGAGAATTTTAAGCAGTGGCTTACAGAAAAGAATCCTGATATAGTAGGCGTCAAAATATTTACCAAGGATGTTAAGGCAGCGAAAGAGACTATTTCAATTATAAGGGCAACACTGTCTCATGTCCTGATTATAATAGGCGGTCCTCATCCCTCTGCTTCCGAGCCGGAAGAATTAATGGAGGACTTTAAAGAGTGTAGCTTTGCTATGCGAGGAGAGGCAGAAATCAGTTTTCCTCTCTTGTTGGAAAAAATAAACCAGTTCAAGGTATTTCCCATCAATAACGATACGAATGAATATCTCTCGGAAATCGCAGGTCTAGTATGGCGAGTCAGCGGCAAAGTCTTCCATAATCCCGTCTCTCTTATTGAAGATTTGGACACAATTGATTTTCCATGCTGGGAGATAATTAATCCGTCTTTTTATTCACAACCCATAAATACAAAGGTGACCAATGCACCCATTATTACTACGCGCGGCTGCCCTGGTAAATGTAGCTTTTGTAGCGCTTACATGGTTAACGGGAGAAGGATACGATCTCGCAGTGCAGCAAATGTATTTAAAGAAATGTCACTGTTATACACACAGTATAATGTGAGAAGGTTTATGTTTACCGACAACTGTTTTACTGCACGAAGGGAAAATATGAAGGCGCTTTGCATACTCATTATAGAGGGGAAAATGGATATAGAGTGGGATTGCGTGAGTTATGAACGCCTGGATAATCTTGATGATGAAACCCTTCCTCTAATGTACAAGGCTGGATGTAGAATGCTTCAGATGGGAATAGAATCGGGATATGAGAAAACCAGAAAAAAGATGAATAAAATGTGTTCGTTGAAGGAGATAGCCGAAAAGGTTAAAAGCATTCAAAAGCATGGAATAGGTGTCGGGGGATGGTTTATGCTGGGGTTTCCTGAAGAAACAATGAATGATATGAAAGAAACTATAAAATATGCGTTTTCACTTGGTGCAAACCTTATTAAATTTAACATTGTTTTTCCACTTCCAGGCTCTCAGAATTACAACTACCTTAAAGAAAAACATGGTATTAAAAGATTTGACTGGTCAGATTTTGATATTTCCAACTCTCCCTATCCCATGAGTCATGTACCATCAAAGAAATTGTCAAAGATGATAAAGATGCTTGATTACAGAAGTCGTATATATAACTATATTAAACGATTGAAGTATTTATTTGGTGTAAAATGAAAATAACATTAATCTCGCCGTATCCCGACATTACGGCATTCGGTATTCGTACTATCTCGGCATATCTTAAAAATCACGGACACAAGACTCAGCTTATATTCCTTCCTGACCCCTTCGGTGATAACCTTGTCTTCGGTGTAAAAAGATATGATGAAGATGTTTTGGATGCATTAATCCCGTTATGCAAGGATTCCGACCTTATAGGGCTAACCCTCATGACTAATTTTTACGAGGGGGCTGTGCAGATAACCAAAAAAGTTAAATCCGGTTTAAAGTCGCCGGTTATCTGGGGCGGTATACACCCTACTATAAGGCCTGATGAGTCCCTTGAGCATGCCGATATTGCTTGCGTAGGCGACGGCGAAGAAGCGATGCTCGAACTGGTTGCCAGGATGGGAAAAGGGGATCCTTACCTGGATGTTAAAAACCTCTGGTTTAAAAGCAATGGGAAAGTGATTAATAACCCAACAAGAAATCTCTCTAACGATCTGGATATATATCCAATGCCTGATTACAGCATGGAGGACCATCATTTGATGTATGACGGCAGGATACAGCCTCTTACCCATGATCTGATGAAGCAGTTTCTTGAGAAAGGGACGGTATCCGGATACATCAAAAAGATTGGCTATCAAACCATGACAGGCCGCGGCTGTCCACACAAATGCACCTACTGCATAAACGACACCCTCAAAGGAATGTACAATAATGACAAATACCTACGCTGGCGGTCAACAACCCATGTAATCGATGAGTTGTTATGGGTCAAGAAAACCTTTCCATATGTGGGTTTTATCTGGATATCGGACGATGCCTTCTTTGCACGCAACAAGAAAAACCTTGAAGATTTCTGCAGGGAATACAAAGAAAAGATAAACCTCCCGTTCACATGCCTTGCCAGTCCCATGACCATCTCGGAGGAAAAGATGGAGATGTTGGTGGACGCAGGACTCATATATTTACAGATGGGTGTAGAGAGCGGGAGCAAGAGGATACAGGAGCTTTTCAACAGAAAGCAGATGGACAACGAAAGGCTTATGAAGGCATTCCGCATCATCAACAAATACAAAGACAAGATGTATCCACCCAGCTACGATTTTATCCTCGATGTTCCCTACGAGACCGACGCCGACAAGATAGAAAGCCTTAAGCTGATAGCGGAAATACCTAAACCTTTTCACCTCCAGCCATTCTCATTAGTACTCTACCCAGGAACCAAGCTTTATGAAATGGCTAAGAACGACAATCTCATTGAGGACGAAAAAAAGCAAATATATGAGAAGAGCTACACCATGCGTGAGCCGAACTATCTGAACCTGCTGATGACCCTTTCCAAGAATGGAAAGTTTCCGAGCATGCTCCTCAAAATCCTTGTAAATACTCCCACCGTTAATATACTCAACAGCAGACCGATGAAACCATTGTTCAAATCATTATATGTCGGCATGAAGTCCGCATATAAATTGGCTAAGAGACTGACAGGCAGAGCAGTGGAATGAAAGTCCTTCTTGTTCAATCATATCTTGGCGGTAATGAACCGCCTGTCTTTCCCCTGGGTCTGGCGTGCATTAAGGCGCAAATCGCAAATCATGATGTCCGCGGATTTGATACAAATACCTCCAAAAGACCTTTTGAGGAATTGAAGGAGATTGTCGGGGATTTTTCACCCGATGCCATAGGAATATCACTAAGGAATATCGATTCCACAAACAAGAGGGAGGTGGTATTCTATTATTCTTATCTAAAGAAGGCCATTGATGAGATAAAGGCTGTCTCCAATGCAAAGATAATAGTAGGAGGCTCAGGTTTTTCCATGTTTGCAAGAGAGATAATGGAGGACGAGCCTAGGGTAGATTATGGCGTCTTTTTGGAAGGAGAGAGGACTATCTCGGCCCTTCTCGATAATCTTGGTACCCCTGAACTGATAAAGGGGGTCTTTTACAGGAAAGATGGTAATGTTGTATTCTCAGGGCAAGGAGGACAGGTAGATCTGAACGGTGTTAATCTCCCAGACAGAGAAATTATCCATGCCGGTGATTATAAAGAAGTCATGGAGACGATAGGGATAGAGACAAAGCGAGGTTGTGCCCTTAAGTGCGTTTATTGCATATACGGTTTTTTAAATGGAAAAGAATACAGGCTAAGGGCGCCGAAAAGGGTAGTTGACAACATAGAGCTTCTGCTCAAGGAGAATGGCATCGACACCTTTACCTTTGTAGATTCCGTTTTCAACATACCTTTGACACATGCAGAGGATATATGCAACGAGATAATTAAGAGGGGTCTGAAGGTTAAATGGTCTGCGTGGTTCAGTGAAAAAGGGTTGAAAAAGGAGTTTGTGGAACTGGTCAAGACTGCCGGATGCAGGAAGATAATCCTCTCCCCTGACGGCTATTCAGAAAAGGTTTTAAAGTCCCTTGGGAAGAACATAACAAAAAAAGATATTCTCGAATCTTACGAACTCCTAAAGAGTATCGACGGCTACGAGGTATGCTACAACTTCTTCAAAAACCCTCCGGACCAGAGCATTACGGCGTTTCTGTCCATGCTTTTTTTCAGCCTGAAGGCAAAGATGCAGATGGGAGGGCGCGTGCATTTTGAGTTCAATTCCATGAGAGTGGAACCTCATACCAAGCTTTACCAGATAGCGCTAAAGGAAGGGTTTGTAAAGGAAGAAGAGAACTTATTATATCCCAAATACTATACGAATCCCAAAACTTTCTATATAGAGAAGATGTTTAATCTAATACTTAGATTGAAAGGCAAATGACACATTCCCATGATAAATCCGGTTCTAAAGAATGTAAAGTTCTTCATCATGTGGTATCCATTAAGGGCTGCAACAAGCGTCCTTCGCTCAGGGCGACCTACTATTCAGGAATCAAGGGAGTAGGTTCCTTCATTTGATTTAGGTTACAATATGTTTCGATCAAAACGTCCGGACAGCAGTGATAAATTATAAGGAATAAAAGTATCCATCGGTAATAAATGACAATAAACGAAGGCGTTCTCCGCGACATCCTCAGATTATTTATATGGTTCCCATTTCGATGGTTTGTCAGGGGTGTCCCTGTTATGTGTGGGTTTTTTCTTTTTAATTTGAAAAACCTATAGAATCGAAATGGGCTGACATAAATAAAGATAAATGGCATATGACCGAGACTTTCAAGACGTTGATGGAAGGGTACGTAAATGAATTTCCCTATGGGTGGCATTTTTGGGATGAAACCTTCGAGCATTGAAAACAGGGGTTTTTCAACAGAGTCATATCTTAGGGAAACTATCCCTTTCAGAGTTTGATGCCGTTGGAAGCTATAAATTGTTTTTGAAAATGCCCCTTGGTCGTCAAAAGACAAAGTCGTAATGAAGCGCTTCGTAGTGAGTGATACGGATAATTTGGGTGAGGTTGAGAATAAAATCCTGGCAGATGTAGGAGGAAAATTTGAACTGCAAAGAGACATTAGTTCTTCCAGCATTCACATCATACTATATGAAAAACTGAGGTAGGACGTCTTGATTTTTCATTGCAAATGACCTATGAGGTGTTATAATCAAGCAAGCAAAAATTGAGCGTAATTCTCTTTATGTAAACGTGTTTTGTAAAAATGTGTTAAGATCGGTAACTATGATTGAAAATACTTCATTTTTTAAGACGATAAAACAAAGGCCTCTTTTAATTATCCTCTTTTGGGTGGTCTACCTGTATTCATGTAATCTTCATGGTGCAAAAACGGCATATCCTGAAATTGTTCAGGAAGATTTATCGAATTATATCATAGGATCTGGAGATAAGCTGGGAATAAGTGTATATAGAAACAGCGACATGGATAGTTCCCCACAGGTAGACACTATAGGCAATATTACAATGCCCATGCTGGGAGATATGAAAGTATCTGGGCTTACTACGTACCAATTAAGAGATACGATTACCGAAGGTCTCAGGAAATATATCATCAATCCACAGGTAACAGTTACCGTTTCTGCTTACCAGAGTCAAAAGATTACTATCATGGGAGAAGTAGAGAGTCCCGGTGTTTTGCAAATTGAAAAACCAATGCCTATTTCGGAACTGATTTCAAAGGTCAGTGGTTTTACTGAAAATGCAAACAAGGATAATATAACGGTTTTAAGAAAAGATGGAAAAGGTTCACGGCAAATTATAAATGTCAATGTGAGAAAAATGCTTGAAGAAGGAGATGCCTCACAGAATATCTTGATATGCAAAGATGATATTATTTACGTTTCTAAAGATATTAGAAAAATAACTGTATTAGGAGAAATTAACACTCCTGGTACCATAAACATCAGTGTAAGACTTGGAATTTTAGAAGTAATTGCAAAGGCAGGAGGCTTCACAACTGCTGCAAATAAAAACAATATTATCATTATGGGAAAAGATAATAAATCTCCCATAAGAATTGTAGATTATCAACAAATATTAGACAATAGAGACTTAAGTAAAAATTTAACACTCACAGATGGTGAAGTGGTCTATGTACCACGTGAAAATAAACAAGTCTTAATTATTGGCGAAGTAACAAATCCTGGCGTTATAAGCAACGACCCACCACAAACCTTATTAGAAGCAATTACGAAACAAGGTGGTTTTACATCTGACGGAAACAAAAGCAAGGTATTCATAATCCGTGGTACTACAGAAAAGGCCAATATTGTTTCATATAACCTAAAAAAACTGCTGAAGGAAGGAGACGTATCCCAAAACATCCTGCTTCAAAAAGGCGATATTGTCTATGTACCGCCTACCTTTATAGCAAGTACAGAATCTGTGCTTAATCATATAAGAAGCATCCTTTCTGTGGCATTATCAGCGGAAAGTGCTATTACGTTCTGGCCTCAGACACGACAGGTGCTGGAAACGGGAGAGAGCACTACAGGTTCTTCCATTGTTATAACTCCGGGGCAATAACATAAAGGCGAAGTGAGTGGAATTAAAAAAATACTGGCGCACACTTGTTAAAAGAAGGGTTTTGTTTTTTAGTATTTTTGGTCCAATAATATTTTCTTCCCTCCTTTTTGGGTTCCTATCTACACCCATTTATAAAGCAACGAGTAATGTACTGATAAAAAATAGCGATAGAGCTACTATCGTCTCATCCTTACTTGCCGGCGCAGGTAATATAAATTAAAAGGAGATACTTTGTTTTTGCTTTCCGCTGGCAAAAATCTTTCTGGTAGAACGGGAATACCGGTAAATTCCAGGAAGATACAGGAGTTTTTAAGTACCCTTCAATCAAAGTATGACGTAATCATTTACGACACGCCATCGTTTTCGGAGGGACTTGAGTATATCCTGGCAATGTATGGCCTTGGTAATATCATTATGGTGGTTGAGGCCAATAGATTCTCCGGGGAATTGATACACACAGAACTTGCATCACTGAAGGGCAAGGGCATAACTTCGATGAGCACCGTGCTGAACAAATATCATGCTAAAACGTAGTTGACAAAACCATGCCCACCGACTTCTAATAATCCGTAATAATCACCTTTTTGAAATTCTGGTTCTGTTTAGACCTTTCGAGGAAAAAGAATTTGTATTACAGAATTATAAACCGTAAGAAAAGGGGTTTTACCATTATTGCTGACTTATTGGGATATGCATTATGGACACCTATTAATATTTTTAGAAAGAGTAGAAAAAGGGCTATTCTTTCTGAAAATATTAAAGAAATTCTGGTCATTCGTACCGCTTATATCGGCGATGTGATCATGACACTGCCGATTTTGAAACCGTTGAAGGAACTTTATCCTGATGCCGTGACAACCTTCTTAACCAGTTCCAGCGCAAGAGACGTTTTACTTAACAATCCATATGTTGATGCAATTCTCACGTATGATGACTTCTGGTTTTATCCTAAAGGTTTTAAAGAAGCAGTAAAAGATTATCTGAGATTTTTGAAGACTCTCAGATCAAAAACGTATGATTTGATCATAGAGGCAAGGGCAGATATACGGGATATCCTGTTGTTAGCCTATTTGAGCAAGAGTCGATATAAAGTAAGTTATAAGGTTGGTGGTGGAGGGTATCTGCTTACTCATGTGGTGCCATTTAAAGAGGTAAAACATAGAATTAACTATCATCTGGATATCGTCAAATTTTTAGGTGGTAAAATCGACAAGATCGAATGGGGGATGTACCTCGATTCCAAAGAACAAAATATCGCTGATTTGCTCCTCTCGCAGGAAGGGGTGAATTGTGCAGATTTTTTAGTGGGCATTCATCCGGGAAGTCGGAAGGAATTAAAGGCCTGGTTTCCTGATAGATTTGCAAAACTTGCTGATAGTATCATAACCGAATACGGGGCACAGGTTATATTTACCGGCTCGACGGAGGAAAAGGAATTTATTGGCAGGATAATAGTGAAGATGGACCATACAGCAGTCAATCTTGCAGGAAAAACAGACCTGAGGCTCCTTTCAGGTATCATAGATAAATTGGACTTGTTTGTTTGCAACGACAGTGCCCCTCTCCACGTTGCTTCCGCCATGAAAACACCCACAGTAGCCATCTTTGGACCTTCAAAGAGCAAGGAAACAGGACCGTTTGGGAATATTCACAAGATTGTAGAAAAAAATTTCCCCTGTAGATTCAGTTGCGATGAAGATATCTGCAAGCACAAAGTCTATAAAGAGTGTATGGAAAAGATACAGGTAACTGACGTCTTAGAAGCCGCGAGGAAGATCATCGGAGAATTGCGTAAAAAGATAAAATATCAAACTATATGAAAACTATTTTCAAGTCTGTTAAATTCCTGGTATAATTCGTATTATTATAGATTGGACAATTAATACCAGAGTGCACAATGAAAAGGACGACAAATATGAATACAATGTCTGTAAAATCAAATTTTAAAGAGATTTTAACAAAACCTGCCGACTCGGGATTCAGATTAGACATCATGCGGGCATATTCCAAAGACGACATTCGGGATGCATTGTTTCATACCTTGAAAAGATATAAAGACCTGCTACCTGCCTCAAAAACAGCAAAGATATTTTTAAAACCCAACCTAAACAGCAACATGAACGCCCTGACGGGCAATACCACTGATCTCAGGACCATAGGCGCAGTTATTGAATTCCTCATGGAGAATGGATACAAAAATCTAACCATGGGTGAAGGAACGAATAGTGGATTTTACAGAAACGGTATTAGTGTAATCTCCAGGCTGGGCATTGACAAATTGGGTGAGCATTACGGCGTAAAGGTGGTCGATTTAAATTATTCTGAAAAGGTGGAGGTAACGTTTGAAAATGGAGTAACATCAGACGTTGCAAAGGAATGCCTGGACGCGGATTTTTTCATTAACCTACCCAAACTAAAAACCCATTTTGAAGTGGGAATGAGTGTATGCCTGAAAAATATGATCGGATGTCTCGTCGGACAGGAAAGCAAGAAAAAGACTCATAAGAGCCTGGCCAAAAATATTCTCAACATCAATAAAAAGATAAAACCACACCTTCATATCGTTGATGGACTCATTAGCATGGAAGGGCTTGGGCCTACTCGTGGCACTCCCCTATGCACAGGGCTTATCATCGTAGGAACCGACCCCTACCTTATTGATTTAACCTGTGCGAGAATTGCTAAATTTAATTATCACAAGGTTAAAACACTGAAAGCAGCCGAAGATGAAGGAATACTTACTAATAAGTATCATGAATT
>C687J26845_10000430_pt1 | contig 28281 bp, 26 predicted proteins | sample RifCSPlowO2_12_FD_26845 | JGI IMG/M metagenome (IMG submission 26845)
CTCGCCGATGATGGCCCCGTCGCGCACGATGATCGAAGCCACGGGGCGGTTGCCCTCGCGCGCGGCTCCGCGCGCCCGCTCCAGCGCGAGCCGCATGTAATGGATGTGATCGTCACTCATGGCATTGTCTCCGGGGTAAACGGTAAGCGGTGAGCGGTAAGCGGAATAATTTTCCGCTGCGAGCGGTTTGCTCACTGCTCACTGCTCACTGCTCACTGCTCACTGCTCACTGCTTACCGCTCCCCGCTCACCAGAGCTATTCAAGCCTGGCGCCGGATGCTTTGACAACCTTGCTCCATTTCTTACATCTGCGGAATGCTGGCGGCGCGCACCACCTTGCTCCACTTCTCAGTCTCCGCCTTGAGGCGGGCGGCGTATTCAGCGGAGGTCGACGGGATCGGCTCCATGCCCTGTGCCAGGTAGCGCTGCGTCAAGTCCGGCGAGTTGAGCAAACCGACCGTGGTCTTGTTGAGCTTCTCGACGATCGCGTGCCGCGTGCCGGCCGGCACCAGTATCCCGTACCAGGTGCTGTACTCGTACCCCGGAACACCCGCCTCGGAAATAGTGGGGACTTCCGGCAATGCTTTGGCGCGTTTGGTGGTCGTCACGCCGAACGCGCGCAAGCGTCCGGCCTTCACGTGCGGCAGCGCGGAAGCAAACGTGGAAAGGAATACGGAGATCTCATTGCCGAGCAGCGCGGTAAGCGAGGGGCCGGTGCCCTTGTATGGCACGTGCACGAGTTCGACCTTGAGCGTCAACGTCAGCAGCTCCATCGCGAGATGCGTGCCCGAGCCAACGCCGGCGGACGCATAGGTGAGCTTGCCCGGCGCGGAACGCGCCAGCGCGATGAATTCCTTGAGTGTCTTCGCGGACAGGGAGGGATGGGACACCATGACGTTAGGCTGGTCCACCACGAGCGAAATGGGCGTGAAGTCGCGCAGACCGTCGTAGGGCAGCTTCTTATACAGCGCCGGGTTGAAGGCCATACTGATGTTGCCGAGCAGCGTGGTGTAGCCGTCGGGGCTCGCCTTCGCGACGATATCGGTGCCGATGGTGCTGCCGGCTCCCGCGCGGTTGTCCACCACGACCGGCTGCCCCATGGCCTGATGAAGACCCTCCGCCAGGATGCGCGCGGAAATATCGGAGCCGCCCCCCGGCGCGAACGGCACCACCATCCGGATCGGCTTCGTCGGATAACTTTGGCCAAGTGCGAACGGCGAAGCCGCAAATGCAGCGGCCGTGGACACTGCGATTAGTACTAAACGCCACATTTGATCCTCCTCGTTTTTTTATCTTGAATTCCGCCGCATCCTCTGTGCCCTCTGTGGTTAATGCTCTTAACCTACGCCGAGCCTGGCGGCAGGTTTTTTCTCCTGTGCGGCGTTACTACCGGCGAGATAGTCCATCGCTGCATCGACGCCGCCTTTCCGGTGCGGCACGCCGGCGAGCGCCAATCCCATCTCGACGCCGGCAAGCGTGCCGATCAGCATGAGGTCGTTGAAGTCGCCGAGATGGCCGATGCGGAACACCTTGTTCGCGACCTTGCCAAGCCCGCTGCCGAGCGACAGGTTGAAGCGTTCGAGCACGACCTTGCGGAATGCGGCCTCACCGTAGCCCTCAGGCATCAGCGCCGCGGTCAGCGAGCTCGAGTATTCGGCGGGATTGAGGCACAGGATTTCCAGGCCCCACGCGCGCACCGCGCGGCGCGTCGCCTCGGCGTGGCGGTCGTGGCGCTGGAACACGTTATCGAGCCCTTCTTCCATCAGCATCTGCAGCGCTTCGCGCAGACCATAGAGCAAATTGGTCGCCGGCGTGTAGGGGAAGAAGCCGTTCTTGTTATTGGCGAGCATCTCGTCCCACGACCAGTAGGAGCGCGGCAACTTCGCAGTCCTGGATGCGGCGAGCGCCTTGTCGCTCAGCGCATTGAACGATAGCCCCGGCGGCAGCATTAGCCCCTTCTGCGAGCCGGCGACGGTCACATCCACGCCCCAGTCGTCGTGGCGGTAGTCGATCGAGGCGAGCGAGGAAATCGTGTCCACCATGAACAGCGCCGGATGGTTCACGCGGTCCATCGCCCTGCGGACTTCGTTAACGTTCGTGGTGACGCCGGTGGAAGTCTCGTTGTGCACGACGCACACCGCCTTGATTTCGTGCCTGCGATCTTCGACAAGCCTCGCCTCGACCACGGCGGGATCAACACCGTGCCTCCAGTCTCCATTTATAAACTCGGGCGCGAGCCCGAGTTTATTCGCCATGTTGAACCACAGCGCCGCGAAGTGGCCGGTCTCGAACATCAGCACCTTGTCGCCGGGCGACAGCGTATTGACCAACGCCGCTTCCCAGGCGCCGGTGCCGGAGGCCGGGAAGATCACGACGGAACCCGTGGTCTTGAACACCTGCTTGAGCCCGGCAAGGACTTCCTGCCCGAGTTTCTGAAATTCGGGCCCGCGGTGATCGATGGTGGGGCGCTCGATCGCCCGCAGGATGCGGTCCGGAACATTGGTCGGTCCCGGGATTTGCAGGAAATGGCGGCCGCTTTGGTGCTTCATGGGGTGTCTCCGCGAGTGAAGGGGTATTATAGGCCCAGTGTGTAAATTGACACTTGAAAGGTGACGAATAAGGGTGACGATTAAAGGTGACGATTAAAGGTGACGAAATGCGGTAACAGGTTGTACGTCACCCGTATCTCGTCACCCGTATCTCGTCACTTTCCCGTGTGGCCATGCGCAAGATCGTTCCCGGTGATTCGTCCCTAGCGGCTCGTTTGAAGCGAGAGGTCCGGGGCGAGGTGCTGTTCGACGCCGCCTCGCGCGGCCGTTACTCGACGGATGCCTCCATCTACCAGATCGAGCCGGTGGGCGTCGTCGTTCCCAGGACCGAAGAAGACGCGCTCGCCGCGCTGCAGGTCGCGCTGGAGGAGGGCGTGCCCGTCCTGCCGCGCGGCGGCGGCACTTCGCAGTGCGGGCAGACCGTGGGCGCGGCGCTGGTGATCGACAACAGCAAGCACTTGAACGAGGTGATCGCCTTCGACAAGGAGGCGCGCACGGTGACGGTTCAGCCGGGCGTCGTGCTCGACCAGCTGAACGCGTATCTCAAGCCCCACGGACTGTGGTATCCGGTCGACGTTTCGACCAGCGCGCAGGCCACGATCGGCGGCATGGCCGGCAACAACTCCTGCGGCTCGCGCTCGATCGAGTACGGCAACATGGTGCACAACGTACACGGGATCGACGCCGTGCTCGCCGACGGCTCGCAATTTCAGTTCGGCGCCGTTCCCGACGACCTCTCCAAGCTCACCGGCCCCAAGGGCTACGTCGAGCTGGTGAAAAGAATCCGCGGCATTGCGCTGCGCGAAGCGGAGGAGATCGAGCACCGCTATCCCAAGCTTTTGCGCCGGGTGGGCGGCTACAACCTTGACAGGATGCTCCAACTTCCATCATTTAATATGGCGCACCTGCTGGTCGGTTCGGAAGGCACGCTCGCCTACTCGAAGCGGCTGCACCTCAAACTCTCGCCGCTGCCGAAGCACAAGACGCTCGGCGTGTGCCACTTCCCGACTTTTTATAAGTCGATGGAAGCGCCGCAGCATATCGTGAAGTTGAAACCGGTGGCGGTCGAACTCGTCGACCGCACCATGATCGGGCTGGCGCGCGGCAACCCGGCGTTCAAGGCCACCGTTGACCGGTTCATCAAGGGCGAACCCGAAGCGATCCTGCTGGTCGAATTCGCCGGCGACGACCGCGACGAACAGTTGAGGAAGCTCGAGCAACTGGTCGAGTTGATGGGCGATCTGGGATTTCCGGGCAGCGTCGTCGAAATCACCGATAGCGCTTTGCAGCGCGACGTTTGGGAGGTGCGGAAGGCCGGCCTCAACATCATGATGTCGATGAAAGGCGACGGCAAGCCCGTGTCTTTCATCGAGGACTGCGCGGTGCCGCTCGAGCACCTCTCTGAATATACCGACCGCTTGACGCGCGTGTTCGAGAAGCACGGCACGAAAGGCACCTGGTACGCGCACGCCTCAGTGGGGTGCCTCCACGTGCGGCCGGTGCTCAACATGCGCGAGGACGGCGCGCAGAAGATGCGCGCGATCGCGGAGGAAGCCGCCGAACTCGTCAAGCACTACAAGGGCGCTTACTCCGGCGAGCACGGCGACGGGCTGGCGCGCTCGGAATGGATCGCGCCATTCTTCGGCCCGAGGCTCACCCGCGCGTTCGAAGAGATCAAGAACATCTTCGATCCCAGAGGTCTCCTGAACCCCGGCAAGATCGTGAGGCCGTCCAAGCAGGACGACCGCGCGCTGTTCCGCTTCAAGCCGGGCTACAAGATCGACAAGCTGGACACCGTGCTCGACTGGTCGGAGTGGGGCGGCTTCGACAAGGCGGTCGAGATGTGCAACAACAACGGCCACTGCCGCAAGTTCGACGCCGGCACCATGTGCCCGTCGTATCGCGTCACACGCGAGGAGCAGCACCTGACGCGCGGGCGCGCCAACACGTTAAGGCTCGCGCTCTCCGGACAGCTCGGCCCCGACGCCCTCGCCTCGGATGAGCTGTATAAGACGCTCGAGCTCTGCGTCTCGTGCAAGGGCTGCAAGCGCGAGTGCCCGACCGGCGTCGATATGGCAAAGATGAAGGTGGAGTTTCTCCACCATTATCGACAACGCCATGCGTTGCCGATGAGAGAAAGGCTGGTTGCATATCTGCCGAGATATGCGCCCTGGGCGGCGCGCTTGTCATGGCTTATGAATCTGCGCGACCGGGTGCCGGGGCTCGCCGCGTTGAGCGAATCGTTGCTCGGTTTCAGCGCCAAGCGCACGCTCCCGCAGTGGCGCCGCGACACCTTTGACTCAGAGAAATACTCCCTCCCCTTCAAGGGCTCGTTACAGCACCCCCTTGAGGGGTGGAGGGTTGGGGTGGGGATGGGTTCGAACCACCGCCATCCCAGCGTTCCCCATGAGGGGGAAGGAGAGTCGAGCCGCGAGGCGGTGGGTGCGGACGCACGTGATCTTAATTCCCTCTCCCCCGGCGAGTTGGGGGAGAGCATGCGTAGCGGGCGAGGGGGCCGGGTTAGGGNGAGGGGGGGGCCGACAGCAGAGGTTGTGCTGCTCGTCGACACCTTCAACAATTATTTCGAGCCCGAGAACGCACGAGCCGCGCTCGCGGTGCTGCAGGCGGCGGGCTGCACCGTGCGCCTCCCGCGCGCCGCGGACGGCGCGCGGCCGCTGTGCTGCGGCCGTACTTTTCTATCCTGTGGATTGGTGGATGAAGCCAGGCACGAAGCGCAGCGCATGCTCGATGCGCTGAAACCTTACGTCGAGCGCGGTGTGCCGATCGTGGGGCTCGAACCGTCCTGTCTGTTCGGATTGCGCGATGAGTTCCTCTCGATGTTCCCCGGCGGCGAAACCGGCAGGCTCGCGATGAACGCGTTCCTGTTCGAAGAGTTCATTGCGCGCGAGGTCGAAGCGGGGCGCCTCAAGCTTGACCTCAAGGCTCTCCCGCAGAAGAAAGCGTTGTTGCACGGCCACTGTCATCAGAAGGCCTTCGCCGTGATGCCCGCGGTACAACAGGTGCTCGAGTTCGTTCCCGGACTCGAAGTGGAGGTAATCGACTCGAGTTGCTGCGGCATGGCGGGCAGCTTCGGCTTCGACGCCGAGCACTACGAGGTGTCGATGAAAATAGCCGAGCTGTCCCTGCTGCCGAAAGTGCGCAAAGCCGACGCCGGCACGCTGATCGTCGCCGACGGCACAAGCTGTCGGCATCAGATTCACGACGGCGCCGCCCGCGATGCCGTGCATGTCGCACGAGTCCTGGAATCAGCGTTGAATGTGTGACATTGCTGAAGGGCTTGGACGTGCACCGCGGCTCGGCACGGACGCTTCTTGACCTCTGTGCTTGACAATTTCCCTGTCGGTCAATAGCCTGACCTGACTATAACCAGAATTTCCCGCCGGAGGATGGATCAACCTACCGTGACTGCAGCGGCGCCCGCTGCAGCAACGCAGAGCCCTTGGCTGCTCGAAGTCGAGGATTTGCACGTCCATTTCGTGACCACGCGCGGCGTGGTGCGCGCGGTCGAGGGCATTTCCTACAAGGTCAGGGCCGGCGAGGTCGTGGCCCTGGTCGGCGAATCGGGCTGCGGCAAGTCGGTGTCCGCGCTTGCGATCATGCGGCTGCTCGCCAAGCCCGCCGGCCGCATCGTCGCCGGCCGCATCCTGTTTCAGGGCCGCAATCTCCTCGATCTTTCGGAAGACGAGATGCGCGAGATTCGCGGGCGCGACATCGCGATGATCTTCCAGGAGCCGATGACCTCGCTCAACCCGGTGCTCACCATCGGCTTCCAGATCATGGAGCCGCTGCTGATCCACATGGGAATGACGGAGGAAGCGGCGCGCGCGCGGGCGGTTGACCTAATGAAGATGGTCGGGATTCCCGACCCGGAGCGCCGGCTCGACCAGTATCCGCACCAGTTCTCGGGCGGCATGCGCCAGCGCGTGATGATCGCGATCGGACTTTCCTGCAATCCCAAGCTGCTGATCGCGGACGAGCCCACCACCGCGCTCGACGTCACCATCCAGGCGCAGATCCTGCAGCTCATGAAGGAGCTCTCGCGCGATCTGGGCATCGCGCTGGTGGTGATCACGCACAACCTGGGGATCGTGGCGCGCTACGCCAACCGCGTGAACGTGATGTATGCAGCGCGCTTGGCGGAACAGGGGAGCGCCGCCGATGTCTTCGCCAGGCCCATTCATCCCTACACCGCGGGGTTGCTGCGCTCGGTGCCGCGGCTCGACCAGCCGCGCGGGCGCAAGCTCGAAACCATCGATGGCCTGCCGCCCAACCTGCTCGAGCCGCCGCCGGGCTGCCGTTTCGCGCCGCGCTGCCGGGCGCAGCAGGATGCGTGCGTGAGGACGATGCCCGAACTGGAAAACGTCTTGCCGCACCGTTACTCGGCGTGCATCCGCGCCCGGGAGATGGCACAGGTCGGACCGACCGGGATGGGTCTGCAGAGCGCAACGCTGGAGCCGCCCGCGCCCAAGCCGCTCGACCGCGCAAAGCCGCTCCTCGCGGTGCGCGGGCTCAAGACCTATTTCGAGGTGGCGACCGGCTTCAAGGCGCTCGCGGCCGGCCACGCCGTCGTGCGCGCGGTCGACGATGTGTCGTTTGACGTATTCCGCGGCGAGACAGTCGGATTGGTCGGCGAGTCGGGGTGCGGCAAGACCACGGTCGGCCGCACGCTGTTGAGGCTCGAGAATGCCACTGCCGGATCGATCGCATTCGACGGCAAGGATGTCACCGCAATTTCCGGCGACACGCTCAAGAGCTACCGGCGCCGGATCCAGGTCATCTTCCAGGACCCGTACAGCTCGCTCAATCCGCGCATGACCATCGGGGAGATCATCGCCGAACCGATGCTGGTCTACAAGCTCCAACCCGGCAAGACCGCAGCGAAAGCCAAGGTCGCGGAGCTGCTCGCGCAGGTGGGGCTTTTCGAATACATGGCCGAGCGTTATCCGCACGAACTCTCCGGCGGCCAGCGCCAGCGCGTCGGCATTGCGCGCGCGCTGGCGATGCGGCCGTCGTTCATCGTGTGCGACGAGCCGGTGTCGGCGCTCGATGTATCGATCCAGGCGCAGATCATCAACCTGCTGGAAGATCTGCAGCAGAAGTTCGGGCTCACGTATCTTTTTATCGCGCACGATCTCGCTGTAGTGCGGCATATCTCCGACCGCGTGATCGTCATGTATCTTGGCAAGGTGATGGAGGTCGCAGACCGCGACACGCTGTACGCCGATCCGCTGCATCCCTACACCAGGGCGCTGCTCGACGCGGTGCCGATTCCTGATCCCGCGCTCGAGGCGCGCCGCGAACACCACGTGCTTGGCGGAGAAGTGCCGAGCCCGCTTAATCCGCCGCGCGGGTGCGTGTTCCACACGCGCTGCCCGCTGGCAAGTGAAGAGTGTAAGATGGGCGTCCCGCCTCTGCGGGAAGTGCGTCCGCGGCACTACGCGGCGTGCATCAAGCTCTAGAAACCGTGAATGAGTGAACAAGTGAACGAGTGAATGGGTGAGAAAGCAAACACCCTCTCCCCGTACCCGGGGAGAGGGATGGGGTGAGGGGGTTCACTCGTTCACTTGTTCACCCCGATGGATAAAAAGGAGGAGGGAAATGAAATTTTCCGTTTTGTTGCTAAGTGCTGTGACGATGGCCGCTGCGGGCACCATGGCGGCGGAAACGCCGAAATCAGGCGGCGTGCTCAGATTCGCGGTGAGCGCCGAGCCGCCCAACTACGACTGTCACGCCAACTCGTCGTTCGCCTTCATTCATCCGGTGCGGCCGCACTATTCAACATTACTCAAGTTCGATACCGCGAAGTATCCCGCGGTGAAGGGCGATCTCGCCGAATCCTGGACCGTGGCGAAAGACGGCCTCGCCTACACCTTCAAGTTGAGGAAGGGCGTCAAGTTCCACGACGGCTCGACTTTCAGCTCCGAGGACATCAGGGCGACCTACGATCGGCTGCGCAACCCGCCGCCGGGCGTGCGTTCGCTGCGCCAGGGAACCTATGCGGACATCGCGGCGATCGAGACCCCGGATCCGCTGACCGTGGTATTCAAATTGAAGAAGCCGAACGCGTCCATGCTGGCGAATTTCGCTTCGCCATGGGACTGCGTCTACAGCGCGGCGAAATTGAAGCAGGATCCCAAGTTCCCCGAGCGCAACATCATGGGCACCGGGCCATTCAGCTTTGTCGAGCACGTGGCGGGATCGCACTGGACCGGCCGCAAGTTCGAGGGCTATTTCGAAAAGGACAAGCCCTATCTCAACGGGTATCTCGCGGTTTTCATCGCCGGCGCACCGATGGTGAACGCGCTTGCTGCGGGCGAGGTGATGGTGGAATTCCGCGGGCATTCGCCGGCTGACCGCGACCGCATCGTTAAAGCGCTCGGCGACAGGGCGGTGGTGCAGGAGACACCGTGGGTGTGCAGCCTGGTCGTGACTTTCAACACCAGGAAGAAACCGTTTGACGACGCGCGTGTGCGGCGCGCGCTATCGCTTGCCGTCGACCGCTGGAGCGGCGCGCAGGCGCTGTCCAAGGTCGCGCTGGTGCGCCACGTCGGCGGCATCCTGCGACCGGGCTACGACCTCGCGGCCTCCGAGAAGGAGCTCGTGCAGTTGCCCGGGTGGTCCAGGGACATCAATGCTGCTCGCGCGGAAGCGAGGAAGCTGCTGCAGGCGGCAGGCGTCCCTAATCTCACGTTCGCGCTCACCAACCGCACTGTCGCCATGCCCTACACGCCGGTGGGCGTATACCTGATCGACCAGTGGCGGCAGATCGGGGTGAACGTCAAGCACGAACAGCTCGAAACCCGGCTCTATCTCGCCGCGCAGCAGCGCGACAAGCCCACGTTTGATGCAGCGCTGGATTTCAATTGCGACTTCATGGATGAACCCAACCTGCAGCTTCAGAAATACCTGTCGCACGACCGCTCGGCGATCAACTACGCCCAGCAGACCGATCGCGTGTTGGACGACCTCTACGACAAGCAGTCTGGCGAACTCGACAGGAAGAAGCGCTACGCCATCCTGCGCGAGTTCGAGAAGCGCGCGCTCGATCAGGCGTACACCGTCCCGACCATCTGGTGGCACCGCATCATCGTGCACCACAAGGTCCTGAAGGGCTGGAACATCCTGCCCAGCCACTACGCGGGGCAGGATCTGACGGATGTCTGGCTCGACCAATGAGGCAGGATTCAGGATTCAGGATTGAGGATTGAGTTTCAGCCGCGTTGCGCCGGGCCTTTGTCTTTCCCTCGATCCTGATCGCTCAATCCTCGATCCTCAATCCTCGATCCTATGTTGCGCTACACGATCCATCGCATCTTCCTGATGATTCCGACGCTGGTCGGCGTCGCGATCCTGGTGTTCTTCCTGCTGCGGCTCATGCCGGGCGATCCGGTGGCCACCATGCTGCTGGGGGATGCGGGCGGAGCGAACATCCCGAAACAGGTGCTGGACGCGGAGCGCGTGCGGCTCGGCCTCGATCAGCCGCTCTGGGTGCAGTTCTTCAAGTGGTTCTGGGGCGTGTTGCAGGGGGACTTCGGATTCTCGATGTGGACCGGCAAGCCCGTCACCTACGAGATCGCGATCCGGCTCGAGTTGTCGCTGCAGGTCGCCATCATGGCCACCATCCTCGCCGTCCTGCTCGCGTTGCCGTTGGGCACGCTTTCGGCGATCTTCAAGGACAGTTGGATCGACCAGTCGATACGCGTGTTCTCGATTGCGGGACTCGCGGTGCCGTCGTTCTGGCTGGGCATGATCGTCATCCTGCTGCTGCTCACGTACTTCTCGTGGATCCCGCCGCTCACTTTCACGTCGCTTTGGGAAGATCCCTGGAAGAACCTTTCGCAGCTCATCTGGCCGGCGCTCGCGGTGGGCTACCGCTACTCTGCGGTCGCGACCCGCATGATGCGCTCCTCGATCCTCGAAGTGCTGCAGGAGGACTACATCCGGACCGCGCGCGCGAAGGGCGTCAGGGAGCGGCTGGTGGTGGCGCGCCACGCGATGCGCAACGCGCTGCTGCCGGTGGTAACGGTGATCGGCCTCGAGTTCGCGTTCCTGATCGGGGGGCTGGTCGTGACCGAGCAGGTATTCAACCTCAACGGCATCGGCAGGCTTTTCGTGCAGGCGGTCGCGCGCAGCGACTTCACCATGATCCAGGCGCTGGTGCTGCTGGTGTCGGTGTTTTTCGTGCTGATCAACTTCGCGATCGACATGCTCTACGCGCTCCTCGATCCGAGAATTCGCTATGGCTAAAGATCAAAAGCTGGAACGCAAAGGACGCAAAGTTAATGAACATCAGGATTTTCTTGGCGACCTTCGTTTTTTCTTCGCGTCCTTCGCGCTGAAAGGTTTGGGCTTGTGAGCACCGCCGCTGCCACGATCACCTACAAGGTTCCGAAGCGACGCCACCCGGTGCTGCAGTTCATATTGCAGCAGCCGCTCGGCGCCGGCGGACTCGTCTTCATCATCGTGATGGGGATCTGCGCGCTGTTCGCGCCGTGGGTGGCACCATACGATCCCCTCACGGTGGACTATGCCGGGATGCTCGCCAGGCCGTCGTGGGAACACTGGGTCGGCACCGATTCCTTCGGCCGTGACGTGCTCTCGCGCGTTATCTACGGCGCGCGTACCGCGCTCGCGATCGGCTTCATCGCTTCGTTCTGGGGCTCGACGGTAGGCGCCGTGATCGGCGTCGTCTCCGCCTACTTCGGCGGCAAGATAGACATGGTGATCCAGCGCATCATGGACGTGCTGCTCGCCTTCCCGATCATCGTGTTGGCGATCACGGTGGTGGCGGTACTCGGCAAGAACATCGTGTTCGGCGTCGACATCAATCTCATCATCGCCATCGGGCTGCCAATGGCGCCGAAGGTGGCGCGCGTGGTGCGCTCCTCGGCGCTCGCGATCCGGGAACTGCCCTACATCGACGCGGCGCGCGCGGCGGGCTATTCACACACACGCATCATCTTCCGCCACATCATCCCCAACGTGGTCGCGCCCTATCTCATCATGCTGACCGCGTTCATGGCGCAGGCGATCCTCGCCGAAGCCTCACTGTCGTTTTTGGGGTTGGGGGTGACCGAACCGACGCCATCGTGGGGGCTGATGCTCTCGGGGGCGGCGGCCGATTTCTACCAGCAGGCGCCCTGGATGATCGTGTTTCCGGGGCTGGCGATCAGCTTCGCGGTGTTTGCCTTCAATCTGTTCGGCGATTCGCTACGCGACTGGCTGGATCCCAAGATCAAGCTTTGAAAGAGGTGACAAAAAGAGGTGACGAAATGGGGTGATGAAAAGGGGTGACGAAAAATCGTAACGGAAACGCGCTGTCAGGCACGTCACCATCACTTCGTCACCAGTATTCGTCACTTCTTCTCGTCACTTTTTTCCATCACCCGTTACGCGAACTCAGAGCTTCCCGATCTTCTCGATCGCCGCCGCCAGGCGCTTGTAGTCGGCGTCGAAAAACTTCCTGAACTCCGGTTCGTCCCTGTAGTCGGGCACGACCTGGACGTTTTCCAATGCCTGCTTGAAAAGCGGATCGGCCGCCGCTTTGCCGATCATTTGTCGCATCTTGACGCGAATGGCCTCCGGCACGTTCGCTCCGGTAAACAACCCCACCCACAGGTATGCTTCGATGCCTATGCCCATCGACTTGAATGTCGGCACGTTCGGAAGCGCCGGGTACGGCTTGACACCCCAGCTCGCGATCGGGCGCAGCTTGCCCGATTGGATGTGCGGATAGACGGCCGCCGGCCCGCCGCCGGTGAGCTGTGCGTGGCCGCCCAGCGCCTGCGTGATGGCGGGGCCGCCGCCCGTGGTCGGCAGATGGCGCATCTTGAGCCCCGTGGCGTCGAGGAACATCGCGGTGGGCGTATGCGTGATGCCGTAAGGGCCTGAGGACGAGAAGACGATCTCGTTCGGCTTCGCCTTGGCGAGGGCGACGAGTTCCTTCACGTTTTTCACCGGCAACGAGGGATGGACGACCATGATCAGGGGGTCGGCGCTAAGCAGTGCAAGCAGCGCGATCTGATCGAGCGAATAAGGCGACTTGATGCCGTAGAGCTTGTCCTTCTCGAGCACGAGAAACAGGTTAGGCGTCGTCACCAGTACGTTGTGGCCGTCGGGCGGAGCGTTGGCCACGGAAGCGGTCCCGACCGCCCCAGTTCCACCGGGCCGGTTGATGACCGGAGCGGGCTGATTGGTGAGTTTCTCGAGTACTGCGGACAGCGGTTGCGCGTGGATCTGATTCATGCCGCCCGGCGGATTTGGAACGACGATGTTGATTGCCTTCGACGGATACTCCTGTGGGTGGCCGCCCAACGGAACAATCAACAACGCAATCGCCGCAATCAATCTGTTTGTCATGGCTTCCCTCCTCCTGACGGTGCGGCCACGGCGTGACCGCGATTGGCCTGCTCTGCAAGACGTTAGCCGATGTCCGGTTCGTTGGCAAGCGAAACGCTCGCCCGTTGCCCGCCAAGACCGTACACTACGGGTCGAATTCAAACCAGCAATACGGCCTCGCCGGCGCGCGCTCGAACCTTGACCAAGACGGACGACAGCACCACCACACGGGTGCTGCGCGATGAGCGTTACGGCCGGCCCGCGATCTATCTCGCCGCGCACCTCATCTCCATGACCGGCTGGGCGGCGGCGATGCGGCGCTGTCCCGAACTTCCCGGGACGCAGCGCATGCCGTACTTCATCGGCTTCGCGCTCACCTGCGTGCTGGTGAGCGTGGCGTCGTGTCCCATCGGTTTCTATCTGTCCAGTGCGTTTCCGCCGCTGCTGCGGCTCGGTTTCGTATTTCTGACGCCGGTCTACTTTTTCGTGATCCTGATCGGCGACGTGCGCACGCGGCTCGCTGCGGTGGCGCTGGCCTGCGGCGCGCTGGCGGGGCCGCTGTTTCATCTGGTCAGTGCGCAGTGGGGCATATTGCTGTCGGGCTTTGTCGGCGGCACCATCGCCTACCTGATTCAGCGGCGATTGAGGCAGCCCCATGCCTGAACTGTGGCTGCTGGTGCTCGCGTGCGCGGTGGGGACTTACCTGTGGCGGGGCCTGGGCGTGCCGCTCTCGGGGCGGATCGAGACCGACAGCGAGCTTTTCAACTGGATCGCCTGCGTCGCCTACGCAATGGTGGCCGGTCTCATCACGCGCATCATCGTCATGCCGACCGGCATGCTGGCTCACAGCCTTCTTATGGACCGCCTGTTGGCCTGTGCGCTGGCGCTCATTGCGTTCCATGCCAGCCGCCGCAATCTGTTTGTCGGCGTGGGCGGCGGCGTCCTGACGCTGATCGTGCTTGGCTACGCGCGCAGCCTATTAGGCTAAAATAGCCCGTTTCGCCGCCGATCCGATATGACTCAAGGCATACTCGTCGCGCGCGACGGCGCCATCGCGACCGTTTCGCTCGACAATCCCGACAGGCTCAACGCGCTCACCGTTGTCATGTGGCAGCAACTCGCGCGCGTGATGAACGAACTATCAGCCAACGATGACCTGCGCTGCATCGTCTTGCGCGGCGCCGGGCAGGAGGCGTTCGCGGCGGGCGCGGACATCGCGGAATTCGCGCGCGAGCGCGACAACGTCGAGCAGGGGAAGCGCTATCACCGTGAACTCGTCCATGGCGCACTCAAGGCGGTCGGCGAATGCCGCCATCCCACGGTCGCCATGATTCACGGCCCGTGTGTGGGCGGCGGTCTGGAAATCGCATGCCAGTGCGATTTGAGACTTTCCGGCGAGTCCGGTCGCTTCGGCGTGCCGATCAACCGCCTGGGTTTTCCCATAGCCTACGATGAACTCGCGGCACTGCTGCCGCTTGTCGGGCGTGCGGTGGCGCTGGAAATCCTCATCGAGGGAAGAGTCTGGGATGCACAGGAGGCGTTTGCCAAGGGCCTGCTCACGCGGGTCGTGCCCGATGCCGGTCTGAGGGATGAGGCGTACGCGACGGCGCAACGCATCGCCGAGGGCGCGCCGCTCGTGGCGCGCTGGCACAAGCAGTTCGTGCGGCGCCTGACGCCGCAGCCGGAGGCGCTTACCGCAGCCGAGATCGAGGAGAACTTCGCTTATTTCAATACCGAGGACTACCGCATCGGCTACGATGCGTTCATGAGCAAGAAGAAACCGAAGTTCGTGGGAAGGTGAAGAAAAAAGTGACGATAAGTAGTGATGATAAGAAGTGACGATAAGAGGTGACGAGCTGCCCATCACTTTTTTTCATCACCCGTCACCATCACTCCTTTTCATCACCTGTTACCATTACCGAAGGTAATTTATGGCAGGACCACTATCTCATATCAGGGTGCTCGATCTCTCGCGCGTGCTCGCCGCGCCGTGGACCGGGCAGAATCTCGCCGATCTGGGCGCCGAGGTGATCAAAGTCGAACGGCCGAAAAGCGGCGATGATTCACGCGCCTTCGGCCCGCCCTGGCTCAAGGACGGCGCTGGCCGCGACACCACCGAGTCGGCGTACTTCCTGGCCGCCAATCGCGGCAAGAAATCGATCACCGTGAATCTCTCGAAACCCGAAGGGCAGAACATCGTGCGCAGCCTCGCCGCCCGGTGCGATGTGCTGCTCGAAAACTACAAGTTCGGCGATCTCGCGCGCTACGGCCTGGGATACGACGATCTTGAAGCGCTCAATCCGCGGCTTATCTATTGCTCGGTGACCGGCTTCGGCCACAGCGGGCCCTACCGCGAGCGCCCGGGCTATGACTTCATGATCCAGGGCATGGGCGGACTCATGAGCATTACCGGCGAGCGCGACGATCTGCCGGGCGGAGGCCCGCAGCGGGTCGGGGTGCCCATCGTCGACATCATGACCGGCATGTACGCGACGATCGCGGTATGCGCGGCGCTCGCCCACCGCGAGAAGAGCGGCGTCGGCCAGCATCTCGACCTCGCGCTTCTCGACACCCAGGTCGCTTTTCTCGCCAATCAGGCGATGAACTACCTGGCGAGCGGAGAAATTCCCGGCCGCCTTGGCAATGCGCATCCCAACATCGTGCCGTACCAGACGTTCAAGACCCGCGACGGCGACATCATTCTCGCCTGCGGCAACGACAACCTGTTCAATAAGTTCTGCGAAGTCGCGGGCTGCCGGCATCTCGCTCAGGATGCGCGCTTTGCCACCAACGGCAAACGTGTCGAAAACCGTGCGGCACTGGTGCCGCTGCTCGAGGGAGTGTTCAAGAGTCGCGCCACGCGCGAGTGGGTGGAGGCGCTGGAATCCGCCGGCGTGCCGAACGGTCCGATCAACAATATCGAGCAGGTGTTCGAAGAGCCGCAGGTAGTGGCGCGCGGCATGAGGATCGAGCTCGATCACCCGCTCGCCGGCAAGGTGCCTTTGGTGGCGAGCCCGATGCGCTTTTCGGCGACGCCGCTCAAGTGCGAAGCGCCGCCGCCGACGCTGGGGCAGCACACCGATGAGATCCTGCGCGGCATGCTCAGGCTCTCCGATGCGGAAATCGCGCAGCTACGCGCGGAAGGGGTTGTTTGATGGTCCGTCACCGGCTATCGCCTCGCAGTGAAAAGCGCGATCGAGGAGCGCATCATGGCACTGCACCATGAAAAGCATGCGCTTGCGGAGGGTTTGTTCGCGGGCGAAGAATTCGGCGCCGCAGTGTCGGTCGAGGAACTGGTGCGGCTGATGCGGGAGGCGTGAGACGCGGGCGGGCTGCGCGCCCACCACATGGGCCGGGGGCGGCTAAGCTATGACTTCACGATCCAAGGCATGGGCGGGCTCATGAGCGTCACCGGCGAGCGCGATGACCTGCCCGACGGTAGCCCGCAGCGACAAGGTAATTTGACGTAGCAAAATAGACCGCTTTCAGGAAGCATGCGGAGCGCCGCCTCGTGCGCATCAAGCAACTCGGCTTGAGCCTGGGGCCGAACGGTGAGACGAAACGTCACGCCCCGCTCGTGAGCTTCTGGCGTACCTCGTCCCAGGGAATAGCAGTGTGGGGGTCGGCAAGGTGTTCCGCGAGCCGCCGGTCCAACTCCGCCGTTTGCTCGGGAGTCAGAACTATCTCGGCCTCACGCTGTGCTTCATCGAGACTGTCCCAAAGCGCCATTGCAAGCTCGGCCCGCTCGCGGGGTGAGAGTTTGAGGAGTTCAGAGAGCGTATTCGGCATCATTTTTTCATCTTGCCACTGAAAGGCGGATTCGACAAGGGTCCTCCGGCATAGAAGCTTTCGGGACACCTGCGAAAGCGATTCATGCAATAAACTCCCTCAGCACTTCCGGACGGGTTGCTCCCCACGCCCACCGCATGGGCCAGCAGCGGCCAGTGGCTGCCTATTGGGGGGTGGCGAAGGGTGCCACGGCGCAAGCCGAACTGCCGGAACGCGGTCTCGTTGGCCTGAGCACGGACCCACTCACTCATGGTTTGCGAGGCTTGCGCTGGATGCGCGCGGGCTGCATGACTTCAAGGGACATGGCCGCTTCCTTGAGGAGCTTGCATGGATCAATCCCGATCGCCATCGCCACACGCAGGTACTCAAGCACATCGAGGCGCCGCTCGGCTTTTTCGTATTTCGCGACAAAGGACTGCGGGCAACCCAGCCGGTCGGCCAATGCTTGTTGCGTCAGACCGGCGTCTTTGCGGCTCTCCTTGAGCCGTCGCACCAGCACTGTGTACGGCTTGGCGTAGATCGTCTTCACGGGAATGCGGGATTGCGCTTTCCCACATTCCTAATCCCTTTTTGGGATTATCCCGAATCAGGATAAAAAGCGTCACCGGCAGGACAAGCAAATTTGCCTGATTCCTTGCTGACGAAGATCCTTAACCGTTCCGCGGCTGTAGCGAGCCTGATGAATTGCTTACGCCTTCGATCGACTTTATTCATGCGGACGTGCGTAGCTTCCGGCCAACAACGCGCTATTCTGCGATCTGCTCAACTGGATTGTTTGACTATTTTGGTGACCGATTTTTTGTTCGCATGCTGAAACGCCTTGGTGACTTCGTTACCGATGGGGGTCGTATTCTTGTCGGCAACTTCTCACCAGAGAACCCGCCGCGTGGAGTAATGGCTTGTGCTGGTTGGAGGCTCTTTGAACGCTTTGTCGAGCGACTTAAGGAGCTTGCATGTACGGCTGGCTACTCGTCATCGCAGATTTCCGTTACAGCGGAACCGAATGGAATAAATCTGTTCCTGGAAATAACAACCGGAAACCGAAACTGAGAGGGGTTTTCGCATCACGTCAGAGTCGCAGCAGCCGCGCGGCGGTTTTTCCGAGGATCAGCTCGCGCTCCGCGACGGACAACTCGTCCAGTCGGTTGACGCTCGCGACCGGATGCTCGTCGCCGATCGCAAAGCAGTAATCGCTGCCCATCACGATGCGGTCGACGCCGACCTGCCGGATGACGTTCATCATGAGCGCATCGTTATGCGCGATGGTGTCGTAGTAGAAACGGCGCAGGTACGCGGAGGGCGGCTCTTTCGCTTGCCTCATTTCCTCCCGCACTTCGGCGCCATGGTCCCAGCGTCCGATCAGCGGTGGAAACATGCCGCCGGCGTGCGGCAGCACCACGTCGAGCTTCGGGAATCTGTCCATCACGCCCCCGAAAATGAGTGAAGCTGCGGCGACCGCCGTCGCGTAGGGAAAGCCGATCACGTTGCGCAGGTAATAACGGTCGAGGCGTTCGGCATGTAACGGATCGAGCGGGTGCAGGAAAACCGGCCAGCCGAGTTCCTCGCATCTCGCGTAGATCGGGAAGAACGACCTCTCGTCGAGGTTCTGTTTGTTTATGTGCGTTCCGAGGTACAGCCCGCGCATGCCCGGAAGCTTCGCGGCCCGCTCCAGTTCCCCCAGGGCGAAGTCCGGCGCCTGCATCGGCAGCACCGCCATGCCGACGAAGCGCTTCGGATGCTCGACGCAGGCGGCGGAGCAGCTGTCGTTGAACGTCTGCGCGAGTTTGAGCCCGAAAGCAGGCGGCGCCCAGTAGACCATCGGAGTGGTGAGCGACAGCGAATGCACGTCGATCCCCTCGGCGTCCATGGCCTCGATCCGCACGCCGAGCTCGATGAATCCCGGTGAGAACACCTGCCTGATCCCGGGATAGGCGAAGGTGACCGCGCCGTGCTCGTTCTTGCCCATGGTCGCGCCGTGATCCGGAGCTTCGCGCTCCAGCAGGCGAACCCATTCCTCGGGAAAGAAGTGGGTATGGGTGTCGATCACTGTCATGCCGTTGTCTTCTCTCTTCTTCCGTATACGGGCGCGGGGCGGCGTGTGGCGCCGGTCTCCTGATGCAATGCTTGCTACCGCGAACGGATTGTATTAGCTTGCCGGCTTCGGAGGAAACTACGTTGAATACGACGAATCAGGCGGATGTTCTGGTACGGAACATCGATTGGTTGATCACCGTCGATGAGAAGCGGCGCATCATCCGCGACGCGGCCATCGCGGTCAAGAACGGGAAGTTTGCGGCGATCGGCAAGACCGCGGCCGTCAGCGAGGCGTGGCGCGCGGACCGCGTGATAGACGGAAGCGGCACCGTGGTGACGCCCGGTCTGATCGACAATCACCTTCACTCCTCGTTCCAGCTCGCGCGCGGCCTGGCGGACGAATCGAATGCGCAGTCCTTCCTGTTCGAACACATGTACCCCTACGAGGCGGCGATGCAGGAAGAGGACGTCTACACCAGTGTCTCGCTCGCGACCGTGGAGATGCTGCGCCATGGGGTCACCTGCTACATCGAGCCGGGAAACTACTTTCCTGACGCGACCGTGCGCGCCGTCACGGGCGCGGGCATGCGCATGGTGCTCGCAGCAAGCTGCTTCGACCAAAACAAGGCGGTGACGGGCCTCATGCCGGAGAACATGATCGAGGATACCGGCCGGTGCATCGCCAAAACGGAAGAACTCTTCGACAAGTATCCCGGCAAGTACGAGGGGCGGGTAACGGTGAGTGCCTCGTTCCGCGGCATGAATAATTCCTCGGACAAACTGATACTCGCCCTTAAAGATATCGCGCAGCGGCACGATGCGATCCTGCAGACCCACGCCTGCTACTCGTACTTCACGCACGACGCAAGCATCGTTCAGCACGGAAAGCCCGAGATCGAGCGCCTGGAGTCGCTCGGCGTGCTGGACGATAAGATGCTCATCCTGCATGCGGGCTGGCTCGAGCCCCACGAGGTCGCGATCCTCACCCGGCGCAAGCCGACGCTCGTCTGCTGCCCGTCATCGTCGCTGCACAACGGCTATGGAAATCTCGCCGTCGGAATGCACCCCGAGCTGATGGCGTTGGGCATCAACGTGAGCCTCGGTGCCGACCACGCCAGTTCGGGCACCGTCGACCTGGTGCAGGAGATGCGCTACTGCGCGTGCAGCTACAAGGAGATCCGGCTCAACCCGCGCCTGATGCCGCCGGAACAGGCAATCGAGATGGCGACCCTCAACGGCGCGCGCGGCGCCGGCCTCGCGCACCGCATCGGCTCGATCGAGACGGGCAAGGAGGCTGATTTCGTGCTGTTCGACGCCACAGTCTCCGAGTGGCAGCCGCTCTACAACCCCGTTTCGAACCTGGTTTACTGCGCGACCGGCAACACGGTGAAACACGTCTTCGTGGGCGGCGAACAGGTGGTGCGCGATGGGCGTCTTGCCCGGATCGATCAGGATGAAATCATGCGCGAAGTAGTGAAGGCCGGCGAGCGCATCACGCGACGCTTGAACATGAAGAAGGTCATGAAACTCCGCTGGCCGGTGGAGTAGGGCGGACGCGAAGAGGCCGTCGCTGGTGGTGCGGTAACCGAGAGGGGGAGCGCAATGAAACGATTCTTCGGCAACGTGGCTGCAGCAGTCATTGCGGCTCTAACGGCGGCAAGCGCGTGCGCGCAAACGTTTCCGGCGAAGCCGATCCGGCTCGTCGTATCGTTTCCGCCCGGTGGGGCGACTGACACCTTTTCCCGTGTGCTGGCGGCGGAGATGGCCCAGAGCCTGGGCCAGCAGGTGCTCGTGGAAAACCGCGCGGGCGCGGGCACGATCATTGCGGCCGAACTCATCGCAAAGGCCGCGCCGGACGGCTATACATTGCTGTTCACGGATCTCTCCACCCATGCGATCACGGGGTCGATCTATCCCAAGCTGAAATACCACCCCTTGCGGGATTTTGCCGCGGTGGCGGCAGTGAATTCCTCGCCGCTGCTGCTGGTCTCCCATCCGTCCGTCAATGTGAAATCGGTCCGCGAGCTGGTCGCGCTGGCGAAGCGGCACCCGGGCATCACTTTCGGCAACTCGGGCATCGGCACCGTCACTCACATGACTGCCGAAAAATTCCGGCTGCGCGCCGGGATCCAGGTCACGCCAGTGAGCTACAAGGGCGGCGCCCTTCCCGTGACAGCATTGCTGAGCGGCGAGATTGCCATGGTGATGGCAACCATCCCGGCAAGCATCCAGCACGTGCAGAAAGGAAAGCTGGTCGCCCTCGGGCTTGCCGCCGAGCGGCGTTCACCGTTTCTGCCGGACATTCCCGCGATCGGCGAGACACTGAAGGGCGTGGAGGGCGCCGTGATTTCCGGCGTGCTTGCGCCGGCCGGCACGCCGCGTGAAGTAATCGAGCGCTTATACGCCGAGTTCGCCAAGGCTTCTGAGAGCCCGAAAGCGAGAGAGATCTTCGCCGCTAACGCCGCCGAGACGCTGAAGATGAACCCGAATGAAGTGCAGCGGTCGCTCGAACGCGAGGCCAAGGAGTGGGCGGAAGTCGTCAAGGCGACCGGGGTCATCGCGAACTAAGCCACGATGACGAGTGATGGGTGACGGGTGATGGGTGACGGGGACGCAAGGTACCGTCAAAGCCCGGCGCCACAAGAGAGGAGGACATATGAAGCTCGCTTCAAAGCTGATGTTCATTGTCGCGTGCGCGGGGCTCGCGCATTCAGCCGTACCGCCAACCGCCGCACAGGGCTATCCGGCCAAGCCGATCCGGATGATCTCTCCCTCGGGAGCCGGCGGGCCGGTAGATATCACCTGCCGGGCAGTATCCCAGGCGTTGTCCGAAGTGGTGGGCCAGCAGATCGTGGTGGAAAATCGCGTGGGCGCAGCCGGACTGATCGGCACCGAGCTCGTGGCCAAGGCGCCGCCGGACGGCTACACGTTGCTCTTCGGATTTTCGGGCCCGCTCGCGATCGTGCCCAACCTCAACGCCAACACTCCCTACGATGTGCTGCGGGACCTCGTGCCGATCTCGCAGGTCGCGGCCCAACCGTACATACTGCTCGTGCACCCGAGCGTGCCTGCAAAATCGGTAAAGGAACTCGTGGCGCTGGCCAGAGCGAGGCCGGGGGCGATGAACTTTTCCTCCGGCGGCACGGGGGTGGGGATCCATATGGCGGGCGAGCTTTTCAACATCGCAGCGCGCGTGAAAATCGTGCACGTGCCCTACAAGGGGGCCGCACCCGCGATGACGGCGCTCATGGCGGGCGAGGTGGACATGATGTTCAACACCATCGCCCCGGCGCTGCCGCATATTCGAAGCGGCAAGCTGCGTGCGCTCGCCGTGGGCGGCGACAAGCGCGTGGCGTTGTTCCCCGGCCTGCCGATCTTCAAGGAGAGCGGGTATGACTTCAAGACGGGGGGATGGTACGGGGTGCTGGCGCCAAAGGGTGTCCCGCAGCCGGTTGTAACCACCCTGCAGAATGGTCTCGTCAAGGCGCTCGCCAGCCCGGAGATCAAAACGCTCTTCGAGAAGCTCGCGATCGATATCATCGTCACTTCCCCACAGGAGTTCGCCGATCTCATCCGCGTGGAAAGCGCTCAGTGGGCGAAGGTGATCAAGGCTGCCGGCATCAAGGTGAAGTAGCCTGATTTGCCGGACACGGGCGAGGGAGAACAATTGAAACCGAGAATTAACGCGAAGCGGGCCGCGGTGCTGGTCCTGGATGTCCAGAACGACCTGGTGCAGATTACGCCGCGCATCAAGGAAAACCGGATCCTCGAGAATATCGCGGCGGTCATCGCGGCCGCGCGGCGCAGGCGGGTGCCGGTAATCCACATTACGGCATCGGTGCGGGGCGATTTTCTCGACATCCCGCGCGACAATCCGCTATGGGACGGCCTGCGCAAGTCGCGGCAGCTGATCTTCGGCACGAGGGGGGCGGCGATACACCGCAAGGTACGGCCGCTTAAGAACGAGCTGGTGCTCAACAAGACCTGCGTCGACCCGTTCCTCACGACCAACCTGGGTCAGGCCTTGCAGAACCACGATGTGAACGCCGTGATCCTGACGGGCCTCTGGACCAACTGGGTGGTGGAAGCGACCGCCCGGCACGCGAGCGACATGGGCTACCGGGTGTTTATCGCGCGGGAATGCGTGGCGAGCAACACCGCGGAAAACCACGAATTTGCGATCAACCACATCCTGCCGACGATCTGCTACGTGGTGGGCGTGAAGGATGTGCTGTCAGCGTTGAGGTGATGAGTAACGGGTGACGCGTGACACAGAATGTCTAGGACCTGCCTCACGTCACGCATCACCCCAAGCGCAGAAGGCGCGCGGCGTTGTCCCAAAGGATTTGTGAGCGCTGCTTGTCGGTGAGCGATCGCATCCGGGTGACAAACTTGACCGGTTCCTCGTAGGCGATATCGAAGCAGTAGTCGCTGCCGATCATGATGCGGTCGGCCCCCACCAGCTTGATGAGGTCCTGCAGGATATCTTCCGAATAGCTGATCGTGTCGTAGGTGAAGCGCTTGAGGTACTCGCTCGGCGGCCGCGTGATGGTCTTGCATTCGCCGCGCACATGGAAGCCGCGGTCCATGCGCCCGCGCAGGATCGGCAACGCTCCGCCGGCGTGCGGCAGGCTGACCTCCAGCGTCGGGAAAGCGTCCATCACGCCGCCGAAGACGAGATGCGCCGCCGCGATCGCCGTGTCAAACGGATTGCCGCAAAGATTGATCAGATAGTACTGCTTGAGACGCTCGTTGTTGACCATCATCGGGTGCAGGAATATCGGCAGACCGAGGCCGGCGATGCGCTCGTAGACCGGGAAGAAGCTGCGGTCGGAAAGTTCGCGGTCGCGCACGGCGGTTGCCATGTAAATGCCGCGGATGCCCGGCAGCTTGGCCGCGCGCTCGAGTTCCGCCAGCGCGAGGCCCGGATTCTGGAACGGCAGGCATGCAAAACCGATGAAACGGTCCGGGTGCCTGACATGCGCGGCGCTGATCGCGTCATTGAAAGCGACGCACAGCTTCAGTCCCAGGTCGTCGTCCGCCCAGTAAACCATCGGTTGCGTCAGCGACAGCGCGTGCATCCCGACCCCTTGGCGGTCCATGATCTTCAGCCGTTCATCGAGATCGTAGAAGGGGCGGATAATGGGGCCGGTGCGCAGCAGCAGCCCGACCTGGATGAACGTCGCTCCGGAGCTATCGGTGGTCACCGTGGTGCCGCAGCGCCTGCCGTGATCGGCGATCAGCTTCAAGTAGGTTTCCGGAAAATAATGGGTGTGGGTGTCGATGGTCGGTGCGGTGGCCACGGCCTCTCCTCCTGACTTTGGTGACTGGTACCCCTCAAGGGGGTATTGAAAAGAATGAATCGTGACTGGTAAGGCGTGACTGGTGACTCGTGACCGGTTTACTTAATCCTGAATCCTGAATCCTGGAGAATTCCCATGATGAATTCCCACTCGGCGGGATCGACCGGCGTGATCGACAGGCGGTTGCCGCGCGCGAGCACGCGCATCTTCGCAAGCGGCTTGTGGCTCCGCAGCTCCTCAAGGGAAACACGCCGGGTGTTCCTGATGAATTTAACATCGACGTTGAGCCAGCGCGGATCGTCGCGCTTCGAATCCGGGTCGTAATACTTGCTCTTGCGGTCGAATTGGGTCGCGTCGGGATGCGCAGGCTTGCATACCTCGACGACGCCTACGATGCCCGGTTCCCCGCAGTTGGAGTGGTAGAAGAACGCGAGGTCACCGACTCGCATCTGATCGCGCATGAAGTTGCGTGCCTGAAAATTGCGTACGCCGTTCCAGGCCGTGGTCTTGTCCCTGGCCAGGTCATCGATGCCATAGGCCGACGGTTCGGACTTCATCAACCAGTAGCGCATGTGCTGGTGAATCGTAAATGGTGAATGGTGAATGGGGAACGCGAGCGAGCAGTAAATGGTGTGGGATAATGAACGCTGGGGAGCCGTTCTTTGCCATCTATTATTTCCCATAAAAAATGCGGCACCCGCCGCATTTTTTAAGGGGACCCCCGCCTGTGCCGTCAGACCTGCATCTTGAACCGACGGTTCAAGGTGGTCGCCTCCCGAGCCCATTAGGCGCTTCCTGTCGGACGCGCACACCGGTGCTGCTTAAGTCGGCAACCAGATCAAGTATATTGGTTCAAAGACTCTAAGGCCTTAACGGGCACCGCAGGGGAAACTTAGAACAGTTCGTTCTGATCGGACATCGCCTCATCAAGAACTGTTTCCATGCCGGCCATTCTACGCTTTATGTCCGCGATGTCAAAACCGCCGCCGACCTTGGTCGAAAGAAATTCGTGCGCAATATTGAGCGCCGCCATGATCGCAATGCGCTCGAGCCCGATCACTTTGCCGCCGCCCTTGATCTCCTGCATTTTCTGGTTGAGATACTCGACGGCTTCGAGCAGGCCTTTCTGGTCTTCCTCCGGGCACGCGACGCGAAATTCGCGCCCCATGATATTGATCTGCAGGCCTTTTGGTTCAGCGCTCATGCGTTGTCTTCAGGGATCTGATTAAGCAGACTCTCCAAGCGGCTCGTCGCGTTGCTTATTTTTTCTTCGAGCTGCCGCTTTTCGTCGAGAACTGCGGCCAACTGTTGCCGCAATTGCTGGTTGTCTGCACGCATGCGCTGGCACAGCTCGACGAACTGATTTATTTTCTTCTCGAGCGACTTGAGTTCCGCTTCCATGCGTACACTATAGTTTCAAAAATCCTGTTAAGTCAACTGCTAACGGGAATTTTTGAATGTGATTTGGCACCTACGAGTTTGTCGAACTCAAGCTCGACAAACTCGTTAATGCAAAACCGGCGCCAGGAAAATTGCAAAAGGGGATGACGGATATGCGAATTCATCCCCGCTCTCCTTCATATTCGGCCGCTTCGGGTGGGTTTCCCTCCGGATTGTCAGCCGGTTTTGCTTTTAGCAGCCTGTCGGACTGTTAAGTCCGACAGGCTGCTAGTGGTAGAATTAACGGTGTTTCGGTCGGCTCGCTGTCCGTAAGTGAACGCTGGCCAAAACCCAGTTCCGGGTGCCTGCATTTGCCTGATTGAAGCAGGTTAAACGGGAAACAGGTGCGGCTGACGAGGATTGAGGTACTAGGATCGAGGATCGAGGGCTTGGAGTAGGCGGTGTCTGCTCAATCCTCAATCCTGAATCCTCAATCCTGCTCCAACTCCTGTGCTGCCCCCGCAACGGTAAGCGAGCGTGGGTTTGCCAAGGCAGTCTCTCTAACACGACGGATCAGAACGTCCGTCTGAGAGGTGCCAGCCACTGAGCAGCAGTTTGTCGGAATTTCGTTCCGACACCCTGCTAAGGAGTGGGTCGGACGGAAGTCCGGGCCACTCCTCTTGGGAAGGCGGCGAACTAAATTCTCGCGAGCCCGTATACCGGCCCGAGCTGGTGGTGTGGAAATGCCGCGGGGAGGCGGCGGACCCGGTTCCGATCGGTTTTCGTTTTTCTTCCTGTGGTTTTCCCGCGTTCGATCAGCCGGCATGCGGCGGGCATGCCCGAGTCCGGGACAACGACATGAGAATCAGGAAGGAAATCGCTGCCGCGCTGTCGGCCGCGGCATGGTCTGTATTCGCCGCCGCCCCACCCATTACACAAACCGAACCGGTCATCGTCACCGCCACGCGCTTCAGCGATCCGGCGCAGCGGTTCCCGATCGGCGTCACGGTGATCGCCGGGGAGGAAATACGCCACAGCACGGTTTCCACCGTGCCCGAGTTACTCGGCCAGTTGCCGGGTGTCCGCACCCGCGATCTGTCGGGGTCGCCCAATCTGCAGGTCGACGTGCGCGGATTCGGCATTTTCGGCGACCAGAACACGCTGGTGCTGCTCGACGGACAGCGCATCAGCGAGAACGAGCAGGCCGCGGTCAACTGGTCGGCGATCCCGCTCTCGGCGATCGAGCGCATCGAGATTCTGCGCGGCAGCGGCGCCGTGCTCTACGGCGGCGGCGCGACCGGCGGCACCATCAACATCATCACCAGGGCGCCGCAGCGCAACGAACGTTCTGCGTTTGTCTATGGCGGCGCCGGGACCTACGGCACAGCAGAGGTCCGCGCCGGCATCCATCTCGCCGGCGACAGCGTCGGCATGCGCGTGCATGCCAGTCATCTCGACACCGACAATTACCGCGACAACAATCGCCTGCGCCAGGGCAACGCGCAGGCGGATATTCGCCTGTTCGGCGACGGCCGATCGATTACCCTCAAGGCCGGCGCCGACGATCAACGGCTCGGTCTGCCGGGGGCGATCAGCGAAGCCAAGATCGCCGCCAACCGCCGCCAGGCGGAATTCCCGAACGACGCCAGCACGCTGCGCGGCGGGTATCTCAACCTGGGCAGCGAGGTGAAGCTCGGCTCGGGTGAACTGGCCGCCAACCTGGGCTATCGCGAGAAAGACGCCGATGCCTCGTTCTTCGTCGGCACGCCGTTTCGCAACAACGTCGAAACCCATGTCAACGTCTGGTCGTTCACGCCGCGGCTCAAGCTGCCGCACCGCTGGGGCGGCTGGGACCACAACCTGGTGGCCGGCGTCGACGTCGACGACTGGGATTTCAACTCAACCGCGGGACCCGCCATCGTCGGCCGGCCGCATGCAACGCAACGCAACACCGCCGTTTACCTTCAGCACACCACGGCGTTTTCGCGCGGCACGTCGCTCGCGTTGGGCTGGCGCGCGCAGCGCGTGACCTACGGCGTCGCCGACGCGGCCAATCCCGGGGCCGCGGATACGCGCAAGCGCAGTCTCACCGCCTACGAGATCGCCGCCCGCCGGCGTTTGCTCGAGGAACTCTCGGTATACGGCAAGCTCGGGCGCAGCTTCCGCGTGCCGAACGTGAACGACATCTACAGCCTGTTCACGGCAACCGTCACCATGCTGGAGCCGCAGACCTCGCATGACCGCGAGATCGGCGTCGATATCCAATCCGGCCCGGGCCGTTACCGCATCGCGTTTTATCACATGGATGTTGACAACGAGATCTTCCTCGACCCGATCGCGTTTGCGAACCGCAATCTGCCGCCGACGCGCCGTTACGGCGTCGAGGCCGAGGCCAGGTGGCGCGTGGGCGATGGGCTCGACGTATTCGCGAACTATACCTACGCGGTGTCGAAATTCCGCGCCGGCAGTTTCGGCGGCATCCCGATCGCGGGCAACGATGTGCCGCTGGTGCCGCGCCACGCGTTCAACGCCGGCGTGGGATGGGCGTTTACGCCGCGCGCGCGCCTGGATGCCGTGCTGCGCTACATGGGTGAGCAGGTGTTCGACGGCGACGAGACCAACACCTTCGGCCGCAGGATTCCGGCCTACACCGTGGTCGATCTCAAGCTCGCGCGCGAATCCGGCGGCTGGCTGCTCGCCGCCGGCATCCGCAATCTTTTCGACGAGAAGTACTTCAGCTACGGCGTGTTCACCGGTTTTCCGACGTTTTCGGCGCTGCCGGCGCCGCAGCGTGCCGCGTTCGTCTCGGCGCAGTACACGTTCAAATAGCGCACAACCTGTCCCGGCCGCCACCCGATGACGGCGGA
>C687J26845_10000438_pt1 | contig 28059 bp, 26 predicted proteins | sample RifCSPlowO2_12_FD_26845 | JGI IMG/M metagenome (IMG submission 26845)
GCCCGGCAGCAGTTGCCGCTTCAGGTCTACCGCCAGAAAGCGCGGGCTTACGTCAATGTGCTTGTAGCGGGCCATGCCGTATCCCTCAATTGTCGATATCCCTTCTTCGAACCTTGATACCCGCAATTGTTCCGGGTAGGCTGGGGTTTTTCTACAGCCTCGTTAGCCAGACAGCGCATAATTTGCAGCAGATGACGTGGTCCTACGACGAAATCGTTCGAGAGTGGCTTGATGGCGCCAGTCTCCAGATCGAACCGACAGACGTCGTTAGAGCGTTCGAGGTCGTCGAACGGACAATCGGCAACGATTGGATCCAGTCATCTTGCGTTCAGCCAGGAGCAATTGTCAAGGGTGTTGGCCCGACGCTGAGCGTCGTCTTCATGGGGCAAAGGCTCAGCGCAGTTGAAGACTGTGTGGGCGCCTCGGAGTTGTTCGATAGAATCAAGGTGGGTGACCGCGCAGCGATATCGGAGCTCACGGGAATATCTTTAGCGAAGATTCTTGGGAGTGAGGTCGAAGTTGGGCCGCACGTCCAGGTCGGCGATCGCATCCGTAGACCAGATTTTCGGATTCGGATGCCGAATCAGGCGTGGGCCTACGTTGAAGTGGCGGCCCCTGACACTTCCGCTCTAGCAGAACAGGCCCAGGCTGTCCTTCAACGAATCGGGAAGCTTCTGCCGACGTTGGCTCAGGGGACGAGCGTCGAAGTCTTTCTGCGAGGCGAGCCAGCCGATGCGGAAATCGAAGTGATTGTTGCTGCAACCGAGAACGCCCTCCGCGAACTGAAACCAAGAATCGAGGAGATCTCAGACCTGGCTCTACTGGCGATAAACCAGGACCGGCCAGGCCAAGTAGTTGTGCGGGATTACGGAGAGGAGCCACGACCTCGGTACGGTTTCGCGCGTGCGGAAATTGTAGACGGACAGGCTACGAAACACATTTCCGTACGCATTCCGTTCACAGACGAGCGAGCAGAAGCGTTTCTCTCGAGAGAGTCTAGACAGCTCCCCACGACCGAGCCGGGCCTGATCATGATCGACATGAGGGCAATTCCAAGCGGATTGAAATCCTGGGAACCGCTAATCCTCAGACGATTCCAGCCACAGCTGCATACAAGGGTCAGTGCAGTATGCTTGTTCTACTCCGGTTTAATGCCGACGTCCGGCGGCTTGGAGTTTGTCACTGAAACCGTGAACATCGTTAACGAACACGCTCGTTTGCCACTTCACGAATGGCTTCTGGCGAGACTCGATTCATTTGTCGGAAACATGAAGACGAAGGCCGGCTAACAAACGAATGGAGCCGACGCGCCATCAGGCTTACAAATCGTGTTGCTGCGGCGCGCGGCTCATTCGTGATCGATATGCCTAAGAAACTAAGACAGATGGGATTCATGAATGGCATGTCGGTCTTGACGACGATAGCTGGAGTCATCCGCCGGGCCTGGGTACTATTTTTACTGCGATTCCTTTAGCGGCAGGAGCGTTGGATCGTTCTATACCTCAAATCAGTCTGGCATCGATCTCGACCCGAAGATGAACCCGGTATCGATCGACCTTAGTATGAGGAATCCCGTTAGCGCTGGTACCCGGTTCTACGTGGCATCGTTGCATCTCGACGGCCGCCAAGTTGTGGCCCGATCGTTTTCCGCTTCGACCGGCAGCAACGTGTCGGCGACGCTAAATGGAATCAATATTCAGCGTCCCGGGGTGTACCACTTCAGAATCGAGAATACCAATCGACGCGGCGTGAGCATGCCGGGTATCAAGTACAAGGTTCGTCGCAACAGCAAAGTCGCCGATATGAGAATCGTCTGAACGGGCGTCGTCTTGCTGGTCGTTGGCCTCTGGTTGAATGTCCATTTTGGGCGTTATCCGCCGGGTTACGAGCGATAGCTGATTCATGCATGCGCCTAACCGGTCCGTGACCGACGCGTACCGCGCGGCACAACCGGAGTGTTGGGCGGTATAAGCGCACACATGCTCAAGTCCATTGAAATCGTTGGATACCGGGGATTCGCCTCGTCCCAGCGCGTCCAGTTTTCGGAGCCCCGTAAAGATGCACCTGGCAGCGGCCTCACAGTTTTGTCGGCCCGAATAACGCTGGAAAGGCAACCGTAATCGCTACGGTCCTGTCATCAAAGCCGCGGGACTGAAAGTCGAGTGAATCAGTTTGTCGGACTTGGCCCCGACAAACTTTAGCAGCCTGTCGGACTGTTAAGTCCGACAGGCTGCTACGTTGATGAGGCAGCGTGCCGCATCGATGACTTCGCTTGCGGTGAGGCCCACGGGGCCGGTGCCTTTTCGTACCAGTTCGTCCGCCGCCGCACCGTGGAGATACACTGCGGCGGACAAGGCGTCCCAGGGGCCGGCGTTCTGCGCCAGGAACGCCGCGATCGCGCCGGTCAGGACGTCGCCGTGGCCGGCGCTCGCCATGCCCGGATTGCCGGAAGTGTTGATGGCCCAGGATTGGTCCGTACATACGCAGACGCTGCCGGCTCCCTTGAGCACGACATGACTGTTGAAGCGGGATGCAATGGCACGGGCGGCGGCGAGACGATCGTGCTGCACCTCGCGTGTCGTGCGACCCAGCAGGCGTGCGGCTTCCGCCGGGTGCGGGGTGAGCAGGGCGGGCGCCGCACCGCGCCGTCCGAGCGCGGAGCCAAGCTCGCCGTCGCGCGCGACCAGATTGAGCCCGTCGGCATCGATCACCAGCGGCAGCTTGGACTGCAATGCGAGTTTCAGGTAGTANGCTGCGTCCGGCGACTGTCCCAGTCCGGGACCGACAGCNAGACAGTTCAACTGATCGAGTTTCATCACTTCATCCGCCGTGCGCAGCATCAATTCGGGCTGTGCGGCATCGACGCGCGGAGCATCGCCGGCGATCAGCCCCACGTAGACGCGGCCGGCGCCAAGCTTGAGCGCCGCCCGCCCCGCAAGCAGCGCGGCGCCGACCATGCCCTGCGCACCGCCCAGGATGCCGACGCTGCCGAAATCGCCTTTGTGGCTGTTGAGCCAGCGCGGCTTGAGCGCTGTGTGCAGCACCTCCTTGCCGATCACCGCGCCGCGTGGAGGCAACAGCGCCGGCGCATCGAGGCCCAGCGTTCGCAAATGGATTTCGCCGCAATGATCCGGTCCGTCGAGCGTCAGCAGGCCGGGTTTGAGGCCAATGAACGTAACCGTATGCCGGGCGCGAACCGCGCAGCCTGATACGCGGCCGGTGTCGGATTCGAGTCCGCTCGGCAGATCGACGGCGAGGATCGGCGCTGCCATGCTGTTGACGGCTGCAATGATTTCAGCGTGACTGCCGCCGATATCGCGCTGCAACCCAATGCCGAACAAACCGTCGACGATCAGGCTCCAGTCCTGTTGCCGCGGAATGCCGGTCACAATTCCGCCGCCGGCGTCGCGCCAGGCGCGCAGGGCCGTGCCTGCATCGGCCGAGAGCTTGTCTGCTTCGCCGGTGAAGACGACGCTGACGTTGAACCACCATTGCTTGAGATGGCGCGCGATGACAAATGCATCGCCGCCGTTGTTGCCCGGCCCGGCCAGCACCAGCACCGGCTCTCCGCCGTTGCCTGCGATTTGGCGCGCGAGTTCCGCGGCGGCGAGTCCGGCCCGTTCCATCAACTGCGGACGATCGGGCAAGGCGGCGGCGAGTGACTCGATGCGCCGGATTTCTTCGGTCAGATAAACCGGCGTGTTGTGCGCGATTCGCATGACCATGGAGTGCCCGGAATTATCTCAAGAACAAGAAAATAGGTTTTAGTTTAGCTGAAAACCGGCTGAGTTTTAGGTAAAATACGACTTTACAGAGTTCGATCCAGAATGTCGCAACTCATCAGGCTGCGCGGGCGCTGCGCCCTTTCCGCCTTCCGCCTCCGGAAACTCCTGCAAGCCGTTTCTGTCACGCTTCCCGAATCACGCATCAGCACTGAATACTGGCATTTCGTGCAAGCGGCCAGGACGCTGAACGACGCCGAGGCCGGCCGGCTCGAGCGCATACTCGCCTATGGTCCCACTGCGGCGCCGGCCGCGGAAGAGGGGGAACTGCTGCTCGTCGTGCCGCGCCTGGGCACCATTTCACCATGGTCCTCGAAAGCCACCGATATCGCGCGTCATTGCGGCCTGGAAGCGGTGGAGCGCGTCGAGCGCGGCATTGCATTCTGGATTGCCCGGCGCGGTTCCGGCGCGTTGTCGGCAGAGGAAAAAGCCGCGCTGCTGCCTCTGATCCACGACCGCATGACGGAAACCGTGCTCGCGTCGTTCGAGGAAGCGGCGCGGCTCTTCCAGCGCTTCGATCCCAGGCCGCTCGCAACGGTGGATGTGCTGGATGGCGGCATTATCGCGTTGGAATGCGCCAACCGCGAGATGGGGCTCGCGTTGTCGGAAGACGAAATCGCGTATCTTGTCGAGAACTTCATCCGTGCCGGCCGCAACCCCACCGACGTCGAGCTGATGATGTTCGCGCAGGCCAATTCGGAGCACTGCCGGCACAAGATTTTCAACGCCGACTGGGTGATCGACGGCAAGCCGCAGTCGCAGTCGCTGTTCGGCATGATCCGCAACACGCACGAGAAGCATCCGCGCGGTACCGTAGTCGCCTACGCGGACAACTCGTCGGTGATCGAGGGTGCGCGTGTCAGGTGCTTTTATCCGGTAGCGGAGGGAGAGTATCGCTTCCATGAGGAACTCACCCACATCCTGATGAAGGTGGAGACGCACAATCACCCGACGGCGATTTCGCCGTTCCCGGGAGCGGCGACCGGCGCCGGCGGCGAGATCCGCGATGAGGGCGCGACCGGGCGCGGCGCGAAACCCAAGGCCGGGTTGACCGGATTCACGGTATCCAATCTCGACATTCCGGGATTTATCCAGCCTTGGGAACTTTACCAAGATGAAGCCGAGGAAAACGAGTTCTCACTCATCACTCATCACTCATCACTCATCACTCCCAAGACTTATGGCCGGCCGCGGCGTATCGCTTCCGCCCTGCAGATCATGATCGAAGGGCCGGTCGGCGGCGCCTCCTTCAACAACGAATTCGGGCGGCCCAATCTGGCCGGTTATTTCCGAACTTTTGAACAGCGGGTGGCGGGCGAGATGCGCGGCTACCATAAGCCGATCATGATTGCCGGCGGTATCGGAAATCTGTCGGCGCGGCATGCGCGCAAGGAGGCGTTCGGCAGCGGCGCGCTGCTGATTCAGTTGGGCGGCCCGGGCATGCTCATCGGACTGGGCGGTGGCGCCGCCTCGAGCATGGATACCGGCACCAACCTGGAGGATCTCGACTTCGATTCGGTACAGCGCGGCAACGCGGAGATTCAGCGCCGCGCGCAGGAAGTGATCGACTGCTGTCGGGCGCTGGGCGGAGCCAATCCCATCCTTTCGATCCACGATGTCGGCGCCGGCGGGCTATCGAACGCGCTTCCCGAGATGGTCCATTCGGCACAGCGCGGCGGACGCATCGATCTGCGCCGCATCCCGAGCGAAGAGCCGGGCATGTCGCCGCTGCAGATCTGGTGCAACGAGGCCCAGGAACGTTACGTGCTCGCGATCGCGCCCGAGAGCCTCGACACGTTTGGCGCGATCTGCGAGCGCGAGCGCTGCCCGTTCGCGGTGGTGGGCAAAGCGACGAGCGACGGCCGGCTTACCGTGACCGATCCGGTCTTCAACAACAAGCCGGTCGACATGGAATTGGCCGTGCTGCTCGGCAGGCCGCCGAAAATGACGCGCGATGTCGCCCATGTGCGACGGGAACTGCCGCCGTTCGATACCGGCAGCATCGATCTTCGGGACGCCGCTTATCGGGTGCTCCGGCTGCCAGCGGTCGCCGACAAGACATTTCTGATCGCGATCGGCGATCGCACCGTCGGAGGACTCACGGCACGCGATCAGATGATCGGTCCGTGGCAGGTGCCGGTGGCCGACGTGGCCGTCACGCTGATGGGTTTCGAGACCTGCCGCGGCGAGGCGATGGCCATGGGAGAGCGCACGCCCCTGGCGCTGATCGACCCGGAAGCGTCGGGGCGCATGGCTGTCGGCGAAGCGATCACCAATATTTCCGCGGCCCCTATCGCCGAGATCGGAGACATCAAGCTGTCCGCAAACTGGATGGCGGCGGCGGGGCATCCGGGGGAGGACGCGGCGCTGTTTGACACCGTGCGGGCGGTGGCGCTCGAATTCTGCCCGCAGGTGGGAATCAGCATTCCGGTCGGCAAGGATTCGCTGTCCATGAAAACGACGTGGCAGGAGAACGGCGCCAGGCGCGACGTCACGGCGCCGCTGTCGCTGATCGTCTCGGCGTTTGCGCCGGTCACCGACGCGCGCCGCGCGCTCACGCCGCAGTTGCGCGCGGATTGCGGTGACACCGATCTCATTCTGATCGATCTGGGTTTGAACCGATGCCGGCTCGGCGGCTCGGCGCTGGCGCAGGTCTACGGGCAACTCGGCGATGCTGCTCCGGACATCGACAGCGCGGATGACCTGGGGTCTTTTTTCCGGGTCATTCAGCGCCTGAATGGCGAGAGCAAGCTGCTGGCATATCACGACCGGTCGGACGGCGGGCTGTTCGTCACGTTGTGTGAAATGATGTTTGCGGCGCGCGCCGGCGTGACGATCGATCGATACGCCATGCTTTCGACGGGAGACCGACAGCACTCCCTCGCGGCGTTGTTCAACGAGGAGCTTGGGGCCGTTCTGCAGGTTCGGCGCGCCGACATGCCCTACGTGAAAAAAGTGTTTACGGAGGCCGGCCTGGAATGCCAGTTCAACGTCATCGGCGAACCGAACGGGGACGGCATGCTGCGTATCATGGCGGAGAAGCGGGAGATTTTCGCGGCGAGCCGCATCGAGCTTCACCGCGCCTGGTCGGAGACCACTTTTCACCTGCAGAAACTGCGCGACAATCCGGAGTGCGCGCTGCAGGAATACGACCGCATCCTCGATGGCGCCGACCCCGGTTTGAGGCCGCGGCTCACATTCGACCCGGCGCAGGATACGACGGTCCCGTTTATCAACGGCGGGTCGCGCCCGCGCATGGCGATCCTGAGGGAACAGGGCGTGAACGGCCAGGTCGAGATGGCGGCGGCGTTCGATCGCGCCGGCTTCACGGCGGTCGATGTGCACATGAGCGACATCATTGCCGGCCGCGTGAGCCTGAAGGACTTCAAAGGATTCGCAGCCGGCGGGGGTTTTTCCTACGGCGACGTGCTCGGCGCCGGCGAAGGTTGGGCAAAATCCGTCCTCTTCAACGCCCGGGCGCGCGACGAGTTCGAGACTTTCTTCCGGCGCTGCGATGCGTTCGCGCTCGGCGTGTGCAACGGCTGCCAGATGATGAGCAATTTGCACGAACTGATCCCGGGCGCGGAACACTGGCCGCATTTCGTCCGGAATCAATCAGAGCAGTTCGAGGCGCGCTTTGCGTTGCTCGAAGTGCAGCACTCATCCTCCCTGTTTTTCGACGGCATGGCCGGCAGCCGCATCCCGGTCGCCGTCGCGCACGGGGAGGGCTATGCGGAGTTTGCGGATGACGCCGCGCTCGCTGCGGCGGACCCGCTCGTGGCGCTGCGCTTCGTTGACAACCGCGGTCAAGTCACTGAAAACTACCCGTACAACCCCAACGGTTCGCCGCGCGGCATTACCGGCCTCACCACGCCGGACGGGCGGTTTACCATCCTGATGCCGCATCCGGAGCGCGTGTTCCGCACCGTGCAGAATTCCTGGCATCCGGCGGAGTGGGGCGAGGACGGGCCCTGGCTCAGGATGTTCCGCAATGCACGGAAATGGGTGGGATGAAAGAACGTGAAACGTGAAATGTGAAACGTGAAACGTAACACCCTCTCCCTCGTGACCGGGGGAGAGGGTTGGGTGAGGGGGATCACTTTTCACGTTTCACTTTTCACCTTTTGTACACAAGGCAATGCGTCCAACGAATCCTGCGCCAGTCAAACTTGACGCGCCGTTCTATACGGAAGAAGAACTCGACGCGCTGTACGAGCAGGATCCAATACAGGCGCTGAAGATTTCCCGTGAGCAGACACTGCTCAGGAAACAACTCGAGGCGGCGCCGCGCATCGACCCGAAGGCATCCATGCCCACCAAAGAGGCGCTACAGTTGGTGTTGGAAGAGGCGCGCCGGATCCTGCTCCGCGACGGCGGCGACCTGGAGTTCGTGGCGCTTGAGGGAGCCCTATTGCGCGTGCGGCTCAAAGGCAACTGTGTCGGCTGCCCGCGCGCCACACTCGATCTCAGAAACGTTGTTGAACGGCTGGTGAAGAGCCGTTTCCCCCAGATCGCTGCCGTGCACAACACGTTTTAGTGTCACGAGTCAGAAATTCGCTGTGCAAGGAACGAAAACGGCGCGCCGTTGCGCGCCGTTTTCTCTTTCAGGGACTGACGATTACTCGATTTTCGCCTTGGCGCGCAGATCCGCCACTGCTTTCTGAACCATCTGCTGTTGTATGCCGCGCTGCAGGTTGGGTTTCACTTCTTCGTAGGCGGGCGCCTTGAACGCGCGCTCGTCGTCAAGCCGGATCACGTGCCAGCCGAAATTCGACTGCACCGGTCCGTCAGTCATCTGGCCCTTCTTGAGCTTGGCCAGCGCGTCGGCGAACGGCTTGACGTAGTTCGCCGGCACGTTCCAGTCGAGATCGCCACCACGGCCTTTGGTGCCGGTGTCCTTGGAGCGCTCGTCCGCGAGTTTCTCGAAGCTCGCTCCTTTCTTGATTTGGGCGATAACGTCCTTCGCCTCGTCTTCCTTTTCGACGAGGATATGGCGCGCCTTGTATTCCTTGCCGCCGAGCTGGGTCTTGATGCGTTCGTATTCCTTCTTCAGGGCGTCTTCGCTGACCGGGTGGGTGCGTAGATAGTCCTGGACGTAGGCATTGACCAGGACGTCCTGACGGTTGATCTCGATCTGTGCCGCCACCTCCGGATTCTTGTGGAGACCTTTCTTGAGCGCCTCCTGTGCGATGATTTCCTGGTTGACGAGCGCCTCTTTCACGGCATCACGCAACTGCGGCGTGTCGGGTTGCCCCTGGGCGAGGCGGCTCTTCACTCCGGCGTCGATCCGGCTCTGCGGGAGTTCCTTGCCGTTGATCTTGACGCCTTGCGCCTGCACCGCGGTCGCGAGGGCCGCTGCGCACACCAAGCCGGCCGCCAGCCGCAGCAAGTTCTTGAGTTCCATGTGGTAATCCTTTCGTGGTTAGCGATCAAATCTCGTCCGGCGCGTAGGCCTTGATGGCAAGCGCGTGAATTTCTTTTTTCATCATCGTCCCCAGCGCATCGTAGACCATGCGATGCCGCAGCTGGATCCGCCTGCCGGCGAACTGCTTGGACACGATGATCAGTTGATAGTGCCCGCCGCCGCCTTTGGCGCCCTCGTGGCCGACGTGCTGACGGGACTCGTCGAGGATCTCCAGCGATTCCGGCGCCAGTGCGGTAAGCTTCTCCCGTATCCGCGCGGCGACGGTCATCTCGGGAAACCTTTTCGGAATGGCTTTACGGTCACCTTGGCGAAAACGCCCGAGGTGACATAAGGGTCCGCGGCGATCCATTCCCCGGCAGCTTCCAGCGAGTCGAATTCGGCGACGATCACGCTCCCGGAGAACCCGGCAGGGCCCGGGTCGGGACTGTCGATTGCGGGACAGGGACCCGAAACGATCAAACGCCCCGCGCTCTGCATTTCCGTCATGCGCTTCATATGCGCGTCGCGCACGGCCACGCGCTTTTCTCGCGAGTTCGGGATGTCTTCAGTCATGATGGCGTACAGCATCACTCAGCCTTCTTGTCCTCGATGTAGCGGGCCAGCATCAGGGCCTGCAGTACGACGAATACCACCATCAGGCCGATACCGCCGAAGAGCTTGAAGTTGACCCACGCGTCGGTCGAAAAATTGTAGGCGACAAACAGATTCAGCGCGCCCATCGCCAGAAGAAAGGCGATCCAGCTCGCCAGAAGCTTGTTCCATACCAGGTCGGGCAGGGTGACCTGCTTTTCCATCATGGTGCGGACGAGGTTCTTCTTGAACGCCACCGCGCCCACGGTAAGCGCCGCGCTGAACAGCCAGTAGAGCACGGTGGGCTTCCACTTGATGAAGGTTTCGTTCTGCAGCAGCAGAGTCGCACCGCCGAATACCACGATCACACCCAGGCTCACCCACAGCATATTTTCGACCTTGCGATGGCGCAGCCATACCCAGGCGATCTGCACGAAGCTGGCGGCGATCGCCACCGCGGTCGCCACGTAGATGCCGTAGAACTTGAAGGCGATGAAGAAAAGAACGACCGGGAAGATATCGAAAAGAAACTTCATAGGCGGCGTATTATCGCGCGTTGCCGGCAAATGGGAAACTGTGTCCTATTTTCCGGTCTTCGTGTCGAACTTCAGCGAAGCGGAATTGATGCAATACGTCGGACTTGACGACTTTTCCGGTCATGGCGCCTCCAATGTGTCTTTAGTGGCGGACGGCACGTCAAAGTTCCGCCGCCACTACAATACCTTGCCGGGATTCATGATGTTGCCAGGGTCGATCGCATGCTTCAGCGTGCGCATGAGCTCGATTTCGATGGCACTCTTATAGCACCTCAATTCCTCGATTTTCGCGAGCCCGATGCCGTGTTCGGCGCTGAAACTGCCGTGATAGCGCTGCACGATGTCATAGACGAGGTCGGTGACGTCGCGCGCGACCCGTGCCGCGGCGGCGATCCGGGAACGGCCCGGAATGAATGCGTTGTAGTGCAGATTGCCGTCGCCGAGGTGGCCGAAGCAGATGACGTCGACGCCCGGAAAACGATGCTCCAGAGCGGCCCGCGCCTCCTCGATGAAAGCCGGGATTCTGCTCGTTGCCACGGAAATGTCGTGGCGGTAGAGCATGCCCGCCTCGCCGCGCGCCGCCTCGGGGATGGATTCCCGTATGCGCCATAGCGCCTTCGACTGCCCTTCATTTTCGGCGACGACCGCGTCCAGCACCAGCGCGTCCTCCATCGCCGCCTCGAGCGCAAGTTCCAGCTCGCTGCGCAGCGCGTGGCCGCTGTGCGAGTCGCTCAAGTCAACGAGCGCGTACCAATTGCGCTCCTTTGCGAGCGGGTCGCGCGTGCCCGGGACATGGCGCAAGACGAGATCCAGGCAGTTGCGGGAAATGAGCTCGAAAGCGGTTACCCGGTCGCCGCAATGCCGCCGCAGCAGCGCCAGGAATTCAAGCGCGGCTTCCGGATGTGGCACTGCGGTCCAGGCGGTCGCCGTGGCCGCGGGCCGCGGAAACAGTTTCAATACCGCCGCGGTGATAATGCCCAGCGTCCCCTCGGCGCCGATGAAGAGCTGCTTGAGATCGTACCCGGTGTTGTCCTTGCGCAGGCCGCGCAGGCCGTTCCAGATGCCGCCGTCCGGCAGCACGACTTCCAGCCCGAGCACCAGGTCGCGGGCGTTGCCGTAGCGCAGCACGTTGACTCCGCCGGCGTTGGTGGAAAGGTTGCCGCCGATCTGGCAGCTACCCTCGGCACCCAGACTCAGGGGAAACAGGCGATTGGCTTCCGCTGCCGCCTGCTGGATGTTCGCGAGCACGCAGCCGGCCTCGACCGTCATGGTGTTGTTGAGCGCGTCGACTTCGAGCACGCGGTTCATGCGGGCAAGCGACAGCACGATCTCGCTGCCGTCGGCATGTGGCACCGAGGCGCCGCACATGCCGGTGTTGCCGCCCTGGGGCACGATCGGCGTGGCGGTTTCCGTGCATAGTTTCACCACCGCTGCGACTTGCTCCGTGCTCGCCGGCCGCACCACGGCAGGCGTGGCACCGCGGTAGATGCCGCGCCAGTCGACAACGTAGGGTTCAAGATCGCGTGGCTCGGTGAGCAGCCCCTGCGGCCCGACGATGGCGGCGATACGCTCGATAAGCGGACCCGCCGCGGATGTGCTGTTGGAAATGGTCATAACGTTGCCCCCGGCATTATAGCGGGACAATTGTGCTAGCATCTTGGCCCGTCACTTATATGGCCCCCGCGAAAGAACGCCCGTCCCGAGCGGGCGAGGCATCGTGATGAGGGAATTTAACCCGTGCCAAAAACCGCAGACATCATCGCGCAAGCGTTAAAGCGGGAGGGCGTGCGCGTCGCCTTCGGCATCCCGGGTGGCGAGGTGCTGGAACTGCTGGACGCATTTCGCAAAGCCGGCATCAAATTCGTGCTTACCAAGCAGGAATTGGGGGCGGGCTTCATGGCCGATGCGAGCTTTCAGTTGACCGGAAAACCCGGCGTGCTGGTGGCCACCCTCGGCCCGGGTATCACCAATACCGCGACTGCGGTGGCGCAGGCGCTGCTCGACCGCTCGGCCATGCTGGTGATCACCGGCGAAATCGCGACCTCGCTCAAGGCCGTCTACACCCACCAGATCATCGACCAGGAATCGCTGCTGCGGCCCATCGTGAAGTGGACGACGACGATCGCGGCCAAAGGCGCATTTGAACAGGTCCGCAAAGGTATTGCCATTGCCCGGACGCCCATGCCCGGGCCGGTGCATTTGAATTTGCCGACCGACGTCGCAGCGGCGGAGCAAGCGGAAGGGCGCCCGTTTGCTCCAGCACGTGTCACCGCAGTACCGGCGCTTCGAGAACTCGACAAGGTCGTCTCCTGGCTCAAGGAAGCAAAACGGCCGCTGCTTCTGGCCGGCCTCGGCGTCCAGCTCGATGGCGCGGCTGCCGAGTTCCGGCGGTTCATCGAAAAGTGGCGTGTGCCGGTCGTCGCGACCTACAAGGCGAAAGGCGTGATTCCGGAAGATCATGCGCTGTGCATCGGGGCTACCGGCCTGAGCCCGGTGGTCGACAAGATCCACATGGCGCATATTCGCAACGCCGACCTGATTCTGACGGTCGGCTTCGACCCGGTGGAGTTGAGGTCCGACTGGATGGCGCCGTGGGACGAGAAAAAACGCACGGTCAACCTGGACCTCGTGCCCAACACGCACCATGTTTTCCGCAGCGCCATCGAATTCACGGGCAGCATCGCGGGAATCCTGCGCATGCTCGCCGCGGCCGCGCCGGCCAGGGCGCCCAAGCGCTGGCCCGACGCCGGCCTCGAGCGGTATCGCGCAACGATCCGTGAGGCGATCGCGCACAAGCCGGCGCGCGGCCTCGGGCCGTATCAGGTGGTCTCCACGCTGCGCGAAGTCTTTCCGCGCGATACGATTGCCACCGTCGACACCGGTTCGCATCGCATTCTGATCAACCACGTCTGGCAAGTCTTTGAGCCGGGACGGCTGCTGCAGTCGAACGGCTTGGGCTCGATGGGCTATGCGCTGCCGGCGGCGATTGCGGCCAAACTTCTATTCCCCAAGCAGCCGGTGCTGGCGATGATGGGCGAGGCGGGGCTCGACATGGTGATCGGCGAGATGGCGCTTCTGGACGAACACAAGCTGCCGGTCATTCTGGTCGTTTTTCGCGACGATACACTCAGTCTGATCAAGCTCAAGCAGGAGCGCATGAAGCTGCCGGAGACCGGCGTCGCGACGGGCAGCCCCGACTACGCGCTGCTCGCCAGGGCCTACGGCGGTAACGGCGTGGTCGTGCAAAGTATCGCCGATCTCAAGAAAGCGGCGCAGGCCGCCCTGAAATCATCACGCTTCACGCTGATCGAAGCACGGATCGATCCGGCGGAATACCGTAAACAGATGTAATTCTTTCCTCGCTCTTGTACAGCCCGGAACGAGGACTGTCGCTTCGGCCGCGAATTCATAAAGACAGCGCGGTGATTCTTGGGTAAGATGTTGCCGGCCGGTACGCAAGGGCGTGGCAGTTGCATGCCGCGTAGCGGTATACTTCGGCAGCAAAACAACAATGATGCTGCGCCGCAAAACCGGCACGACCGTAATTGCTCAGGAGGACACGCCGTGATCGCCGACCGGGTCATCTTTGTCTGCATCATCATTCTGACGGCGGTGTATTTCTATGCCACCGCGCAAATTCCCTCGCTTGAAATCGGCGACCCGCTTGGCCCGAAGGCATTTCCGCGTTTGCTCGGCATCGGGATGCTGTTCACCGCCGGATTGCTGTTCGTGGAGATGTGGCGCGCGGGAAAAAACGGAACACAGGAAAGTGCCCCGCGGGAGGCCGAAGATTGGCGCCATTTGAAGGTGATCGGCGCGGTAGTGGCGTGGACCGCTGTTTACCTCTTGGTTTTCGAGCTGCTTGGTTATGTGCTTGCGACCACAGCATATCTGATCGGGCTGACGGCGTATTTCAATCGCGGCAAGTGGCTTGCGAACGTTTTGACTTCGGTGCTGTTCTGCATCATCAGTTACATCATGTTCGTCAAGGTGCTGGGCGTAAACCTTGCCAAGGGCGAGCCGCCATTTAGCCTGATTTGCACCGGCCTCGATGCGTTCTACGACATGGTGGCCCGAGGTGTTAAGGCAGTGGCGGCGGCTATAGGCCTGTTTTAGGGGACTGGACGGATGGAGACACTGACCCACATCCTCAACGGCTTCAGCGTATGCCTGCAGCCGGTCAACCTCTGGTACACGTTCCTCGGCGTGTTTCTTGGCACCATCATCGGTGTGCTGCCGGGAATCGGCCCATCGGCCGGCATTGCATTGCTGATCCCGGTCACTTACGGCATGAACCCGACCTCGGCGCTGATTATGATGGCCGGCATTTACTACGGCACCAAGTACGGCGGCTCGACCACGGCGATCCTGATCCGGACACCCGGCGAAGCGGCATCGGTGATGACCTCCATCGACGGCTACGAGATGGCAAGGAAGGGACGTGCCGGCGCGGCGCTCGCTGTTTCTGCGATCGGTTCATTCATCGCCGGCACGCTGGGCGTGGTGGCGCTCACGCTGTTCGCGTTGCCACTCGCGTCGATGGCGCTCAAGTTCGGTCCCGCGGAGTACTTCACGCTGATGCTTTTCGCGATGACCTGCGTGTCGTCGCTTACCGGTAAATCGCCGGCGAAAGGCATGCTCTCGACGCTCCTTGGCCTCATGATCGCGACCATCGGTATCGATCTGCAGAGCGGCCAGCCGCGCTACACCATGGGCATCCCCGAGTTCCAGGACGGTGTCGGCTTCGTCGTCGTGGTGGTGGGGTTATTCGCGGTGGCCGAGGTTTTACGCGGCATGGAGGACATGTACAAGGGAACCGCCGCGAAGATGATCCGCATTTCCGGCAAGCTGTGGCTGACGAGGGATGAATGGATGCGCTCGATCGGTCCGATCTGGCGCGGCGGCATCATCGGCTTCATTATCGGCGTGCTGCCCGGCGCCGGCGGCACCATCGCCTCGATTCTCTCCTACATGACGGAGAAGCGGCTTTCCAAACACCCTGAGGAATTCGGCACGGGTGCGATCGAGGGCGTGGCCGGGCCCGAGTCGGCGAACAATTCCGACACGGCCGGCGCGTTAGTGCCGCTGCTCACGCTCGGCGTGCCGGGGGGCGGCGCCACCGCCGTCATGCTCGGCGCCTTCATTATGTACGGCATCCAGCCAGGCCCGCTGTTGTTCCAGAACCGGCCTGATCTGGTGTGGGGGCTGGTGGACAGTATGTACGTCGGCAACGTCATGCTGCTGATACTCAATCTGCCGCTGATCGGTATCTTCGTGCGGCTGCTCTATATCCCGAGCGGCATCCTTTACCCGCTGATCGTCGCTGTTTCGGTGATCGGCGCTTATGCGATCAACGGCAGCATGCTCGACCTCTACCTGATCCTGTTCTTCGGCGTTGTCGGTTACGTCTTCGGCAAGGTGGATATCCCGGTCGCGCCACTGGTCCTGTCGCTGGTGCTGGGCGGGATCATGGAACAGTCGTTCCGCCAGGCGATGACGATTTCGGGCGGCCATCCGAAGATTTTCTTCGGCAGCGCCATCACGATGACGCTGGTCATCATGTCGGCCATCTCGATCATCCTGCCGTTCGCGCTGCCCAGGTTCAAACAGTGGGCCCGAGGCAGCGCGTGACGATGCCTGGCCTGTAAACCGCTTGCGACAGGTTACGTTAATCCCCGGCGACGGCATCGGCCCGGAGGTTGCGCGCGCGGCGAGGGAGATCGTGCTGGCGTCAGGCGCCGCCGTCCGCTTCGAGGAAGTCGCCGCCGGGCTGCGCGCGGAACGGGAGGCCGGCACACCGCTGCCGCTGGCCGTGTTCGACTCCATCGACAGGACCAGACTCGCACTCAAAGGCCCGACCCAGACGCCGTTCGGCGGCAGTTACCGCATCGAAAATGCGCTGGTCCAGGTGCTGCGCGAGAAGCGCCACGTCACGCGCGATCTCGGCGGGGATGCCGGCACGCGGGCCATGACCGACGCGATCGTCGAAAAGCTTAAACAGCATTAACGCAAAGGACGCAAAAGCTCGCAAAGGACGCAGAGGAAAAAACAAAAACGAACAACAATTAAAAGAGGAATAGCCCAAACCCTCTTCTTTTCAATAGGATTGTTGCCGTGAATCTTTCGGTTTTGTCTGGTTTACTTTGCGTCTTCGCTTTCTCTTGGCGTTCTTTGCGTTGATGTTTTTGACTTTAGGAGCTTGGAGTGGGTAAACGGATCGTGGTGGTAGGGGCGGGGGCGATCGGCGGTTATGCCGGAGGACACATGACGCGCGCCGGTCACGACGTCACGCTGATCGACGCCTGGCCGGAGCATGTCGAGTATATGCGCAGCCACGGGCTGCAGCTTTCCGGTCTGACGGAGGCCGAACGTCACTCGGTCCGGGTCAACGCCTTGCACGTATGCGACGTGCAGAACCTGACGAAGCAAAAGCCGATCGACATCGCTTTCATTTGCGTGAAATCCTACGACACCGAGTGGGCCACGCATCTGATCAAGTCCTACCTGGCGCCGGATGGTTTTGTCGTGTCACTGCAGAATTGCATCAACGAGGAGCGTATCGCGGCGATCGTAGGCTGGGGCAGGACCCTGGGCTGCATTGCGAGCCTGGTCGCCGCTGAGCTCTATCAGCCGGGTCACGTCAAACGCACGGTGCCGATCGGCGGCGACAAGCACACGGTATTCCGTGCCGGCGAACCGCACGGGCGCGTCACCCGGCGCGCCGAAGAAGTCGCCGAGTTGCTGCGCTCTGCTGACAGCTCCAAAGTGACCACCAACCTGTGGGGCGAGCGCTGGTCGAAGCTCGTGGTGAACTCGATGCGCAACGGCCTGTCCGCGGCGAGCGGGCTCAAGGGCAATCAGCGCGACCTTGCCGAGGGACCACGCTGGCTGTCGATCCGGCTGGGCTCGGAGGCCGTGCGCGTGGGACAGGCGCTGGGCTATCAGCTCGAGAAAATGCTCGGCATGGAGGCGGAGACGCTGGCGCGCGCGGGCGAGGGCAACAAGGATGCGCTGGCCGGGATCACCGACATTCTGATTGAAGCCGCCAAGAAGCGCTCTGAAGAGCAGCGTCCTTCGATGGCGCAGGATATCGCGAAGGGACGTCGCACCGAAACCGATTTCATCAACGGCTACGTCGCCGCGCGGGGCGGGGAAATCGGCGTGCCGGCTCCGACTCACGCGAAAATGAATGAGATCGTCAGACGCGTCGAGCGCGGCGAAATCAAGGCGAGTCCCGACGTGATCCGCGGCATCTGACGCGGGAAGGACGACCGCAGATGGATTCTTCTCAATGCCCTTCTTTTCAATACCCCTTTGAGGGGTACGCCGATGAACGCAGGTGAAAAACAATAACGCCGTGAGCCAAGGCGTTATTGCACGAATATAACTTGGAGCGCGTAACAAAATGAATGGGGAGTTGATCCACTGCGCCCTTTCTCCCCTCCTCACCGAGGAGGGGTGCTCGCGCAGCGAGCGGGGTGGTGAACGGGATCCGGGGTTTAACCACCCCGGCGCTCACGCGCCACCCCTCCTTGAAAAGGAGGGGAGAATCATTTTGACAGGCGCTCTAAATCTATATTGTTTTCAAAAATACTTAACTTGGTGAGGCGAGGGCTGGGTGGTTCAATTGATTTCGAGTGCTTTCCGAAAACGCTTCATGGTGTCCTCGTTCTCGTCGCTACTGATCGCGGCAATGGCGTGTGCTTGCCCGCCCGCGGGGGCGCAAGGCTGGAAGCCCGAACGGCCCGTTGAAATCGTCGTTCCGACAACGCCCGGGGGCAGCGTCGACCTGACCGCGCGGACCCTGCAGAAAATCTTCCAGGAAACCGGCCTCGTCAGAGTCCCGGTGACGGTGGTCAACAAACCGGGCGGCGGCGGCGCGGTGTCTCTCGTTTATCTGAATCAGCACGCGGGCGACGGACATTACATCGCGACCAACACGCCCAACATGATCGCCAACGACATCAACGGCCGCACCCCGGTCAAGTACACGGAGGTAACGCCGCTTGCCAACCTGTTGAGCCAGTACACCGCCGTCGCGGTGCGCGCCGATTCGCCGATCAGGACCGGGCAGGATTTTATCGACCGCCTGCGCAAGGATCCCGGGTCCTTGGCGGTATCGACCCCGACCACCTTGGGCAGCATCAATCACCTGGCGTTTGCGCTGGCGGCGAAGGCCGCGGGCGTGGACGTGAGAAAGCTGAAGGCGGTCATTCTGGGTTCCGGCGGCGACGCCGTCACGGCGCTGCTCGGTGGTCATATCGACGCCCACGTCGGCACGACTTCATCGGTGGTACGCATGGTGGAAACCGGCAAGATACGGGTGGTCGCGATCGCCGCGCCCAAGCGCATTGGCCACCCTTATGAAGCAGTGCCGACCTGGACGGAACAGGGATATCCTGTGGTGATGGACACCTGGCGGGGCGTCATCGGTCCGCGGGGCATGACGCGCGAGCAGATCGCGTTCTGGAACGATGTCTTGTCGCGCGCCGTGGCGACCGAAACCTGGAAACAGGCGCTTCAGGCCAACGTCTGGGAACCGAATTATCTGGACAGCGGCCAGACGAAGAAATTGTTTGATTCGGATTACGCCGAGTACAAATCGATCCTGACGGACCTTGGAATGATTAAGAGCCCGTAACATAATGAAACACATCACGCGTTTCATTATGTTACGGGCTCTCAGGAGAAGTGATGATCACCGCACGCACGATGTTCGAGAAGATCTGGCAGCGCCACGTGATCGCGGAGGAAGAGGGGGAGTTGTTGCTCCACGTCGACCGCGCGCTGATCCATGAAGGTTCTTCGCACGCGTTCGCCGCGCTCGACGCGCAAAAGCGAACGGTGGCCCGTCCGCAGCAGGTGTTCGCTTTCAACGATCACTACGTGCCGACGACGGGGCGCGACAGGGGCGTAAACGGCATTTCCAATCCCGAAATCCGCAACATGGTCCTGAAACTCGCCGACAATACGGCACGGCACGGCGTGACGCTGTTCGGCATCGACGACCCGCGGCAGGGCATCCTGCACATCGTGCCCCCGGAGCAGGGCATCACCCAGCCGGGGCTCATCATCGTCGGCGCCGACTCGCACACCTCGACCCACGGCGCCTTCGGCTGCCTCGCGTGGGGCGTCGGCGCATCGGAGATGATGCATGTGATGGCGACCCAGACCATCTGGCAGCGCAAGCCGAAAACCATGCGGATCAGGATCAACGGCAGGCTCGGCTTCGGCGTGGCGGCGAAGGACGTGATTCTCGCCCTTATCGCCAGGATCGGCGCCGGCGGCGGCACCGGCCATGTAGTCGAATACGCGGGGTCGGCAATTACCTCGATGAGCATGGAAGCGCGCATGACGGTGTGCAACATGTCGATCGAGGCCGGCGCGCGGGCGGGGATGGTCGCTCCCGACGCGACGACATTCGCCTACATGAAAGATCGGCCGTACGCGCCCAAGGGCGCAGCGTGGGACGAAGCGCTGGCGTTCTGGAAATCATTGCCTTCCGAATCCGAAGCGGTATTTGACAGGGAGGTTGGGATGGACGCCGGCGCGATTGCGCCGATGGCGACTTGGGGCATAAGCCCCGAACACGCGGCTCCGGTTACAGGCAAGGTACCTGATCCGGACGATGCACCGGACGAGGCCAAGCGCGGGGAAATCGCGGCTGCGCTCGATTACCAGGCGCTGAAACCCGGCATGGCGCTCGCGGACATCCTAATTGACCGCGTATTCATCGGTTCCTGCACCAACAGCCGCATCGAAGATCTGCGCGCGGCGGCGGAAGTCGCGCGGCTCGGGCGTGCGCAGGTGCCGGCGTGGGTGGTGCCGGGTTCGCGGACGGTGCAGCGGCAGGCGGAAAAGGAAGGATTGGATCAGGTCTTCCGTGCTGCAGGCTTCGAGTGGCGGGACCCGGGCTGCTCGCTGTGCACCGCGATCAACGGCGACCAGTTGCAGCCGGGAGAACGCTGCGCCTCGACTTCCAACCGTAATTTCCGCGGGCGCCAGGGAACCGGCGGCAGAACGCACCTCGTGAGCCCGGCCATGGCCGCCGCAGCGGCGTTAACGGGACGCCTTGCCGACGTGCGCGAGTTGCTGAAGTAACGTAAAAGCATCAACGCAAAGGCGCAAAGACGAAGAGAAAGTTCGCAAAGAGAGGCTCTTCAGTTGTATTCGCCTTGCTTCCTTTGCGTCCTTCGCGCACTTTGCGTCTCTGCGTTGAAGCTGTTGAATTTGAACTGAGGATGCCATGCGACCATTTACCACACTGACCGCCATCGCGGCGCCGATCGACGAAGCGAACGTCGACACCAATCAACTGTGTCCGACGCGCTTCAACAAGGTGCCGCGCGGTCCGAAACACGCGCAGATTCTATTTCACGACCGGCGCTTCGACGCCGACGGGTCGGAAAAGGATTACATCCTCAACCGCGAGCCTTTCCGGCGCGCGCAGATCATCGTCGCCGACCGCAACTGGGGCTGCGGCTCTTCGCGTGAAAGCGCGGTCTACGCGCTGTACGAATTCGGCATCCGGTGCGTGATTGCGCCGAGCTTCGGCGACATCCATGCCAACAACTGCTCCAAGAACGGCTTGCTGCCGGTGGTGCTGACGGAAACCGGGTGTGCGGCAATCCGCAAGCAATTGCACGACCGGCCGGGCGCTGCGCTCACGGTCGACCTCGCGGCACAGACGGTGACGGACGTGGAAGGGAAGGTGCACCGGTTCGACATCCACCCGGTGCGCAAGAAATGCCTGCTGGACGGCCTGGACGACATCGCCCGCACTCGCCAATACGCGGAAAAAATTGAAGGCTTCGAAGAGGCTTACCGCGAGGAACGGCCGTGGCTGTATGAGAGTGGAAAGGCGGGAGGCGAACGGTGAGAGGAGAAAGGCGGCAACACTATAACTGCCCTATGTCTCTCTCCTCTTTTTCCTGGCCTTTCCGTTAGTGCTCAAGCGAAACCGACACTATTACTACTTCGGAGGCATTATCGAGCCGCCTTTCAGGGAGACAGGTACAATTTCGAAGTTAACAATCGTGACGGGAGCTTTACCCTTGTTAAAGGCTTCATGGGTTACATCTCCGGATTCATAGAAGTAGCCTCCGGCTTTGTAGACAATCGTCTTATCGCCGGCAACGTAAGTGAGTTGCCCAGATTTAACAAGCCGAATGCCGGGTCCGGCATGATGATGATTTCCGATATGTCCTCCGGGTTGGATGGTTGTTTCGACAGCTCGGAGCTTGTATTTACCGTTAAGCTCAGTCAAATAGCCCGAAGCTGTCTGTTCGGATTTAATTTTTGACTCTACGCCCTTTGTTTCCACCTTCGCAGGTTGTTGAGCAAAGGCGACAGTCAGGCAAAACATTGCAGGAACTACGGCAAGAATTCGCGCTTTCATTTTATCTCCTTGTTAAAATGACGATGTACTGTAATCTTAAGATACCTTGCGCTTAGTCAAATTTCAACTAATTCCTCTGGCCGGTATCACTCGAAACCGTAAAGCCGCGCGGGATTCTCGACCAGGATTTTTCGTCGCAGCGCGGCCTCCGGCGTCCAGGTGTTGAATAGATCGAGAAGACGGCCGTCGTCGGGCATCTCTTCTTCCATCCGCGGGTGCGGCCAGTCGGTGCCCCACACTTCTATGTGGAATCAACCCTTAAACCGCGTGTTCCTTGTCACTCGTGACGATGACGAGCGCTTCCGCACGCTGCGGCCTAACGGAGAGCACCCGGTGCGGCATCTGTCCGCTGAAGACCATGCAGTCGCCGGCTGAAAGCTTGACCGAGGTGTGCGGAAAGGTGACGTCGACTCTTCCCTTCACGACGAAGATCATCTCGTGCCCGGAATGTTGGGATCTCTTGTAATCCGGCGGTTCCTTGAACGGCGGATGCACGACGAAAACCTCGAAGAGGCCGTGCGCCGCCCCCGGCGCGATCGCTTCATAACGGTATCCGGCTTTTTCCCCTGGCCGGCGACTGAACGGCTTGCGCTCGTCCCTCCGCACCACGACGAAGTCGTTGTTTGACGCGGTCACGCCGAAAAGGTCACCCACCCCTGTTTCAAACGCTTCCGCTACTCTCAGCGCGGTGGAGATGGAGGGAACGGAAACGCCTCGCTCGACCTTGGATAAATAGGACTTGGTGAGCCCCGTTCGTGCGGCAAGCTCCTCCAGGGTGATCCCTTTGAGCTCGCGCAACCGCTTGAGGCGCCAGAAGGCGTGGGACTGGGTGACACCGACGGGCTTTTTCATATAGGATACATTGTGTCCTGTTTGTTCTTTCATGTCAATATCTTGCCCTCAATCTCCATCCAGATCCGGCCCTGCAGCCAGCGCCCTCGATACTCTCCCCAGCGGGATGCTTGACACATTGGTTATTATAGGACATTATGTGTCTTATAGAGAACTTTATCTTGCTATGGACATTTCCCTTCCCGCGCTGGCTCGGACCGAACAGGAGGAACTATGCGTGCCACGTATTGGATGAGGTTTGCTCTCGCCGTTTCGGCTGGATTCCTGTATTCCGCTACGGTGCTCGCCACGACGATTGCGGCGCAGACCTACCCGAACAAGGCGATTCGCATCGTCGTGCCGTACCCGCCGGGCGGCGGCGCCGACATGACCGCGCGGCCGATCGCGCAGAAGCTCAGCGAACGCTGGGGCCAGCCGGTCGTCATCGACAACCGCGGCGGCGCGAGCGGGATGATAGGCGCGGACATCGTCGCCAAGGCGCCGCCCGACGGCTATACCCTCATGGTCAGCGCCTCGGCCGAAGCCGCGCTCAATGTCGCGCTCTTCCCGAAGATGCCGTACGACCCGGTCAGGGATTTCGCGCCGATCACGCTGGCGATTGTGATCCCGATGGCGCTGGTCGTGCATCCGTCGGTACCCATCAAGTCGGTGAAGGAATACATCGCGTTCGCAAGAGCGAAGCCCGGATCGATGACATTCGGTTCGGCCGGCGCCGGTAGCACCCATCACTTCGCCGGCGAGTGGCTGAAAATGCTGACCAAGATCGACATCGTGCACGTGCCGTACAAGGGCATGGGTCCGGCGATCATCGATCTGCTCGGCGGGCATCTACCAAGCGGGTTTGCCACGCTGCTGCCGGCGCTGCAGCATGTGAAGACCGGCAAGTTGCGCGCCCTGGCGGTGACGACACAAAAGCGCGTGCCGCTGCTGCCGGACGTGCCGGCGCTCGCCGAGACACTGCCAGGATTCGACGTCACCCAGTGGAACGCCGTGTGGGCGCCGGCCGCGATGCCGAAGGACGTGCTCGACAAGCTGGGCACGGAAATCACGCGCATCGTGCAGTCACCCGACTACAAGGCGCGCATGACGGATCAGGCTGCCGAGGCCATCGGCAATTCGCCATCAGAACTTGCGGCCTTTCAGCAGGCGGAGATCGACAAGTATCGCAAGATCGCGCAGCAGGCGAACATCAAGGTCGACCAGTAGCGTTTCTGCTTGCGTCGCTGCGGAAATCGAGGGGCACATGACGTTTCGATTCCCGCAGTGGCTGCCGGCACTGGCATGCGCAAGCGCCGTTTGCAGCGCGGCCACGAAGGCTGGGCGCCGCCCGAGGTATTTCTCGACTATCATGCTAGCGGGCTTGCACCCATCGGCATGCGGCCGGTGATAGCTGTGCCGTCGTCCACTTTGGCACCAGTAAAAGCCGGCGAGCGCGTGTTGATGCATGCGGTCGAGCTGGCTCGAACCGTTTGGGGCCAACGCCTGGTCGCAGCATATGCCCTCGGCAGCCTTGCCCATGGCGGCTTCAGTGTCTACGTCAGCGATCTCGACCTGGGTCTACTTCTGACTGATCCCCTCGACGAAGGGGACGCAAAGGCGGTCGATCGGCTATTGACCGAGGTGAGAGCCGGCGGCGCCCCGCTTGCCGAGCGCCTGTCGGTGTATTGGGGATCCTTGGGCACGCTGGCCGGGATCGCAAGCGGTGGGCGTTTTCCGCCACTGGACCTGCTTGATCTGAAGCAATTCGGGCGCTTGCTCGCCGGGCGAGACGTTCGATCCCAGCTCCGGTCTCCAACCCTGAGGGAATTGGTTGTGTCAGGCGCTCGATTTGCCCTAAAGCATCTGTCAACGCCAGCGGTTACAGCTCAGCTTCGAAATCCGGTCGAGTTCGCGAACGCAAACACGAAAACGCTGACGAAACTCGTGCTCTACCCCGTCCGCTTTCTTTTCACGGCGCGCACCGGACAGATAGGCATGAATAACCAGGCAGTCGAGTACTTTGTAACGGTTGAGACTGGACCGGCGGCAGATTTAGCCCGAAAAGGCCTTGAGTGGCGCTTTGAGCCTCTTGACCCACGTGATCGTAGGGTTGTGGCAGTACTTGAGAGCGGGCTGCTGCCTCTGTACCGAATCTTCCTTGATGACTATGAGCGGCGCTTGCGGGAGTATGGTGAGCTTGACCTGGCGCAGGCTTACGGGGAGTGGCGACAATGCCTTGAGTGAAAAATTGCACGAAGCTCAATAATTACTCGAAACCGTAGAGCCGCGCAGGATTCTCGACCAGGATTTTCCTGCGCAGCGCGGCGTCCGGCGTCCAGGCGTTGAAGAGATTGAGCAGGTGGCCGTCGTCGGGCATGTCCTTGTCCAGCCGCGGGTGCGGCCAGTCAGTGCCCCACACGACCTGCTGGGGATTGGCCTTGACGAGTGCTTCGTGGAAAGGGCGGGCGTCGGGATAATCCGGATATCGCTTCGAGATCCGGTATGCGCCGGACACCTTCACCCAGAGCCTGCCTTCCGCGAGCAGCTTGCACATAAGCTGAAAACCCGGCTGATTTACACCGTGAGTGGCGTCGATGTTGCCCATGTGATCGATCATGATGGGGAGCTGCCAACCGGCAAAGTAAGGCAAGGCGTCCTGCAGCCCGTTCGCGTCCATCATGAATTGCACGTAAAGGCCGAGCTCCGCCATGCGCGGCGCAAGGGCCGCAAATGCCTTGAGCCCGAGGGCGCTGTATCCACGCGCGCCCGGCATGTGATGAAAGCGCAGCGCGCGCACGCCGCTGTCCGCCATGCGCTTGAGTTCCGCGCCGGATATCGTGTCCCTGACGATGGCCGCGCCGCGCAGGCGCTTGGGTTCGCGTTTGAGCGCGTCGAGCAAGGCGGAATTATCGGCGCCGTGGGCATTGCCCTGAATCACCACGCCGCGCTCGATGCCGAGCCGCGCGTGCATGGCGAGCAGCGCTTCGAGCGGCGCCTCGGGCGGCGTGTAGGCGCGTTCCGGCGCGAAGGGAAATCTGGCTGCCGGGCCGAACAAATGAAAGTGCGTGTCGCACGCGCCTGGCGGAGTCGGGATATCGGGTTGTTTCGGATTGGGGCGGGGCGGCGGGCAGGGGATTTCCACTGGTGTTCCTCGTGAGCGGGGTGATCGGCGCATGTTAGACAATCGCCTTCTGGCGCACAACGAGAGGTTTTCATAATTTGGCTTGTGCGTGCAAGCGGCCGCACGCTTTATAATGACTTCCGCCTCCACCGTGCCTGGCAGCCAAAAGGAAAAGCCATGATTCCATCCAAGCGTCTCGACTACTCCGCCATCATCGATCGCCCGCCGTTGAAGCTGCCCGGAGGCGCACGCATGATCGTGTGGCCCGTAATCAACGTCGAAGTGTGGGACATCGGCCGGCCGATGCCACGCCAGGTGCTGCCGCCGCCGACCGGTGTCACGCGTTTACCTGATTTTGCGCACTGGGCCTGGCACGAGTACGGCATGCGCGTGGGATTCTGGCGCATTAAGGAGGCGCTTGATGGTCTCGGGATCAAGGCTTCGCTTTTTACCAATGCGCGTGTGTGCCGGGACTACCGGCGCGTGGCCGAAGCGGCGCGCGACGCGGACTGGGAGTTCGTCGGCCATTCCTACGATCAGCAGCCCGTACACGTCGAGGCCGATCAGCGGGCGATGATTCGAAAGACGGTGAAAGTCATCAAGGATTTTACCGGCAAGGCGCCCGTGGGCTGGCTGGGTCCGGGACTGACGGAGACCCTTTACACGCCCGATTACCTCGCCGAGGCGGGGATAAAGTACATCGCCGACTGGGTCATCGATGACGAGCCGTGCGAGATCAGGACCGCGCACGGGCCGGTGGTCGCCATGCCGTACTCGGTGGAACTCAACGACATCCCGATGATGATGGTGCAGCATCATGCGAACGCCGAGTTCGTGTCGCGATGCATGGATCACTTCGAGCGCGTCTACGAGGAATCGAAGACGCGGGCCAAGGTGATGGCGATCGCGGTCCACCCCTACATTTCCGGTGTGCCTCATCGCATCAAGTATTTCGAAACGGTGTTTGAACGACTGAAAAAGCAGAAAGGCGTGCTGTTCTGGACCGGTGAGCAGATACTCGACTGGTATCTGAAGAGTCGCAAGACCACTGATAAGGCACGGCGCGGGAGCTGACCGGCCTACCAAGGTTATGAACGGGCCATCCTCGCAAAAGCGGGGATGACCCGTTCGGAAGCCGCTTGGCGTCTTAACCTATTCTGAGGTTGCTCAGACATGCTGCATTTTCCGGAGCTCAACCACGGCAAGTGCAAGACCTATCTGGTGGCGTGCGAACGGACGCGCAAGGCGCTGCTGATCGATCCGGTCCGGGACAATATCAGCCGCTATCTCGCGTTTCTCGCCTACCATCAGCTCAGACTGGACGCGATCCTCGACACCCATACCCACGCCGATCATCCCACCGGCTCGTTTCAACTGCGCGACCTCGCTCAGTCACGCCTGATCATGCACCGCCGGGCGCCGGCGCCGGGGGTGGACGAACACGTTGAGCACGGCGATCGCATCGCCCTCGGCGAGCTCGCGGTGCAGGTGCTCTACACACCCGGCCACACGCCCGACAGCATCAGTCTCTACGCGGGGGACCGCGTGTTCACCGGGGACGTGCTGCTGATCGGCGGCACCGGCAGGGCGGACTTTGCGGGCGGCGATGCCGGCCAGCAGTACGACTCGATCACGGAAAAGCTGTTTTCGCTGCCGGACGAGACCCTGGTTTTTCCCGCGCACGACTACCGCGGCAACCAGAGTTCCACGATCGCCCACGAGAAGCGGCATAACCCGCGCGTCGCGGGCCGCACGCGGCAACAGTACATCGCGCTCATGGCGAGCCTCAACTTTCCGATGCCGGACAAGATCCAGGAAGTGCTGCAGCCGAACCAGACCGCAATCGATGACGACCGGACGAAGTTTCCCGATTTGACGGAACTGAACCAGGTGCAGCAGCTTACGGCTGATGAGGTAAGCGCATTAATCGCTTCGGCCAATCCGCCGCTGCTGCTCGACGTGCGCGAGCCCAACGAATATCGCGGGGAACTCGGTCACATCCACGGCAGCCTCCTGATCCCGCTGCGCGACCTCGCGAGCCGCTCCACGGAGCTGGAGGCTCACCGCGGACGGCCCATCATCGCCATCTGCCGCTCCGGGGTCCGCAGCACGACGGCCGCCGCGATCCTTTATGGCCTGGGTTTCGAGCGCGTCTACAACCTCAAGGACGGCATGGTGGAGTGGAACGACCGCAAGCTGGCGGTGGAGCACTGAACCACCCCGTCGCCTTGGGCGCCACCCCTCCTTGGCAAGGAGGGGAGGTCACCCCGTCGCCTTGGGCGCCACCCCTCCTTGGCAAGGAGGGGAGGTCACCCCGTCGCCTTCAGCGCCGCCCCTCCTTAGCAAGGAGGGGAGGTCACCCCGTCGCCTTCAGCGCCGCCCCTCCTTAGCAAGGA
>C687J26845_10000439_pt1 | contig 27918 bp, 20 predicted proteins | sample RifCSPlowO2_12_FD_26845 | JGI IMG/M metagenome (IMG submission 26845)
GCCATGATGTCGTCCGCGTTTTCGATGCGGTCCAGCCAGGCGTTGGCGGCGGCGAAGTCGTTCTGTTTTTCGGCGATCTGGGCCATCAGCAGATAGGCCTGGGTGAGGCCGCGGGCCGAACGTTCGTCGTTCGCCTGGCGGGCCAGTCCCATGTACTTTTCCAGCGATGCGGTGGCCTGGGGCAGCGAGTCGTCCTGTATTTGCAGGGTGGCCAGCAGCAGCCAGGGTTCTGGCAGTTCGGGCTGGCGGCTGGTGAGCAGGTTCAACTGATCGCGGGCCTCGGCGTTGCGCTGGAGGTCCAGCAGGATGCGCGCGTAGGTCAGCGAAACCACGGGCCCGTTGGGGTCGGCCGGTGCGGCCACCTGTAGGTGATCCCGTATCAGGGCCTCGGCTTCCGGTTGCCCCAGTTCGAGCAGCTCCAGCGCCAGCAGGGCGGGAAAGGGTGATGCCGGGTCGGCCGCGTGACCTTTCCGGGCCGACGCAAGGGCCTGGGATTGCTGGTCCAGCGCAAGCTCCATGCGCCCCAATGTGGTCCACGCGGCAGCAGCGTGTGCCCGCTGTTTGAGGGACGGGCCCAGCGCTTCACGCACCACGGCCAGTGCCTGGGACTTGTCGGCGACCCTCGCATAGGCCTGGGGAATCGCGTTGATGGCGTCGTTGCGCTCGGTCGGGCTGCTCTGCTCCAGGATGTCGCGCAACACCGGTCCGGTCTCACTGACCTGATTGAGCGCGAGCAGGATCTGCCATACAAACCGGTTGGCTTCAACGTCCTTTGGCAGGTCTTTGGCCCAAGCGCGGGCGGCCGTCAAGGCGGCTTCGCCTGAGCGGGCCTGCAGGGCCACTTCCACCGCACGGCGGTAGAGCTGGGCGTTGCGCTGCTGGCGCGCCGCATCCAGTATCAAGGAATAGCCCGCGCCGGGCTCCCCCGAGAGAATATTGAGTTCTCCCAGCAGCAATTGGTAGAACTGCGGCGCGTTCAACGTGGAATTGACCACCGGCTCGGCCGGCTCGCTGGTGCCGACCACTGGCGCGGAAGGCGGGGGGGTCTGTGCCCATGTGCCCAGGCTTGAACCGAGGAGGGCGGCCGCCAGCAACAACCGCATGGGTCTGGCATGGGGGCGCAGCGGGTGTGCTGGTTCCATGTGCCCGGGAGCCTTGTTGGCGCTGTGGTGCAGGGTATTCATTGGGTCATGATAATGGAAGGGTTCAGGGCGCATTGCGTGTGATTCCTGTAACCCGCCGGTGTTCCGGTCCCCATTGAAAAAGCGCCTGCCCATGCCCGAACTCCCCGAAGTTGAAGTGACGCGCCGCAGTTTTGCCGACCGCATTGCGGGTGCTCAGGTGCGCAGCCTGCATCTGGGCAAACCCCTGCGCTGGCCGCTGGGTTGCGAGCCATCCGAGCTGCAGGGGTGCACGGTGCTGCAGGTGGCGCGGCGTGGCAAATACCTGTTGGTGCACCTGGACCGTGGTGTGCTGTTGTTGCATCTGGGCATGTCGGGCAGCCTGCTGTTTGCACCCCGCCTGCCGCCGCTCGGGGTGCACGACCATTTCGAACTGGACACCAGCCGGGGGTGTTTGCGCCTGCACGACCCCCGCCGGTTTGGTGCCGTGGTGTACGTGGCGTCGCTGGACGATCCGCGTGCGCACAAGTTGCTGGCGGGACTGGGGCAGGAGCCGCTGGAGGCGGGTTTTGAGCCTCTGGCTTTTCACCAGGCCTTGGGCCAGCGCCGCTCCAGCATCAAACAGGTGCTGCTGGCGGGGGATATCGTGGTGGGGGTGGGGAACATCTATGCGTCCGAAGCGCTGTTCATGGCGGGCATCCGCCCCACGCTGCGGGCCGATCGACTGAGCAAACCCCGGGCGGCGCGCCTGCACGGTGCCATTGTGGCGGTGCTGCAACGCGCCGTGGCCCTGGGTGGAAGCACCTTGCGCGACTTCTCCAGTGCGCAAGGCCAGAACGGATACTTTCAGCTCGATGCCATGGTGTACGGCCGCGAGGGGCTGCCGTGCCGGGTCTGCGCCACCCCCATCCGGGCGATCCGGCAGGGGCAGCGGTCCACGTATTACTGCACGGTCTGCCAGAAGCCCTGAAGACCGCTCCGATGCTATATTGCCCTCACTCCAGAGAACACGGCACATGAGCTTCAATCAGGAATTTGACGACCACGGCGCATGGCGCAGGCAGTTTGCTTTGCGGCTCAAGTTGTTGTCTGAATGGCTGACCGACCACGATTTGATGGAAGCCGGCGTGAGCGAGCGGCTCGACCAGTTGCATGCCCAGGTCAAGAACGACAAGATCATGGTGGCCTTCGTGGCCGAGTTCTCGCGCGGCAAGTCCGAGCTGATCAATGCGGTGTTTTTTGCCGGTTATGGCCGGCGCATCATGCCCGCGAGCGCCGGGCGCACCACGATGTGCCCGACCGAGCTGGGGTACGACGCGGAGGTGCCGCCCTGTCTGCGGCTGCTGCCCATCGAGACGCGGCTGCAGCCCAAGTCCTTGCTGGACTGGCGCAATGCCCCGAACAAGTGGGAGCGCGTTGACCTGGACGTCAACGATCCCCAGCAGCTCGCGCGTGCGATCCAGAAAGTGGCCGAGGTGCGGCGTGTCAGCAAGTCCGAAGCGGCTGCGCTGGGTTTCTGGAATGAAGAGCTGCCGGACGACAACCCGCTGGTCGGGCCGGACGGCCTGATCGAGGTGCCGAAATGGCGCCATGCGCTGATCAACATGGCGCACCCGCTGCTCAAGCAGGGGCTCGTGATCCTGGACACCCCGGGGCTCAACGCCATCGGCGCCGAGCCCGAACTCACGGTCAGTCTGCTGCCGCAGGCCCATGCGGTGGTGTTCATCCTGGCGGCCGACACCGGCGTGACCAAATCCGACCTGACGATCTGGCGCCAGCACCTGGCGGTGCGGGGTGAAGGCCGGGAGTCGCGCCTGGTGGTGCTCAACAAGATCGACACCATGTGGGATGCCCTCAGCTCACCCGAACAGGTGCAGCTGCAGATCGCGGCGCAACGCACCGATTCGGCCGATATCCTGGGGCTGTCGTCCAAGCAGGTGCTGGCGGTGTCGGCCCAGAAGGGCNTGCTGGCCAAAGTCAGTGGCGACGACAAGCTGCTCGAAGCCAGCAACCTGATGGAGCTGGAGTCGGCGCTGGGCGTGGACCTGCTCGGTCAGCGCCGCAAGATTTTGAGCGGGGCCGTGGCGGCGGGTATTCAGGCGTTGCGGCAGGAAACCGGGCGCCTTGTCCACATCCGGGCACGTGATCTGGTGGAGCAGGTCCAGGAGCTCGATGGGCTGCGCGGCAAGAACGCCGGGGTCATCAAGCAGATGCGCCTGCGCATCGAACAGGAGCAGGCCGATTTTGACGCCAGTGGCGCCAAGATCCACGCCGTGCGGTCGGTGCACCTGCGCCTGCTCAAGAACCTCTTCGCGCTGCTCGGGCGTACCCACCTCAAGGCCGAGGTGTCTGAGCTGTCGCGCGCGCTGAAGCAGCCCGGGATCAAGCTCGGTGTGCGGCGCGCCTATGGCCATACCTTTGACCGCCTGCGCGCCGATTTGGTACGCGCCGATACCCTGGCCGCGGAAATCCAGTCGATGCTGGAAGGCAGTTTCAAGGGGCTGAACGCCGAATACGGTTTCTCGCTCCAGCCGCCGTCCCCTCCCCAGTTGGCCCACTACGCCCGGGACCTGTCGGCGATTGAAAAGAGCCACCTGCAGTATCTGAGCCTGGGCAATGCGCTGCGGCTGGCCCAGCCGGAGTTCGCCGAACGGCTGACACGCGCGCTCATGAGCCGCCTGCGCGTGGTGTACGACACGGCCGTGAACGAGGTGGAACTGTGGAACAAGTCGGCCTCGGCCCAGCTCGACACCCAGCTGCGCGAACGTCGGCGCAATTTCATCCGCCGCATTGAAGCNGTNTCGCGNATCCAGCAGGCCGCGGGTGGNCTGGACGGACGCATTCGCGAGCTGCAATCGCAGCAGGCCGAGCTCAATCTGCTGGACGCCAAGCTGGCGGAGCTGACCGACCACCTGCTGTCCGTTCCCGAAGAAGACACCGCCGAAGCTGTCGCGGCATGAGCGCCGCCCGGCCGTTCCGAAGGCGCTCAGCCCCGCAGTGCGCAGCACGGAGGGATGTTCCATGAGCGCAGCGCTGGGCCGTTCCCAAGCCAGATCGCACCGCAGTCCACAGGGGGAAGGTACTCCCATAGGCCCCCGCACGTCAGCGGTCGAGGCGGCTCGGGCGCCGGACCTGCCGCTCACTTTTGCCCGGCGCCTCATTGACTGGCAGCGCCAGTCGGGGCGCAGCGGCCTGCCCTGGCAGGACACCCGCGACCCGTACCGGGTCTGGTTGTCCGAGGTCATGCTGCAGCAGACCCAGGTGAGCACCGTACTGGGTTATTACCCGCGCTTTCTGGCGCGGTTTCCCGACGTGTTCGCCCTGGCCGCGGCGCCGGCCGACGACGTGATGGCCCTGTGGAGTGGTCTGGGCTACTACAGCCGGGCGCGCAACCTCCACCGCTGCGCCCAGGTGGTGGTGGCGCAGCATGGGGGGGTGTTTCCGGATTCGGTGCTGGGCCTGGAGGCACTGCCTGGCATTGGTGCTTCCACCGCTGCGGCGATCGCCGCGTTTTGCCACGGCGAACGCATTTCGATTCTGGATGGCAATGTCCGGCGCGTGCTCACGCGCCTGCTGGCCTTTGACGCGGACATGGCCCAGCTACCGGCCCAGCGCGAACTCTGGCAGCGGGCGCAGGCGCTGCTGCCAGAAACCCCTTCGAACGGGGACATGACGGCCTATACGCAGGGCCTGATGGATCTGGGTGCCACGGTGTGCCTGCGAAGCCGGCCGCTGTGTGGGCGCTGTCCGGTGCAGGACCTCTGCGTGGCCCATGCCAAGGGTGCTCCGCAGAATTACCCGGTCAAGACCCGGTCGCTCAAGCGGCGGCACGAGTCCTGGTGGCTGCTGTGGCTGCGCGGCCAGGACAGGGGTGCGCCGGGTCGGGTGTGGCTTGAGCGCCGGCCGGCCCGGGGCATCTGGGCCGACTTGTATTGCCTGCCGGTGTTCGACAGCGAGGCCTCCCTGTTGGCGGCTTTGCCACCGGGCTTGCGCGGTGCCGCGCGTGCGCTGGAGCCGGTGTCCCACAGTCTGACGCACCGCGAGCTGCGTCTGCACCCATGGCTGCTCGAAACCTCGCAGCCCGTGGAATTCGCCAACGGTCTGAGCGGCCAATGGGTGGAGGAAGCGGCGCTGGCGCAATACGGGCTGCCGGCGCCGGTGCGCCTGCTGCTCTCCAACGACCTGCCCTGATCCAACCTCAGGGGGCTGCAGGTACGTCGTCAGGAACCCGAGGCGGCTGGACGGGCCGCGGAGGCGGGCCAACCATCGACCTCGCGGTGCCGCACCTGGGTCGCCCACTCGGTGGCGAAGGCCTGCGCCAGCTGTTCGGCCAGGTACACCGAGCGGTGCTGACCCCCGGTGCAGCCAATGGCCACGGTCACGTAGCTGCGGTGGTCGCGCAGCATCTGCGGCAGCCAGTGCCGCAAGAAATCGCCGATCTGCTGCCGCATCTGGTCTACCTCGGGCTGGGCGGTGAGGTAGGCCGCCACCGGCGCATCGCGTCCGGTCAGGGGCTTGAGTTCGGGTTCGTAGTGCGGGTTGGGCAGCATGCGCACGTCGAACACGAAATCCGCGTCCATCGGGATGCCGCGCTTGAAGGCAAACGACTCAAACACCAGCGTCAGCGGCGCCTGGACCGCGCCCAGCAGCTCTTTGATGTGGCTGCGCAATTGGGCCGGGCGGATCAGGCTGGTGTCGAGCACCAGTGCCTGCTCGCGCAATTCGGCCAGCAATTCGCGTTCGTGTTCGATGGCGTCGGTCAGTGCCCGGTGCTGATCGTTGGCCTGCTTGAGCGAGAGCGGGTGCAGTCGGCGCGTTTCGGAAAACCGGCGCACCAGGGTGTCGGTGGTGGCGTCCAGGAACACGGTGGTGAGGTGCACCGGCCGGTCGGCCTGGGCCTGCAGCCGTTCCAGCCGGCGGGGCAGACCCGGCAGCGAAGCGGCGCTGCGCACATCCATGGCGATGGCGACCCGGTGCGCCTGGTGGCTTTGTTCAAGCGCGATGAAAGATTCGAGCAGTTCGGGTGGCAGGTTGTCCACACAGTAGAAGCCGAGGTCTTCCAGTGCGGTCAGGGCCACCGACTTGCCCGAGCCGGACATACCGGTGATCAGCACCAGTTCGATGGGGCGGGGCAGGGTGTCTGACATGGGGGCTGCGTGTCAGGCGGCGAGCAACTCGCGGGCATGGGCCAGCGACACCTCGGACTGTTCGTTGCCGCCCAGCATGCGGGCGAGTTCGCGGATGCGCTGCTCGTGTGCGATCGCCTCGACCGTGCTCACGGTCTGCTGGCCGGACTGCTGTTTGCTCACCAGCAGGTGGTGGTCGGCGCAGGCGGCCACCTGCGCCAGGTGGGTCACCGACAGCACCTGCCGGTCCTGGCCCAGTTGACGCAGCAGGCGCCCCACGGTGTGGGCCACGGCACCGCCGATGCCCGAATCCACCTCGTCAAAAATCAGCGTGGGGGCCTGGCCGAGCCGGCTGGTGACGACCGAAATCGCCAGCGCGATGCGCGAGAGTTCACCGCCGGAGGCGACCTTGCCGACCGGGCGCGGCGTGACGCCGGCGTGGCCGGCCACCAGAAACTCCACCTGCTCGCGGCCATGGGCCTGAGGCTCTTCGAGGCGCTGCAGCGCCACTTCGAATCGCCCCCCCTGCAGTCCCAGGGTCTGCATGGTTTCGGTGACCGCCTGGGACAGACGGGGGGCGGCTTGCTGGCGCTTTTTCGTCAAGGCCAGCAAGGCGCTGTCAAAGGTTTTCCAGGCCTGGCGTTCGGCTTGCTGCAGGGCGGCCAGATCCAGCGCCTGGTCCACCTGGGCCAGTTCGGCCTTCCACTGCGCATGCAGTTCGGCCAATTCTTCGGGTGGGCGGCGGTAGCGGCGTGCCAGCGACAGCCACAGCGAAAGCCGCTGGTCCAGCGCCTCCAGGCGGGACGGGTCCTGCTCGGCGTGGCGGGCGTACTGGTGCAGGCTGTGCACGCTGTCCTGCACCTGGGCCAGTGCCGCTTCCAGCGCTTCCAAGGGGTCGGCGAAGGCGGGCTCGATGTGGGCCTGGGCCTGCAGGGCCGCCAGCGCGCGGTGGATCAGGTCGCCCGCGCTCGGTTCGGTGGCGTCCAGCGCCGCCACGGCGGCCTGGGCCGCGTCCTGCAGCGCCTGGGCGTTGGCCAGGCGGCCGTGTTGGCCGTTGAGCTCGTCCCACTCGCCGGGTTGTGGCGCGAGCTTGTCCAGCTCGCCGATCTGCCAGGCCAGCCGTTCGCTTTCCTGTTGCAGGCTGTTCTGGCGCTCGGTCGCTGTCTCCAGCGCCTTGCGGCACTGGCGCCACTGCGCCCAGCCCTGCGCCGCGGCTGAGGTGTCGATGCCGGCATAACCGTCCAGCAGGGCGCGCACGGCGTCGGCGCGGGTGAGGCTTTGCCAGGCGTGTTGGCCGTGAATGTCCACCAGCTCGTTGGCCAGCACCTTGAGTTGGGCCACGGTGGCCGCGCTGCCGTTGATCCAGGCCCGGCTGCGGCCTTCGGTGTCGACCGTGCGGCGCAGCAGCAGGCTGTCATCCAGCGGGAAACCCTGCTCTTCCAGCCAGTTGGCCAGGTGGGGCGGGGCATCGAACTCGGCGGCGATTTCGCAGCGCGACGCCCCCTCGCGCACCACGCCGCTGTCGGAGCGTGCGCCCAGGGCGAGTTGCAGCGCGTCGATCAGGATGGACTTGCCGGCGCCGGTTTCGCCGGTGAGCACGCAAAAGCCCTGGTCCAGCTCCAGGTCCAGCGACTGCACGATGACGAAGTCGCGCAAAACAATGCGTCGGAGGCTCATGAACGTGGGGTGAGGTGGAACGTGTGAAGGGCAGACCGGTCGTATTTTGACCGGGATTTCAACCGCCTTCGTTCCAGTGCAGTTTTTTGCGCAGGGTGTCGAAATAGCTCCAGCCGACCGGGTGCAGCAGNCGCAGNGTGTGCTCGGAGCGCCGCACCACNATCCGGTCGCCGTGCAGCAGGCTGGTGAGGGACTGCATGTCGAANTTGGCGCTGGCGTCGCGGCCCGAGACGATCTCAACCGCGATCTCGCAGTGAGCGGGCAATACGATGGGGCGGTTGGACAGGGTGTGGGGCGCGATCGGCACCATCACCCAGCCATCAATGGCCGGGTGCAGCAGCGGGCCGCCGGCCGAGAGCGAATACGCGGTGGAGCCGGTGGACGAGGCGATGATCAGACCGTCGGCGCGCTGGTTGGCCACGAAATGGCCGTCCACCTCCACGCGCAGCTCGATCATGCTGGCCACGCCGCCGCGGTTGACCACCACATCGTTGAGCGCGGTGGCTTCGAACACGCAGCGGCCATCGCGCCACACACTGGCGGCCATGAGTGCACGCGGGTCTTCCTCGAACTCGCCGTACAGCATGGGCCGCAGCTTTTCACGGTAGCTGTCGAAGGGAATGTCCGTGATGAAGCCCAGCCGGCCCTGGTTGATGCCGGCCAGTGGCACACCGTAGCGCGCGAGCTGGCGACCGATGCCCAGCATGGTGCCGTCACCCCCCACCACCAGCGCCAGGTCGCAGGCACTGCCCATGGCGGGCACGTCCAGTGCGGGGTACTGCAGCAGGCCGGTGTTGAGCGCGGTGTCCTGCTCCAGCGACACCTCGCAGCCCACGTCGTGCAGGAAATGGGCCACTTCTTCCACCGCGTCGCGCGAGCCCGGCGCCTGGTATTTGCCGATGATGGCGACGTGCGCAAAGCGCAGCGGCTTGCCCATTTTTCGGGCTGTTGGCGAGGGTTCGGGAGGCAGGCTCATGCACAAATTACAACATAGCCCGCGCGGCCCGCCCGACCCGGAAAACCCTTGTCGCCCGCGGGCTCCCGTGGGGCACATACCTCCGTAAAATGAAACCATGTTGGATGACCGCGCCAAGTTGCTGCTCAAGGCCCTCGTCGAGCGATATATCGCCGACGGGCAGCCCGTGGGCTCGCGCACGCTGGCCAAAGCCGCCGGTCTGGATCTCTCGCCTGCGACCATCCGCAACGTGATGAGCGACCTTGAAGAACTGGGTCTGATCGCGAGCCCCCACACCTCGGCCGGTCGGATTCCCACCGCGCGTGGTTACCGCCTGTTCGTCGACACCATGCTCACGGTGCGGCGCGACGGACTGCCGGGGGTGGGCGAGATGGGCGCACCGGGCATCGAGGCGGGCCAGCCCCAGCGCGTCATCAGCCACGCCGCGCAAATGCTCTCCAGCCTCTCGCACTTCGTGGGCGTGGTGATGGCGCCGCGCCGTGCTTCGGTGTTTCGCCACATTGAATTTCTCAGCCTGTCCGAGCGGCGGGTGCTGGTGATCCTGGTGTCGCCCGATGGCGATGTGCAGAACCGCATCATCCACACCCAGGTGCATTTCACCCAGTCGCAGTTGCTGGAGGCGGCCAATTTCCTCAACGCCCATTACTCGGGACTGACCATGGAAGAGGTGCGCTCACGCCTGAAGACCGAGGTCGATGTGCTGCGTGGCGAGATCGCGACCCTGATGCAGGCCGCGGTGGAGATCGGCGCCGACGACAACGCGGGGCAGGAGGCGGTGGTGGTCTCTGGCGAGCGCAACCTGCTCTCGGTCAGCGAGTTCTCCAGCGACATGGGCAACCTGCGTCGCCTGTTCGATCTGTTCGAGCAGAAGACGCAGCTCATTCGCCTGCTCGACGTGTCGGCCCAGGCCGATGGCGTGCGCATCTACATCGGTGGCGAAAGCCAGGTGGTGCCCTTCGAAGATCTGTCGGTCGTGACGGCCCCGTACGAAGTCGACGGGCAGGTGGTGGGCACGCTGGGCGTCATCGGGCCCCAGCGCATGTCCTACGAACGCATGATCCAGATCGTGGACGTCACGGCCAAGCTGGTGAGCAACGCGCTGAGCCACAGCAAATAGCCGGCCCCGGCTGGCGCTCGTCGGCGGCCTCTACAATCCACCCCTTCGCGGGCCGTTAGCTCAGTTGGTTAGAGCAGAGGACTCATAATCCTTTGGTCGTTGGTTCAAGTCCAACACGGCCTACCAAAAAAGTCGTGCTACAATGCGTGGCTTACGCGGCTGTAGCTCAGCTGGATAGAGTACTTGGCTACGAACCAAGGGGTCGTGGGTTCAATTCCTGCCAGCCGCACCAAAATGAAAGCCTGCAGCCAAAAGCTGCAGGCTTTTTCATTTCTGCTGTACACCGTACCCATGAGCAAGGCCTTCACCCGCGAGTCCGATCAGGACGCCGACGACGAACTGCCCGTCGCCGCGCCCGTGCCCAGCGGCAAGAACTACATCACGCGCGCCGGCTACGACCGGCTGCGCGCCGAGCTGTTCACGCTGATGGACGAGGAGCGTCCGAAGATGGTGGAGATCGTCCACTGGGCGGCCAGCAATGGCGACCGCTCGGAGAACGGGGACTATCTGTACGGCAAAAAGCGGTTGCGCGAGATCGACCGCCGCATCCGCTTCCTGACCCAGCGGCTGGAGATCGCCGAAGTGGTGGATGCTTCCATGCACCACGGAGGCGACCAGGTGTTTTTTGGCGCCACCGTGACCTACGCCGACGAGTCGGGGCTGGAAACCACAGTGACCATCCTCGGCGTGGACGAGGCCGACAGTGCGCAGGGACAGATCAGTTGGGTGTCACCCGTGGCGCGTGCGCTGCTCAAGGCCCGTGTGGGTGAGGTGGTGCGGCTGGTGGTGCCCGGTGGTGTGCAGGAACTGGACATCGTGTCGGTGACGTATCCGGCACCCGCCGCGAAGACCTGATCAGGGCTTGAAGCGCTGGGCCTTGATGACCGAGGTCGTGCGCTTGAGGCTGCGCAAGACGTCGGCCAGNTGCTGGCGGTCGCGCACCGANACCGAGAAGCGGATGTCGGTGGCCGTCTGTGCCGGTTCGTCGCCCATGTCCACGTGGGTGATGTCGGCCTCGGCCGAGGCGATGGCCGAGGCCACGCGGGCCAGCACCCCCTTGCCGTTGGCCACCGTGACCACCACCGTGGTGTCGAACGGACGCACGGGCTCGTCGGCCCACTCCACCTGCAGAAAGCGCTCGCTGTCGCGCAGCAACAGGCGTTTGCCCGTGGGGCAGTCTTCGGCGTGCACCACCAGGCCCTCCCCGCGACCCAGATAGCCCACGATGCGGTCGCCCGGGATCGGTTGGCAGCACGGGGCGTACTGCACCGACAGGCCCTCACTGCCGTCCAGGCTGACCACGCCTTGCGAAACCGTCTCGTCCTGGCCGCTGGCGTAGCGCTCGGTGCTGATGAGCAGCGCGTCGGGCTTGAGGCCGGTTTCCGACAGCAGCACGGCGAGCTTTTTGCCCACCATGCTGGCGATGCGCTTGCCCATCCCGATGTCGGTCATCAGTTCGTGACGTGACTTGTTGCCGGTGAAGCGCAGCAGCTTTTCCCAGGTGCTCTTGTAATCACCTTCCTCGTCTGGTAGGGTCGCGATGCCCTCGGAGCGCAGGGCCTGGGTGAGCATGCGCTCGCCCAGTTCGTTGGCTTTTTCCTGCGCCAGGGTCTTGAGGTGGTGGCGNATCTTGGAGCGGGCACGCCCGGTCTTCACGAANGACAGCCAGGCCGGATTGGGTTCGGCGGTGTCGCCGGTGACGATTTCGACCACGTCGCCATTGGCCAGCTCGGTGCGCAGNGGCCTTTGCTCGCCNTTGATCCTGGCGGCCACCGCCCGGTTGCCCACNCCGCTGTGGATGGCGTAGGCGAAATCCATCACGGTGGCGCCGCGTGGCAGCGCGAGGATCTTGCTCTTGGGCGTGAACACATAGACCGCATCGGGGAACAGGTCGATCTTGACGTGGTCCCAGAACTCGCCGGCGTCGTGGGTTTCCTGCTGAATGTCCAGCAGGGACTGCAGCCACTGCGTGCCCAGGCGCTGCGAGGTGTCGCTGCCCGGTTCACTGGCCTTGTAGAGCCAGTGCGCGGCCACGCCCGATTCGGCCACCACGTCCATGGCGTGGGTGCGCAGCTGGAACTCGATGTTGGTGCCAAACGGGCCGATCAGGGTGGTGTGCAGCGACTGGTAGCCATTGACCTTGGGAATGGCCACGTAGTCGCGGAACTTGCCCGGCACCGGCTTGTAGAGCTGGTGCAGGATGCCCATGGCGGTGTAGCAGTCGGTCAGTTCGGGCACGACGATGCGAAAACCGTAGATGTCGGTTACCTGGGAGAACGACAGGTGCTTGCTGTCCATCTTGCGGTAGACCGAATTCAGCGTCTTTTCGCGGCCCAGGATGCGCACCCCCATGCCCTGGCGCGNAAACGCGGCCTCGACCTCCCGCTGGACCCGGGCAATGAGGTCGTGGCGCCGGGTNCGCGACTTGTTCAAGGCCTTGGACAGCACCTCGTAACGCCAGGGGTGNAGNAAGCGGAAGGCGAGGTCCTGCAGTTCGCGGTAGGTGAAGTTCAGCCCCAGGCGGTGCGCGATGGGGGCGTAGATCTCCAGGGTTTCGCTGCTGATGCGCTGCCACTTGCTGCGCGGCATGTCGCCCATGGTGCGCATGTTGTGGGTGCGGTCGGCCAGCTTGATCAGGATGACCCGCACATCCTTGGCCATGGCCAGNAGCATCTTGCGGAACGANTCGGCCTGGTTCTGTTCCCGGGTGTCGAACTCCAGCCGTTCCAGCTTGGTGAGCCCNTCCACGAGGTCGGCCACCGGCGCGCCAAAGCGCTGGACCAGTTCTTCCTTGGTGACGCCGCAGTCTTCGATGGCGTCGTGCATGAGCGCCGCCATCAGGGCCTGGGCGTCGAGTTTCCATTCGGCGCATTGGGCCGCCACCGCGATGGGGTGGGTGATGTAGGGGTCGCCGTTCTTGCGCAACTGACCCAGGTGGGCTTCNTCGGCAAAGCGGTAGGCCTGGCGCACGCTTTCGATCTCGGCCGGGCTCAGNTAGTCCAGCTTGCCCACCAGTGCCGCAAAGCTGGCCGCGGCGGCACTCGCCGCCGGGTGCGCCTGGGCAGCGGAGGNTCTCTTTTTGCCGGTTTCAGCCACGGTGGTCATCCCTGTACTTTAGCCTGAGACGGGTGGGCATGCAGGGGCGGCCCCCGGCGGCGGGCCCCGGAGCGCGCTTGGCGCTGGTCTGGTCAGCGCAAGGGCGGCACCAGAATCGTCGGCTTGGCCTCGGGCAGCAGGTCGGGGTAGTCGCGGCTGTAGTGCAGACCCCGGCTCTCATGCCGCATCATGGCCGACATCACGATCAAGTCGGCCACCTGCACCAGGTTGCGCAGTTCCAGCAGATCGCGTGTGACGTGGAACTGCGAATAGAACTCCTGGATTTCGCGCTGCAGCAGGGTGATGCGGTGGGCGGCGCGCTCCAGGCGCTTGTTGGTGCGCACGATGCCCACGTAGTCCCACATGAAGCGGCGCANNTCGTCCCAGTTGTGCGAGATCACCACCTGTTCGTCCGCATCGGTCACGCGGCTGTCGTCCCACAGCGGGATGTCCGGGCGNGGGGTCAATGCCGCGGTGCCGATGGCCTTCACCGCGGCCTGGGCGAACACCATGCATTCGACCAGNGAGTTGCTGGCCAGGCGGTTGGCGCCGTGCAGGCCGGTGCAGGTGGTTTCGCCCACGGCGTACAGACCGTCGATGTCGGTGTGGCCTTCCAGGTCGGTCACCAGGCCCCCGCAGGTGTAGTGCGCGGCCGGCACCACGGGGATGGGCTCTTTGGTGATGTCGATGCCCAGCTCGGCGCAGCGCGCGAGGATGTTGGGGAAATGCTCGTTCAGGAACTCGGGGCTCTGGTGCGAGATGTCCAGGTGCACGCAATCCAGNCCNTGGCGCTTCATCTCGTAGTCGATGGCGCGGGCCACGATGTCGCGCGGGGCCAGCTCGGCGCGTGGATCGTGGTCGGGCATGAAGCGGTGGCTGCCCAGGTGCGGTGGCAGCTTCAATTGCCCGCCTTCGCCCCGCACGGCCTCGGTGATGAGGAAGTTCTTGACGTTGGGGTGGTACAGGCAGGTCGGGTGGAACTGGATGAATTCCATGTTGCCGACGCGGCAACCCGCACGCCAGCCGGCGGCGATGCCGTCGCCGGTGGCGGTGTCGGGGTTGGTGGTGTAGAGATAGACCTTGCCAGCGCCGCCGGTGGCCAGGATGGTGTGCTGCGCGCTGAAGGTCTCGACCTCGTCGCGGTCCACATCCAGCACATAGGCGCCATAACAACGGGTGGACCCCACGCCGGGCTTGTGGTCGGGCAACTGGCGCTCGGTGACCAGATCGACCAGCATGTGGTTCTCGAAGAAAGTGATGCCGGGCGTGGCACGGGCCAGCTGGCTCAGGGTCGCCTGCACGGCCGCCCCGGTGGCGTCGGTGGCGTGCACGATGCGCCGATGGGAATGGCCGCCTTCGCGCGTGAGGTGCAGTTCACCGTTTTCGGTGGAGAAGGGCACGCCCAGCTCCTGCAACCAGGCGATGGCCGCGGGCGCGTTCTCCACCGTGAACCGCGTGGCCTCCAGATCGCACAGGCCGGCGCCGGCCACCAGCGTGTCGTCCACGTGCGAGGCGTAGCTGTCGCCCTCGGCCAGCACGGCGGCAATGCCGCCCTGGGCCCAGTTGCTGGAGCCGTCGGAGATGCCGCGTTTGGTCACCACCGCCACGCGGTGGGTGGGCGCGAGCTTCAACGCGGCCGTGAGACCGGCCAGGCCGCTGCCGATGATGAGAACGTCAAAGGAATGGTGGGCGCTCATGGCTCTCAGATGTGAAGGGGTGTGGTGCTGGGTGCGCGCCCGGACGGCGGGGCGCGGTGGCCAGTTCGGGTCAGTTGGGTGAGTAGGCCAGCCGCACGTAGATGGGGGCAAAGGCCTCGGCCTGCGTGAGTTCGATCAGCGTTTCCTTGGCCAGCTCCAGCATGGCGATGAAGGTNACNACCAGCACCTGCGAACCCCGGGTGGGGTCGAACAGGTCGCCGAATTCCACGAAGCGCTGGCCCTGCAGCTTGCGCAGCACGATGCTCATGTGTTCGCGCACCGAGAGTTCCTCGCGGCTGATCTTGTGGTGCTGGACCAGCTTGGCGCGCTTGAGGATGTCGCGCCAGGCGCCCTGCAGGTCGAGCACGTGCACGTCGGGAAAGCGCGGCACCAGGGCCTGTTCCACGTAGACCTGCGCGCGCAGAAAATCGCGGCCGTACTGCGGCATGTCGGCCAGGCGCTGCGCGGCCAGCTTCATCTGTTCGTATTCGAGCAGGCGGCGCACCAGCTCGGCGCGCGGGTCTTCGGCTTCTTCGCCTTCGGCCACCTTCTTGGGCGGCAGCAGCATGCGCGACTTGATCTCGATCAGCATCGCCGCCATCAGCAAGTACTCGGCCGCCAGTTCCAGGTTGCTGGCGCGGATCTCGTCCACGTAGCTCAGGTACTGGCGCGTCACCGCCGCCATCGGGATGTCAAGGATGTTGAAGTTCTGCTTGCGGATCAGGTAGAGCAGCAGGTCCAACGGCCCTTCAAAGGCCTCCAGGAAGATCTGCAGCGCATCGGGCGGGATGTACAGGTCCCGCGGCATGGTGAACAGCGGCTCGCCATACAGCCGCGCCAGGGCGACGTGGTCGACCACGGTGGGCAGCACGTCGTCCAGCCCCTGCGGAGCTTCGTCGAGTGCCGGCGATTCGTGGCTCATGGCATGCGCCCGGGCGGGGGCGGAATCAGTGCTGGTCGGCCTGGGTCTGGTACACGTAGGGCTGCTGGGGCACGGTGGTCGCTGCGGCCTTGGCCTGGAAGTCGCGGTCGATCTGCTTGTCCCACAGCAGGGCGCGTCCCTGGCGCTGTTCCTGCTCCAGCGTGGGCTTGTCGGCCTTGAGCTTGTCGATGAACTGCGTCGCGTCAGACGTGTAGTGCGGGCGGGCGAAGAAAGACATGGTCGGTGGCGCGGGCGGCGCAAGATGGGGAAAACGCCGATTTTACCGGGCGGGCCTGCCGGCCCGTTCCCACGGTCGCACGGGCCTACTGGCAGGTGTGCAGGTGCTGGGCGAAGCCCGAGCGGTGGATCAGCGAGCGTGGCTGTTCGTTCAGGCCCACCATGCCCAGGTGGCCACCACGCTTGTGTACCGCCTTGTGCAACTGCTCCAGCGCGTCCAGGCCTGTGGTGTCGAGCGAGATCAGCTGGGTCGCGTCGAGCATCACGTTCATGCCGGAAGGGCCCTGCTCCACCTCGGCCACGATGGGGTCGATCTTGGCCACGGCGCCGAAGAAAAGCGAACCGTAAAGACGGTAGGTGAGCTGGTGTTCGTTGCGCGCCAGCGGTTCGGCGCGAAAGATGTCGCTCTGGCGCCGCACGAACAGGAAACAGGCCAGGACCAGACCGAGCTCCACCGCCACGGTCAGGTCGAAGACGATGGTCACCAGGAAGGTCGACACCATCATCAGACGGTAGTGGTTGGTGAACTGTCGCAGCCGGAGAAACTCGCGCCATTCGCCCATGTTCCAGGCCACGAACAACAGCACGCCTGCGAGCACCGCCAGCGGAATGTGTGCCGCCAGCGGCGCCGCGATCAACACCACCGCGGCCAGGGTGGCCGCGTGCACCATGCCGGCCACGGGGGAGACGGCGCCCGCGCGGATGTTGGTCACGGTGCGGGCGATGGTGCCGGTGGCGGGCATGCCGCCGAAAAAAGGCACCACCGCGTTGGCAATGCCCTGGGCCATCAGTTCCTGGTTCGGGTCGTGTTTGGGAGCGGTTCCCAGTTGATCGGCGACGCGAGCGCACAGCAGGGACTCGATGGCGCCGAGCAGCGCGATGGTGAGGGTGGGCGTGACCAGCAGGCGCACCGTTTCCCACGAAAAATCGGGCAGTTGAAACGGTGGTACCCCCTGGGGGATGCCGCCAAAGCGCGAGCCGATGGTCTCGACCGGCATGCTCATGGCCCAGGACAGCAAGGTCAGAGTGACCAGCGCGACCACGGGCGCCGGCAGGCGTGAGGTGGCACGCAGTGCGCTCACGGTCTCGATCTTGTCGAGCTGGCGACGGAACTGAGAGTCCACCGCCCACAGCCGGGGCCAGATGAACAAGCCCAGCACGCACAGCGCGCCCAGGCCGAAGGCGTGGACGTTCAGGCTGTCGATGTGGGCGAAGATGCTGCCGATCTGGTTGAAAAAGTCGGCAGGCATCTTGGCGATGTCCAGCCCCAGCAGGTCGCGCACCTGGGACAGCCCGATCAGCACCGCGATGCCGTTGGTGAACCCGATGACCACACTGACGGGCACGTAGCGCACCAGCGTGCCGAGCCGGAACAGCCCCATGAGGAACAGCAGCACGCCGGCGCTCGCGGTGGCGATGAGCAGGTTGGCCACGCCGTAGCGTTCGACGATGCCGTAGACGATGACGATGAAGGCGCCGGCCGGGCCACCGATCTGCACCGAGGTGCCGCCGAAGACCGAGATCAGGAAGCCCGCGATGATCGCCGTCCACAGGCCGGCTTCGGGTTTGAGCCCACTGGCGATGGCGAAGGCCATGGCCAGCGGCAGTGCCACGATGCCCACCGTGGCGCCGGCCCCCACGTCGCGCGCCAGTTTTTCACCGTTGTAGCCCTTGATGTCCTGCAGCAGACGCGGGCGGAACCGGGCAATGGGGGTAAGGTGTTGCAGCATGCCGAAATGTTACCGTTGGCAACGGCGCACCGAACTTACAGGGCGATGACGCATTGATCGGGGTTTACACTGAAACGACCCGGACGCGCATCAGACCGCCCGCAGTCGCTTCCAGTCGTCCAGCGCCGGGCGCATCACCAGCAACAGCAGCATCAGGGCCAGCGGTACGGTACTCACGTATCCCACGTGTTTGAAGCCCATCGCGCCGGTCAGACCGCCGAGGAAAAAGCTGGCGATGAGCTGGCCGTGCACCCGCAGCCGGTCGCGGTTGGCCAGCACCGGCGACTGGCCCGGATGCCGATTCACATACAGCAGCTTGCCCAGTTCGATGCCGAGATCGGTGATCAGGCCGGTGACGTGGGTGGTGCGGATGACGGCACGGGAAATCTTGGTGATGACCGCGTTCTGCAGGCCCATGATGAAACACAGCAACACCACGGTGAGCGGCAGGAACACCGGAGTCATGAGGCCGATGGCCGCGCCGAACAGGCCAAACACCAGCAGCGCGGCGGCCTCGACGATCAGTGGCAGGCCATAGGCGCTGCGCAACTGACGGCGCATGCCCCAGTTCACCAGCCATGCGGTGGTCATGGCGCCCAGCAGAAAGGCCAGCAGCGAGCCCACGCCAGCGGCAGCCAGGGCCAATTGACCGAGCACCAGATTGTCGGCGGTGGACGAGAGGATGCCCGTCATGTGCGAGGTGTAGTGCCCCACGGCCAGAAAACCCCCTGCGTTTGCGGCCCCCGCCACGAAGGCCAGCACCGAGCCGAGTTTCAGATCGGTCTGGGGCGTGCGCTGCAGGCTGGTGAAGCCGCGGATGGGTTCGAACATGGGGCTCGGGCTGGCCTCAGCGCACCCGCATGCCNGGCGTGGCGCCCGGCCAGGGGTTGAGGATGTGGATNCCGGGTTCGGCGTTNTCGTCGGCGTGGCTGGCGGCCAGCACCATGCCTTCGCTGACGCCGAACTTCATCTTGCGCGGCGCCAGGTTGGCCACCATCACGGTGAGCTTGCCCACCAGGTCTTCGGGGCGGTAGGCGCTGGCGATGCCGCTGAAGACGTTGCGCGTCTTGCCCTCGCCCACGTCGAGCGTGAGGCGCAGCAGTTTGGTGGAGCCTTCCACGGCTTCGCAGTTCACGATCTGCGCGATGCGCAGGTCGATTTTGGCGAAGTCGTCGATGGAGATGGTGTCGGCGATCGGTTCACCGCCAGGCACCATGGCCGGGGCGGCCGGTGCGGGCGGCGGTTCAAACAGCGCGTCGAGCTGCTTCACGTCCACGCGCTGCATCAGGTGCTGGTAGATGCCGATGGCATGGCCCGCACCCAGCAGGCGCCGTGCGTCGCCGAAGCCCAGGGGCGTGGTGTTCAGGAAGGCCTCCACGTTGGCGGCCAGCGCCGGCAGCACCGGCTTGAGGTAGAGCGTGAGCAGGCGGAAGGCTTCGATGCAGGTGGTGCACACGTCGTGCAGCCGGCCTTCCATGCCTTCCTTCTTGGCCAGTTCCCAGGGCTTGTTCTGGTCCACGTAGGCGTTCACCCGGTCGGCCAGCAGCATGATCTCGCGCAGCGCCTTGCCGTATTCGCGCTCGGCGTAGAGCTCGGTGATGGACGGGGCCGCCGTCTGCAGGTGGTCGAGCAGGTTGTCGCCGTCGGCCGAGACCGCGCCGAGCTGGCCGCCAAAGCGTTTGGTGATGAAGCCGGCCGCGCGCGAGGCGATGTTGATGTATTTGCCGATCAGGTCGCTGTTGACCCGGGCCATGAAGTCTTCGGGGTTGAAGTCCACGTCTTCGTTCTTGCCGCTGAGCTTGGCCGCGAGGTAGTAGCGCAGCCACTCGGGGTTCATGCCGAGTTCCAGGTATTTGAGCGGGTTCAGGCCGGTGCCCCGGCTCTTGCTCATCTTTTCGCCGTTGTTGATGGTGAGGAAGCCATGCACGAACACCGCGTTGGGCACCTTGCGGCCGCTGAACTTGAGCATCGCCGGCCAGAACAGGGTGTGGAAGGTGATGATGTCCTTGCCGATGAAGTGGTACTGCTCGGTGGTCGGGTCGGCCATGAAGGCGTCGTAATCGCGTCCGGTCTTGCCGAAGTAGTTCTTCAGCGAGGCGAGGTAGCCGATGGGCGCATCCAGCCAGACGTAGAAGTATTTGCCCGGCGCGTCCGGGATTTCGATGCCGAAGTAGGGCGCGTCGCGGCTGATGTCCCAGTCGCCCATCTTGGGCTTGCCGTCTTCGCCGGGCTCGATCCACTCGGCGATCTTGTTCAACACCTCGGGTTGCACGGCGCCACTCTGCGTCCACTGGTCCAGGAAGGCCAGGCAACGCGGGTCGGACAGCTTGAAGAAGAAGTGTTCCGAGTTCTTCAGCACCGGCGTGGCGCCCGACAGCGCCGAATACGGGTTCTTGAGTTCGGTCGGTGCGTAGACGGCACCGCAGTTTTCGCAGTTGTCGCCGTACTGGTCCTTGGTGCCGCATTTCGGGCACTCGCCCTTGATGAAGCGGTCGGGCAGGAACATGTTTTTCTCGGGGTCGAAAAACTGTTCGATGGTGCGGGTGTCGATCAGGTCGTTGGCCTTGAGGGCGCGGTAGATGTCCTGCGCCAGCGCATGGTTCTCGGGCGCGTCGGTGCTGTGCCAGTTGTCGAAACCGATGTGGAAGCCGTCCAGGTAGGGTTTGCGGCCCGCGGCGATGTCGGCCACGAACTGCTGCGGCGTCTTGCCCGCCTTGTCGGCCGCGATCATGATGGGCGCGCCGTGCGCGTCGTCGGCGCAGACGAAGTGCACCTCGTGGCCCTGCATGCGCTGGTACCGCACCCAGATGTCCGCCTGGATGTATTCCATGATGTGGCCGATGTGGAAATGGCCGTTGGCGTAGGGCAGGGCGGTGGTGACGAACAGGCGTCGCTGGCTCATGGGAGGTACTTTCTGTCGGGGAACCCGTGATTTTAGGCCGCCTGCCCGCCGCCAGGGGCGCCGGGCGCCACGCGCGGCGCGGAGGGCGCTGGCGCAAGCCCTCATGGCCCCTGTGTGTATCGGGCCCGGCCGGGTGGGCGGGTAGACTTGCCGACACGCATCCGACCCCCACAAAACCGTTCCCCACAGGAGATTTTTCGAATGGCTGTTGACCCACAAGCGCTGCTGGCGGCCCTGCAGGCCGTGACCGACCCGAACACCGGCAAGGACTTCGTGTCCAGCAAGGCGCTGAAGAATCTGAATGAGCAGGATGGCGACGTGTCGTTCGACGTCGAACTGGCCTACCCGGCCAGGAGCCAGATGCCGGCGCTGCGCCGTGCGCTGATCGTCGCGGCCAAGGAAGTGCCCGGCGTGGAGAACGTTTCGGTCAACATGAGCATGAAGATCACGGCGCACGCCGTGCAGCGTGGGGTGCAGCTGCTGCCCAATGTGAAGAACATCATCGCCGTGGCCTCGGGCAAAGGCGGCGTGGGCAAGAGCACCACCGCGGTGAACCTGGCGCTGGCACTGGCCGCCGAGGGCGCACAGGTCGGCATCCTGGACGCCGACATCTACGGCCCCAGCCAGCCCATGATGATGGGGCTGGAGGGCCGGCCCGAGAGCGTCGATGGCCAGACCATGGAGCCGCTGGAAAACTACGGCGTGCAGGTGATCTCGATCGGCTTCCTGATCGACCGCGACGAGGCCATGATCTGGCGCGGCCCCATGGCCACCCAGGCGCTGGAGCAGCTGCTGCGCCAGACCAACTGGAAAGAGCTGGACTACCTCATCGTCGACATGCCACCCGGCACCGGCGACATCCAGCTCACCCTCTCCCAGCGCGTGCCGCTCACCGGCGCGGTGATCGTCACCACCCCGCAGGACATCGCCCTGCTGGACGCGCGCAAGGGCATCAAGATGTTCGAGAAGGTGGGGGTGCCCATCCTGGGTATCGTGGAAAACATGGCGGTGTACTGCTGCCCCGCCTGCGGCCACGTCGAGCACATCTTTGGCGCCGACGGTGGCAAGAACATGGCCGCCGAGTACGGCATGGACTACCTGGGCGCCCTGCCGCTGAACATGTCGATCCGTGTGCAGGCCGACAGCGGCAAGCCGACGGTGGTGGCGGAGCCCGATGGCGAGATCGCCACGCTCTACAAGACCGTGGCGCGCCAGGTGGCGATCAAGATCGCGGCCAAGGCCAAGGACTTTTCCTCGAAGTTCCCGAGCATCAAGATTTCCAAGGACACTTGAGCGGCGGAGCGCTGGCAAGGGTCGCGGCCCCAGGGGAGGGCGTACCGCGCAGTGCGGTGCACGGCGCGGTGGACTTCCAGATCGACACCCGCACGGCGAGCGCACCGTCTACTGGACGGGCTCCGCCGCCGCACCTCAGTAGCGCAGTTGCCCGTCGGCGTCGACGATGGCCAGTTCCACGTAGCTCGATCCGTTGTGGGATTTGGGCGCGTAGCGCGCGGTGAAGCGGCCGAACGCGATCTCGCCGGCGCTCTCCATGGTCTTGATGAAGGCGTCCGTGCTGAGCTCCCGGCCGGTGCGCTTGAGGCCCTCGACCAGCAGGCGCGCGTGCACGAAGCCCTCGAACTGCGACGCCGAGGGTTTGGCGTCGGGCGATTTTTCGCGCAGCAGCTGGAGGTATTCCGCCACCACCGGAACGGTGGTGTTGCGCAGCGACGGCATGATCTGCGCAAGGATGGTGCCGCGCGCCTTCTCCTTGAGCTCGCGGTTGATCACGTCCAGGCTGGCCACCGAGAAACCGTAGAAGCCGGGCTTGACCGGGGTCTGCTGCACCGCCTTGATGTAGCTGGTGAAGGTGCTGCCGGCGGTGCCCATGACCACCGCCTGGGGTTGCGCCTGGGCCGTGGCGGCNGCCGCCGCNGTGAAGTCGGGCTGCTTGGGGTCCACCTGGATNTCGGCCACGAAGGGGAGCTGTTCGGCCTCGGAGGCCTTCTTCAGCTCGGCCAGCAGGGCNTTGCCGAACCCGTCGTCCTGGTAGAACACGGCCACGCGNCCGATGCCGCTCTGCTTGAGCTGGGACAGGATGCGCCGGGCCTCCTGGCCGTAGCTGGCCCGCACGTGGAACACCAGGGGGTTGAAGTTGTCGCGGAAGGCCGAAGCGCCCGTGACCGGGCCGAACAGGATGGTCCGTGACTCCTTGAGCAGCGGCAACACGGCCGCCGTCTGGGCGGTGCCCGTGTTGTTGAAGATCATGAAGACCTTGTGGTCCTTGAGCAGCTTCTGNGTGTTGTCGACCGCCCGTTTGGGGTCGAACCCGTCGTCCATCGTGACGTAGCTGATCTTGCGGCCGTGGATGCCNCCACTGGCGTTGACCGCNTCGAACAGCAGGCGCGAGCCCTCGCCNTACTGCACGGTCTGCGGGCCCAGCGGGCCCGAGAGCACNGCCGAGGCGCCGAGCCGGATTTCGGTGGGGCTGATGCCCGCGTCATTCGCGTGGGCGCACGCTGCCAACAGCCAGCCACAGGCCAGCCATGCCGATCGAACCATGGTGTCTTCCTCTTGCTTGTTGTCTCCGGCTGGTCAGTATGGTTATGTTTGGTAACCAAAACAAGGCGGTCCGGATCGGGGTATTCCCGGGACTTTCGGCCTGCCCTGACAGGCGGGCGGTCTGCCGGGTTCAGCGGTGCACGAACAGGCGCTGGTTCTCCAGTTCGCGCAGCTTGAAGCGCTGGATCTTGCCGGTCGCGGTCTTGGGCAGTTCGTCCATGAACTCGATGAAGCGCGGGTATTTGTAGGGCGCGAGCTTTTCCTTCACGAAGGCCTGCAGCTCCGCTTCGGTGGCCTGGGCGCCGGCCTTGAGCACCACATAGGCCTTGGTCTTGACCAGGCCGTCGTCGTCGGTCTTGCCGATCACCGCGGCTTCGAGCACNGCCGGGTGCTGCACCAGNGTGGCCTCCACCTCGAACGGGCTCACGTAGATGCCGCTGACNTTNAGCATGTCGTCGTTGCGGCCGGCGTAGGTGTAGTAGCCNTCGGGGTCGCGGGTGTACTTGTCGCCGCTCTTGGTCCAGGCGCCCTGGAAGGTGTCGCGCGACTTGGCGCGGTTGTTCCAGTACAGCAGCGCGCTGCTCGGCCCCTGGATGTAGAGGTCGCCGATCATGTTGTGGCCGGTGATGACGCTNCCGTCNTCGTCGCGCAGCTGCACNTCGTAGCCCGGNACGGGCTTGCCGGTGGTGCCGTAGCGCACGTCGCCCGGGCGGTTGGAGAGGAAGATGTGCAGCATCTCGGTGGAGCCGATGCCGTCGATGATTTCGCAGCCGAAGCGGGCGCTCCAGCGCTCGCCGATGTCGCGCGGCAAGGCCTCGCCGGCCGACGAGCACAGGCGCACCGCCACTTGCTCGCGTGTGGGCAGCTCGGGGCTGGCGAGCATGCCGCTGTAGCCGGTGGGCGCGCCGTAGAACACCGTGGGTCGGTGCTCGGTCATGCGCTTGAACACCGCCTGCGGTGTCGGCCGCTCGGCCATCAACACCACGCTGGCGCCCACGCTCAAGGGAAACGACAGACCGTTGCCCAGGCCATAGGCGAAGAACAGCTTGGCGGCGGAGAACACCGTGTCGCTTTCTCGCAGACCCAGCACCGCCTTGCCGTAGAGCTCGGCCGTCCAGTAGAGGTTGGCCTGGCTGTGCACCGTGCCCTTGGGCGCGCCGGTGGAGCCCGACGAATAGAGCCAGAACGCCGGTTCGTCGCCGTGCGTGTCGGCGGCGCTGCCCGGGGCATGGGCCGCGACCAGCGCCGCGAAGTCGTGCGCGCCCGCGGGCTGCGGGTCTTTGGCGCGCGAGACGACGAGCTGCTTCACCTCGTTGCCCCCGGCGTCCAGCGCGGTCTGCAGCGTGGGCAGCAGAGCGGCCGAGACCAGGGCTGCCTGCGCACGGCTGTCGGCCAGCATATAGGCGTAGTCCTTGGCGGTCAGCAGGGTATTCACGCAGACCGGCACCACGCCCGCGTGCAGCGCGCCGAGGAAGGCCACCACCCAGTCGCTGCTGTCGTGCATCAGCAGCAGCACGCGCTCCTCGCGCTTGAGGCCCAGCGCCTGCAGAGCGGCCGAGAAGCGCTGCACCTGCTCGGCGAGCTGGCCATAGGTGAGCGCGCCCGCGTCGTCGATCAGCGCGGTCTTGCTCGCGCGGCCGGCGTTGAGCGCGATCAGGTGGCGGGCGAAATTGAAGCGCTCGGGTGGGGTGGGGGTTTCGGTGGGGTTCATGGTTTGTCTCCGGTTTCTCGTCATTTCATCAACGCCGTTCGCCCTGAGCTTGTCGAAGGGCAGGCTCAGCCCGAACGGATATGCGTGGCGGGCTCACGACTTCAGTGGGGTGCCTTGCAAGGCCAGTATGTCCAGTGCCGCCGTGCTGCCCTGCACCGCCGAGCGGCGGTGGTAGAAACCCAGCGCGCGCAAACCACCCAGCTCTTCGCCGCCGCCGGCGCGGCCCGGCCCACCGTGCAGGCTCATGGGCATCACGTTGCCGTGGCCGCTCTGCACGGCGGCCACGTCGGGCGAAATGGCGTGCACGCGGCCGTGGCTGGAGCCCAGTTCGGCGGCGGCGTGGGCGATGAAGGCTGGGTCGGCGCTGTAGACCGAAGCCACCAGCGAACCTTCGCCGCGGCGGATCAGCTCCAGCGCCTGCTCCAGGCTGTCGTAGGCCATGAGGGTGGCGACGGGGCCGAACACCTCGACCTCGTGCAGCACCTTCGCCTGCGTCGGCTGGCGGTGACCCAGCAGCACCGGCGCCACGCAGGCGGCCACGGCCGGGTCGGCGTCCACCAGCGCGGCGGCGCTGCCATCGAACAGCACCTCGGCCTCGGTCTTCAGCTGGGCGATGCCGGCCAGCACGCTGTCGTACTGCTCGCGGCTCACCAGCGCGCCCATGCGGGTTGCGTCGTTGCGCGGGTTGCCCACGGTGGTCTTGGCGAGCTTGGCGCCAATGGCCTGGGCGGTGGCGTCGAACAGTGCGCGTGGCACGAAGATGCGCCGGATGGCGGTGCACTTCTGGCCGCTCTTGACCGTCATCTCGCGCACCACCTCGTTCACCAGCAGGTTGAAGGCTTCGTCGCCCGCGGTGGCGGCCGGGTCGAGCAGGGCGCTGTTCAGGCTGTCGGCCTCGATGTTGCAGCGCACCGAGCGCTGCGCCACGGCCGGGTGGTTGCGGATGATGCGCGCCGTTTCGGCCGAGCCGGTGAAGCTCACCACGTCAAACGGGCCGAGCTGGTCCATGAGACCGGCGGACGAGCCGCAGACCACCGACAGCGCGCCCGCGGGCAGGATGCCGGCGTCCACCACGTCCTTCACCATGCGCTGGGTCAGCCAGGCGGTGGCGGTGGCGGGTTTGACGATCACCGGCACGCCCGAGAGCAGGGCCGGCGCGGCCTTTTCCCACAGGCCCCAGCTCGGGAAGTTGAAGGCGTTGATGAACAGCGCCACGCCGCGCGTGGGGCTCATGATGTGCTGGGTCTGGAACACCGGGTCCTTGGCCATGCGGATGCGCTCGCCGTCGAGCAGCAGCTTGGCACCTCCATTCGGTCCTTCCAGGGCCTCACCCTGCTTGGCGTAGTAGCCCAGGGTGAAGATGGCGCCGTCGATGTCCACCGCCGAATCCTTGGTGGTGGTGCCGCAGTTGACGGTGGCGATCTCGTAATAGGCGTCGCGGTTGGCCTGCAAGACCTTTACGATCTCGCCCAGCAGCGCGGCGCGTTGTCGGTAAGTGAGTGCCCGCAGGGCGCCGCCGCCCTGTTCGCGGGCGAAGGCAAAACCTTCGGCCAGGTCCAGCCCGGCGCTGCTCACGCGCACCAGGGGCGTGCCCAGCACCGGGTCGAGCAGGGTGGCGCCGTGGCCGGTGCCGTCTTGCCAGCGGCCGGCGAGGAAGTTGGGGAGCAGGGGTGTGGCGTTCATGTCGGGAGGAAGGTTGATCAACAGGGCTGGTCGCCGGGCAGGATTGCCGCTATAAATGCACTATCTTGCGTCTCTGGGTTCATGCATTAAAGTGCATGTTTCTTTGGAAAGCAAGTCCCATCAGGGTTAACCCTTAAGCACCGATATCCCATGAAAGACTTGGCAACCTTGGAAGCGGTCCCCGGCACCCCCGCCACGGGCGAAGCGGCCCCCGACGACAGTCCACGCCACCCGTTCCTGGTGGCGCTGGGCGAACGGGTGCGCACCCTGCGCTCGCGCCGCGGCATGACGCGCAAGGCCGTGGCCGTGGCGGCGGACGTGTCCGAGCGCCACCTGGCCAACCTCGAATACGGCACCGGCAACGCCTCCATCCTGGTGCTGCTGCAGGTGGCGCAGGCGCTGCAGTGTTCGCTCACCGAGCTGCTGGGCGATGTGACCACCTCGTCGCCCGAGTGGCTGCTGATCCGCGAGCTGCTGGAGAAGCGCAACGAGGCCGATCTGAAGCGCGTGCGCATGGCCATCGGTGGCCTGCTGGACGGGCATGCCGCACCGGTGAACGACGCCGGGCGCCAGGCCCGCATCGCGCTCATCGGCCTGCGCGGCGCNGGCAAATCCACCCTGGGCCAGCGCCTGGCCGACGACCTGGGCTACGCCTTCATCGAGCTCAGCCGCGAGATCGAAAAATTCGCCGGCTGCAGCATCAACGAAATCCATGCGCTCTACGGCACGCCGGCCTACCGCCGCTACGAGCGCCGCGCGCTGGAAGAGGCGATCCAGATCTACCCCGAGGTGGTGATCGCCACCCCCGGCGGCCTGGTGTCGGACGCCGCCAACTTCAACCTGCTGCTCACGCACTGCACCACCGTCTGGCTGCAGGCCGATGCGGCCGACCACATGGGCCGCGTGGCGGCCCAGGGCGACATGCGGCCCATGGCCGCGAGCCGCGAAGCCATGGAAGACCTGAAGCGCATCCTGGCCGGGCGCTCGGCCTTCTATTCCAAGGCCGATCTGCATTTCAATACCAGTGGTCGCAGCGTGGACGATGCCTTTGACGCGCTGCGCACCCAGGTGCGGGAGGTGCTGGGTGTGACGTAAAGTGCATAAAAATGCATTGACGTTCCTGGGTNTGTGCAATATTATTCATGTCACGCGGTGCCCACCGGTGATGTGAACGACGGTCGGCGCCCTTCACGCTGCAGCNCGCAGCCATACCAACAGGAGACCGCCATGAACCCGAATGCCGTCGATTACCGCACCGCCCCCAGCGAGTACCGCCATTGGAAACTCGCCTTCGATGGCGCGGTTGCCACCCTGGCGATCGACATCGACGAAGACGGCGGCATCCGCCCGGGCTACAAACTCAA
>C687J26845_10000447_pt1 | contig 27596 bp, 22 predicted proteins | sample RifCSPlowO2_12_FD_26845 | JGI IMG/M metagenome (IMG submission 26845)
GGCGGCAGCCCCTGCTGTCAGCCATAACGACCGGTGATGTAGTCTTCAGTTTGCTTCTTGGCCGGGTTGGTGAACAGCGTGTCGGTGTCGCCAAACTCGATCAGTTTGCCCATGTACATAAAGGCCGTGTAGTCCGAGACGCGCGCGGCCTGTTGCATGTTGTGGGTGACTATGACGATGGTGAACTTGGTCTTCAGCTCGCAGATCAACTCTTCAACTTTCAGGGTCGAGATCGGGTCCAGCGCCGAGCACGGCTCATCGAGCAACAGCACTTCGGGCTGCACGGCGATAGTACGGGCAATCACCAACCGCTGCTGCTGGCCGCCGGACATGCCCAGGGCCGAGTCGTTCAGGCGGTCTTTCACTTCGTCCCACAACGCGGCGCCGCGCAGCGATTGCTCGACGGCCTCATCGAGAATGCGCTTCTGGTTGATGCCCTGAATGCGCAGGCCGTAGGCGACGTTTTCGTAGATGCTTTTCGGGAAGGGGTTGGCCTTCTGGAACACCATACCGACGCGGCGACGCAGGTCGGCCACATCTTCGCCTTTGCGATAGATGTCGCGGCCGTCCATGTTGATCGCGCCTTCCACCCGGCAGCCATCAACCAGGTCATTCATGCGGTTGAAGCAGCGCAGCAGGGTCGACTTGCCGCAGCCGGACGGGCCGATAAAAGCGGTTACCCGCTGCTTGGGAATATTCAGCTTAACGTCGTACAGAGCCTGCTTGTCGCCGTAGAACAGATTCAGGCCAGGCACTTCCAGGCCAACGGTTTCCTCGGCCAGACGCATGCTCTGCGAGCTGCGCCCCAGGCTGCTGATGTTGATACCATGTGTATGGGGCTCGTGTTGCATAACTTCACTCCGTAACGGATGCGTGAAAGATTGTGGCATTGGTGGACAAGGCTTAGCGCTGGTCCACCCGACAAAATGGGTTGCTGGCGCTAGATCAATGATCCAGGGCTTTGTATTTTTCGCGCAGATGGTTGCGCAGGGTGACCGCGGAAATATTCAGTAGCGCGATCACCAGCACCAGCAACATCGCGGTGGCAAACACCAGCGGCCGCGCCGCCTCGACGTTGGGGCTCTGGAAGCCGACGTCGAAAATATGAAAGCCCAGGTGCATGATTTTTTGATCGAAGTGCAGGTACGGATAATTGCCATCCACCGGCAGCGCCGGCGCCAGCTTGACCACGCCCACCAGCATCAGCGGCGCCACTTCACCAGCGGCGCGGGCCACAGCGAGGATCAGCCCGGTCATCATCGCCGGAGTCGCCATCGGCAAGACGATCTTCCACAGGGTTTCCGACTTGGTCGCACCCAGTGCCAGGGAGCCTTCACGCAGCGCCCGGGGAATCCGCGCCAGGCCTTCTTCGGTGGCGACAATCACCACCGGCACGGCGAGGATCGCCAGGGTCAGCGAGGCCCAAAGCAAGCCGGGAGTACCAAAGGTCGGTGCCGGCAGGGCTTCAGGGAAAAACAGCCGGTCCAGCGAGCCGCCCAGCACATAGACGAAGAAGCCCAGACCAAACACCCCGTAAACAATCGCCGGCACCCCGGCCAGGTTGTTCACCGCGATGCGGATAATCCGCGTCAGGGTGTTTTGCTTGGCGTATTCACGCAGGTACACCGCCGCCAGCACGCCGAACGGGGTGACGATGATGGCCATCAGCATGGTCATCATGATGGTGCCGAAAATCGCCGGGAAGATCCCGCCCTCGGTGTTGGCTTCCCGCGGGTCGTCACTCAAGAACGACCAGAGGTTGTGAAAGTAAGTGCCCAGCTTGGCGAATACCGACATGCTGTTGGGCTGCAGGGCTTTGACGATTTTGCCCAGGCTGACTTCCTTCTCTTCGCCACCCACTTCACGCAGCACCAGGCTGTCGCGGTCGAACTCAGTGTGCAGGCTCAGCAGCTCGCCTTCCAGGGCCTGATAGCGGGCCTCCAGGGCGGCGCGCTCGGCGTCGATATCGGCTTGCGCTGTGGCATCCAAAAGCCCTTGCAGCTCCAGCTTGCGGGTTTGCAAACGCAGGCGCTCGAGGCCGTGGTTGATCGCGCTGATGTCTTTCTTCTCCAGCTGGGCGAGCCGGCTGGACAACTGGTTGACCCGCGCCAGTCGCTCTTGCAGCACCGGCCAGGCGGCCTGACCTTCGGCGATGACCTTGCCGCTTTCTTTCAGGCTGACGATATAGCCGTAGAAGTTGCCCCACTCGCGGCGCTCCAGCGCCACCAGCTCTTGCGGGTAGCTGCGCTCGGTCAGCCACTCGCCGATCACCCAGGAGAAATCGCTGCCGTAGACTTCACGGTTGCCGACCTTGATCAGGTCGCGGGTCATAAACTCCGGGCCCTGCTCGGGCACCGGGAAACCGGCGCTTTTCAAGCGCACGCGGGTCACTTCTTCGTCTTGCACCAGCTCGCCGACGATCAGATGCGCAGCCTGGCCGGGAATCTGATAGTTGGCCTGCAGCAAGTCGGCCGGCCAGAAATAGCCCAGGCCACGGACGCTGATCAGCAGCAACAGACCGAGGGTCATGATCACCGCGATCGACACGGAACCCGCGCTCATCCACACGCCGGGAGCGCCGCTTTTGTACCAAGATTTCAAGGAATGCTGTTTCACGATAACTACCTATATTCCACGCCCAGGGCAGCAGCTATTAGAGCGACGCGTACTTGCCACGCAAGCGCTGACGGATCAATTCGGCCAGAGTGTTCATCACGAAGGTGAACGTCAGCAGCACAAAAGCGGAGAGAAACAGCACCCGATAATGCGAACCGCCGACCTCGGATTCCGGCATCTCCACCGCGACGTTGGCCGCCAGGGTGCGCATGCCTTCGAAAATGTTGGCGTCCATGATCGGCGTGTTGCCGGTGGCCATCAGCACAATCATGGTCTCACCGACCGCACGGCCCATGCCGATCATCAGCGCCGAGAAGATCCCCGGGCTGGCGGTCAGAATCACCACCCGCGTCAACGTTTGCCACGGCGTCGCACCCAAGGCCAGCGAACCCAGGGTCAGGCTGCGCGGCACACTGAAGATCGCGTCTTCGGCAATCGAGAAGATGTTCGGGATCACCGCAAAGCCCATGGCCAGACCGACGATCAAGGCGTTGCGTTGATCGAACTGGATGCCCATGTCGTTGGTGATCCACAAGCGCATGTCGCCGCCAAAGAACCAGGTTTCCAGTAACGGGCTCATGCCCAGCGACAACCAGCCCACGCCCAGCAGCACCGGGATCAGAATCGCAGCTTCCCAACCGTCTGGGACCCGCTGGCGAATCGAGGCCGGCAAGCGGCTCCAGGTAAAGCCGGCCAGCAGAATGCCTATCGGCGTCAGCAGCAACAGGCTGAATACTCCGGGCAAGTGCAGCTCAACATAGGGCGCCAGAAACAGGCCGGCGAAGAAGCCGAGAATCACCGTCGGCAGCGCTTCCATCAACTCGATCACCGGCTTGACCTTGCGGCGCATGCTCGGCGCCATAAAGTAGGCGGTGAAGATGGCCGCGGCAATCGCCAGCGGCGCGGCCAGCAACATGGCGTAGAAGGCCGCTTTCAAGGTGCCATAAGTCAGCGGCGCCAGGCTCATCTTCGGCTCGAACTCGGCGTTGGCCGCGGTCGATTGCCAGATGTACTCAGGCTTGTCGTAGCTCTCGTACCAGACCTTGCTCCACAGCGAGCTCCAGGAAATTTCCGGGTGCGGGTTGTTCAGTTTGAGCGGCAGCAGCTGGCCGCCGGCCTCGACCACCAGCTTGTTGGCCCGTGGCGACAGCGCCAGCAGGCTGGCATTGGCGGCCACCGGTTCGATCAACAAGGTGCGCTGGGCGGTGCTGTGGAACACCCCCAGTTCACCGGCGCCGTTCAGCGCGACGAAGCCCTTGCGGCGCTCCTCGGGAACGATTTGGCGGATCGCCGAATCGCCCATCTGGAAGTCGCGGATATGCTTGAGGCGCTGCTGATCATCCGGGTCGCGAGCCATAAACCATTGGGCTATGCCGCCCTTGGAGTCGCCGATCATCAGGGAAATGCCACCGAGCAGCTGGCTGCTGGTGGTCACTTCACTGGTCGCATCCTGGAGCAATTCATAGCGGCCATTGAGGCTGCGCTGGCGCAGATTGAACACGTCCATATGGGCGCGGCCATTCACCACAAACAGCCAGTTCTGCCGCACATCGATAAACAGTGCCTTGATCGGTTCGGCAATTTGCGGCAGTTCGATGCGCGCTTCAGTAACGCTGGTTTCGCCAGTGAACTGGTTTTCTTCCTTGGTCAGCTCCAGCACATGCAACTGCGTGCCGGTGGAACCCACCACCAACAAGGTATCGTCGTGCACGCCGAGGTTGACGTGCTCCAGCGGCCGACCCTGGGCATCCACCTGCAGCGCCGTTTCACCGTAGGGGTACTCCAGCTCCGGGGTGATGGTTTTCTTGCCGTCCGGATAACTGGCCTTGTAGGCGTGGCGCAGCACCAGCGCCTGACCATTGGACAGGCCCAACACCACCATGGCACTGCCCGGCTGCCCTTGCTGCAACGACACCACCTGGGCGCCGGCCGGTAACGGCAAGCTGACGCGGCGCAGTTCATTGCCGGTCTTCAGCGCAAAAAACAGCGCCTCGCCCCGATCGGAAATCCGCAGGCCGATTTGATTTTGTTCTTCGATTGCCAACAACAGCGGCTTACCGGCGTCTTGCAGCCAGGCCGGGCTCTGCACCTTGCTCTCGCTCAGCTCGGCGCCCTTGAACAGCGGCATCACCACATAGGCCAGGTAGAAGAAAATCAGCGTGATGGTGGCCAGCACCGTGAGCCCGCCGACAAACACATACCAGCCGGTCAGGCGGTCTTTGAGCGCGCGAATGCGCCGCTTGCGTTGCAATTGCGGGGTATTGAAGTCAATCCGCGCAGGAGAAGAATTAGTCATGGGGAAGTTGGCCAGATCGTTCATGCTGATTATCCAACAAAGCCTAACGGCGCTTTGTGACAGAAAGATTACAGAGCGCAAACACAAAAGGTCCGCCGACCAGTAACACTGGTAGCGAACCTATTAATTAGCGCGGCCTGACTGCTCAGACCACGCCTGGGCTTCCTTACCCTTGCCGCCTAGAACTTAGAGACCGAGGTCTTTCAGCGCCTTGGCCACGACTTTGGCTGGCAGCGGGATATAGCCGTCTTTAACTACGACCTGCTGGCCTTGCTGCGACAGTACCGACTTCAGGAACTCGGCTTCCAGCGGTGCCAATGGCTTGTTCGGTGCCTTGTTGACGTAGACAAACAGGAAGCGCGCCAGCGGGTATTTGCCGCTCAGTGCGTTGGCTTCGTTGGCTTCTTCGACTTCACCACCGTCTTTCTTCGACAGGGGTACGGCGCGGGTGCTGGAGGTCTTGTAACCGATGCCCGAGTAACCGATACCGTTCAACGACTGGCTAACCGACTGCACCACCGAGGCCGAACCTGGCTGCTCGTTGACGTTGCCCTTGAAGTCGCCTTTGCACAGCGCGGCTTCTTTGAAGTAACCGTAGGTGCCAGATACCGAGTTACGACCGAACAGCTGAATCGGCTTGTCGGCCCACTCGCCGGTCAGACCCACGTCGCCCCAAGTTTTGATGTTCGAACCGCCACACAGACGGTTGGCCGAGAAAATGCCGTCAACCTGGGCCATCGACAGGCTTTTGATCGGGTTATCTTTGTTCACAAACACGGCCAAGGCATCGACGGCGACCGGTACGGCGGTCGGCTTGTAGCCGTATTTGCTTTCGAAGGCGGCCAGTTCGACGTCCTTCATCTGGCGGCTCATAGGGCCCAGGTTAGAAGTACCTTCGGTCAAAGCCGGTGGCGCGGTAGAGGAACCAGCGGCCTGAATCTGAATGTTCACGCTTGGGTACATCTTTTTATAGTCTTCAGCCCACAGGGTCATCAGGTTGGCCAAAGTGTCCGAGCCTACGCTGGACAGGTTGCCGGATACGCCGGTGGTTTTCGTGTAAGCAGGGATTGCTGGATCAACATTGGCGACCGCGCTGGCAGTCGCAACAGCTGCCGCGACAAACGTCATGGCCGTCATCAAACGCTTCAGTTTCATGCCTTACTCCTAGCTGGATAGGTTAACTCGGCGGCCAGTATCGGTAGGCCATGTGACCACTCTATGGCTTGATTGTGACAATTAGATGAATGTCCGAGCCTGGAGTAAAGACCATAGACGCCAGCCAGCAACAGTCGCCGACGCAAGCGGCGGCCAATCGAGGATAAGCATTCACATGAGAGCTAAAAGCTGATGCGGTTTGTGCAGGAGGGGCTTTAGCGACCCACATGGATGTGGGAAATGCGGCGAGCCGTATGGAACGGCTGCCGCCCGCGATTGGGTCGTAGTTTTGGCGCAAATCCCAAGCCTGATCGCCACGCACGGTGTTTCGCGGCTAAAGCCCCTCCTACCAAACACTACGACCACAGAGCCTTTATTTACTCCGACAACACCAGCGGCAGCGGAATTTCGGCGAAGGGCACCGGCAGCTTGAAAGTGCCATCGGCCGGCTGATTGGCGCGGGTGATAGCGACCAGCTGGCGAATATCCTGCAAGCGCAGGGCTTGCGGGACGTGCGGGTCGTTGCCGAAGAAGTCCTCCCAGTGACCAATCACCGTCAGCCGTGGCTGCAGGCGTTTGAGCAATATCTCGGGATAGGCCGGCGACTGGTTCCAGGCGCCGGCGCAGAGCACTTCAACATCCACCCGCTTAGTGTCTGGCAGCTGCGGTGGCAAGCCCAGGGGCGCGGTGCTGCCGGCGTCTTGGTAGTGGATGCGATAAACCGGCTTACCTTGCGCGTCGAGCAAATCCACCAGCCAGGCCAGGGTCTGGCCTTCTTTCCAGCCGAACACCGAGGTCGGTAATTCGGTCAGGTCCTGGTCGTAACTGCCGGTCAGCAACTTGATGCCGAACATATGCGGCGAGTGCTCGCTCTTGATCGCCATGGCGCGGATCTGCCCCTTGGGCGAGTAAAACCACTGACCTGGGGTGGCACCGAGGGCCATCTCCGCTTCGGCATCGACGATGCGCTCACGGGGGATCGCGGCGGCGAGGATATGACCCATGGTCTTGCTGCCATAGACCTTGGCCTGCGGCGCGTGGGTTTGCAGAATGCGCGGCACGTCCAGCAGATGATCATAATGGGCGTGGCCCACCAGCAGCATGCTGACATCGGCGGCCGGCGGCATCAGTTGATCGATCTTGGCGTTATCGGCCACCACCGTCAGCGGCGGCTGACCGAGGGTCGCCGGGTTGCTGAACGAGGGCGCAAACAGCAACGCCTCACCCTGCCAACGCAGCAAATAACCGCCGACCCCGAGGTATTGCATGCTCGGCGGGGCCACCTTGGTTGCCTCCCAGAGCGGCAAGCCGGCAGGGTTTTGCGCGCACCCGGCGAGCAACAGCAGTGATAACAGGGCAATCCGACGCAGCATGGCCAAGCTCCTTGAAAATGACGCTGATTAGTTACCCGCTGGGGGCAAAACGTAGGGTGGGCTTCAGCCCACCGAGACCCTTATCCAGCGCTGGTGGGCTAAAGCCCACCCTACAAAATAGCCCTGCAGCCTAACGGCTCGCCCGTAACTAAGGCACCGAACCTGTGGCTAGTTACCCGCCCGGTTCGCCGTAAAAAGCGCGGCACGCAGTTATCCGCCGCCGGACTGACCTGGATCAATGCGCGCGACGCCGGGCTGCGGCTAAAGTCCCGGCCCATTTTTTGCGCCATTTGAGTGCCATCGCCATGTCTGCCCTGCTCCAGCCCGAACTGCTCTCGCCCGCCGGCACCCTGAAGAACATGCGTTATGCCTTCGCCTACGGCGCCGATGCGGTATACGCCGGGCAGCCGCGCTACAGCTTGCGGGTGCGCAACAACGAGTTCGACCACGCCACTCTGGCCATCGGCATCGACGAGGCCCACGCCCAGGGCAAGCGCTTTTATGTGGTGGTCAATATCGCCCCGCACAACGCCAAGCTGAAAACCTTCCTCAAAGACCTGGCGCCGGTGGTGGCCATGGGCCCGGACGCGCTGATCATGTCCGACCCCGGCCTGATCATGCTGGTGCGCGAGCACTTCCCGCAGATGGCGATTCACCTGTCGGTGCAGGCCAACGCGGTGAACTGGGCCAGCGTCGAGTTCTGGCGCCAGCAAGGCCTGACCCGGGCGATTCTGTCGCGGGAGTTGTCGCTGGAAGAGATCGGCGAAATCCGCGAGAAAGTGCCGGGCATGGAGCTGGAAGTCTTCGTCCACGGCGCCCTGTGCATGGCCTATTCCGGCCGCTGCTTATTGTCCGGCTATATCAACAAACGCGACCCCAACCAGGGCAGCTGCACCAACGCCTGTCGCTGGGAATACAAAACCCATGAGGGCAAAGAGAACGAGCTGGGCGAGATCGTTCAACAGTACGAACCCATCCCCGTGCAGCAGATTCCCGCGCAACCCATCGAACCCACTCTGGGCAGCGGCGGCCCCACCGATCAGCTGTTTCTGCTCGAAGACGCCAGCCGCCCCGGCGAGCTGATGTCCGCCTATGAGGACGAGCACGGCACCTACATCATGAACTCCAAAGACCTGCGCGCCGTGCAGCACGTCGAGCGCCTGCTGCAAATGGGCGTGCACTCGCTGAAAATCGAAGGCCGCACCAAGTCCCACTACTATTGCGCGCGCACTGCTCAGGTGTATCGCAAGGCCATCGACGACGCCATGGCCGGCAAGCCGTTCGACAAGTCGCTGATGGACACCCTCGAATCCCTGGCCCATCGCGGCTACACCGAGGGCTTCCTGCGCCGCCATGTGCATGACGAATACCAGAACTACCAACACGGCTTCTCGGTCTCCGAACAGCAACAGTTTGTCGGCGAACTGACCGGCGAGCGCGTCAACGGCCTGGCCGAGGTCAAGGTCAAAAACCGCTTCGCCGTCGGCGACCTGCTGGAGCTGATGACCCCACAAGGCAACCTGAATTTCCGTCTTGAACGGCTGGAGAAACACAGCGGCGAAGCCCTCAGCGTCGCCCCCGGCGACGGCCACACCGTTTACCTGCCCGTGCCGGAAAGCATCGACCTCAACTACGCCCTGCTGATGCGCAACCTGGAAGGCACCAGCAGCCGCTAAGCACTCGGAAATTGCCGAAGGCTTGCCCACGCCCGTGCCGAGCCTCCGATCCGTAGGATGGGTTGAGCGCAGTGATACCCATCATCTTCACCCCCGACTCAACCCGTGTGTCGACGCGTTCCGTGGCAAGCGGAAGCCGGCCAAAAGTGGACGCTGGACAGCATGCTGGCAAATAGATAGCGTCATAGCTGCCGCTCTCTAACCCAGACGGTTGAACAGTTAGATAAGGACTCATGGTGTGACAAGGAGATTTATCCGCATGCAAGTACTCACCCTGCCAGGTATCGGAAATTCGGGACCCGATCACTGGCAATCTCACTGGGAACAATTAAATAAAAACCATACACGTGTTAATCAATTAAATTGGGACAATCCACACTGCACGGAGTGGATCGCAGCCCTTGAACAAAGCGTAAAGCGCTGTGGCTCTAACACTATTCTCGTGGCCCATAGTTTGGCATGCCTTCTCGTTGCACACTGGGCCGCCAAGACAAACCTTCGCATTAAAGCGGCATTACTAGTGGCCGTACCAAACCCGACCAGTGCAACATTCCCAATACAAGCGGTAGGTTTTACCTCTTTACCCATGCAGCGACTGCCGTTCAAAAGCACCGTCATCGCGAGCAACAATGACCCTTATGCTGGAATTGCCTATGCCGAAGAATGTGCGTCAGCTTGGGGCAGTAACTTTGTTAACATCGGAGACGCCGGGCATATCAATAGCGCCAGCGGCCTAGGCGCTTGGCCAGAGGGCTATAAGCATTTACAGCGACTTCAAGATTTATCCGCCCCCAACAAATGAGCCACACTGTTCGCCACCCCTCCTAGCCTAATCCCTATACACCTGCAAGGATTCGCAATGATTACCATCTATGGCATTGACTACAACTTGAATGCAATAAAAGCGCAGATGTCCGATGTGCTCCACGGCTGCATGATTAACACCCTCGGCTTACCAGAAGACAAACGCGCACAGCGCTTTGTGCCGTTAGACAAGAGTAACTTCTATTACCCCGGCGGGCGTTCGGACAAATACACCGTGATCGAAATAAGCATGATCGCCGGGCGCACCGAAGAAACCAAAAAGAAACTTATAAAGGCAATATTCAAGTCTTTTGCAGAAGAGCTGGCAATAACCCCGGTCGACGTCGAAATTACAATTTTCGAGCAACCGAGTCATTGCTGGGGGTTCCGTGGAATCACCGGCGATGAAGCCGTTTTGAATTATAAAATAAACGTATAGCCTTGTAGGGCGGGTGAAACCCGCATCTTCCAGCATAATATTCATGCGTAATAACCCACGTTAATCATTAACCATGCGGGCTGCACCCGCCCTACGTTTCTGTATGAAAGGCTTCTCCCGCCCTGCGAGCTACACTTATCTGCCTCGGTTAGCGCCGCCACTCGCGCGGCGAACCAGTCCCGCACACGGACGTGTCTTGCTTGGTCGAGGAGATAAATCATGAGCGACGCCAATACCTATAAAGGCAGCTGCTTCTGCGGCGCGGTGCAGTTCACTGTGACCGGTGCGCCGGTGGCTATGGGTTATTGCCACTGCGAGTCGTGTCGGCATTGGTCGGCCGGGCCGGTCAATGCGTTCAGCCTGTGGCAGCCCGACGCACTGCAGATCACCCAGGGTGCGGACAACATCGGCACCTATCACAAGACGCCAAACAGCTACCGCAAGTGGTGCAAGACCTGCGGCGGGCACTTGTTCAGCGAGCATCCGGGGATGGGCCTCACCGACGTGTATGCCGCGGTGATTCCGGGCCTCGCGCACCAACCGACGGTGCACGTGAACTATCAGGAGACGGTGCTGCACATCAAGGACGGCCTGCCCAAGCTGCAGGACTTTCCCAAGGAAATGGGCGGCTCGGGCGTCAACCTACCCGAGTAGCAAGGTAGCCTGGATAGCCATTGGTGGAAAACGCTTCGCGGTTTTCCACCCTACGCAATATTGAGCGGCAGGTAGGGTGGTCAACGCTTTATTTGGCCACCAGCTTTTTGGGCCACCAGGGTCTTGGGTTGGCCGCCTTAAATCGCGTTGAGCCGGCTGGCTCGCGCCACTGCTCACAGCCTTTAGCCACCGATGTCTAAGCAATTGCCGGGGCCACGAGGCGGTTCGGTCGCCATCCACCGCCTGTCCAAAAAACGCCACAAGCTCAGCCCCCGCCATTGCACTTCTGCGCTGCCGCCCTATCTAAATAATTCAAGATAAGGGGGTTTTGTATGAACAGTATTCGCCCTGCTGCAGTGGCAGGCAGTTTCTATCCGGCGGATTCCGCGCAACTGGCTCGGCAGGTGCAGCAGTTGTTGTCTGCCGCCAATCCGACGGCCACGGCAGCGGTGCCCAAGGCGCTGATTGTGCCGCATGCCGGGTACATCTATTCCGGTGCCGTGGCCGCCCAGGCCTATGCCCGGCTGCGTCCTGTGGCCGGGCGGATAAAGCGGGTGGTGCTGCTGGGGCCGGTGCATCGGGTGCCGGTGCGCGGACTGGCTTTGCCTGGGGTTCTCGCGTTTGCCACGCCGCTGGGGCAGGTGGCGCTGGATATCGCCGGCATGGCCGCCATCGCCGATCTGCCGCAGGTCTGCGTCAGCGGCGCGGCCCATGCGTTGGAGCATTCCCTAGAAGTCCAGTTGCCTTTTTTGCAGGCGCTGCTGGGTGAGTTTCAACTGGTACCGCTGGCCGTGGGCGACGCCAGCAGCGCCGAAGTGGCGCAGGTGCTGGCGCGCCTGTGGGGCGGCGAGGAGACGCTGATTGTGATCAGCTCGGACCTTTCGCACTTTCTGCCTTATGGGCAGGCGCAGCAGATTGATAGCGAAACGGTGCGGCAGATTCTGGCCCGCCGGCCGCCGCTGAGCCACCAACAGGCCTGCGGCGCGACCCCGGTCAATGGTCTGCTGGCCTTTGCCGCCGAGCATGGGCTGCAGGCCGAGCTGCTCGATCAGTGCAATTCAGGCGATAGCGCGGGCGATAAGTCGCGGGTGGTGGGCTATGCGTCCATCGCCTTCTACCCCGCCAAGCAAGCCACCAAGGAGCACGACGACGAGCAAGGCAAAACCCTGCTGCAACTGGCCCGCGGGGCCATAACCGAGCATCTGGGCGGCCCCGGGCAGGCGCACCCCGAGCGCTCCTGGCTGCATAAACCGGGCGCCAGTTTTGTCACCCTGACCCAGCAAGGCCTGCTGCGCGGTTGCATCGGCAGCCTGGAGGCCCATCGACGGCTGATTGATGACGTGCAGGCCAATGCCGTGGCGGCGGCTAGCAGCGATTGGCGCTTTGCGCCGTTGCGGCGCTCTGAGCTGGCCGGCACCCGCATCGAAGTGTCGCTGCTCTCGGCCACCGAGGCGCTGATCGCTGCCAGCGAGCAACAGGCCCTGGAGCAGTTGCGGCCGGGCCTCGATGGGGTGCTGTTGGAATACCGACAACGCCGCGGCACCTTCTTGCCGCAAGTCTGGGAGAGCCTGCCTGACCCGGCGGATTTTCTCGCCCAACTGAAGCGCAAGGCCGGCCTGCCCGCCGACTTCTGGCATGCAGATATCCACCTGGCGCGCTACAGCGTTACCAAGTGGCAGGAGACTGGCAATGAATGACTTAACCACCCATTACCCCGGACGCTGGTGGCACAAGCTGGCCGATGGCCGTCTCCAATGCGATTTATGCCCGCGCGATTGCAAGCTGCGTGACGGCCAGCGCGGCGCCTGCTTCGTGCGCATGCGTGAAGGCGAACAGGTGGTGCTGACCACCTACGGGCGCTCCTCGGGGTTCTGCATCGACCCGATCGAAAAGAAACCGCTCAACCACTTTTATCCCGGCTCCTCCGTGTTGTCGTTTGGCACGGCGGGCTGCAACCTGGCCTGCAAGTTTTGCCAGAACTGGGACATCAGCAAGTCCCGCGACATGGACCGGCTGATGGATCAGGCCGGCCCGGAGCAGATCGCCCTGGCCGCGCAACAGGCCGGCTGCGCCAGCGTGGCCTTCACCTACAACGACCCGGTGATCTTTGCCGAATACGCCATAGACACCGCGCTGGCCTGTCGCGAACGGGGCATCCACTCGGTGGCAGTGACCTCGGGCTACATCCATGCCGAGCCGCGGCGCGAGTTTTACGCGGTGATGGACGCGGCGAATGTCGACCTCAAGGCCTTCACCGAAGACTTCTATTTCAAACTCACCGGCGCGCATCTGCAACCGGTGCTGGACACCCTGGTCTACCTGCGCCACGAAACCAAGGTCTGGACCGAGATCACCACCCTGCTGATCCCCGGCCACAATGACTCGACGGCGGAAATCGAAGCCCTGTGCAAATGGGTCTACAGCGAACTGGGCCCGGATGTGCCCCTGCACTTCACCGCCTTTCATCCCGACCACAAGATGCTCGACGTGCCCGCCACGCCGCCGGCCACCCTCAGCCGCGCCCGGCAGATCGCCATCGCGCAAGGCCTGCACTACGCCTACACCGGCAATGTGCATGATGCCGAAGGCGGCACCACCTTCTGCCCAGGCTGTGGCGAGGTACTGATAGTGCGCGACTGGCACCGCATCTTGACCTATCGCGTAACGGAAGACGGCCATTGCCCGCACTGCAACACCCGCATCGCCGGACGCTTCGGCCACTACAGCAGCGCCTTCGGCCCACACCGAATCCCCGTGCGGTTGCAGCCGAACCTTTGAACGAGCAACGTGGCCGAGCCCCCGCAGCAGGCCGCAACCCATCCAAAGTGGGCGCTAGACACCCCGCCGGCAAATGAGTAGCGTCAGGGCAGCCACGCACTAATTTTAAGGGCGGCAGGCCTGTCGTATATCAATACGCATTTCTCCCTAAACTGGCCCGCTTACGGTGACCTGTTTAGCGCTGGATAGGACTTATAGGGCGACAAGGAAGGTTGTAGGACGTAGTGTTGCGCTAAATACATGCGGCAGGTTATGTCGGTTAATTACTAGCTATAAGCTAAGGAGCAACATTGAGAGAGTTTAAATTTGCCCTTCTGGCCTTTATTGCTGTATTTGCCGTCGCGGGAATATCATATTTCTTGACTATGCATATAAAAGGAAGCGTCGGCATTAGCTCAAACAATCAAGACTGGGGTGGTTTTGGCTCGTATATTGGTGGGATTTTAGCTCCCGCGGCCTCGCTTCTAGCAGGATATTTGGTATATAAAAGTTTCGCCTCAAACACATATCAACAAAAATTATTATTGGCCCGCGAATCACTTTCGAGATTAGATCTTGAACTCGAGAAAAAACTGGAGACGCCATTTAATAACACTTGCTTTGGTGATGAGTACTGTGGCCGCTCACTTAGAAGCATTATTTATGCTTTATCTAATAACGAAGTAGCCGCAACCGAAATTTCAAGCAAGGCGATATTATCACTACTACATAACACAGCAATAATGGCTAATTCTATAAGATATTATATTGGTCTTTTAGACGGACTCCCCTCAGCAGAAAAAGATAATCATTGGTTGGGCGAATTAGAAAAAAGCTATTGGATTGAAAAATACTCAACAATCTGCTCACGTATGGTACGAGTTGTTGGGCAAACTGCGTTTGAAGGCAAGGTAAGCCAGGAGCAACTCCGGAGTTTCAAATTAGTACTAGGCGGCGGATATGGCTTATAACAATGCACTCAATACTGCTCGCTTCGCTCTCTAGGGCAGCGTACCGCCGCCCCTCAACCTAAACCTTAGGTTCTATCGAATGATCGCAATACCCAGGTGGATTTATGATTCTTGAGGTGGCAACACTAAATGTAATTCCAGGTAGCGAAGCAGAGTTTGAATCGTCGTTTCAATTAGCCTCGAAAATAATCTCGTCAATGCACGGCTATATTTCCCATCAGTTACAGCGCTGTATGGAAAAACAGTCGCAATATATTCTTCTGGTCAACTGGGAGACGTTAGAGGATCACACCGTAGGATTTAGAGGCTCGCCCGACTACCAGGAATGGCGAAAGCTACTGAATCACTTCTACGCGCCATTTCCAACAGTTGAACACTATGCATTGGTTCATCAAGATAGAACCGAACCAACGGTTTTAACCTAAATACCCGCCACACAAATCCAGCCAGGGAGTTTTATATAATGGAGACTTTTTCCGAACACGAACGAAAAGAACTCCAAACTGCAAAAAGCCTCTTGGAAAATCCAGGGATTGCAGCCCGGGTCACCAACTTTATCGGCGTGCCAATCGAGAAAGGCTTGGCCTTATTGCCGGACAATTGGAATAAAACCATCGGTGAAGTTACCCAGACGGCGCTGCTCAAAGCCTCGGATGCGGCCGCCTTTACCATGAAGGATATTCCTGGCGAGGCATCTTCCAATATCTGGCACAAACTCGGCGTGGCGGTGAGTGGCGGGGTGGGTGGGTTTTTCGGCATTAGCGCACTGGCCGTAGAACTGCCTATTTCCACGTCAATCATGCTGCGTTCAATCGCCGATATTGCCAGAAGTGAAGGCGAATCCATCACCACAATAGAAACCAAACTGGCCTGCCTGGAAGTGTTCGCGTTGGGCGGCAGCAGCAAGTCTGATGACGACACCGAGAGTGGCTATTACGCGGTGCGCGCGGTACTGGCTAAATCGGTAGCCGACGCTTCGGAGTTTATGGTGAGCAAGACCTTAACCGATGAAGGGGCGCCCATCTTGATTAAACTCATCGCGAAAATTGCCGAACGCTTTGGCGTGCAGGTCACCGAGAAGGCCGCGGCTCAAGCCATACCCGCCATCGGCGCGGCGGGCGGGGCGATAGTTAACACTATATTTATGGACCACTTCCAAGACATGGCCAGAGGGCACTTTATAGTCAGGAAGCTGGAACGGAAATATGGCAAAGAGTTGGTTGAGCGCCTGTATGCAGAGCTGCCAAAGCTTGGTTAAGGCGTTGCTTAAACGGTGCGTGTTTTGGGCCGGTGTGGCGCAGTTTTTCAGCCGCACCCGCGATGGCCGCTTGGGTTAGGCATCAGAGCTACACGTAGGGTGGGCTTCAGCCCACCAGCTCTGTTGCGTTCAGACGCGGTGGGCTGAAGCCCACCCTACGAAACTCATATGCACACCGAACTCACCACAGGCAGCACACCATCAACTCACCGACGCCAAATGGTGGACTGTTCGCTGCGCTCCTGAGTCCACCCTACGATTTAGCCCCAAGCCATAACGGGTACACCAGCGCTCAACGCTTTCGGTATTAGTGCCGAAAGTCTTCGACCTCAACTAGGCTCTGCGGGTGCGCCATCTCTAGGGCGCGAACAGCCGCCGGGCATCGACCCGTGGCAAAAGATTCAGTCGAGGAGCCGTTATGCAGAAATTTGTCACCCTATCCATGGCCGTTGCGGCCTTGCTGTTGGCCGGTTGCGGCACCAGCCCTAGCAACCCGCCGAATCCACCGCTCAGCAACGCGCCGATGGCCAGTTGCAAGGTCACCAGCCAGGCGGAAATTGCCGGGTTATTCGAGCGCTGGAACCGCTCGCTGATCAGCGGCGACCCGCATCAGGTGTTGAGCAATTACGCCGAAGACTCGGTGCTGCTGCCGACCCTGTCCAACGTGCCACGGCTGACGCCAGCGGCCAAAGAGGATTACTTCGAGCATTTTTTGCATGATCGGCCGTCCGGCAAAATCGACTCGCGGACCATCCAGTTGGGCTGCAACAGCGCGGTGGATATCGGCCTGTACACCTTCAGCTTCAGCAAAACCGGCGCGGTGGTGCATGCCCGTTACACCTACACCTATAAGTGGGACGGCCAGCAGTGGCTGATCAGCAGCCACCATTCTTCGGGGATGCCGGAGAAGTGATGGGGTTGTGCCCGTTTTGAGTTGAGCCGAATTGCAGCTCTTTGTAGGAGGTTTGCGATGTCCAACAGCCCCGTAGGGTGGGCTTTAGCCCACCGCGACCAGCACAAGAGTCATGGTGGGCTGAAGCCCACCCTACCGATTGCTGAGCAGCAGGCGAGCGCTCAGGCGCTCGTCAATTGCTCGCGCAGCAGCTGGGCGAAGGCGGCCGCCGGTAGCGCTGGGCTGACCAGGTAGCCTTGGATTTCGTCACAGCGATGGGCCTTGAGGAACTCCAGTTGGGCTGGACTCTCGACCCCTTCGGCCACCACTTTCAGCTCCAGGCCGTGGGCCATGGCGATGATGGCGCGGGTTATGGCGGCGTCTTCGGCGTTGCTGCCCAGGTCGCGGATAAAGGTCTGGTCGATCTTCACGTAGTGCACCGGGAAGCGCTTAAGGTAGCTGAGCGAGGAGTAGCCGGTGCCAAAATCGTCAATCGCCAGTTTGATGCCCAAGCTGCGCAGTTGCTGGCAGGTGCTGATGACGCTCTCGACATTATCCAGCAGCAGGCTTTCGGTCAGCTCCAGCTCCAGCAAGTGCGGCGGCAGGCCGCTTTCTTCCAGCACTTGGCGGACCAGACTGGTGAGGTTGCCTTGGCGCAATTGTTGCGCCGACAGATTCACCGACACGCGGATCTCCGCCAAGCCATCCACTTGCCAGGCGCGGGTCTGCCGACAGGCCTCGCGCAACACCAGCTCGCCAATGGCGCCGATCAAGCCGGTCTCCTCGGCCAGGCCGATAAAGTCGCCGGGCGGCACCAGGCCCAGTTCGGGATGTCGCCAACGCACCAGGGCTTCGGCCGAACTCAGGCTGTCGTCGGACAGGCGCAGTTTGGGCTGGTAGAACACCTCCAGCTGGCCCTCGGTGATCGCCTTGCGCAGCTGGTTTTCCAGCTGCAAACGCTCCAGGGTGCAGGCCTGCAGATTGTCGGTGAAGAACTGGAAAGTGTTGCCGCCCAGGTGTTTGGCGTGCTGCACGGCCATGTTCGCCTGGCTGAGCAGGGTGGAGATTTCCCGGGCGTTGTCGGGCAGCAGGCTGATGCCAATCGAGGCGCTGACCACCAGCTCCTGACCGCCGACGGTCACCGGTTGGCGCAACTTGCCCAGCAGCCGGCTGGCCAGGCGCGCCAGGCTCGACAAGCTGCCGAAGCCGTCGAGCAGCACCGCGAACTCATCGCCAGACAAGCGCGCCAGGGTATGCGCCTCGGGCACGCTTTGGCTGATGCGTTTGCTCATTTGCCGCAGCAGTTGGTCGGCCAACTCATGGCCGAGGCTGTCATTCAGTTGCTTAAAGCGGTCCAGGTCGATGTGCAGCAGTGCCAGGCTCTGCCCGGATTGCCGCGAGCGCTGGCCGGCTTCGTGCAGCCGCTCTTTGAACAGCGTGCGGTTGGCCAGTCCGGTCAGCTCGTCGTAGTTGGACAGGTAGCGCAGACGCTCCTCGGCGTCGCGGCGGGCGGTTAAATCGACGAAAAAACCGACCGTGTGGCTGATCCGCCCCTGGGCATCGCGGATCATGCTCAGTTGCAGCCATTGCGGGTACAGCTCGCCGTTCTTGCGGCTTTCCAGCAGCTCGCCCTGCCAGTGGCCTTCGCGCTCCAGCTCCAGGCTGATCAAGTGGTACTGGCGGCGCGCATCGCTGCCGTGGATAAAATTACCAATGTTGTGCCCGAGTAATTCCTCGCGGCCATAGCCGGTCACCGCGGTCAGCGCTTGGTTAACCGCCACCACCCGGTTGTCCGGGTCGAGGATGACTATTCCTTGATTGGCCGCCTCGAATACCGTGGCGGCCAGGCGTTGCTCTTCTTCGCGACCTTTGCGCTCGGTGATGTCGCGGCGGGTGCCGAGCATGCGCAGCACGCGCCCTTGCGCATCGCGCTCCACGGCGCGGCCGCGGTCTTCCACCCAGATCCAGCGGCCATCAACATGCCGTACCCGGTATTCCACCGCGTAGCCATCGGTCTGGCCTTTCAAGTGTTCGATCAGCACCTGGCGCAACAGCGGCAAGTCATCGGGGTGCACCCGCGGCCTGAGGTCGGTCAGCATCGCCGTCACCGACTCCGGCTGCAGGCCAAACAGCTCGAACAGCTGCGAGTGGTGCAGCGCATCGCTGGCCAGGTCCCAATCCCACAGCCCCAGTTCGCTGGCCTCCAGCGCCAGGGCCAAACGCGCCTCGCTCTTGCTCAGGGCGTGGGTGGTGTCGTCCAGCTCCAGGGTGCGCTGGGCCACGCGCATTTCTAAATCACCATGGGCACCGCGCAGGTCGCGCTCGGCGCGGCGGCGCTGCTCGACTTCGCGGGCCAGCTGCAAGTTGAGGCCATCGGCCTGGTGCTTGGCGTATTCCAGGTTGCTGATCAGTGCCTGGTTCTGCTCGCGCTGGTTGAGGCTGCGCTTGATCAGGCGATTGATCTGCCAGGTCACCACCAGCAAGGTCGCCGACAAGATCAACCCAAGCACGCCCCAGCTCTGTTGCCGGGGGTCGTTGCTGAGCAGCATGACCGCCAGAAAAGGCAGCACGCAGGGCACGGTGAAGGTCAAAAAGGCCGTCAAACTGACTGCATAGGCGACGCTGGCGGAGAGAATTGCCGCCGCGATCAGGCCGTACACCAGCGCCTGCTGGAGCATCGAATGGGGAGGCACCAAGGCGATTTCGACAAAAGCCAGGGTCAGCCCAGACAGCCCGGCGCCGAGCAAAAACATCCGCCGCCAATGGGGATGCGCCTGCTTGGACGGCAAGGCCGCGTTAAAGGCGCCGACCTGAATCAAGCGCAACACCGCCAGCAGCACCAGCCATACCAGCCAGCCCGACAGCCGCGCGGTGTTGTCCGGGCTCCAGAGCAAATAGGCGCAGGCCAGACCGCTGAGCAGCATAAACAGGGTCGGCACTTGCGAGCCCTGGTAGAGCAAACGGGTGCGCTCCACGGCACGCTCGGCCGCCAGCGACAGGCCGGTTTCAGGCCCATCGCTGAGCAAAGCACGAACGGGAAGGTGTTTATTGGGCGTGGTCATCGGCGCTGTCTACCAAGTGTCTGCCCCACAACAGGCTGCTGCAGCGCCGCAGCAGCGCCAGCCGTGGCGTGACGGGCTTCTCAATGTGCGGCGAGCATACCGCGAGCGGGCGGCTGCGCTAAAGCGTTATCTGCATCGCTCGCCCTGCCCGTCGGACGGCTTTGCCGCCGCGCACCACGCGGCTCGCAAAGAGGGGCCAACAACGCCTAAAATGCCGCCATGCATGATGACCTCTCCCCCCTGTTAAATTCCCTCAACGACGCGCAACGCCAGGCTGTCGCAGCCCCGCTCGGCCGTCAGTTGGTCCTCGCCGGCGCTGGCTCCGGTAAAACCCGCGTGTTGGTGCACCGCATCGCCTGGCTGGTGGCGGTGGAACACGCCTCCCTGCACTCGGTGTTGTCGGTGACCTTCACCAACAAGGCCGCGGCCGAGATGCGCCAGCGCATCGAACAGCTGATGCACGTCAGCCCGCAGGGCATGTGGGTCGGCACCTTCCACGGGCTGGCGCACCGGTTGCTGCGCGCCCACTGGCAAGAAGCCGGGCTGGCGGAGAACTTCCAGATTCTCGACGGCGACGACCAGCAGCGCCTGGTGAAGCGGGTGATCCGCGAGCTGGGCCTGGACGACAACAAGTGGCCGGCCAAACAGTCGCAGTGGTTTATCAACGGCCAGAAAGACGAAGGCTTGCGGCCCAAGCATATCCAGCCGGCCGGCGACTTGTTTTTGGCCACCCAGCTGAGCATCTACCAGGCCTACGAGGACGCCTGTGCCCGCGCCGGTTTGATCGATTTTGCCGAGCTGTTGCTGCGCGCCCTGGACCTGTGGCGCGACAACCCCGGTTTGCTGGCCCATTACCAGCGGCGCTTCCGGCACGTCTTGGTCGACGAGTTCCAGGACACCAACGCCGTGCAATACGCCTGGCTGCGGATGCTCGCCCAGGGCGGCGACAGCCTGATGGTGGTCGGCGACGACGATCAGTCGATCTACGGCTGGCGCGGCGCCAAAATCGAGAACATGCACCAGTACAGCCGCGATTTTGCCGATGCTGTGACCATTCGTCTGGAGCAAAACTACCGCTCCACCGGCGGCATCCTCAAGGCCGCCAACGCGCTGATCGCCCACAACCAGGGCCGCCTCGGCAAAGAGCTGCGCACCGATGCCGACGACGGCGAGCCGATCAGCCTGTATTCGGCCTTCAATGAATACGACGAGGCCCGCTATGTAGTCGAATGCATCCAGACCGCCCATAAGGAAGGCCTGGCCCGCGCCGACATCGCGATTTTGTACCGCTCCAACGCCCAGTCGCGGATTCTCGAAGAAGCCCTGCTGCGCGAAGCCATTCCCTACCGCATCTACGGCGGCCAACGGTTCTTCGAGCGGGCCGAGATCAAGAACGCCATGGCCTACCTGCGCCTGCTCTCGCAGCCGGGTAACGATGCCGCCCTAGAGCGGGTGATCAACGTGCCGGCCCGTGGCATAGGCGAAAAAACCGTCGAGACCATTCGCCAACAGGCGCGTGCCGCCGACCTGTCGATGTGGGCCGCCTGCCAGTTGCTGGTGGCCAACAAAGGCCTGCCGCCGCGCGCCACGGCGGCCGTTGCCGGTTTCCTGGAAACGGTCGCGCTGCTGACCGCCAAGGCGCTGGAAATGCCCCTGGGGCTGATGACCCAGACGGTGATCGAGCAATCCGGCCTGCTCGCCTATCACAAGGAAGAGAAAGGCGAGAAAGCCCAGGCCCGCGTGGAGAACTTGGAAGAGCTGGTCAGCGCCGCGCGCAACTTCGAGAACGCCGAAATTCAGGAAGAAACCACCCTGCTGGCGGCCTTCCTCGACCACGCCTCACTGGAAGCCGGCGACACCCAAGCCGCCGAACATGAAGACAGCGTGCAGCTGATGACCCTGCACAGCGCCAAGGGCCTGGAGTTTCCCCTGGTGTTCTTGGTCGGCATGGAAGAAGGCCTGTTCCCGCACAAGATGAGCCTGGAAGAGCCCGGCCGCCTGGAAGAAGAACGTCGCCTGGCCTATGTCGGCATCACCCGGGCCATGCGCCGGCTGGTCATCAGCTACGCGGAAACCCGCCGGCTGTACGGCGCCGAGACCCGCAACAAGGTCTCGCGTTTCGTCCGTGAAATCCCCGACGGGTTGATTCAGGAAGTGCGGTTGAACAACAGCGTCAGCCGCCCATTCGGCGCGCCGCGCAACCAGAGCATGAGCGACAGCCACCTGTTTGCCGGCGCCAATGTGCCGGAAACCGACTTCAACCTCGGCCAATCGGTACGTCACTCGCTGTTCGGCGACGGGGTGATCCTCAACTTCGAAGGCGCCGGCGCCCAGGCCCGGGTGCAGGTGAACTTTGCCGGCGAAGGGACTAAATGGCTGATGCTCGGCTATGCCAAGCTGGAAGCGGTGTGAGCCCGGCGCCATAACCAGGCTCAGTACTCGTTAGTGGCTGAAGTTCGATTCCGTGGGCTTTAGCCCACCCTACGCGTAGCTAACGCCACGCCAGCGGCAAAATCCCACGCACCGCCATACCTGCTTAACTGCAGGCTAAGCGTCAGCCCGCAAAGGCTGGCGCTTAAGCCTCGCCGCCCCCGCGTCACCGGAGCCACCGCAGCCTATGCAAGAAGCAATCAACCGCGCGCCTTTGTTGGGCAAAATCCTGTTGTTGGCGCTGGCCTACGTGATCGCGGGGCGTCTAGCGCTGCTGCTGGCGATTCCACCGGGTTTTGCCAGCGCGATGTTTCCGCCGGTGGGTATCGCCCTGGCCGCCGTGTTGATTTGGGGTTACCCGCTGTTGCTTGGTGTGCTGCTTGGCTCGACCCTGCTCAACCTCAGTGTCGGCGGGCCGCTGAGCCTGTCCGCCTTGCTGGTAGCCGGCGGCATCGCCCTGGGCACCACGCTGCAATGCGCGCTGGGTGGCTGGCTGATCAGACGTTGGGTGGGCTTTCCCAATCCGCTCACCGATGAGCGGAGTATTTTTCTGCTGCTGCTGATTGGCGGCCCTCTGACTTGCATGCTCAGCGCCAGTGTTGGGGTCGGCACCCTGTATGCCAACCAGCTCATCAGCGCCGCCCAAGCGCCCGCCAGTTGGTTGACCTGGTGGGTCGGCGACAGCATCGGCGTGCTGATTGCCACGCCGCTGATGTTTATTCTGTTCGCCCAACCGCGCGCCCTGTGGCGCAGTCGGCTCAGCAGTGTCGGCCTGCCGCTGCTGATCGGCAGCGCCATCATGGTGCTGCTGTTTATCCGCTCCAGCGTCGGCGAAGAAGAGAATTTACGCAGCCGCTTTCATCAACAGAGCAAGCTGATAGCGACGGCCATCAAGACCCACTTTGAGCTTTACAGCCACTCGGTACAGTCTATCGAGCGCTTATTTGCCGCCTCGCAGCAGGTCCGCGCCCAAGAGTTCTCCGCCTTTGTCGCCAACCTGCCCAGCAGCTATCCCGGCGTGCGGGCGCTGAGCTGGAGCCTGCTGGTCAGCCAGGCGCAACGCCCAGCCTATGAGGCAGCGATGATCGCCCAGGGTTACCCGGGGTTTAGCATCAGCCAACGCAACGCCGCCGGGAATCTGGTTAGCGCCAGCCCCCGGGATTTTTACGCCCCGGTCACCTACATAATGCCGGCGGCCGGCAACAGCCAGGCGCTGGGCTACGACCTGGCCTCCGAGCCGATCCGCTATGCCGCCATGCAGCGCGCCCGTGACACGGGCGAGGCGACCATGACCGCGCCCATTAGCCTGGTGCAAGACCCGCAACAAGAACCCGGGATACTGCTGCTGTATCCGGTCTATCAGGGCGCCACGCGGCCCAGCGGGTTGGCCGAACGGCGCCAGGCGCTGCAAGGCTTTGCCACCGCGGTGGTGCGCATCAGCAACCTGATCAACACCGCGTTAAGCGACTACCCGGCCGACGACTTTCAACTGCAACTGATCGATAACACCGATGCTGCGCCGGCCGTCATCTACGGCGCCATCGAGGATAATTTTCCGGCCTATGCCCGGCCGCTGGTTTGGCAAGAAAGCTGGCCAGTGGCCGGGCGCAACCTGCAGTTATCGATAGCGCCGAGCAAGAGCTTTTTACAACGCAACCAAAGCCGACAATCCTGGGCACAACTGGTTGGCGGCTTGCTGCTGTGCAGCCTGCTCGGCGGTTTTTTGCTGAGCATGACCGGGCGCGCCGACCAAGTGCGGCGCCTGGTCAAGCAGCGCACCCTGGAGCTCAGCGCCATCCTGGAGAACGTCGCCGAGGCGATTCTGATCTTCGACCAACAAGGCCACATCGAACGCAGCAACCCGGCCGCCAGCCAGTTGTTCGGCTACCACGCCGGACTGCTACTCACTCAGCCACTCGACGCGCTGCTGCCAACCCTGCACGGACAGGTCGAAGCCCGCCTGCCCGCCTTGCTCGGCAATGACATTGAGGTGCAAGGCCGACACGCCGATGGCCATCCACTGCAACTGGAAATCAGCTTGAGCCGCTTTGCGCTGCCCGGCCGCCAGCTGTACATCTGCCTGCTGCGTGACATCGCCGCGCGCAAACAGGTTGAGCAGCTGAAAAACGAATTTATCTCCACCGTCAGCCACGAACTGCGCACCCCGCTGACGTCGATCAAGGGTTCCCTCGGCCTGCTGGCCGCCGGGGTGTTCGGCCAACTGCCGGCGCCCGCGCAAGCGCTGGTGGACATTGCGCAAAGCAACTCAGAGCGCCTGGTCAGCCTGGTGAACGACATCCTCGACATCGAGAAATTCGAATTTGGCCAACTCAGCATTGAACTCACCGACACCGACCTGCGCCCGCTCCTGCAGCAGGCGCTGGAGCTTAATCGAGGCTACGCCGACAGCTTCGAGGTGCAGCTGCAGCTGGATGACAGCGCCCTGCCGGCGCACCTGAGGGTGGCCATCGACAGCCAGCGCTTGCAGCAAGTGCTGAGCAATTTGATCTCCAATGCGGTGAAGTTCTCCAAACCCGGTGGCCGGGTTGAGATCAGCGCGCGCCTGCTGGATGGCCATGTCGAAGTGGCGGTGCGCGACTATGGGCTGGGCATTAGCGATGAGTTCCGGCCGCGCATGTTCCAGAAATTCGCCCAGGCCGATGGCTCCAATACCCGCAACCGCGGCGGCACAGGCTTGGGCCTGAGCATCTGCAAGACCCTGCTGGCACGCATGCACGGGCAGATTGGCTTTCACAGCGTGCCGGGCGAGGGCAGCACCTTCTATTTCAGCCTGCCGTTGGTGTAAGACGTAGGGCGGACTCAGGAGCGCAGACTCGTAGGGTGGGCTTCAGCCCACCGCCTCTGCACAACGCACTCTTGGTGGGCTAAAGCCCACCCTACGCAAAACCCATCGCCAGCAATACCGTTGCAAAAATCCCGAAACACTCTGGCGCTAGCCTCGGTCATCTTCGGCGGGCAAACTACGCGCGTGTAATCCACTGGTGGAATGACTGCTATGCAACGTTTTATGACCTTTTTCATGGTCCTGTGCCTGGGCCTGACCCTGAGCCTGGACGCCAATGCCCGGCGCATGGGCAGCGGCAAATCCTTTGGTTCGGCGCCGAGTCACCAAGCCAGCCAAACCCGTCAAACCGCGCCAACCAGCACTGCAGCCGCAGGCTCAACGGCAGGCAAAGCCGCGGCGGCGGGCGGCATGTCGCGCTGGCTCGGGCCTTTAGCCGGCTTGGCGGCGGGCGGTCTACTGGCCTCTATGTTTATGGGCGGCGGCTTTGAGGGTATGCAGTTTCTCGACATCCTGATCATCGGCCTGATTGCCTTCCTGGCCTTTCGCTTTATCGCCTCACGGCGCAAGCAACAGGCGCAGCCCGCCGCAGCCGGCGGCGTACCTTATCAGCGTGATATCACCCCACAACCGAGCAACATCTTCGGCGGTTCGACGGCGCCAACCGCGCTTAAGCCGGTGATCAAAGCGCCGGCCTGGTTCAACCAAAGCAGCTTTATCCAGGCCGGTCGTGAGCATTTCCTCAGCTTGCAACAGCATTGGGATGCCAATGAAATGGACAAGCTGGCCGAGTTCACCACCCCGCAACTGCTGGCGTTTTTGCGCCAAGAACGCACGGCCCTGGGGGATGGCTTCCAGTCGACCTACATCGACGACCTCGATGTACAGCTCGATGGCCTCGACGACCTGGCCGACAAGACCGTCGCCACCCTGACCTTCAGCGGCATCGAGAAGACCTCGCGCTTCGATCAGGGTGAAGCCTTCAGCGAAAGCTGGCGCATGGAGCGCTTGCAGGGCGATAACCAGCCTTGGCTGATTGCCGGCATGCGCCAGAACTAAAGAATTGCGGCAACACAACAAACCCGGGCCTGCCCGGGTTTTGTTTATCTGGCGCTTGGCCTGCCGCGTTATCGTCGGGCGATTGCTGCTACATTCAAGGCGCGGCAAATACCTCCAAAAACTCCACCAGAGAGACTTCGCCATGCTCGGTTACGCCACTATCGGCAGCAATGATCTGCCCAAAGCCAAAGCTTTTTACACCGCACTGCTCGCCGAAATGGGCGCTAAAGTGCTGATGGACGTGGGTCGTGCGGCCTTCTTCGGCATCGACCTGAGCAAGCCAATGCTGGGCATCTGCACCCCCTACAACCAAGAGCCGGCACAACCCGGCAACGGCAATATGGTCGCGCTACCGGGCGGCTCGCGCGCGGGCGTGGATAAGCTCTACGCCAAAGCCATCAGCCTCGGCGCCACCGACGAAGGCGCGCCGGGCGAGCGCATGCCGGGCTTCTACGGCGCGTACTTTCGCGACCTGGACGGCAACAAGCTGGCCTTCTTCCATATGGGCTAAGGCCGGGTTATATGGCCAAACCACGCCACCGGGCACCGGCCTGGCGGCGGTGGTTAAGGCTTTTTACTGATCCAGGCCCACAGCATTGCACAGTCGATCGGCGCGCTGCCGCTCTCATCCGTGACGGTCACCGTCACCCACACCTCGCCTTTGTCCTGCTGCTCGAATGCGGCAATCTGCTCGGCCGTCAGGCTGGCCACGGCGGTCAAGCCGCCGACCGCCCGTTTGCGGTAGTCCACTTGCAGCGTCTTGATCAGCGGTAACTTGGTTTCCGGCAGGTTCATGGCGACTAGAAACCCGCTCGCCGACTCGGCCAGCAAGGCCATAGCCGCGGCGTGCACGCCCTTGATATGGTTTTGTACCCGGCGCCGATTGGCGATGCTCAAGGTAGCCCGCTGGCGGGTCATTTCCTGCACCCGGATGCCTGCGGTGCCGGCCAGTTTGACCTGCGAGCCGAACAGCCAGCTCAGGGCCGGTGTGCGCCAGGAGGCAGGTAATTTGTTGAGTACAGCAACGATGCGATTAAGACGATTGGCCACGGCCATGGGCAACTCCAGAGCGGCGATTAGAGGCCGCCGGAGTCTGCCACAGCAGGTGCATGACGCTTAGGGCCGCGCCGCCAAGCGCCCGGGCAGTTCGGCCAACCGCGCGCGGGTTAATGCTTGGCTAAGTCCCAGTTACGTATTGAACGCCACACACCTCGTAGGAGGGGCTTTAGCCGCGACCAGCATCAAAGGCATCGCGGCTAAAGCCCCTTGTATGTTCAAACTTGAAGGGGTGGTGGGACAGACAAGCCAAATCTGACTCTAGACAGTACAGACAGTAGGAGACTTCGCCCCA
>C687J26845_10000448_pt1 | contig 27547 bp, 22 predicted proteins | sample RifCSPlowO2_12_FD_26845 | JGI IMG/M metagenome (IMG submission 26845)
GGCGTGGATGTGATCAATGCCGGTGGCACCCTCGACGCCATCGACCTGAAAGTCACCCAGGACAACGATGCCAGCAAAGTCGCGACCGGCAGCGCCACCCCGGTGGTCAGCGCCGTCAACGATGCGCCTACAGGCGTCGACAAAACTGTCACCCTCAACGAAGACGGCAGCAAGACCTTCAGCGCCAGCGATTTTGGTTTTAGTGATACGGATGCCGGCGACAGCCTCGGTGCCGTGCGCATCGACAGCCTGCCAACGGCGGGCTCACTGCAATTGAATGGTGTCCCCGTGAGCAGTGGCCAGGTGATCAGTCTGGCCGCTCTCGGCAACCTGACCTTCCATCCAGCATCCGACGCCAGCGGTAGCAATTACACCAACCTGACGTTCTCGGTTAGCGATCAAGCAGGGCTGTTCGACAGCACGCCCAACACCCTGACCTTTGATGTCACCCCAGTGGCGGATGTGCCAATCGTCACGATAGTGCTGGGCAGTGCCAGCGAAAGCGTCACCACGATCGGCACGGACAATGTCAGTAGCACTAACCAGGGCTTCACCGTTTCTGCCATAAAACTCGATGGCACCATCGGTGTGATTTCCTTCAATGGCTCTCCAAACGGCTTCGGTGTTGCCGGGAATGCCTCGGGTGCCGATGTTGAGCTCGGTCAGAAAAATGGCCTTTCGGAAAAAATCAATGTCGTGTTCGATGCGCCGGTCGCCAACGCAACTGTGAGCTTCGCATGGTTGGCCACGGGCGAACGGGCGACCTACACCTTGTTCGACAAAGCCGGCAACTCAATTGGCACCGGCACCTTCGCCGGGCAAACAGACGCGATTGATCCGACCATTCGCCTAACCAGCGACACTGGAGCGGCGATCAGTCGCATCGAGTTCAGCGCGCCTAGCACCAGTGGTTCCGACAACGATTACCTGATTCACTCGATCAGTTTTGTCGCGAGCAAAACCTACCCGCTGACCCTCACGGCTACACCCACGGACATTGACCACTCTGAGTCGATTAGCAGCATCACGGTCGCGGTTCCAGCTGGCGCGAGCCTGTCTGCCGGCACCGACAATGGCAATGGCACCTGGTCGCTGCCGCTGATCAGCAACGGCAGCTACACCGTGGCCATCAATCCTACGACTAATGCCATCACCATCAGCGGTCTGAGCATGACTGTTGCGGGCAACCCAACCGGCAGCCTCGCCCTGACCGTTACTGCCACTGCCATCGACGGTAGCGACACCGAGAGCGGCTCAGCCAGCCTCACCATTGGCGACATTGCTGCACCGGAAACGCAGGCTGTAACGGTTTCTGCCAATGAAGATGCAGGGCCGATCACTATCGTGCTCAGTGCAACGGATTCGGCCAGCAGCATTGCCAACTTCACCATCCAGAGCATCCCTGCGAACGGCACCCTCAGCTACCACGGTCAAACCGTGCTGGCAGGGCAGGTCATTCCGTCTTCGGGCAACCAGGCAGACTTAACCTTTACCCCTGACATCAACTGGAATGGCAGCACCAGCTTCCAATACCGGGCAAGCGATACGGCCGGCAACGTGGACCTGACCCCGGCCACCGCCTCCATCACCATCAATCCGGTTAACGACGCTCCGGTAAACACTCTGCCAGCGAGCTACACCACCGCCGAAGATGTGGCGCTCAAGCTGAGTGGGTTGTCGGTGAGCGATGCGGACGTCGCCTCGGGCAGCATCTCGGTAACCCTGGCTGCTGCCAGCGGCACGCTTACCGCCGCAGACGCCAATGGTGTGACGGTAAGCGGTTCCGGCAGCGGCAGCCTGGTGCTCAGCGGCACGCTCGCCGACATCAACGCCTACCTTGCGGCGCCAGCCAGCCAGCCCACTTACCAGCCGGTTAAGGATGCCAGCGGTCCAGTCACGCTGACCATGACCACTAACGATGGCGGCAACACCGGAAGCGGTGGTGCGCTGAGCGATAGCGACAGCATTAACATCAACATCACGCCGGTGGCCGATGCGTTGCCAGGCAGCGATGTATCACTGGTCATCGGCGCGCCGCTAACCAACTCCATCAGCTTCATCAGCGATGGCGGTCTGACGGGCAAGAGCACCTACACCTTCGGCAATGGCGTGACCATCTCCACCGGAGGCAACGGCACCTTCAACTGGTCGGGAGGCAACGACCTGGGCGTTAACAGCAGCGGGGATAATGGTACCGAAGCCCAGCGCATCGAAGGCACCGAGGCCATCAATTTCAGCTTCCCGAGCGGCATGCAGTTCATGGCGCTGAAGCTGAAGAACTCCGGCGATGACGTGGTCAAGGTCAGCAGCAAGCTGGAGCCCGCCGACCTGGTCGGGCTGAACACGCTGAGCGGCACCATCACCACCTCCTCCACGACCACGGTGTCCTCCGCCAACCTCAAGCTGGAACTGCAGCTGGAAGTGGTCAGCGCCACCGGCGTCACCAGCACCGAGACCCGTATTGCTACGGTCAACGCCGGCGGCAGCTGGTCCGCCAACCTTACCGGCATCAGCGGCACTATCACCAAGGCCACGCTCAACGCCACCCTCGATGGAGCCCTGTTCAATCAGGGCGGTAATGACTCGGCCAACGTGACCTACTCGGTCAGTGCCGATATGAGCAGCCTGTCGATCGGGCTGGGGGCCGCCAACGCCTTCAACACCACCGGTCTGAACAAGGACGACAAGGCCAACAACGGCTTCCAGATCGAGTACATCGCCGTGGACGCCAGCCAGACCGGCCTGACCAGCTACAGCTACCCAGTGGATCTGTACGCCGTGGTGCAGGATAAGGTCGGCACTGCGGAGAGCTTCACCGGCCTGGCCCTGAGCGATCTTCCCGCCGGCTCGATCCTCAGCGTGGCGCATGCCGACGGCACCTACCAGGAAATCATGCCCAACACCCAGGGTGTATTTGACCTTAGCGCCTACACCTCCCTGCTGAGCACCGCGACCACTACAGTGGGCACGGACAAAATCTACCTGACCACCAGCTCGGTACTACCCGACGGCTTCACCCCAACCCTAACCCTTGAGACAAGCGATGGCTCAAGCACGGCCAAAACCATCATCGGCGGCTCGGGCAACTCAACCCTCAGCGGCGACACCGGCAACGACTACATCAGCGGCGGTGCCGGAAACGACCTGCTGATCGGCGACACCGGCAACGATATTCTGCTTGGTGGCGCGGGTGATGACACCTTGACCGGCGGGGCCGACAAAGACCTGTTTCTCTGGACTAAAGGCGACACCGGCAACGACGTCATTACCGACTTCAAACTCGCGGAAAACGATCGCATCGACCTACACGACCTGCTGCAAGGCGAGACCGATGCCACCATCGGCAACTACTTGCAGATGGTCACCACTGGCGGCAGCACAACCTTGCTGATCAGCTCGGGCGGCCATCTGAATGATGGTGGCACTGCCGACGCGAGCATCAAGCTGGATAACCTCGACTTCTCCAGCACCACGATCAACTCGCTGATCGCCGGCGCCGACCCAACCATCAAGGTCGATCACAGCTAAAATCGCTGCCGAGCGGGCCAGCCACCTTTGCTGGCCCGATCGCTGCGAGTATTCGTGATCACCATGCCGGAGGCTTTACCCATGCTGTATGTGCAACGCGATGTTCAGGGCCAGCTGTTACGGGTAGAGGCTGCCGATTTTCTCGGTGCGACTGAAACCCTGCCCGCCGACGCCCAGGAAGTGCAGGCCTGGTACGCCAATCAGCAGCTCGAGTCGAGCCGGCTGCAGCTCAAGCAAAGCGACTTGGACATGATCCGGGTGCTGGACGATCTGTTGCAGGTGCTGTTCGACAAGGGGGTTCTGCGCATCACCGACTTGCCGGCGGCGGCGCAGGCCAAGTTGCTTGGCCGGGTGCAGACGCGGGAGGCCTTGGCCGGCCGGGCTCCGCTGATCAATGACGATGAAGCCGGGGTCATCTAGTGCCGCGGTGCCTTGGCCATGACGACCTTAGCGACTGGGGCACGGCGACGGCTCGATGCTGACTCAGCCCTAGATGACTCCACCCAGTGCCGATCCCGCCCGGAGCTCGGCATAGTCCGACTTGCAAATGCGTGAACAACGCTGAGTGCAATAGCGCGCAACGCCGTGCCACAGACTCGAACGAACGAGTTAACGCAAGCTGCGCATATGCAAAACCCCAAACAACAGCACTTGCAAGCGCTCCAGCCAGGGTTGTGGGCGGGTGCTCAGGCGGCTATTGAACAGCAGCACTTCCACCACGTGGGCGATCAGGATGATGCCGGCCAGCCAACCCAGGCGCCCGCCCAACGGCTCAGGGAAAGGCATCAGCAGATTGACCAAGGCGGCCAACCAGAACAGCACCAGCAAGGTCTTAGCAAGTTTCCAGATCAGCATGTTTGACTCCTCATTTTTATGGTTTTGTTGCCCTGGATGGCGCCGCGAACAGCCGCCTGACTTGGCAGGCTGGCAAACGGCAGCCGATAATTCAAATGCATTTACAGCCCTAACTCCATGAGACGCACGCATGAATGACCTGCGCCAACTCCGTCACTTTGTCGCCCTGGCCGAACACGGTCATTTCGCCCGCGCGGCCACGGCGGTCAACCTCAGCCAACCGGCGCTGAGCCGTAGCATCCAGGCCCTGGAAAGCAGCCTCGATTGCCAGCTGCTGGAACGTCCCAGTCGCGGGGTAAGCCTCACCGCCCACGGCCAGTTGGTGCTCGAACACGCCCGACGCCTGCTGGCCGGCAGCCGCGCCCTGGAGAATGCCGTCAGCCAACTGGGCAATTTGCAGGCCGGCGAATTACGCCTGGGCTGTGGTCCCTACCCGGCCGCCCGACTGATCCCGCAGACGCTCGGGCAATTCAGCGGCAACTTTCCCAAAGTCCGCGTGCAGCTACTGATCGACGATTGGCGCAACCTGCGCCGGCGCCTGCTCAACGACGAGCTGGAGCTGTACGTGGCCGACATTCGCGAGTACGGCGCCGACCCGCAGCTGTGCGTAACCCCCTTGCAGCAATACCCCGGGGTAATTTTTTGCCGCCCCGGTCATCCCCTGCTGGGCAAAGAACCCCTTGAGCTCAGCGCCTCCCTCGACTATCCACTGGCCGGCACCTCCCTGCCTGCCACCATCAATCAGGCCATGCAAACTTTAACGGGCCGTGCCCACCCGCTGACGATTGAGTGCGACAACTTTATGGTGCTCAAGGCCCTGGTCAGCGCCAGCGATGCCCTGAGCATGGCGCCTTGGGATGTGGTGGCCGAGGAAGTGCTCAGCGGTAGCCTGGCCGTACTCAATCTACCGCTGGAGCGTTTGGCGCAAAGCTCAGCCTATGGCCTGGTCAGCCGCAGCGGCCGCAGCCTGTCCCCGGCAGCCCAAGCCTTCAGCACACTGCTGCAAGAGGTCGACCAACACTGCGCCGCCCTCTTGCCCGCCCACCGCCATCAGTCCAGCCGCTGAACCGCCGGCATCTGCCAGCTGCCCTGCAAGGCCGCAGCCTTGGGCCAGTACAGGCGCATATTGAGTAAAAACGGCCCTTGCGCAGTGCTCGGCAGCCAGTTACTGCGTAGCGCGGCGGCAGGCTCTGCGGCTTGCAGATAGAGGTCCAGTGAGCCATCGCTGTTAAAGGTCAGCGGATCGCGATCACCCAGGGCATAGCGATTCAGTGGATTGGCGATCAAGAAGCCGTCCTGGTCATAGGCAGTCAGCGACCAGAAGGCCTTTACCGGCGGCAATTGCGCGGCACTGAAGTGCAGGCGATAGCGCTGGCTGCCGTCCAGCGGCTTGCCCTGAGCATCGACCTTGGTGTTGGGATAGGTGGCATCGTCCGGGGTATTGGCGCCCAGTCCCATCATCGCCACTGCCGCGCGCAAACCGTAATTGTCGCCGTAGTTACCGATCGCCGCCGGTGGCGTGCTCCAGCCGTTCACCAGCGGCCCACCGGCGGTCCAGGCACTCTCCATGCGCCGGTTGGCCAGCCACATGCTCAGTTTGACCAGGCCTTGCTTGAACAACCCCCAATCGGCCGGCGCGCCCAGTTCTTGTAGTTGAGCCATGGCCGCCGCGTCGCCGGCACTCGGCGGATTAGTGGCCAGCAGCGCCTGCAAGTGCGTGAAGAACTGCTGCGCCGACAGCGCGCGCAATTGATACAAGGGCGCTTGCGGCTGCTCGCCGCTGGCCTGCCAGGTCGGCGCGGCGGGCGTTTTGCCGGCTTGCCAGTCGGCCAGGCTGCGCAACTTATATTGGTCCTGCTGGGCATGCACCAACGGATAGTCGGCGACGCCATTGGTCTGGGTCCGACCGATCAGCCAGACCATGCTGGTGGGTGCGCGTAACAGGCTCAGGCCCGGCGGCAGCTGGCCCTGCCAGTTGGGGCCGACCAGCAGGTAGGCGCCACTCTCAGGGATGCCGGTGCGGGTTCCCGGCGAGGCAAATACATTGGTCCAGGCATCCAGCAGCGGCATCAGGTAATAGCGCTTGGGGTCCTTGGGCAACTCCAGCACTTGCGGACCCTGCTGCAGGTTCAGCCAGGCAATCGAATACAGGGTGTCGACATTCGGCCGCACCACCTCACGAAAGTCGGCGCCGGGAAATGCCCGTAGATTATTCAGCTGGTTCTCCGGCCCGCGGGTACTCAGGTAGTACTGACGGGTGATGTCCATCATCACCAATGGATAGCCAAACACATAACTTTGCGCCGCCAGCCGCAGCTGCTCACGCTGGCTGAACAACAAGCCGCCAAGCACCAGCAGCACCAGACACAGGCCGGCAAACAGCGGCTTCAACCAGCCGCGCTGACGCGCAGGCAACGCACTTACGGGAGCAGTCATAGCAAATCCTTAGAACACACAAGCAAGGGGAAGCGAACTGGGCTCGCTCTATTATTGTTTTCTTCAGTGCGCCCCAGGCCAACTACCCAGGGCGGTGCAGCAATCTCAGCACGCCAGCTTAGCGATTTGGCCAGCCCCTGACAGCTGCGCCAAACAACAGATAATTGATCAAAGCGGCAACGCGTTTGAAGGATTTCAGCGCCAATAGGCGCGCTGCTGATAGCCTCATTTCAATCGCGGGCCGCCGTCGCGGCGATCAAGTCGCGCTCGATCAGCCAGAGGCGATCCTGACCCCACTGCGCAGGACAGTTATCGACCCGAAATGACGGCACGCCCCACAGCCCCAGACCGAACAGCTCTTCACGGTTGGCCTCAGCCACCGCCCGCCACGATTGATCCGCCAAGGCTGTGGCCACCACCTCGGCATCCAGCCCGGCGCGAACGGCCAACAGTTGCAGGCCCGCATCGCTGCCGGCGTCGATGCCACCAGCAAACACGCCCTGCAAAAAGGACTCGGCAAACTCGCCGCCTTTATCCTGCGCAATCGCCTGATGCAGCACCGCCAGGCCACGCTCGGTAGGCGCGCCGAGCGGATCGGCAATGTCGCCAAAACGCAGGCCCAATTGCTCGGCCTCACGTTTGCTGTCGCGGACTATATACAGGCGTTTCTCCAGTGGTACCGGCAAGCCGCGCATGGCCATCGGCAAGACAAACTGCAGGTGCAGCCGGGCGCCATAGTGCGCCGCCAATTGCCGCACCCGCGCCACCGCCAGGTAGGTGTAGGGGCTGCGAAAGGAGCAGTAAAAATACAGCTGTGGCTGCGCCGAGTTGGTCGGCTTGGCCCGGCACTCGACCCGCGGCAACGGCGCCAGCCAGGTCAGAGTGCCGCGCGCCAAACCGGCACCGCGCAAGCGCTGCTCTAAATAACGCAGGCGATCGACACCCCAGTAACTTTCGCCCTCAAAAAACAGCGTGGCGCCCAAATAATGTCCCAGCTTGCGGCGCCGCGCCGCCGCATTGCTCAAGGCCAACTCAAGGTCCGCCGGGCTCACGCTGGCCGCGCGTAATTGCAGGGCCGTGCAATCACCCGACCAGAGCGCGCGGCTGATCTGCAGCAGCTGCTCCAGCGCATCGCTGCGCCCCAGCACCGCCAGCGCAGCCTGATTGGCCAGCCGCAGCGGCTCGGCGCTTGGTTGAACGGCGCCGGCGCTAAATTCCAGGCCCAGCTGTTGGGCCAATTGCGCGGCATCGCGGCGCGACCAGTCTTGCAAACGAGTCGGCTCGGGCGCAGCCGCGGCCGTCGGGGGCGGCACCAGGTGCACGGTCAGCTGCACCCGGTATTGGCGCAACAAAGGCGGCAGCAACTGCAGCAACAGATGGCTATAGGGGTCATCGAGCTGATGGCAATACTCCAGCTGCGCCGCGCTGCCCAGCAGCCTGCGTGGCAGCGCCGCCAACCAGCGTTGGCCGGCCCGCAAGCGACGGCTGGTGATGAGTCGGGTGAAGCCCCTGCCGATGAGCACCTTCATGCTTTGCTCCGTGTAGATCGACGCCAATAAAGCCCAGCGCCAAGCAAGGCGATTAACCCCAGCACATAGGGCTGCCAGTTTTTCAGGCTGGGCAGTACGCCGTATTCAAGGGAAAACCACTGAACCTGCAGCAGATGGTCATAGCCCTTGGGCATGACCAGCACGCCATTGGCCTTGGCATACGCAGCGTAGTCGCCCTGCAACTGCGCAAACAATTCTGGCATGGCCCCACGCAGATCAGTCGTCTCGCCAGGGTCGCGCTCAAGGTTGTACAGATGCCATTGCTCATCACCAATGGGCGAGAGGTTTTTCAGCAGTTTGTAGGGGCCTTTAAACAGCGCGGCGTTGCCCGACAGCTCATAGCCGATCGCTTGATCGGCCAGATGCACCGGCGCGGCCTGGCCCAACAGCAACGGCAGCAAACTGCGACCGATCATCGCCGGCGCCGTGCGGCCACGGTAGTGGCCGTCATGCGCGGCGATGCCGGCCAGTTGCAGCAGCGTCGGCATCAGGTCGGTGACATGGGTAAAGGCCTGAGTGAGGCCATTGGCTGGCATGCCCGGCACCCCGGCGATGATCAGCGGCACGCGTAAACCGCCCTCCCCGGCAAAAAATTTGTAGCCGCTTAACGGCGCCGCCGCCGCACTGGCCCAACTCGGGCCGAGCACCGCATAGCTGCCCTTGGCGCCCAGGTGCGACAGCTCGGTTGAGTAGTTGGCCGCCAGCCACAACCGGGCGGTCCAAATGGCGAAGGGATCAGACGGTTCCGGGCCGTTATCCGACATAAACACAAACACCGTATTGGCGTATTCACCCGTCGCCTTCAGGTGCGCAATTAGCCGGCCGATTTGCTCATCCATGGCATCCGCCATGCCGGCATACACCTCCATGCTGCGCTCGGCGCGGGCGCGCTGCTCGGTGCTGAGTGCCGCCCAGTCTTGGGTCGTATCCATGTTGAGCATCGCCGAATCGGCCGGCACCAATCCCAGTTCAACCGCCCGCGCCCGCCGCGCCTGGCGCAACGCCTGCCAGCCGCCCGCGTAGGCGCCGCGGTATTTGTCGATATTGGCTTGCGGGGCCTGCAGCGGAATGTGGTTGGCCTGAAAGCCCAGGTAGGCGAAGAACGGCTGGCTGTCGGCGCGGTTGCTGTCGATGTAGTCGATGGCCTTGTCGACGATCAGTTGGGAGGAGTAAAAATCCTCCGGCAGGGTTGCTGGGCGATCATCCTCAAACCAATAGGCCTGGTCATAGAGCAACATATAGGGACGCTGCTGCCAGTTGTCCGAGCCGCTGTCGGCTTGAATAAAGGAGCGCTCAAAGCCGCGCCGGTTCGGCAGTTTTGCCACGCTTTTGCCCAGGTGCCACTTGCCGCTGATATAGGTGTGGTAACCGTTGTCCTTAAGCATCTCGGCCAGGGTCACCACCTCAGTGTCGAGGGTGCCGGCGTAACCTGGCTTACCGGCATGCTCAGGCGGCATGGTTTCCGGCATATTGCCGACACCATTGCGGTGGTTATCCACCCCGCTCAGCAGCATGGCGCGGGTCGGCGCGCAGGACGCTGCCACATGGAAATTGGCAAAGCGCAGGCCGCGAGCGGCCAAGGCATCAATATTGGGCGTGGCGATTTCACTGCCATAGGCACCGACATCGGTAAAACCCCAATCATCGGCCAGCAGCAAGACGATATTCGGCTGGGCAGTGGCTGCCTGCAAAGGCGGCAGCCCAGCGCCAAGCAGCGCTAACAGCAGCAGTAATCGACCGCGCACTAGGCCCCCTCTAAGGTGGCAATCAGCCGCGAATCGAGCAGCGCCGCGCTGCGGTGGTGAACAATGGCCCGGTACTCAGGCGAGCCGATCATCTGCAAAAACGCCTGTTGATGCGGATACTTGACCAGCAACACTTCGTCCCAACCCTCTCCCGGCGGGGCGATCAGCGCGCACTGGGCGTGCCCCAACCAAATCGGCTGGCCGCCGACTGCCGCCAGTAACGGCATGATCAAACGCGAATACTCGGCATACGCCTCGCGCCCCGTGCGGCCCGACTGATCGCTGGCCTGCGGGTTAAAGCGCAGCAGGTTGAGCATCACCACTGGGGTGTCGACTGGCAGCTCAGCGGCGAACTGCGCAAGGCTGGCACGAGTAGGATCTATGGCGGTGATCAAGGACATCGGCATGGCTCCAAAACAGATGGCCGCAGCGGCCAGGGTTACATTCGCGAGCTTAATTCGATGGCTTTCGAGCCGGCCGGCAGGCTAACAAAATCACCGTCGATACCCACCTTGATGGGGCCGCTGAAGATCGCCGGCGCATCGCCCAAGAACAGGCTTTGCATGCCCGGCAACGGCAGTGCCGGCACTATGTGATTAAACAGCAACATACCCACGCCCGCCTCTTTGGCGATCTGCGCAGCCTGCTCAGGGGTGCTGTGGTAGTCGACAATATCGACGAACACCTTGGCCAGGTTCGTCCGCCCCGCCTTGGCGGCGCTGCGCTGCAATACGGCGGTCAGTTGCGGCGCCAGGCCTTCGTGCAGCAGCACATCGACCCCTTGCGCCTCGCGTTGCACCGCCGCCGATTTACGCGTGTCACCACTGATCACCACTGTGCGGTCCTTGTAGCGGATGCGATAACCCACCGAGGGTTCCACCGGCGAATGCTCAACGCTGAAGGCGACTATTTGCAGGTCCGGCTGATCAATCAGCACCACCCGCTTATCCGCACCGGTGGCGGCGAAGGTAATGGCCTGGCCAGCAAAACCACTGGGCGGCATCACCGCTGCACCGTGGTGCGCAACCCGATAGCCCTGGTCCTGGCGGTAGGCCTGGGTAAAGCCGTCGACCACCGTCTGCACCCCGATCGGCCCGTAGATCGGCAAGGGTTCGGTGCGCGCCGCCGACCCCCAACGCTGTAGCATCAACTCGCCAAGACCACCAATATGGTCGGAGTGAAAGTGGGTCAGAAACAGCGCATCGATCTGCCCCGGGCTGAAGTGCATGCGGTTAATGTTGGCCGCCGCCGTAGTGCCGGCATCGATCACAAACATCTGTGAGCCTGCGATCACCAAGGTGCAGGGACTGCCGCGCTGCTCATCGGGGAACGGGCTGCCGGCGCCGCACAGGCCCACATGCAAACCGTCCGGCAAGGCGGCCAGCGGCTGCTCGGCCAGGCGCTGGTCGGCGACCCGCTGGATGATCTGCAGGATCAACGGCCCGCGATAGACATAGGCCAGCGCACTGGCGCCCGCCAAGAGCAACAACAGCCACCAACGACGACGAATCAGCACATTAGCCTCCGGACCACGACCTCAAGGCAGCCCAATTCACTCGGTCTGCGTAGTTTGAAACTCTGGCTATAGTTTTGACATGCAGCATGCCAATATGTCAACCATCAGCGGCTTAACCGCTGGTTATAATGGCCGCTGAATATCAGCCAATAAGCCAACCCCGAGCTTAGTCGGCGCAATATGCTGCAGCCGCAGACAGCTACCAAGGAATACTGCCGTGCCTCGCCAAACGCCAAACGACTCGCCCGCCATCGTCGACGGCCGCCGCGCACGGACCGCCGCCAGTCGCAGCAAGATAGTCTCAGCCTTTATCGAACTGGTGCGTGAAGGTGCGCTGGCGCCCACTGCCGAACAAGTCGCCAGCCGCGCCGAGGTGGGCTTGCGCACGGTATTCCGGCATTTTGACGATATGGAAACCCTGTATCGGGAGATCGCCGTCGAACTGCGTGGGATGATAGTTCCACTGTTCGACAAACCCTTTGCTGCCGATGATTGGCAGGGCCGTCTGGAAGAAATTGTCGAGCGCCGCGCCGCGGTATTTGAAGCGATTTTGCCGTTCCAGCTGGCGCTGCAACTGCACCTGCATAACTCGCCCTTCTTGGCCGACAACCAAGCGCAGTTTGTCCAGCTGCAAGGCGCCATGCTGTTGCAAGCGCTACCGCCGGCCCTGGCGCAGCAACAGCTGTTGTTTGATGCGCTGAACCTGCTGCTGAGCTTCAGCGCCTGGCGCCGGCTACGCCGCGAACAACAGCTCGACGTGGCGGCGGCCAAGCAGGTGATGCGCTTTAGCGCCCTGACCCTGGCCGGCGCCTGTCAGCCAAAGTGAGGTAGGGCGGGTGCAACCCGCATGGCGATGGACAAATGATGCGGGTTGCACCCGCCCTACGCGGTACTTGCTCTGTAATTATTAATTCTGCCAGTACACATAGTCGTCGCCTGCGGCCTCGGGCTGGGCCAGGGTCTTGTCGATCATCACCGGCATCTCGATAAACGACGGCCAGGCCGGTGGCTGCATGTGCGCATTGTGGGCCGCCAGCAGCGCCTGCAACTCGGCGACTTTTCCTGGCTGGGTCGCGGCCAGATTGTGCTGCTCGGTGGGGTCGTCTTTGAGGTTGTAGAGCCAGAGTTTGTCCGGCCGCGCCGCCTGCTGCAGTTTCCAGTCGCCGGCACGCACCGCTTGATAGCTGCCGTCGCGCCAGAATAAGGTACGCGGCGCTTGCAGCGGCGCACCAGCGGCTAAATACGGCAGCAAGTTAATCCCATCCAGCGACCGATCCGTGGGCAATTGCCCGCCGGCGGCGGCCACCAGGGTCGGCAAGATATCGCGACTGGTCACCGGCTGTTGATAGCGACTACCGGCCGGAATATGCCCCGGCCATTGGGCGACAAAAGGCACCCGCAAGCCACCTTCAAACTGGGTCAGCTTCCAGCCGCGAAACGGCTTGTTCAGTTGCGGCAAACCCACATAGCCGGGGCCGCCGTTATCGCTGGTGAAGATGACGATGGTGTTGTTTTCCAGACCCTCATCGCGCAGCGCCTGCAATACCTTGCCCACGCTGCGGTCAATCGCACGAACCATGGCGGCATGCACCCGCTCGGTGTGATCGACAATATTGCTCAGCGCATCGTAATCGGCCTTGGCGGCTTGCATCGGCGTGTGCACGCCCCAGTGGGCCAGGTAGATAAAGAACGGCTGATGGCGATTTTGATGAATCGCCGTCACCGCCTCATCGGTCAGGTAGTCGGTTAAATAGTTGCGCGGTTCAAACCAGCGTCCCTCGTTATAACTGACGGCAAAACGCATGTTGGGCCAGAGGAAGGCATCAATAGGGTCAAAGCCGATTTTGGCGTTGACCACATTCGGATCATCTTCCGGCAGGTACAGACCGCTTTCCATGTACAGGCTTTCGTCAAAGCCCTGGTTGTTCGGACGCATCTCGGGGGTGCCGCCCAGGTGCCATTTGCCCAGGTGCACGGTGTGATAACCGCGGGCCTTGAGCAGTTCCGCCAAGGTGATCTCGCTGGACGGCACGCCCAGCTCATTGAAGGAGGCGATTCGATCCGTCACCTCGGGGTGAGTTATCACCTCGCGCAACCGCGCGCCACCCAGCTCCAGCATTGGCGCCACCTTGGCCATGGCGCCGGGGGTGGGGGTGAACTCAAAACCAAAGCGCGAGGCGTAGCGCCCGGTCAGCAGCGCCGCCCGCGAAGGCGAGCAGACTGCGGCGCTGGCATAACCCTGATCGAAACGCACGCCGGCCTGGCTGATGGCATCAATATTGGGGGTCGGCACGCCCTGAGTGGTCAGGCCGGCGCCAAAGGTGCTGACATCATTGAAGCCCAGATCATCGGCCATGATCAGCACCACGTTCGGCGGGCGCGGACCACCGGCGGGCGCGGTGTCCGGTCCGGCTTGCCAGAGCACCGGGTGATTGGCCTGGCGTGGATGCTGCAGATCGGTCATCACCCCCAGGGCATGCAGCAAGATGGTTTGGCGCGCGGCATAACCACCGGCGGCCAGAGCCCCCAGTACCGCCACACTGACCAATAACGTTTTGCCCAATTTCATTGAGGGTTCTCCAATAAGAGCGCGGCAAGCAGTTCAGGGATATTATGGCGCGCAGCATGCCAATACAAGCCAATCAAAGCGTAGCAGCGACATTCAGCCCATCCATCCAGCCGCCATCCACTCAGACCAACGAAAGCCGCAGTGACGCCCGCCGCCCAGCGCTGCTAGCATATAGCCACAGGCTTAGGCCCTTTTTTCGGATTCCAGCATGACGTTACGCCAGCCCCGAGCCACCCAAGTCTCACTGCTGTTACTGCTGGTCATGCTGTTGATTGGCGGGTTTGTCAGCACCTCGCTGGTCAGCTACTACACCTCGCGCGCCTCGTTGCGCAGCAGCATCATCGACACGGCGCTGCCGCTCACCTCGGACAACATCTATTCGGAGATCCAAAAAGACCTGGTCCGCCCGGTGCTGATCTCCTCAATGATGGCCCGTGACACCTTTGTGCTGGACTGGCTGGCCGCCGGCGAACAACAACCGGCGCAGATGACTCGCTACCTGCAAGAGATCATGAGCAATTACGGCGCGGTTACCGCCTTCTTCGTCTCGGAAAAAAGCCGCACCTACTACCAAGCCAAGGGCGTGCTGAAACAGATTGACGAAAACCTGCCGCGCGACGCCTGGTACGCGCAAACCCGCAACATGACTGAACCGTACAAGATCAATGTCGATGTCGACATGGCCAACGCCGACCGCATGACCTTCTTTATCAACTACAAAGTCTATGATTACGAACGTAATTTTGTGGGTGTTACCGGTGTGGGTTTGGCCGTAGACGCCGTCGTGAAACTGATCGACGACTACCAACAACGCTATCAACGCAGCATTTATTTCGTCGACGGCAACGGCCGCCTGACCCTGACCGGTGCCAATGGCGGTCCGCTGGGCAGTACCGTGGGCCAGTCACTGCGCGACGTGCCGGGCATGCACGACCTGCTGGCGCAACTGCCAAAACCCCAGGGCGGCAATTTTGAATACCAGCTGCAAGGCAGCGGTCACTATATCAATGTGCGCTTTATTCCCGAGCTGAACGCCTATCTGTTTGTCGACGAAAACGAGAGCGATGCCCTCAGCAGCATCCGCACAACTCTCTACCTGAACCTGCTGATCAGTTTGTTGATCAGCGCCATAGTGCTGACCCTGGTCAGCATCGCCATGCGCCGCTATCAACAGCGGATCGCCGCACTGGCCACCACCGACGTGCTGACCGAACTGCCCAACCGCCGTGGTTTCAATTTGCTGGCCAGCCAAGCGCTGCAAGAAGCCAAACGCGCCAACAGTCCGCTGAATGCCTTGCTGATCGACATCGATCACTTCAAAAACCTCAACGACACCTATGGCCACCTGGCCGGCGATGAAGTGCTGCGCAGCTTTGCCGGCCACCTCAGGGCCAGCATGCGCCAGAGCGACATCATCTGCCGCTGGGGGGGCGAGGAGTTCATCATCTTGTTCAAGGACACCGACAACGCCACGGCCCAGCTGCTGGCAGAAAAAATCCGCACACAAACCGAGCTCAATCGCTACCCATTTGCCGGGGTTAACTTGCACGCCACCATCAGCCTCGGGCTGACCGAACTGCGCCCGGAGGATTCCCTCGATAGCCTGATTGGCCGCGCCGACCGTGCGCTGTATCGAGCCAAGGAATCGGGGCGCAATCGCTTGTGCGTGGATGCCGGCCAACCCCTATGACAGGCAACCCCAGCGTTCAACAGTGCCCCGCCTGCGGACAGTCGAATCGTTGCGCCCTGGCCGATCCGCAAACCGCCGCTCAAGCCTGCTGGTGTTTCAGCCAGACCATTGATCCTGCAGTAATTGCCGCCCTGCCCGCCGCCCAACGCGGGGTTGCCTGCCTGTGCCCGCGCTGCGCAGAAAAGCTGGCGCCGGCAACCCTGCCCCCGACGAGCTAGCCGTGCGCCTCGATCGCTTTCTGTGCAACCTGCCCAGCCTCAATCGCCCACAGGTACAGCGCCTGTTGGCCGCCGGTGAGGTGCGCGTCGACGCCCAGGTGATTCGCGATGGTCGCCATCCGGTGCGCGAGTTCAATCGCATCGAAGCAGCAGAACAGTTGCTGCAAGCCGGCAAGCCGGCGCGCTACTTTATGCTGCACAAGCCGCCGGGCTACGTCAGCGCCACCCAGCACCCGGAACACCCAACGGTGCTCGAGCTGCTGGATGAGCCCGACAAAGATGAGCTGCACCTGGCCGGACGCCTGGACCTCAACACCAGCGGCCTGCTGCTAATCAGCAATGATGGCCTCTGGTCGCGCCGCGTGACTCAACCGACCAGCCTGCTGGCCAAGGTCTACCGGGTTGAGACCGAACAGCCCATCGGCCCCGAATACGCCCAAGCCTTCGCCCGCGGACTGTACTTTCAGTACGAAGACCTAACCACCTTGCCGGCCGAGCTTGAGCTGATCGACAGTCACAGCGCTCGGTTGTCACTGCATGAAGGCCGTTATCACCAGGTCAAACGCATGTTTGGTCACTTCCAGAACAAGGTGATCCGCCTGCACCGCGAACGCATTGCCGGCCTGCCCCTCGACCCACAACTGGCGCCTGGCCAATACCGCGCCTTAACTTTTGCTGAAATTGCGCTGTTTTGACTAACCCGCCAAAAACCCGCCAAAAGCCCCGGCAGCCCTGGCCTGTATATAACTACCAAGGCCATTAAGCGGATAATTTACAGCGACTCGCTAAAATGTTTACCGTCCTAAGGCTTCAATTACCCAAGCAATTAGGGTATAAAGCTGGCGCCTGAGCGGGTGTCGTATAATGGTATTACTCCAGCTTCCCAAGCTGATTACGCGGGTTCGATTCCCGCCACCCGCTCCATTTATACAAAGCTCTGCCTTGGTAGAGTTCAAACGCGGTGATAGCGACAACGAGTCTTGAAGACTTAGCGCTGTCACCCGCAGCCAGCAACAACTACGGAATACCACGTGACGAAAGACGAACTGAGCGCAGAGTTAGCGCGTCAGGCGCAACGTTACAAGGATGTATACGGCGGGGAAGTTATTACCTACGCCGCTCAACCGGATCCCGAGCGTAAGCCTTGGCGAAAGAAGGCCAGCCTTCTTGATCAAGCATTTCAGCAAGAACTGAATAAAATCGAAAAAGCTCGTCAGTCGACCTAAGCGACTGAGCGCTTAAGCGTGCCATTAAACTCGAACGGGCAAATCCCCCAGCAACCTAATCCAAGTCAAGATTTGGCTGATTAGGCGAACCGACCAGCAGGTGCTGTATAGGCCTTGGGTCTTTCTCTGGCATAATCGCCGCCTCAATTTTGGCATGGTCATAAAACCTTCATGTTAGATCTATTCAGTGGGCTTGATGCCTGGGTTGTAGTTAGCTTGCTACTGGCCCTGGCTTTCGTCCTGACTTTTGAGTTCATCAACGGTTTCCATGACACTGCTAACGCGGTGGCTACGGTCATCTACACCAAAGCCATGCCACCCCACTTGGCGGTGTTTTTCTCCGGGATTTTCAACTTCTTTGGTGTACTGCTTGGCGGTGTGGGCGTGGCCTATGCCATCGTGCACCTGTTGCCGGTTGAGTTGCTGATCAACGTCAACAGCGCCCATGGTTTGATCATGGTGTTCTCGCTGCTCGGCGCCGCCATCGCCTGGAACCTGGGCACCTGGTACTTCGGCATCCCGGCCTCCAGCTCCCACACCCTGATTGGCTCCATCCTCGGGGTTGGCTTGGCCAATGCCCTGCTCAGCGATATTCCGCTGGCCGATGGGGTTAACTGGCAGAAAGCCATTGATATCGGCATCTCCCTGGTGGCTTCGCCACTGGCCGGCTTTGTGATTGCCGCCTTGATCCTGCTCGGACTGCGTCGCTGGCGGCCGCTGTCGAAGATGCACAAATCGCCGACCGAACGCCTGAGCATCGACAGCAAAAAGCATCCACCGTTCTGGAATCGCCTGGTGCTGATCCTCTCCGCCATGGGCATGAGCTTCGTCCACGGCTCCAACGATGGGCAGAAAGGTATCGGCCTGATCATGTTGGTGCTGATCGGTATAGTGCCGGCGCAGTTTGTCCTCGATCTCAATAGCAGCACCTACCAGATCGAGCGTACCCGCGACGCCACCGAGCACCTCAACCAGTTTTACCAGCGTAACGCGGCGACCCTCAGTGACTATCTGGCTCTGGGTAAAGTTAACGGTACCGAGATGCCGAAAAAGTTTCGCTGCGAACCGCAGTTGACCGAAGCCAACATCGCCAGCGTACTGAGCAATCTCAAGGGTGTGGAAAGCTATCAGAGCCTGAGCGCTGAAACCCGCATTGAACTGCGCCGCAACCTGCTGTGCCTCGACGATACGGCGAAGAAAGTCGGCAAGCTGAAAAACCTCGTAGCCCGCGAAAAAGCCGACCTGGACAAGCTGCGCAAAGACCTGACGGCCACCACCGAATACGCCCCGTTTTGGGTGATCCTGGCCGTCGCACTGGCCTTGGGCCTGGGCACCATGGTTGGCTGGAAGCGCGTGGTGCGCACCGTCGGCGAACGAATTGGCAAGCAAGGCATGACCTATGCCCAAGGGATGAGCGCGCAGATCACCGCCACCCTGGCGATCGGCATGGCCAACATCTACAGCCTGCCGGTGTCGACCACCCACGTACTCTCCTCTGGCGTGGCCGGCACCATGGTGGCGAACAAAAGTGGCCTGCAAGGCGGCACCGTGCGGACCATTCTGATTGCCTGGGTACTGACCCTGCCCGCCACAGTGCTGCTGGCGGCCGGTTTGTTCTGGCTGGCCTCAAGCTTTATTAGCTAAGGCTTGGCTGATTAAAAAAGAGCGCCCTGGGCGCTCTTTTTTTGCCTGCGTATTTTGCCGAGTGCGACCCGCACAGCAGCGTCAGCCGGCTAATAGGCGGTGGCGAGCCTTGCTCTGTACCCTTGGCCGCCGACGGCATGCATAAAATAACTGCACGCCTGCGCTATCCAAGCGCCGCCAAGGCCTTTAGACTGTACGCATACACAGTACTCTACAACATCAATAACCCTAATGGCATGTGAGGTGGTGAATGGCCGTCGAAGTGGTATACCGCAGCAGCCGCGATTTGGAGCGCTTATTCATGGATAAAGCTGAAGCTGACCGTCATGACAAAATGCTCGAACTGGCCGAACTGCTCACCGAAGTCCTGCAAAAGGCCGTGCCTTCGCTGAGCGAGCAACAAGGCGAAGAAATCGGCATCTACATGGCCAAGAACCGCGATGTATTTGCCAAGGCCTTCAAGAACCAGCCTGAAGCCTTGAGCGAACTGTTTGCTCTGGCCGCCTCAGCCGAGGCTTAACCACCGTCGGCGACAGCGCTAGAACGAAAAAGCCCCTGACGCTTAGTGCCTCAGGGGCTTTTTATTGGCGCTGCTCTCGTTATGGATTGAAGAACGGTTTCGTAGGGTGGGCTTCAGCCCACCGCATCTGAACGCAACAGAACTGGTGGGCTAAAGCCCACCCTACGTTTTGCACTCAACAGGTAACTGGTACAGAGCTTTTTTACTGCATAGCCGGTTCTCAGTCCTCGGCTTCTGGCAACTCCAGGGCAGTTACCAACACCTGCATAAAGCGCGCAGCTTCACCACCGGTAACCACCCGATGATCGAAGGTCAGCGACAGCGGCAACATCGGGTGAATCACCACCTGGCCTTGCCAGGCCACGGCCTCATCACGAATGCCACCGGAGCCGATGATCGCCACCTGCGGCGGCACCACTATCGGGTTGGCATAGCGGCCAAACAAGGTGCCGAAGTTGGACAGGGTGATGGTCGCCCCAAGCATCTCTTGCGGCGGTATGGTGCGGGCCTTGGCGTCGGCGCGTAAACGCTGCATGCCGGCTTTCAAGTCCGCCTTTGAGCGCGCCGCCACATCCCGTAGCACCGGCACGAACAGACCATCCGGGGTATCCACGGCGATGCCTAGATCCAGCTGCGGGCAGAGTTTCAGCGCCAGGGTTTTGCCATCGAACCAGGCATTCAGTAATGGCTCGGCCTTGCAGGCCACGGCAATCGCCTGACCGAGGCGGATCAGCGGGTCGCGGGCCTTGCCCCAACGGTGCAGATCGGCATCGCCGTACAGGGTGACCGGCACCACCTCGGCATGCGACCTGGCCATATTGATGGCCATGCTGCGGCGCACGCCACGCAGTTTTTCCCCGCCAAATTTGTCCAGCGCCGCTTGCGCGGCCGCCTCCACATCCGCCCGCGTCACCGAGCCACCGGCGCCTGAGCCCTGCAGGCCGCCGAGTTCGACCGCCAGTTGCTTGGCCAACTGGCGCACGGCCGGTGCCGCACGCGGGCCAAGATGGGCCAGGCTGGAAGGCGCGGCACCGACGCAAAAGCTGTCCTCTTCGCTGCCACTGCCGCTGTCGAGGCGCCCGACCACGGTGCCGCTCTCCTCGCCCTCATAGCCCAGTAAGGGCTCGCCGACATGCAAGAGGTTGCCGGCGGCGCAACACAGCTCGACCACCACGCCATCGTAGGGGGCGGGAATATCGACTATGGCCTTGGCGGTTTCCACCGACACCAGCAACTGATCGGCCTTGACCGTATCGCCGGCCTGCACATGCCACTCGACCACCTCAGCTTCCTGCAGGCCTTCGCCCAAGTCCGGCAATTTGAAATACTTCATGCCACGCCCTCCACAGGCTGCTAGCGGTAATTCAGGCTGTTGTTACAGGCGGCCAGAATGTCCGCCACCGCCGGTATATACAGTTGTTCCAGGCGATACAGCGGCGGTGGAATGTCCGGGGCGGTGACCCGCAGAATCGGCGCCTGCAAATCGACCCAGAGGCGCTCATACAGGCTGGCAGCGATCTCCGCCCCGACCCCGCAGGAGCGCGGCGCCTCGTGCACTATCACCGCCCGCCCGGTTTTGCGCACCGAGGCTTCCAGGGTGTCGAGGTCCAGCGGTTTGATGCAGGCGACATCGATCACCTCCACCGAAACGCCCTGCAACGCCAGCTCGCTCGCCGCTTGCAGGGTTTCATGGACGCTGGCGCCCCAGCTGATCAGGGTGATGTCATGGCCTTCGCGCAGGGTGAAACAACTGTCCAGCGGCAGGCGCTTGCCATCGTCCAGCAGCACTTGCGGATTCATCCGGTACAGCCGTGTCGGCTCCAGAAAGATCACCGGATCAGGGTCGTCGATCGCCGCCAGCAACAAGCCATAAGCCCGCGCCGGCGAGGAGGGAATCACCACCCGCAGCCCGGGAATATGGGCAAACAGGGCTTCGGTGCTTTCACTGTGATGCTCGGGTGCGCGGATGCCGGCGCCCATCGGGCTGCGCACCACCAGCGGACAGCTGAGACGGCCACGGGTGCGGTTACGCAAGCGACTGGCATGGGAAACCAACTGCTCCATGGCGGCATAGATAAAGCCGAGAAACTGGATCTCCATTACCGGTTTCAGCCCTTGCGCCGCCATGCCAATCGCGACGCCGGCGATCATTGCCTCCGCCAGCGGCGTGTCGAGCACCCGCTTGAAACCAAAGCGCTCACGCAAGCCCTGGCTGGCACGAAACACCCCGCCATTGACGCCCACATCCTCGCCCAATAGCAGCACATTGGGGTCTTCAAACATGGCCCGGTGCAGGGCCAGGTTCACCGCTTCGAGCAGGGTGAGTTTGCTCGGCACTGCCGATTGTTCATTCATGGCGAGCACCTCCCGACGCTGCCGTGGCGCCCGGATTCTCCGCCTGCGCCCGGCGCGCCGCGCGCTCCAGCAACAGCTCGCGCTGATCGCTCAAGGCTGCCGGCCACTGGGCATAGACATAGTCCAACGCCGCCAAGGCGGGCTGAGGCTCCAGCGCCTCGTAGGCGGCCACCGCCTGCTGCACCCGGGCCTGGCTGTCGGCAATCAGCGCCTGCTCGCGCTGTTCATCCCACTGCCCCTGGGCGGCCAAGTAGGCTTGCAGGCGCTTGATTGGCTCCTCTTGCCAGGCCTGCTTGACCTCATCTGCGGGGCGATAGCGGGTCGCATCATCGGCGGTGGTGTGATCGCCCAGACGATAACTCAGGCACTCTAGCAACACCGGACCCTTGCCGTGGCGGGCACGTTCGAGGGCCACTTGCAGGCGCTCGTAAACCGCCAACACATCGTTGCCGTCCACCTGCTCGCCCGGAAAACCTGCGCCTATGGCCTTTTGCGCCAAGGTCGGCGCGCCACACTGCAACCGCCTGGGCACCGAGATGGCCCATTGGTTGTTGTTGACCACAAACACCATCGGCAACTGCCAAGTGCCTGCCAGGTTCAGCGCTTCGAGAAAGTCGCCTTTGCTGGTCGCGCCGTCGCCACAGGTGGTGACCACCACCCGCTGCTGGCCACGAATTTTGAACGCACTGGCCACCCCACAGGCGTGCAGCGCTTGGGTGGCGATCGGCACGCAGATAGGAAAGTCCTCGGCCACCGCCGGGTTGCTATAAGCACTACCGCGCTCGTCGCCGCCCCAATACAGCAGGATTTCCTCCATCCGCACGCCACGCATCAGTTGCACGGCGGTGTCGCGGTAATAGGGCACCAGCACATCGGTGGGCCGCATCAGGCTGCCAATGGCCACCCCTATGGCTTCCTGACCCAGATTGGGCGCATAGGTGCCGATCCGCCCGGTGCGTTGCAAGGCCACCACTTTCAAATCAAACAGCCGCGTCAGTTGCATCTGCCGATAGAGCTTGATCAACAGTTGATGATCCGCCGCCCACGCCGGTAGCGGAGCAATCGGCAGGCCGCTGGGGTCAAGGTAGCGGGTATAGCGAAGTTCTGGTTGGCTCAACATCGTTGCGTTCCTCAATAACGGTCGGCATGGATGGAACAACAGCGGCATTCGCCCAGGCTGGCGTGCGCCCGACAGACCGCTGGGCGGTACGCCTAACGGGGGTACAACAAGCGCTCGGCGAGCTGGTCGGCAACTCGCGCCGGCGAGCGATTTTCGGCCTGGGCATGGGCATAGATATCGGTCAGACGTGTGCTGATCTGGGTCAGATGCTGGGTGATCTCCGCCAAGCTGGCACCCTGGTGCTTGAGCGCGACGTAAATCAACCCACCGGAATTGATCACATAGTCGGGCGCATAGAGAATCCCGCGCGCCTCCAGCAGTTCGGCCACCTCGGGGTTGGCCAGTTGATTGTTGGCCGCCCCGGCCACCACCGCGCAATGCAGTTGCGCCACCGTCTGTGGGTTAAGCACGCCGCCCAATCCGCAGGGCACGAAAATATCGCAAGGGCTACTGGCCAGGTCGTCGGTCGAGCGCGGCTGCGCGCCTAACTGCTCAACCGCCAACTGCAGCCGACCGGGGTCCAGATCACTGACCAACAGCTCGGCACCAGCCGCCGCCAGTTGTTCGGCCAAGGCAAAACCGACATGCCCCAGCCCCTGCACGGCAATCCGTAAACCGTGTAAATCGTCGGTGCCCAAGCGCGCCAGGGCACTGGCGCGAATCCCGGCGAACACCCCCATGGCGGTATGCGGCGAGGGATCACCGGCCGTACTGGTACTGGTGACATGCTGGGTTTGCTGGGCGATGCAGTCCATGTCGGCGGACGAGGTGCCGCTGTCGACCGCGGTGATATAGCGCCCCTTGAGGGTTTCGATAAAACGCCCGAAAGCCTCAAACAAGGCGGCGCGACTGGGCACATGGGCCGGGCGGATCAGCACCGCCTTGCCGCCACCAAAGGGTAAACCGGCCAGGGCGGCTTTGTAGCTCATGCCTTTAGCCAACAGTGCCGCATCGGCAATCGCGCTTTGGCTGTCGGGATAAGCCAGGTACCGGCAGCCACCCAGCGCCGGGCCTAAGCGAGTGTTGTGGATGGCGATGATGGCCTGCAGGCCAGTGTGTGGATCTTGAGCCAGGTGCAGCGCCTCAAGCCCGGCAGCTTGCATGATGGCGAACATACAAACGCACTCCCCTTGGTAGTTATGGGGAGTATAGGCAGGCAGGCAGACAACCGCTTTAATCAGACCGCCGACGGCAACCCGCGGCGGCCCACTCCAGTGGTTTGCACCACGGCCGGCAAGCGGTAGGTATTAGTCTCTCGGCTCGATCTGTGCCGGGGCGGTCAGGTTGGCGACGATCTTATCGCTGCAGCGCACCACCACTAAAGGCACGGCTTTTTCTTTGTAATTGAGCAGGGATTTCTCGATGTACTTCCAGTTGCTCGCGACTTTCTGCAAGCGCTGCTCGACTGCAGTTTGGCCGGCGTATTGCTGATCAAGGGCGCTCAGTTGTTGGCGAAACTGCAGCGCCAGTTTATCCACCGGCAGTTCCAGGTCGCGGGCATTGTCGTAGATGGCGCCGCCACCATCGAGGCTACTGGTTTCCCGCACGTAACCGGCGGCGATCTGTTGCATCAAAATTGCCTGTTCTTGCAATGAGTCGCTCGACTGGCCTTGGGCCTGCAACTTGCTCAGCAAATTGCCATAACCCTGGCTCAAGGCTGCGCCACTGGCGGACAACTCACTCTGAGTATGCAGGTCGACAAAGCCCTGACTGAGCACCTCATTGGACAACGCCAGTTGCTGAAAACGCCGCGCCTCAAGCTGCAGCGCCGCGGCCTCGGCATCCAGGCCTTGCCCGGCGCTCAGCTCATCCAGCCGCTCAAATTGCTGGGCGAACTGCTGGGCGAACTGCTGGGCGGACGTTTGCAATTGCGCCGCCACACTGGCGGCGCCCTCCTCCAAACTGAGCAGATGAAACAGCGTCTGTAACTGATAGGTCTGCAACCGCTGGGCATTGACACTGGCCAGCAAGCTGGCGCTCTCGGCCGCCTGCACAGGCGCCTGCAGCAACCCGAGCAACCCTAGAGTCAAAGCACAACGGCGAATCGCTGACAGCATTTGGAGCACCCCGCAGATTAATCACCCCTAGGATGCTGGCAGCCCCCGCGAAGCGAAGTAACTGGCCCAAGGTTAGGTCGCCGCCTCGCAGTAACAACTGCGGCGCCCGCAGGCGCCGCAAAATAACCGGGCTGATGCCTTACTCAGTCAAGCTGGCCACTATCTTGTCGCTGTAGCGGGCAACCACGAAGGGCACCGATTTAACTTTGTAATTAAGCAGGGACTTTTCGATAAAACGCCAGGTCGTATCGACCTGATGCAGCCGTGCACTCTGGGGCTGCGCCCCCTGGCTGGCCAACTTAGTCAGCAACGCCAGGTAACCCTGGGACAAGGCGTCGGCACTGACCGCAAGGTCGGTCTGGGTATGCAGATCGACATAACCCTGGCTAACGATTTCATTCGACAGGGCGAGTTTCTAAAAGCGTTGCCCTTGCACTTGCAGCGCCGCCACTTCAGCGTCCAGCCCCTGACCGGCGCTCAGCTGCGGCAGTTGCTGACGCAGTTGCCCATAGCGCTGGGCGACGACTTGCAACTGCGCGGCCACCTTGCTTGCCCCCTCCTCAATGCTGAGCAAATAAAACAGCGTCTGCAGTTGATAGGCACTCAGCCGTTGGGCATAGATATTGGCCTGTAAACTGGTGGAGTCTGCTGCCTGTAGCGGCAACTGGAAAACAGCAAATAGCTGCAGTTTCACCCTTTACTTGGCTAAAACTGCAGTTAAGTCACTGGCACCGAGGCCTGTTAACACTCCACTAGAGCAGCCAAGGTGGAGTGGCGGCGACAGCTGCGCAACTACGCCAGCCGTGTTTAGCCGGCAAATTTTTGCAAGTTGGCCATCATCTCTTTCATCGCCTCGAGGTTGTCGCGGGGATGGGCGGCACCGGTGAAGTCGCAAATCTGCTGCCACTGGGCGGCCACGTCTTCGGCATCAAACCCGGCCTGCGGATCGAAGCCGGCGCCCAGGCTGCGCTCCCAGCGCACCTTACCGATCCAGCCGCCGCCGACTTCGAACAGGCCGGCGGTTTCTGCGCATTCTTCACTGCCCAGATAGACCACCAACGGGCTGATCAGCTCGGGTTTGAGTTGCTCAAACACCTGCGGCGGGATCAAGCCTTCGGTCATCCGCGTGCCGCCCGTGGGGGCTATGGCATTGACCAGAATGTTGTTCTTGCGCCCTTCCAGCGCCAGGGTGCGGGTCAGACCATAGAGGCCCAGCTTGGCCATGCCGTAGTTGCTCTGGCCAAAGTTGCCGTAGATGCCGGAGGTGGAGGCGGTGAAAATCACCCGGCCAAAATTTTGCTCACGCAGGTGTGGCCAGGCGGCGTGGGTAACCTTGTAGGCGCCTTCGACGTGCACCTTGTAGACCAAGTCCCAGTCGGCGTCTTCCATCTTGTGGAAGCTCTTATCGCGCAGGATGCCGGCGTTATTGACCAGCACATCGACGCGGCCAAAGCTGTCCAGGGCGTTCTGCACGATCTTGCCGCCATCGGTGACCGAGTCGTGGTTGGCCACCGCCGTACCGCCGGCGGCGCGAATTTCGGCCACCACCAAGTCGGCCGCCGAGGCATTGGCACCTTCGCCGTGGCTGCTGCCGCCCAGGTCATTCACCACCACCCGCGCGCCATGCTTGGCGAACAGCAGTGCATGGGCGCGACCCAGGCCGCCACCGGCGCCGGTCACAATCACAACTTTGTCGTCAAAACGTATGGCGTTGCTCATTTATTCAGCTCCCGGCGCGTATTGGTGATGGCTTGAGTGTCAGGCAGACAAGCAGCCGCGACAACCACAGTCGCGCCGCTGAATGCTGTGCAATAAGAGCCCGCGATGCTCGCCTAACCGACCGGGGTGATCAGGCTCAGGTGGTTATACAGGTGCAGCACATGGGCCTGGGCGTACTCGTCGTGCGTCAGGGCGCCATAGGCGAAGTGCGGCTGCAACTCGCCGGTGTGCGCGGCGAAGCGCTCAAAGGCGGCCTGCAGCCGTTGCAGCGCCAGCGCCGGACCGGCCGGGCTGGCGATGGCCGGCGCGCCGGGAATCGCCTCGCTCAGCGGGTGACGCATGGCGCCGCGGGCGGCGAATACGGCAAAGGCCGCCGGGCCGACAGAGTGGCGAAACCAGCCGGGCTTCAGTTGTGGGTAGCCGTCCAGGGAAAAGTCGATGCTCTGCGCACAATGGTTGAACACCTCGGCCGGGCTCCAGCCACTGCGACTGACCAGCGCCTGAGCACTCAATTGCGCCAGCAACGCTTGCGCCGCTTCGATGCTCAGCGCCGCCGGTAACGGGCCGCTGGGCAAGGCCCAATAGCCGGCGCCCAGGGCGGCGACACCGGCCAGGCCGGTCAATTTGAGAAAGCTGCGTCGTTGCATCGAGGGTCTGCTCCCGTTTCATTCGCGGTCGCGCCGGAGCCTGTTTTTACGCGAGGCAAGGCACGAGGAGCGCGATTTGGTTGTTCCAAATGAGCGACGAGAAACGCCGTCTCGCGTAAAAACAGGCCCGTCCCTACGGGTTGCGCGAGAAA